>Ga0315336_1003539_pt1 | contig 20505 bp, 20 predicted proteins | sample ASW5metaG_FD_204512 | JGI IMG/M metagenome (GOLD analysis project Ga0315336, IMG submission 204512) | Ammonia-oxidizing marine archaeal communities from Monterey Bay, California, United States - ASW #5 | ecosystem: Environmental > Aquatic > Marine > Intertidal zone | place: USA: California... | reverse complement strand
TGTCATGATGTTACTCCTCCAAAATGATGCATATATTCAAATGCCTGCTGTTTTATATCTTGTGAGTCCCAGATGCCTGAAATGACGGCAACTCCATGAGCGCCTTGTTCCAGAACTTCGGGAACGCGGTTTAGTTTAATTCCTCCCAAAGCCAGTACGGGAAGGTGAACTGATTTTACGATTTCACCGAGTCGCTGTGTTCCTTGTGGAGGCCCAAAATGAATTTTTGATGGCGTTTCATAAATTGGGCTGAAGGTGATGAAATCAGCTCCTTCTGCCTCTGCTAATAGCGCTCCTTCTTTTGTATGGGTCGAAACCCCTACCATAAGGTTCCTAAAATTATCTTTTATTTCACCTGCCGAAACACTAGTCTCAGTGAGGTGGACCCCATCCGCACCAGCAATTTTAGCAATATCGGCACGGTCGTTGATAAAAAGTTTTGCATCATATTTTTTGATGATTGGCTTTATTTCAAGAGCTTGTGCAAGCAACTCTTTTGGGCTTAAGTTTTTTTCTCTAAGTTGCAAAGCCCGCACCCCGCCTTGCAATGCTTTTTCTACTTGCTCAGTTACCCGTGTTGTTTGATGACGGCTAAAATCTGAAATGAGGTAAACATGCAAAAAATCTAGGTCGTTGTCTTGTGATGTCTTCATTTCGTCTTCAAAGTTAAAGGTCAATCAACCCATCCATGGGACTGCTCGCCGAAGCATAAAGTTTTCTGGGAATTCTTCCTGCATCATAAGCCATTCGCCCGCACTCTACTGCCATTTTCATTGCCATGGACATTTTCAATGGATCCTTCGCGCCGGCGATAGCGGTGTTCATTAAAATTCCGTCGACACCCAACTCCATTGCACGACTGGCGTCCGAAGCAGTGCCAACACCCGCATCAATGATGACGGGACATTTAACAGCTTGTAAAATTAATTTAATATTGTATGGGTTTCGTATGCCCAATCCTGACCCTATAGGGGCGGCAAGTGGCATGACCGCTGAGCACCCAGCATCCTCCAATTTCTTACAGAGCACAACATCATCAGTACAATAGGGCAAAACGTGAAAACCATCTTTGATTAAAAGTTTTGAAGCCTCCAGGGTTGCTTCGTTATCGGGAAATAGAGTTTTTTCATCACCAATTACTTCTACTTTGACAATATTACCAAGTCCTGCCTCTCTTGCCAGTTCACAGGTCATCACTGCGTCCCTAACCGAATAGCAGCCAGCTGTATTGGGAAGAAAGGTGTATTTCTTCGGGTCGAGATGGTTGAGAATGGAGTCTTTATTTTTATCCAACTCAATACGACGCACAGCCAGAGTGACCATCTCGGCTCCAGAAATTTCTATGGCTTCCCGGGTTTCATTGAAGTCTTTGTATTTTCCTGTGCCGACAATCAACCTTGAATGAAAGGTTTTATCGCCTATTTTCATAAATTCTTTATTCTTGTTCATATTCTCCAAACATTTAAATAAAAGTATTGATTAAATACCGCCTCCGACCGCATGGACGATTTCTATCTGATCATTTTCTTTAATAACAGTGGAATAGTATTTCGATTTAGGAACAACTTGCTGATTCAGGGCCATGGCAAAATTGGGTGCCTGGATATCCAGCTCTTTTACCAAATCAGAAAGGTTCTGGCTTTTCATAATCTCTCGTTTTTCACCATTGATGGTTAATTCCACGAAAAAATTCTCCTGAAACAATAGTCGCCCAGTTTATTTAAGTCTTCGAAAAACTCGACCAATATTAAAGTGGAACCTAAAAAGGAAAAAGGGGGGGATATAAAAAAAGCCGCATCCCAAACCAGACTAAGGAAATGCAGCGTATCTTTTCAGATGGCTTCACTTCCCTTCGCTGGTATGATCCAGATCAGGTTCAAAGGGTCGTCCCGAAAAGGACTCTCAGTTTAAAAACGCCCCTAGTGATCATGCTAAGATAAGATTATTTCATATTAAATACAAGTCAAGTTTTATTGACGGAAAAATAAATTAGAGTAGTATTCATTTTATGAAGTTATTTGCGGTTCGGCGTTTATCAATATTGGTTTTTTTGTTCTGGTTCTGGTCTTGCGCCACGCCTTCCCGAGCCGTAAATCCTTATTTTGAAATGCTACCCGAGCACCTGCTGATAGTTGAGCGGGAATTATTTTCTCTGGCATTGCAGCAACAAAAAAATAACAAACTGAAATCTTCCATAGGTCTCTGGAAACGCTTTTTAGCAAACAACCCGAGGTCATTTCGAGGTTATAACAATTTGGGAATGGTTTATTATACCAACGATCAGTTGTCTCTGGCCCTTTCCACTTTTGAAACCGCCCTAGACCTCGAACCCTTTGACCATAAAATTAAAGAAAATTTAAAACGAACTTTGCGGTTTCAGATAACACTATTGCGTGAGAATAAAGATTATGACGCTGCTATTCAATGTTTAAAACGCATCGCGAACCTCTCTGAAGGGGCCGAACGTCTAAAAGTGGGATTGCAAATTCAAACAATGGTGAATAATATTTTTGAACAGGTTAAACGGTCTAACTCTCTGGAAGATTATGAAGCCTTTCTGGCCAGGTACCCCAACAGCCCGGGATATTCAAATGAAGCACATCGTCGTATCGAAAGAATAAAGTCCCAGAAATCCCCATGACGAAGAAAAAACCGTCAAAAGGTCTAATTAGCCGTCCTTCCGCTCTCCTAATAAATAAATATTGCACGTAAAATGGTAAATCCCGCAAATTATTCAGTGGCAACTCACTGCTGATTTTAGGGTTGAAATCTACTGAACCTTAAACTAAAATCAGGCGTGTTAAGGAGATTATTGATGACCATTGACGAAGTGCGACAGATCATTTTGAACATTCTTGAAGATATCGCTCCCGATGAGGATATCAGCTCAATTGACGACAATACCAAGCTAAGAGACCAGATTGATCTGGACTCTATGGATTTTCTGGATATTGTTATGGAACTGAGAAAACGGTTTAACATTGAAGTTCCTGAAAAAGATTATGAACATCTGGCTACATTGGCTGGTTGCATTACCTATTTGCAACCACTATTAAAAGACAGGCTTGCCGCAAGCTAGGTCTCCCCTCCCGCAATTTTGACCCAGAAACCTCATCTAACCCAAATTATAGAGATGAAACTACCAGCGTTTCCTTAATAGTTGATCTATACTATATAAACTATGGGATACGATGCGATAATCATAGGTTCCGGTATGTCCGGATTGGCTGCGGGCATTCGCCTAGCCATGTTCAACAAAAAAGTTTGCATCGTTGAAAAACACACCGTCTTGGGTGGTTTGAACTCTTATTATGTCCGCAAGAACCGAACTTTTGATGTTGGCTTACATGCAATGACCAACTTCACTCCGAAAGGAGTGCGTAATTCACCCCTTGGCAAACTTCTCAAGCAACTGCGCTTCAGCCATGACGATTTTCGCCTTTGCCAGCAACATATATCAGAGATCCGCTTTCCAGAACACGTTTTGCGGTTCACCAATGATTTTGAGTTTTTTCGGCAGGATGTCGCCGACCAGTTCCCGCAAGAAATTGACGGGTTCAACAAACTTGTTGAAAAAATTCTTTCATTTGACGAGCTAAATCTGAATGATCAAAAAATATTAGAGTCCCGTCCTATTCTGGAACGTTTTATAAGGAACCCTATTTTAATCGACATGCTCAACTGTCCTTTGATGTATTACGGTAACGCCCGCGAAGGCGATATGGATTTTTACCAGTTCGTCATCATGTTCAAAAGTATCTTTATCGAAGGCTTCGCCAAACCAGTGGGTGGGATGCATTACATACTACATCTGCTTGAAGAAAGGTTCAAAAAACTGGGTGGGGAGTTGCGTATGGGGTCTGGGGTAACTTCCATCAATGCAAAAAAAGGAACGGTAGAATCCGTAAACCTTGAAAATGGCGAGAAGTTGGTCTGCGAGAAGGTCATTTCTTCCATCGGTTATGTAGAAACTTTGAAACGTTGCTCGCCAAAACTATATGAAACGGAAGATTGTGAAACTGGTCAGGTTTCTTTTATGGAATCTTTATTTGTTATCGATCGCGAACCGCGAGATTTGGGTTATGACAAGAGCATCGTCTTTTTTTCTACCCAGCTAAAATTTGACTATAGAGTGCCTGACGAAATGATCAGCATCACTTCGGGGGTTCTTTGCTGTTCTAATAATTTTAATTACCCCCAGCCTCTGAAAGAGGGTTTGGTTCGACTAACCAATATGGCGAACTTTGCCCAATGGAACTCATTACCGCGAACCGACTATATCGCAGCCAAAAAACATTGGCGAAATAAGGCACTGGAATCGGTATTCACATTTTTTCCCGATTTTAGGGATAATATGGTATTTTTAGATTCGTTTACGCCGAAGACCATCAAAAAATATACCGGACACCTTAACGGAGCAGTTTATGGATCTCCACGTAAAATAAAAAACGGTAAAACTCCTGTAAACAATCTATTTATCTGTGGAACGGATCAAGGGTTTTTAGGTATTATTGGGGCCACATTGAGTGGTATTTCAATGGCCAATCTCCACGTTTTACGGAAATAAGCGTAATTAATTATCGAATTGCAAAAAGCAAATGAATAAACCACAACTACAACGAAACTGGTTAAAAGACATTCGGTTGGTCTATGACACGGTTGTAATAGGAAGTGGCTTGGCGGGCATGACTTCTGCCAATCTTCTTGCCAAGATGGGTCACAAAGTCTTGCTGGCCGAACACCATTATAATCTGGGGGGAATGGCAACTTGGTTCAAGCGCAAGGGGGGACATATCATGGATATCTCCTTGCATGGTTTTCCTTGTGGAATGATCAAAACGCTTCGGAAATACTGGTCACAAGATATCTCCAACCGGGTTATTCAACTCAAAAATGTTCGTTTCGATAACCCCCAATTTTCTTTGAACACCTCTTTCGATAAATTAGATTTCACCCATATACTCAAGGACCGTTTCGGCATACTTAAGGAGGTTATAGACGAATTCTTTCAAACTGTCCGTGGAATGAATTTTTACGATGACATAGTCATGACCACACGTGAGTTGTTTGAAAAATATTTTCCCGGCCGCACCGATGTTTGGCGATTCCTTATGGAACCTATCACATATGCGAACGGTTCAACACTTGATGACCCCGCAATTACCTACGGCATTGTCTTCTCCAATTTTATGGATAAAGGGGTCTTCACCTATCAGGGCGGCACTGACCACCTGATTAAGGAAATGAAAAAGGAACTCATAAAAAATGGAGTAGATATACGCACCCACTGTTTGGTTGAAAAAATTTATGTGGAAGATAAAGCTGTGCAAGGGGTTCGCGTCAACGGTCAGGATATTGCCTGTAAATCCGTTCTTTCAAATTCCAATATCATAACGACTATCGAGCAACTCGTGGGCAAGGAAAAGTTTGGCCCAGAATATATTAAAGATGTAAAAAATGTTCGGCTCAATAATTCCAGTTGTCAGGTTTATATGGGAATCAAAAAAGGTGAACAAATTCCACATGTAGGTGATCTTCTATTTTCATCTGAAGCCGAAGAGTACTGCACAGAAAAAATATTGAGTAAAGATATTACCAGCCGAACTTTTTCATTTTATTATCCTGAAATTCGACCGGGAACCAATCAATACTCCATCGTATCCTCTACAAATGCAAGATACAAAGACTGGGCCAATCTCAGTGAAAAAGAATATCTACACGATAAAAACGATTTGGAGCAAACCACCCTCAATGCATTGGAAAAATATGTTCCTGATATCCGAAAAAAAATAGATCATATTGAAGCTTCAACGCCAAAAACTTTTAAACATTACACCCTGCATCCATCCGGCACATCTTTCGGAACAAAGTTTGAAGGGCTCAAGGTCAGCCGTGACCTTCCTAAGCAAATAAATGGCCTGTTTCATGCCGGGTCTGTGGGTATCATTATGTCTGGTTGGCTAGGAGCTGCCAATTATGGGGTGATTGTAGCCAATGAAACAGATAAATTTTTGAGACAACGGACTCCAAGTCTCGTTACAGCATAAGATAACCCCTTTCTTTTCTTCCTTCTGTCAAAAATTTAATTTAATATTGTTCAATGAAATTCGACTTTAAAGGACAGACTGCTGTTGTTACTGGGGGCACGCGTGGCATCGGCCGGGCTATTTCTGAAGCATTTCTCAAAGCAGGGGCAAAGGTCATCGCCACCTACCGGAGCAATGACGAAGAAGCTCAAAAGTTTATAGAAATAAATTCAGCGCATGCAGAATATCTCGACATTCACAAGTTTGATGTCACCCATTATGATAAAGTAGAAACGTTTTTCAAGGAAGTCGAAAGCAAACATGGGGCTTTGCAAATCGTTGTTGTCAGCTCAGGAATCCGTGCTGATTCCATTGTTGGTATGATGAAAACGGAAGACTGGAGAAATGTTATTGATACTAATTTAACAGGCACCTTTAATATTTGCAAGCTCTCCGTCCAGTGTATGATGCGGCAAAAATACGGTCGCATCATCACCCTTACCTCCCCGGTTGGTAAATTTGGTTTTGCTGGACAAGCTAACTACGCTGCATCGAAAGCAGGGCAAGTGGCCTTGGTTAAATCCTTATCCAAAGAAGTGGCCAGCAGAAAAATTACGGTAAATTGCGTTTCACCTGGTTTTATAGATACAGATTTCATTTCCGATTTACCCGATGAACAAAAGAATGCCTATAAAAAACAGATCCCTCTAAAGCGCTTTGGTTCTGTACAAGATGTTGTCGCTCCAGTACTTTTTCTGGCTTCAAAAGAATCTTCTTACATCACCGGATCGGTATTAGAGGTAACCGGGGGCCTATAATAATGTCGCAGGATTTTCTTCAATATATTCCACATCGCCCCCCGTTTTTGTTTGTTGATAAAGTAACAGAAGAAACTACTGACACAATCAAAGCTGAAAAATCAATTGATCCTGAAGAATCATTTTTTCGGGGTCATTATCCCGACCGACCTATCATGCCTGGTGTTTTGATATTTGAATCTATTTTTCAGACGGGTGCTATTATGATGGGAAAGCGAATCGCTAATGAAGGTCGCATCCCTGTTCTTACACGGGTCAACAACATAAAGCTCAAGCATGCCGTTAACCCCGGCGACACTCTGCAGATTGAAGTTCAATTAAAAGACCTGGTTAGCTCTGCAGCTTATATGAAAGGCAAGGCATCAGTGAATGGTAAAATTGCAGTCACCCTTGAGTTTACAGCCATGCTCGTTGACTTGCCAGCGTGAGATGACATGAGCCAGAAAATTAAAGGACAGATACGATTAGTGTTCCACTTATGAATAAAAAGTGCTCCATATGAGTTTTCTAAATTTGGAAAATAAAAATATATTGGTATTAGGAGTTGCCAATAAAAAAAGTGTGGCCTGGCATATTGCAAAAACTCTGGAAGAAGAAGGTGCCAAGGTCCTATATAGTGTGCGCTCTAAGGATAGGAAAAATTCTCTCAAAAAACTGCTGGCAGGAAAACCTGTTTTTATCTGCGATGTTGAAAAACCAGACGATATTGAGCGTCTAAAAAATGATATCGGAAAAGAATATAAAACGCTACATGGGCTGGTACATTCTATTGCGTTTGCCAATTATTCAGAGGGCTGGAAACCCTTTCATGAAACACCACGAAAAGATTTTTTACAATCCATTGATATAAGCTGTTATTCGTTAATTGCGCTATCCAATATGTTAAAAAATTTACTAGATAAAAAAGCCTCAGTCGTCACTGTTTCAATTTCTACCACTCGTATGGCTGCAGAAAATTACGGCTACATGGCACCCGCTAAAGCAGCACTGGATTCAACACTATGTTTTCTAGCCAAATCGTTCAGTGTTTTTTCAGAAATTCGGTTTAACTCAATCAATCCCGGCCTTCTTAAAACATCTGCCTCTGCAGGCATCCCTAATTATATTGATTCCTTCCTGTATGCTGAAAAAGCAACGCTAAGAAAAAAGGCTCTTACCACCAAGGAAGCTGCCGACGCCGCTGTCTTTTTATTGAGCGAGCGCTCAAGCGGCATCAATGCCCAAGGAGTAGTTCTCGATGCAGGAATGTCCATCAATTATTTCGATCAAAACCTGGTTAAACCCCAATAAAGATGGTTGATTGGAGTTTATAATTCGAGTGGGTTTACAACAGACCTTTTCACATCTCGTCTGATCAAAGAATTGGAAATCGAATGATCGTTTCCTTTTTAAATTCTGTTAATATATCTCGCGTATTATTAAATTCATCACCGTAATTTGAAAGGGAACGGATGGTTCTGATTGATGGTAAAAAAGTTTCAGCAGAAGTTCGAGCCTGCCTTGCGAAAGAAGCAAGGGAATTGAAAGAAAAAACAGGAAGAGTTCCTGGTTTGGCAACGGTATTAGTTGGGGATGATCCTGCCTCCGCCGTCTATGTTCGAAATAAAAATAAAATATGTCGAGAATTAGGATTTAAATCCTTTGAACAAAAATTATCTCTTGATACATCCGAAGCTAAATTGTTGCAATTAATAAAGGAATTAAATTCAAATAATGATATACATGGCATATTGGTTCAATTGCCTTTACCAAACCAAATTGATTCTGAAAAAATTCTTCAGGCAATTGATCCAAATAAGGATGTAGATGGTTTTCACCCTGTAAACGTGGGTAAGCTTGTGGTAGGAAATGCTTTGCTAACGCCTTGCACTCCAACAGGAATTATTAAATTACTGGACTACTATGAAATTGACATTTCAGGAAAACATGCGGTTATTTTAGGAAGAAGCAATATAGTCGGGAAACCGGTGTCAATGCTATTACTGCAACGTAACGCAACCATCACAATTTGTCATTCACGCACCAAAAATTTAGAAGAAATTACACGCAGTGCAGATATTCTGGTTGCAGCTATAGGCCGGGCAAACTTTGTCACAGAAAATATGGTGAGTGAAGGGACAATAGTAATTGATGTAGGGATAAATCGTGTTGATGGTAAATTAACCGGTGATATCAATTTTGAAACTGTTTCAAAGAAGGCTTCTTATATTACTCCGGTTCCCGGTGGCGTTGGGCCGATGACTATTGCCCTCCTTATGGAAAATACTTTAAAGGCCTTTAAAGAATCTATTGATATAAATTAGAAAAGTAAGCTTCCAAAACATAATGATACAAAACCGACAAGCCCAAACAAAAAAACAGTCAGGTTTAGCTAAAAAATCCGACAGCTTTTTGGATGAAGCAAAACCTGTGAGTCACGGAGGCGGACCACAAGTATATCAAGTCAGCGAATTGACTCACGATATCAAGGCTATAATGGAGGCTGCTTTCGATTCCATCTGGGTTGAAGGAGAAATTTCAAACTTTAATACCGCGGTATCAGGCCATAGTTATTTTGTACTTAAGGATGAAAATTCACAAATCCGTTGTGTATTATGGAAAGGGCACCGATCAGGGATAAAATTTCAACCAGAAGACGGAGATAAGGTTTTACTGTTTGGAAGAATCACTATTTATGGTGCTCGCGGGAATTACCAGATCGATACAGAAAGTATGGAGCCAAGGGGACTGGGCGCCTTACAAAAAGCCTTTGAACAACTAAAGACTAAGTTGGAGAAAGAAGGGCTATTTGATGAAGAGAAAAAAAAGTCCCTTCCCGAATTTCCTTGGAAAATCGGTGTAGTTACTTCTTCCACAGGAGCAGCGGTAAGAGATATCCTAAATATAATAATAAGAAGAAACCCAAAAGTTTCCGTTCTACTTTGTCCCGCAAAAGTTCAAGGGGAAGGAGCGGCAGAGGAAATCGCAACTGGTATACAAGAGTTAAATAAAAGAAAAGACATCGAAGTGATTATAGTTGGGCGAGGGGGGGGGTCCTTGGAAGATTTATGGGCTTTTAACGAAGAGTTGGTAGCAAGAGCTATTGCAGCCTCGCGTATTCCTGTTGTTTCTGCTGTCGGACACGAGATAGATTTTACCATTTCAGATTTTGTGGCAGACCTACGGGCACCGACCCCTTCTGCAGCAGCAGAATTAACAGTCCCTCTTCTTCACGACACCACTCAGGACATTAAAACACTGAATGAAACACTGATTAACTCAATGAAGCAGAAGCTTCGATATTATTATGACTTGTTAAAAATGTTGATGGACAGGAGATTTTTTTATCAACCCAAGGAAATTTTCAACCTTCAAATCCAACGAGTTGATGAGCTTCATTCGCGCTTGCTTCGAGGGCTCGAACAAGGCCTGATGATCCAGCAACAAAAATTAAAGGATAAAATACACCGTTTATTCCAGGCTTCCCCAGAAAAAAATATTCCCTATTTGAAAGAAAACGTAGGAATGCTGGAAAAAAGAATGTTCCAAATTATTCAATCCCAAATACTTCTTCATAAAGAGCATCTGGAGGGTCTATTAAAAAACTTGAATGCCTTCAATCCGCTTTCCATTTTAGAGAGAGGGTATAGCATTAGCTCTAAAGATAATTTATCTTTAAAAGATACGGAAGGGGTAAATCCCGGAGACTCGATTCAGATAAGACTTTCAAGGGGGTCCCTTGATTGCACGGTAAAAAAAATAATAAGGGAATAATAAAATAGTACAGTCCTTTAAAAAAAGATTCTAAAAACTTGATTTTTGTAAGTTTTATAATTTTAAAAATGGTTTTTGCAATATAAACTTGGTTTTAAAGAGGCCGATTATGGGTGAAATTAAATTTGAAAAAGCTATTCAAAGGCTCGAAAAAATTGTCGATGATCTTGAAAAAGGTGAAATGGATATTGATAAATCCCTAGAAATTTTTGAAGAAGGGATAAAAATGTCTCGTGTTTGTTCCAAAAAACTGAACGAGGCTGAGGCTAAAATTGAAAAACTGACAAAAGATCAAAAAGGTGAGCTAGTAACGGAACTTTTTCCAGTGGAAGATGAAAATGACCAATAAGAAAAATAAATTGCGTATCGATCAATTATTGGTAAAAAAAAACTCGTAACGACAAGAGAAAAAGCTCAGGCTATTATTCTTGCAGGAAAAGTAAGAGTAAATAATGAAATTGCAGATAAGCCGGGTAAACTTTTCGATCAAAACGTACAGATTAATTTGTTGGGCGAGGATCATCCTTTTGCCAGTCGTGGCGGTATTAAACTTCAACACGCTTTAGAGCAATTTAAAATTGATGTTGGCAATAAAATTGCCCTGGATATTGGTGCCTCTACAGGAGGTTTCACCGATTGTCTTTTGCAAAAAGGTGTCAAAAAAATTTATGCAGTCGATGTTGGGTATGGGCAACTGGATTGGAAATTAAGAAATGATCCTCGTGTTATTTGCATGGATCGTATAAATGCCAGAAATTTAAAGCGTGAAGATTTGTGCGATGACCCGCAACTGGTAGTGGTTGATGTTTCGTTTATTTCTTTAAAACTAATTCTTCCGTCTCTATTTAAAATTTTAAAGCAGCAAAATGAATTGGTTGCCTTAGTCAAACCTCAGTTCGAAGTTGGAAAAGACGAAGTTGAAAATAAAGGTATCATTAAGGATCCGCGAAAAAGGACTAATGTCCTGTTGCGATTAAACAGTTTCATATCTGAACAATGTTGGGTTTTATGCCACTTAACCGAGTCCCCAATACAAGGCCAGAAAGGTAACCGCGAATACCTTATTCACTGCGTTCCTACTGGAAACTCTTTAAGTGAAGAAGACATCAGAAAAGTGGTTGGAGACTAAATTTCATCTTTGTAAACTACAAAACTATTAGCAGGATAAACTAGGTGAGTGTCCCCCCATTGTTGGTTGGATTGAGTATCCCATTGACCCTCATCTTCAAGTAGTTTCATACGGACACCTCCCGTCCCCCCAAAAATAAGTAAGGCAATCCCATCTCCTGATTCTTCAACTTTGCAGGCATAAGCAGAGCAAGGGGAGTTCGTTTCTGCATTCCAACCAGTTATTTGGACAGGTTGTTCCTCTCCGTTTATATTGTATTTGATGCAATACAACTCACGGGTAGGACTGATATCCCTATATACCATATCAAAACTTCGTTCAACGTTTGGATTAGATTCTATCTCGAGAAACAAAGTATTGCTCCATTTGTTTAGTTTTTAATATTTTACTATTTTTTTTGTGTGGAGGTAAAGGAAAGCGAGAAGAACCTATAGTCTGAAAATATTCTTTCTAATTCCTTAAACATGAGTAAAATAATTACACTTTTAATCAGATTTTTAAGTTATCGTATAGGAGAAAGGATAAATTATGTATAGATTGGTTTTATTAAGGCATGGACAAAGTCAATGGAATTTGGAAAACCGGTTTACGGGTTGGACCGATGTTGACTTAACTGACCAGGGAAGAAATGAAGCCAATACTGCAGGAGATCTTTTTCTAAAAGAAGGTTTTACTTTTGATCTCGCCTATACGTCTGTTTTAAAGCGTGCGATTAGAACTTTGTGGATTGTTCTTGATAAAATGGACTTGATGTGGATTCCTGTCATTCGCACTTGGCAGCTCAATGAAAGGCATTACGGTGCTTTACAAGGTTTAGATAAAGCAGAGACTGCAGAAAAGCATAGCGCAGAACAGGTAAAAATCTGGCGTCGCAGTTATGCAACCCCCCCTCCCTCCCTAGATGATGATGACGAACGACTTCCTGCAAAAGATCCGAAGTATTCCGAGGTCCCCATCAATCTTCTACCCAAAACCGAGGCCTTGAAACAGACAGTAGACCGTTTCATACCTTACTGGTTGAAAGAAATTGTTCCTTCAATTAAGGCTGGTAAAAATGTTTTGATTTGCGCGCATGGGAACAGTTTACGTGCTCTGGTTAAACATCTAGATCAGGTGAGTGATGAAGAAATTGTCGAATTAAATATTCCTACAGGAATTCCCCTGGTGTATGAGCTTGATGAAAATTTAAAAGCCACTAAACACTATTATTTAGGTGATCCCGAAGCTGCAAAAAAAGCTGCTGCTGCGGTTGCAAACCAGGCTTCTAGTAGTAACTAGCAGTTATCTTTTCTAATGGCGGAGAGGGAGGGATTCGAACCCTCGGTAGGGGTAACCTACACACGCTTTCCAAGCGTGCGCCTTAAACCGCTCGGCCACCTCTCCCTCAGGTGTATTCTTAATTTTTAATGAAAAATGGGTTGTGTGAAAAAAAAGAGCGCGCCCAGGAGGACTCGAACCTCCGACCTACGGTACCGCAAACCGTCGCTCTATCCAGCTGAGCCATGGGCGCCTACTTTGTATTTTTATATTATATCAAGAAACATCGGCAGGGATATAATCCATTAACTGAAAAGCAAATTCATCGTGTTCAAAAGCGTACATCGTCGGGTATTTAGCAAATGCCCACCCTTCGTACAGGGTTTTTCCATTCTCTTCTACTACCAATCGAACCGCCGGATTCGTCAATTCATTGCCCTTTGAGGTGTAATTTGTTTGTGTCATAACAAAGTTCGGCATGAAAGGACCGACCACTACCTTAATCGTAGATCCTTCCAGTTCAAAACTACCTCCCAAAGAAACTATTTTCATCGAGTTTCTTGATTCATCAAGTTTATTACGGACCATTATTTTTATGGCTTTCCACTGGCCTTCGACTGCCTTAGGAATAACAATTCCTCGATTAATGTTAACTCCCTCTTTTACGTCTGGGTGAACCTCTTCCGGATTTGTTCCAGGTTTTTTTTCAATCGTAGCTTGAATGGGTTTTGATCGAGATCCTTCATATTGAGGAATATCAACCTCGCTGATCCTTTTAGCCTGTGGCATCTGTGTATCGCTACCACCACTACAGCTTGCTAGCAATCCAACCGCCAACGCGAATAAAGTTTTTATAATATTCAAAGCATTCAAAACAGTTTCTCTTATTTAGTAAACGTTATTTTAAGCTCTATAAACCTAATTTCGTCTCTCGTAGAGGGTGGCGGAGAGGGAGGGATTCGAACCCTCGGTAGGGGTTAAGCCTACACACACTTAGCAGGCGTGCGCCTTAAGCCAGCTCGGCCACCTCTCCTTTATAGTCAAATTTACGCTTCACTTGGGCCTTGTATATTGCCTCTCTGCAAGCAGTGGCGGAGGGAGTAGGATTCGAACCCACGGAACTTTCGTTCAACGGTTTTCAAGACCGCCGCCTTAAACCACTCGGCCATCCCTCCTAAATGTTTCGAATAGGGCTTATGTTTATCTACTTGGAATCAAAAGTCAAGAGGGCTGCTTTCTCCAATTAGGCTTTTTAAATCAAGACTAGCCCATGATTTATAACGACAAAACCTCCCGTCCTTGTAAATATGGTCGTAGAACTTCCGGAACAGTAACGGTTCCATCAGCATTTTGATAATTTTCTAATATTGCCACAAACAAACGACCCGCTGCGAGACCGGAACCATTCAAAGTATGAACAAATTCTGGCTTCCCTCCCGTTCTGTCTTTACAACGTATTTTGGCACGACGCGCTTGATAATCTCTAAAGTTACTGCAAGAAGAGATCTCTCTGTATGTATTCTGACTAGGTAACCAAACTTCCAGATCATAAGTTTTGGAAGCTGAAACACCTATATCCCCGGCACACAACTCCATAACTCTATAATGCAAATTCAATTTCTTTAAAATTGATTCTGCATCCTGAACAAGTTTCTCCAGCTCTTGTTCTGATTCATCAGCTCTGGAAAATTTTACCAACTCTACTTTGTCAAATTGATGTTGCCGGATCAAACCATGAGTATCTTTTCCATACGACCCGGCCTCTCGTCTAAAGCAGGGAGTATAAGCCGTATAGCAAATGGGTAGAGATTGTACGTCAAGAATTTCCTCCCTATGAAAATTAGTCACTGGAACTTCCGCCGTGGGAATTAAGTAAAGAGGATCATCTCGCATGGCAAACTGATCATTTTCAAACTTTGGTAGTTGACCCGTACCCAACATGCTTGCTTTATTTACCAGAAAAGGAGGGTAGAGTTCTTCATATCCATTTTCCTGAGTCTGCACATCTACCATAAAATTAATCAAACCCCGCAACAAAGCTGCTCCGGCTCCTTTGTATACCGCAAACCTTGCACCAGATATTTTTGCGGCTCGCTTCAGATCAATTAATTCAAGTTTTTCACCAAGTTCAACATGGTTTAGGGGTTTAGCAGACAAGCTGGGTTTCCTTCCCCATTCTCGAACAAACCTATTGCTGAACTCATCTTGACCATCAGGAATACTTTCATCGGGTAGGTTGGGAATGTTCAAAAGTTTTTCATGGATAATACCTTCTAACTCTTCAATTTTTTCATCTAATTCTTTGATAAATGCATTCAGATTTTTTACTTCTTTCATTTGTTTAGATGTATTTTCTCCTTGCTGTTTCAATTTTCCAACTTCTGCAGAAAGTTTCTTTTTTTTATTTTTGAGTTTTTCGGACTCCTGAAGTCCTTGTCGCCTTTCATCCTCCTGTTTCAACAATGCATCCAAGTCATGATTGTTTCCATTACGACGACTGAGTCCGGTTTTTACAGTCTGAAGGTTTTCGCGGATAAACTTTATATCTAGCATTATCTTTTCTTTTCAATCCTTTTTTCTATTCCTGCCAGCTTCATTTTTAATATTGATGGATAAGTATATTGTCCTTCTAAAGCCTTAAATCTGTTGTAAGCATCTTGAAGATGACCTTCTTCTTCTAGGCAGGATGCCACCAAAAAATCCATCTCTGATTTAAAACGACTTTTGGAATATTCCAGATTAAAACTCTGGTATTGGTTTCTTACTTCAGGGCAACGATTGAGGGCATAGAGGATTTCTATGATCTTAAATTTTGTTTCCTCTACCCAAGGACTTTTAGGATAATTTTCTAAAAGGATTTCCAGCTCCATCAAGGCCTGCTCATAATTTTGTTTTTTATAATAAATCGAAGCAATTCGGTATTGATGATCTCCATTGGAAAAATCTTTTTTATAAAAAGTTATCAGGTTTTGATATTCAATGATGGCTTGATCATAATCTTTTAATCCAAATTCCGCGATTTCCGCGATATATTTTTGCGCTTTATAACCAAAAGGGCCCTGTGGGTTCATTTGCCGAACTTCCTGAAAAAACATAAGAGCTCGTGTACTGTCATTCAAACTAAAATGATGGATTTCTCCTATTCTAAAAAGGGCTTCTTCGGCTTTCGACCCAGAAGGATTTTTTTTTAAAACCTCATTTAGCAATTCAAGAGCGCTGTGGTTATGACCTTGAATCCATTCTTCATTGGCTTTATAAATTAAAGGGTCATTTTGCTCGGTGCAGGAAACAAGAATAAACAGTGAGGAAAAAAAAATAGATGCTATTTGAGCAGAAAAAAGTTTTTTATGCATTTGTAAAAGGGCCAAGCTGCTGTTTATTTTATTCTACTAGTTTTTCTACGCTTACAACCTGATTCGATTCACCTGTTCCAACCAGTCTAACCCCCTGGGTGTTTCGGCCAATCACAGAAATTTCATTGACCTTCATTCGAACAATATTTCCATCGGAAGTAATAACTAAAAGCTGATCGTTTTCGGTTACCTGCTGAACACCCACAACCGAGCCAATTTTTTCATTACAACGAATGGTCATAACTCCCAACCCACCGCGCCCCTGAACAGGGTATTCCTCTAACTGAGTTCTTTTTCCATATCCATTAGATGTTACAGTAAGAAGCATATTCCCGGGGTGGACAATTTCAGCTCCTACAACGCGGTCGTCTGTTTTCAAACGAATGCCTCTGACACCCCTTCCTGTTCTACCAATTGGGCGAGCTTCTTTTTCAGAAAATCGAATTGAAAACCCTTTTTCAGTTGCTAACAGAATATCGCTTTCTCCATCACACAGTTCGGCGCCTATCAATCGGTCTCCGTCATCAATGGTCAAACCTATAACCCCTCCCTGTCTGGGTTTGCTGTATGACATCAATGAAGTTTTCTTTACAATCCCACGTTCGGTGGCAACCATTACAAATTTATCTTCTTCAAATTCTCGGACAGATAAAATACTGGCAATCGATTCTCCAACTTGCAAGTTTAAAAGGTTGGCAATAGATTTACCTTTAGCTATCCTACTTACTTCTGGAATTGAAAAAACTCGTAGCCAATGAACTTTACCTATACTGGTAAACACGAGAAGATGGCTGAGGGTAGAAGCAATGAAAAGTTTTTCAACAACATCTTCTTCTTTAAGATCCATTCCACGAATCCCCTTGCCACCACGCCGTTGAGCCCTGTAATTATCGACTGAATGCCGCTTTATATATCCGCTTCGGGTATAAACCACTACGGTATCCTCATCGGCAATCAGGTCTTCTAAAACAAGATCTCCTTCATCTGTTTCCGCAATTTCTGTTCTTCGTTCATCGCTGTATTTGTTTTTTATTTCAATTAATTCGTCTTTAATGATTTTTAATTTGACTTCTTCATTCGCCAGAATATAAAGGTGCTCTTCAATTTTTTTGCGAATACCTTCTAATTCATCAACTATTTTCTGCCGCTCCAAACCCGTCAAACGCTGCAATCTCATTTCCAGAATCGCTTTTGCCTGAACTTCTGACAACGTAAAGGTTGACATGAGGTCCTCCCGCGCAGAAACCGGGTCTTCTGCATCGCGGATAAGTTTTACAACAGCATCAAGATTGTCCAGCGCAATATTCAAACCTTCGAGAATATGTTCCTTTTCCCTCGCTTTTTTAAGATCGTATTCTGTTCGAAGCGTAACGACTTCTTTTCGGAATAAAACAAAGTAGCGCAAATACTCCTTCAGGTTTAATACTTTTGGTTGTTGGTTAACCAAAGCCAGGAGAATTACTCCGAAAGTGTCTTGAAGCTGGGTGTTTTTATAAAGAGTGTTCAAAACCACCTGTCCCACAGTGCCCTTCTTTAATTCAACCACAACGCGAACTCCTTCGCGGTCTGATTCATCTCTTAAATCTGAGATTCCTTCCAGCTTCTTATCTCTCACTAGCTCCGCTATTTTTTCAACCAGTCTAGCCTTGTTAACCTGGAAAGGGATTTCATTGATCACAATCCTTTCCCGGTCTCCTTTTTCCATTGTTTCAAGTTCTGCGCGGCCTCTTACGCGTATAATTCCGCGGCCTGTCTTGTAAGCAGAAATAATTCCGTTTCTTCCCTGAATGATTCCGCGGGTGGGAAAATCCGGACCTTTTACAATTTGCAATAAATCATCGATTGAGCATTCAGGTTCATCAATAATATGAATGGCCGCATCCACTATCTCTGCTAAATTATGCGGCGGAATATTAGTGGCCATACCCACTGCGATTCCCGATGACCCATTTACTAAAAGCTGGGGGAAACTGGCTGGAAGAACCGACGGCTCTTTGGTTGATTCATCGTAATTTGGTACAAACTGAACCGTTTCCTTATCAAGGTCGCGCAATAATTCGCCCGTAATTTCCTGCATGCGTATTTCGGTGTAACGCATTGCAGCAGCCGAATCGCCATCAATTGAGCCAAAATTTCCTTGACCGTCAACCAACGGATTCCTTTGCGAAAACTCTTGTGCCAAACGAACAATAGTGTCATAGACCGCCTGGTCACCATGAGGATGGTATTTACCAATTACATCACCAACAATACGGGCTGATTTTTTATACGGTTTATTAAAAATGTTTCCTGTTTCATGCATGGCAAACAAAACACGACGATGGACAGGTTTCAAACCATCTCTGATATCCGGAAGAGCACGACCAATGATTACGCTCATTGCGTAATCGAGGTATGCGCTTTTCATTTCATCGTCAACGTTTATCGGGTCAATCGTTTCTGGCATCCATTTGCCTTTCTATGAAAACATTTTTAAAAATTATTAAAGAAGGAATATTTTAATTAAACATCCAGGTTTCTTGCCTGTAACGCGTTTTTCTGGATAAATTCGCGTCGCGGCTCTACATCTTCCCCCATCAAGGTAGTAAATAAATCTTCTGAAGCCACCAGATCATCTGCGCGGACCTGCAATAGAACCCTTACTTCCGGATCCATTGTCGTTTCCCATAATTGTTCAGGGTTCATTTCACCTAAACCTTTATAACGCTGAATATAAATACCTTTTTTGGCCATTTCCAAGACCGCCTCTAACAAACCATGTTTAGATTCTACGGAGGTGCTTTCTCCGTTGTTATGTAAAACAAACGGAGGATGGTCGGTAGCCTTTATGGGTTTATAGATCTCTATAATATTTTGGATGATTACAGATTCGATAAACTCTGGGTTCAAATTGATTTCAAAATCGCGACCATTATTGGAGCCAAAAAATATAACATTGTAGGTCTTGCTATCCGAGTCAAAGCCTATCGACAGAGCTGCATCTTTGATTTCTTTATTTAAATCCACCTTATCGAACTGGTGCGTCGTTTTTACTGTGGAATCATCTTTTTCTTGTTCATCAACCTCTATTAGAAATTCTTTTAATCTATTATTTTTATCGTTATCTAGGTTAATGCTCTTATTAAATCTTATCGGAACGTTTAAATATTCTTTTTTATATTCATACTTGTTTTTGTTTTCTTCATCGATCAACCCATCAAGAATTTGAATAGCCGCTGCGAGAACGTGCTCCAGTTTTTCAAAATCGTTTTTCTCGACATTTAAGTTAATCAACACATTTAAAAAAGCTTTTGGGATGTTGTTTTTGACAACACGACTAAAACACTCCTCGAATTTGAATAAGTTGTTGATTAGAAGCTTTAGATCAGGGCCTGAAATTTTGTTTTCGCTTTTACTTGTAGAAATTTCCAGGTTTTCAGTTCCCTGATCCATTAAAAACTGGAACAAAAGCTTCTCGTCTTTTAAATAGTTTTCTTTTTTGCCTTTTTTAATTTTATAAAGTGGTGGTTGTGCGATATATAAATAACCATTTTCTATTATTTGTGGCATTTGACGGAAAAAGAACGTTAAAAGAAGCGTTCTGATGTGGGCTCCATCAACATCCGCGTCAGTCATAATAATTACTTTGTGGTAACGTAGCTTTTCCAGGTTAAAATCGTTTCCTATTCCTGTTCCCAGAGCTGTGATTAGAGTTCTTATTTCTTGGTTGCCGATCATTTTTTCTGCCCTTGCTTTTTCTACATTCAAAATTTTTCCCCGCATGGGCAGAATTGCCTGATTTTGTCGGTTTCGGCCTTGCTTTGCGGAGCCTCCCGCTGAGTCTCCCTCTACAATATAAAGCTCTGAAAGGGCAGGGTTTTTTTCAGAGCAGTCGGCTAGTTTTCCCGGTAAAGAACTTACTTCTAATGCGCTTTTTCTTCTTACTAGGTCTTTAGCTTTTTTTGCTGCTTCTCTTGCCTGTGCGGCACTTATTACTTTGGAGACTATTTTTTTTGCAACAACAGGTTGTTCTTCAAAAAACTGGCCTAATTTTTCATTTACTATTTGTTCTACTATTCCCTTAACCTCTGTATTTCCTAGTTTTCCTTTGGTTTGGCCCTCAAACTGGGGTTCTGGGATTTTTATGCTTAGTACGAGAATTAGTCCTTCTCTCACGTCCTCACCTGTCA
>Ga0315336_1003538_pt1 | contig 20507 bp, 15 predicted proteins | sample ASW5metaG_FD_204512 | JGI IMG/M metagenome (GOLD analysis project Ga0315336, IMG submission 204512) | Ammonia-oxidizing marine archaeal communities from Monterey Bay, California, United States - ASW #5 | ecosystem: Environmental > Aquatic > Marine > Intertidal zone | place: USA: California... | reverse complement strand
GTTCAATCGCTCGGCGATTTCGGCAAGGGGCAACCCTTCGAGGTGACGCATGCGAACCGCTTCCCGCTGACCTTCCGGAAGGCTCTCTACGATAGTCGCCAGATGGAACGCCATCTCGCCTTTCAGGTGGGAAAGCACAGGCGATGTCCCTTGTTTTTGATCAAGATATCTGCGTTTCTCTTCAAGCATCTTCGAGTTGCACACTTCATTCACTTCTTCTTGGCTAAGTGGTTCTTCAAGAAGATAGACGCTATCAATATCCTGCTCCGTATACTTATCAACGATTGCTGCTTCGCTATCCAAGAAGTCACCATGCTCTGTCAACCCAACTAATCGAACGTTCCGGACGCTGTTTAGAACAATCGACGCACGGACTCCCAATAGATCTGATAGTTCGCGGATTGCCTGGTCGTAGCTTTCGCCTGCTACCAAATAAGATCCAGCAAATATTAGGTTACGCACGGCAAAGTCACACAAATCGTAGACACATCTGTGATCGTCCGTAGTGACTTTCTTGGTGCGTCTGTAAAACGCCAATAAATATCGACGAAACTCTGTTTGAATCTCCGCATTCAGACAATAAAATGCCTCTTCGAACTCGCTCCCTTGACAAGCATCTTCTTTTACAATTCGTGTCAGCGCATCAAATAACTCCTTCGGATGGCATTTCTTAGACAATCGCATATTAAGAAACGCTTGAACATCTTTTGCGCCCGGCGTCTGCGGATCGAGTAAGGTAATCAAATTCTTCGCAACGTCAGACGGGCCAAGCATATTGAAATCGCTTCGGATTCGTCCCGTACTCTTTGCATCGTCATAGGCGTTTAGCAGAAGACTAAGCTGTACGCTATCAATGTTTGCAATTGACTGCGAAAGTGCGTTGGAACCCGTTCCACCCGATAACAGGGTAATGTGATAGTCATTGCCACTTCGATTGGTTTGAAACCAAATATTGAAGAGCCCGATGCTCTTCTCATCGTTCTCTAATACACCAGTGAACAGGGCATTTACTTCCCGTTCTGTTCGGAATGGCGTGCTCTCAAAAATGATCTTTAAGATCTCCTTTTGGGGCATGCAATCCTGAAGTTTCGTACCAGATACGATTGGCGTCACCTCGCCCGTGGCGAGCAAACTGACTAATTCAATGATGGTTCGTTTTTGCGCCAAGTCTATCGGGCCTGAGTCTGCGAGGCATTCGGGTGGGCGCGATACATCGCGCAAAGGACTGATTCGACAACTACCTATTTGACGGTACAAACATATTAAATCAAGCGACGGACGGGTCATGTTTATGGCAACTATGTCGTCACCTCGCCCCAACGATGCGAGCGGTCGTCGCCCGCCGTGATCAGCTGGCGTTCCAGCTTGATCGCACCGAGCACATGCGAACCGTGTGCTCGGTCAAGGTACTTATGGGACGCAGCCATGGCTTCAGCACCGGAGCCAGAACGACGCATCAAGTCAATCAGGACAACGATCTCAGTCCCAAGTTGGCTTCCCAGATTACCGCCCTGTTCCAAGATCTCGTTGAGCTGCCTGGATGCCCGGCGTCGGCATAATTGGGCGGCAATGCGATTGTCCAGGTCATCGCTAGCCCACGCCGCATACATAACGTTCCAGAACGCATCATGGTCATTTCCTGTCATCTGCAACACCAGAGCAGCGCATAGAAATCGGTTAGCCAAGTCGGGAAAGTTTGGGTGCATAAGCTGAGCTAGATAGTGATCACTCTTGATGATTCGTTCAGCCGCAGCAGACGCAACCGAAACGTCCGGAGCGCAGTACTTGCAGAGCTCGCAATACTGCACCCAGCAAGGCAGCGTAGATCGGTTAGGTTCGGCAGGGCGCATGTCGAGATCTGAGGGGCCTACCGCGCTGGTGCTAAGGATCGACTTGTGTTCGACCCGTCCGCTGCAGACCGCACATGGAACGCTTGTTTCAAATAGGAGAGTCAAACGCACACCTCTGTTGTCTAGCTTCAGGGGTTGACATCGTTGGCTCACATATGACGCCAATTGGACCAAGTCATTTCAGCTTGCCAAGCGTCGTTGATTATCTCAAACTGGTGGTCCTCCGGATCGTTCCACTGCAGAATCCCCAGACAACCCTTCTGGAGACGGGCGTAGGGCTCATGTATGTCCGCTGTCTTCTCAAAGTTGACATCATTCAGCCAAAAGCACTGCGTCATGCCCAATGTGACGGGTGGCAGCGGCCTATCGAATAACAGTTCATCGCTATTGTCAATTCATCTGCTTATGTCGTCATGGGCTCATGGCACATCGAAAGCCCAGAGCTTGCCCTTTGGCGTTCGGTGGAAGGCAGATGCGATTCCAGCAGGTAAGCGTGGAGGCGCCGTCACCGAATGTGCGTCCCTTGACCACACGAGTTGGCGTTTTACCGTCGTTTCTTGTCGTGCCCATGGTGTCAACCCACTCACCTGCATTTCCGACCATGTCCTTAGCACCACACGGTGACGCCCCAGCCGGGTGCTTGTTTACGGACGTGAGTGCTTTAGTTTTTCGTTCTATGCAGTTGGCATTGGCCGGCTCTGGCTGGTTGCCCCAGGGATACTCTCGTCCGTCCATCCCGCGAGCGGCCGCCTCCCATTCGACTTCCGTAGGCAATCGTTTGCCGCGCCAATGTGCGTATAGGGTCGCTTGAAGAAAATCGACTCCGACCACCGGATGATTCTCAGATCCTTTCGAATAACTATGATTTGGCTGGAACTCTTGCCACTGGCAATTGGTAACAGGGAATATGTCGATCAGAAATCCGGACACCTGCACTTTTTGTTCTTTATGGTCAAGCGGCGCCTTACTTGTGCCGATCCGATATTCGCCTGTGGGCACGTAAACCATTTCTTTAGGCACCTGGCTATTGCCCTGAGGTCTAAAATACTTAGCAAGCTCATTGCCTCGCAATGTGGCGCCGATTGCAGGGCCAAGGATGAATTGAAAAAACGTATCTGCGTAACGGCTAACAACATGTCGTCCGTAACGACCCCGATGCAATACTAGTGCGGGATTGTACAAGTGTCGGCATGTAGAACCATCGCCAAGCCCAACATGGTCGGTCCCTACAGAAACGTCGCACCAATGTCCTGTTTCTCCAGAAGAAGACTTCCCACGAGTCGTGCCCCACATTTGAGCTAGATTCAGTAAACACTGAGCTCTTCTGCGACTATGTCTTTGATCGCGTGCATCGTCCGCTTGTTCGCTTCCAGTCGATAGGAGATTAATAGTCGTGGGGCATGCGCATTCTCTCAACGAGGATACAAGCTTCTCTTGGTTCGACATGGTGGTCTCCAGCATGCCTGCTATCCACGCGAGTGTGAACAGCACAAACGAGTCGGCGGGTTGGCTCTGTGCGCCGACTTCGAGAAGTGCGATTGCCAAAGCGCTATTGCCAGACGCCATCGCTGAGATCGCCAGATACCAGGTGGCCACAGCATTATGGGGTTCCTGCGAGATCGCTTGGTTCAGCAAGCTGCTGGACTGAATCATTTGTGAACTATCTTGCCGCAAACAGGCCAGCAGCACGGCAGCATCAGCGCAGCGCGGGTTCGTAAGGAGAATATTCTTCGCCATGTCGATCGCCGTGGAAAAGTCACCACGATCTGCAGCAGCTACTGCCAATTCCATACTCTCCCCAATGTGGTCCTCCGCCATCGCGAGTTTACAGGCTGCACCCAAGAGTTCGATTCGTTGTTTTAGTAACACTCTAATCACCCCACTTTCCAAGTGTGCTTTGTGTACTCGAGGCATAGCCCTTCCAATTCAGTGTGATCCGAGATTACATGGACCGGCAGACCAAGTTGATTGATGGCTTCGGAAAATGGAGTGCGGTCCCCGATCTGAATCAATACAAAACCGTGGCCATGGGACGCCATGGATCCGACAGTAGCGGCCACTTCGTCGGCATTCCTGATTTGACCGTCGGTCACCATCAGGCAGAGGAATCGATCTCGGCATTTCGATACCATGTTCTGTAACGGATTCGCATCAAGTTGCGTTCCACCTGCCTGATGTTTGAATAACATTTTCTTCACGGTGCGGATGTTGCTATACTCTTCCCAGGACGTACACAGTGTGGACCCTGAAAAGTTCACCGCGGCGAACCGCATGTGTTGTGCTTTGTTTTCTTTTTCCAGGAATTGAAACACGGAATAGATGGCTCTTAACAGCGAGTCGTAAGCCCCGCTACCGGCCTCTGCGTCCCAACGCATCGAGCCCGAGGAGTCCACCACGGATAGAAGATCGGGAAATCCTCCCGATTCCATTTGGACAGGGATGTCGTCCGTGATGGGCAGTTGCTTGCGAAACAAGAGCAACTCGTTGTCGTAGCTGACGCGAGTTGCGCCCCAGTTAATAGTGTTCAAAGTGGGCACGTCTTTTCCGATCTGCTCCGTGGTCATATGAGCGATCGGAAACGAAGTGCCTCGTGTCTTTACTGGCTCGCACTCGATTTCCACCTTCATAGCTCGATTGCGATACAACGCGTCTAGGACATCGAAACTGGGCAAAACCTTAAGAGGCCCTTTTCCTCTCCCAATAAGGCTTTGGAATACTTGCTGCCGAAACCAACTGTCATTGGCTAGACGTTCAGCAAAGCTGTCACTCGGTGCGCATGGTAAGTGCCTAGTCACCGGCTCTCCTTGCCGTAACAACGCCTGCATGGCACCATCGGGAATCTGGACAGCAGCTCGTCGTTGGCTCGCCTGCGCGGAAGGTCGTTGACTTCGGTCGCCGCGACTTGGTTGCGGAGGCGGCTGTTGATCTGGCAAATCTACACCAACCATCGGCGCCAACATTTCCGCCCACTGAAAGGCCTTGATCGGCCAGCTTCGATAGTTGTATTTTAGTTCATCGAGAAGCGATTCTCGGATCGCATCATCCTGCCACACACATCCATCCTCCTCACCCATTTCGAATTCAAAACTGTCAAGCAGGATTGCTAATCCACGATCGGTCTCAAACTCTAGGGCATCGAAAGGTTGTGTAAAACAGTCGCGTACGGCATGTGCGAGGTGTTGATTATCAGCCCATAATCGCAGCTGAATCGCGGCATAGAGGGACGAGTACATCGGAAGTTTGACTTCGTTTGCCTGGGACGATACGAGTTGATCGAGCTGCCAGCCTCGTCGGAACCTTGGCGGATTTGGCGCGTCCAAGGCGTAAGTTCCAGCGATAACCGAGGCAATGAAGATCGAAGTAATGGGTACTACGAACTCTTGGACCTGGGGTTCTTGCATGCCAGCGCTACGTAAGCCGTCGGAGGTTGCTTCCAAGATTTCGGCATAGTCGTAGGAAGAAAACGGACACACTTCCCAACCGCCGAATTGCATATAGACGCGCGACGCCACGACATCTTCAAAGTAATCACTCGGTTCCCCTAGATCGTGGATATGGCGAAGCGATGCAAGTTGTTCAAACAGATTTGGCGATTCCAGAAGCCGGATCCGCCCGGCTCGATAGCCAAATCGCACTGCGGAGCCTCCCGACGGATTGTCGGGCTGAACAATTTCTAGATCGTTCCTCGCATCCCAGCCAACCGCCCGTACGGCTCGGCGCGCGGCTTCAAGGAACTTGTTGTTTGTGCGTTGTTTGATATTAATCTTCACGATCGCCTCACTTGCTTACTAACTCGCTGACTGCTTCCTGGATTTGTTGTTTCGCCTGATTCTCTTCCGCGATTTCCTGTGGCCGTCGACGGTGCGGAAGATAGTCATCAAGAAACGGTTGCATCGCGTGTCGAATGACCGGATCCATAAAACGTTCCGTGTGCTCCAACCGCTGCTGAATCTTCGCAATCGCACCCTTTCCTTGCGAAAGCTCTTGGAAAGATGATTGGTTTTGTCGAAAGAACGTTTCCATTGCAGCGTATGTCTCAGAGGAGTAATGGCGTAACGCTAACCAGTTGGAGCCGCCGAAATATTTGGCGACATATTCAGGTGCCATCCAGATTTTTCCCCCTAGCCCGACAAAGGGTAATAAAGCTTGAATGTCCTGGACACAAACTGATACGTTTTCGCAGTACTTGGCGAACGTGGCGTCGCGCAGTTGGTCGCCATCCACATCACAACCAACGAACTGCCTCAGATGGTTCAGCTGCTGAAGGACCTCCTGCTCAAAAGCGTTTTCGATTGCACGATAAGTACGTGCCGCCCTGAGTGCCGCCAGACCATATGCGGCCCTCTTTAAGAAGACCAGCGCCGCTTCGCTCAGCCGACCGGTGCTCGGACAGAAACCATTCGCACGCTTTTGGATCCTGCACTCTGCTTGGGCACATAGGTTCTGGGCGGGATCCTGCGGGTGAAATTCTGTTGCCGAATAGGGACAACGACCTATGTTTGCCAGATAGACCATGTAGATGAGCGCGAGCGGATCTAAAGTAAGGTCTTTGATCTTCTCGTGGCACTGCGAAACTTGTGCAACGACATTATCACTCATTATCGGCTCAGCGTGCCCCGAACGATCTTGGATGATGCTCAATAGATCGTGCGAAGTCGGACGGAGTTCGCCAAACGGAATCTGTAGCGTGAATCGTCTCGACAGGGCAGCGTCCAAGGCAAAAGTACCGTCGTACTCCTTCCCCTCGTTCATGGATCCAATCACCAAATGGTAGCGAGCGTCAGCGCCTGCTGAAGTTCGGTAACCATAGCCGACGTCGTACTTGACGCCACACTTTAATTCGATCGAACCGTCAGTGAATCCGAGCAAGATATTGGTCAGCGCTGCCGGTGTTCGGTTGACCTCATCAAGAACGGTGCACGGCAAGCTCAAGAAGGGTGAAGGTGAGATAGCCTCTCGCAACCCCTTCTCTTTAAGCTTCTGCATGTCGATATCAGCAAACGTTTCTTCCGACAAGTGTGGATTGAGCCGCAGGAGGAACCATCCCAAGGGGCCAAACAAACCTTGACAGACTAGGCGAATCAGTTCCGTTTTCCCTCGACCCGTAGGTCCTGTGACAAGCGCGTGCGTCTGGCTGAGTGCTGCAACCAGTAGGATGTCGGTTACCGTCAACGGCACTTCACCAAAGGCATGTCCTAATGCGGGATCATGGGTGGTGGCGGCGACCGTCGAATAGTGAAACTGGCGTGTTGCCCTGTTCACGCGATCTTCCAATTCGCAGATTGTTTGGAGCGTTTCAAGTTGCATTTTGGTTCTCCGGCTTTGAGGGTTTCTGCTCATTTTCCCACGTGGCTTGCTCGCCGAACGCATCGAGCATTTGCAGGCGTTTCCCCCCACTGGATACGTATGTCCATGAGGCGGTCGCACCGGCTTCCGCATTGCCAATCGCTGCTGCGCGGATTTCTGCCCGCGTTCCCTTCGGAGGGAGAGTTCTCGCTTGACGAATCATTTGGGGAGTTACCAGCGGGCAGTTACTTTCGTATCTTCCGGGATTTAGGGTGTGATACTCCAAGCACAAACTACATAGCCGGTTTGCCAGCCGCCACACGCGGGGAAATTCCCTCCAGGAGAGTTTGTTCTTCGCGAAGTAACGTTCCAACACGCCCAACGCAGAACGACGGATTTGCGTTCTCGCGGTTGCCGAATTCGTCAGTCCAAGTGGATCTAAATCTGGAAAAGTGGACTTAAGTCGTCTGACCGACGCGAGAACATAGGTCCATTTGGAAAACTCCTCCCAGCCTAGACCCTCTCGTTGAAGCTCATCCGTAAAAAGGAGTAGCTTCTGTACCCAATCCAGACGGCCGTGTTCGCAGAATGGATCGACACGAAGGGTGGCCATCAACTCAGCCCAAGTCGATAAGATATCTCCCGCCCAATCAGGTAGCGCCACCTTGTTCCGGTATCGCTGGATGGTGTTGTAGTAGTGATCCAGTATGTCGAGGGCGGTCGTCACACCACCAGCGGCGAGCGGGAGTTTTGCCTTGAGTGACGGATCACTACTGACGGCATGCAGAGCACGCACTGGATCATCCAGTGTTACCTTTTTTGCGATATCGTGTCCCCCTTCAATGACTCTGAGCGTCAGACCAATAATCGCCGGGACCAGAACGAGCTGCCAGGGACTGATGGGAGTCGACATCGATAACAAATGGAGACGCAGGCCATTGTTACACAGAGGCTCGTCTTTTTGCGTAATCATGGCCCTGCTCCCCGCCGTGGTGCGCTTTCCAAGCAAGAATGCCATATAGGCCGCGCGCTGAGATAGTGCAAAGCACCCCTCCTTGCTAGCCAGCGACAATCTGCCACTTCCAGCGATGACTGGCATTGCTGCAAGCAAGGGTGCGATTTGTTCCACGGTGAGCTGCAAGGTGACGCCCCGAACGAGAAAGTTCAGATGTTGACCATAGGTCCGGGGACATCCGAAAGCGTAATCTTGATTATTAGCAACAACTCTGATGCCAACGCCATATACGTGGCCTACGGAGTCAGCCGCTTCTGCGACTATTTCCCGTAGGGCGAGCGCCTGGGCAGCCTGTTCGAACGGGTTGGTGTGCTCAGAAGAGGCTACTTCGGGATGAAAGCCCTGATCTGTGTACACACACCCACCATTCCGAAGAAAAAGACGCCGGTGGGGCGGCGGTTGTGGAGAAGGCACGTGAGCATAGCGGTCCGCAACGTCATCAAGGATCGCATCCGCCCAGTCCGCTGGAACTGGGCGGTGCACCCCCATCGACTCCACACGAAGGGCAAGTTCAGTCTCGGTGCCAAACAGGCATTTAGAATTATTGGCCATCGGATTGCTCGAATTGTCTGAGGTTTTGCTCTACTTCTTCAGGTGCCATCGTGGATTCAGGAACTGGCAGGTTGTACTTCCTAGCTGCCTTTGCAGCGCGCTCGAACCATTCCTGGGGCAGTTGCACTTCTTCATCTTCGATTTGGATATTTCTAGTTTCAGCCATCACTACACCTCCGATAACGGTTTTGAGGGAACAGACTCCGTCCCTAAACAAGCTTCCTTGCGGTCGGACAATGGGACTACGATCAACGGCCTGACGGGAACTGGTTGCAAACGAAGCGTTCTTGCCAGGTCGTCCAGAGTTTTCGCGTGTTCGGCCAAGCCTAGTGCCTCTTCAGTCGGATCATCGGGCAGAAAAAACGCTGTGCTGCTATCTCGCCCCACGAACCAGTGCCAATCGAGATCTGCAAGCTCGTGGCCGAATTTTCGAAGAATGGTCCCTCGGATTCTTGCACGGGAACCTTTTGGTGCGGCATCGATTAGGCTCTGGACTTGACTCTCGCTGGTAATGCGACGTAGCTTCGGCAGCTCAAAACCATCCTGACCAATCAGATTGTGGTACTGGATGTCGGCCCACTTCATCCTTGGATCTGACCAATCGAGCCCGCGACAGGTCCGGAATTCTTCGAGCCACACAGACTTCGTAATCCAGTCCAAGCTACCAACTAAATCAAACGGATCTTGCTCCAGAGTCGTCAGAACCTCGTCGACTTGCTCAAGGATGTCGCGGGCATCCGGTACGCAGCTGTCAAACACTCCCTCCTCCTGGAGACTTGAAAACGATTCAAAAAAGTTCCTTTGGATGGCAAGTGGCGTGGCAGTCTTTTTTGATTTCAAACGTAGGGGGTGAAAGGGAGAGGCAGTCACGCTGCGAACAGCATAGATTGCATTATCCAGCTCATATGATGTCCCGCTCCAGCCAACGTAGTCGACAGCTGCACCAAACAGTTTCAGCAGGCCGAGTTTGCAATATTCTGCAGTTTCGGACCGTACGGCATCCAAGTGGATTACGTGCAGTCGCGCGCATTGAACAGGGTCAGCGCTCAGACTCTCGTCCCGCGTATTCACTAGAGGACGATTCGTCTGAGTGGCATCTCCTACGAGCGTCTCGGTGAACCCTCCTCTCTGCCAAGTGTGGAATGTGTTCTCGCCATCTTTACCACCGGCGCATCCTGCTCCGCATATCAAAGGCAAGGTGGCAAAAAAAGGGACAACGACGCCGTGAAATAGGCGCTCGTCGCCGAACAACCGCTCAAAAGCTTGCCGGCTCATCCGCACGTTGACGTGTGCCCCATACGAATGTCCAGAATGGTCCGTGTTATTGCGGACCGCGAACAATCGAACGTTGTCGTTGAGCAAGCCTTGAACAGATTCTACGGCGGACCGCACGATGCGGTCGCCTGCACGCACAGCCGCAACTGCCTCGACCGTATTCGCAAGAGGGGGTGTAGACACCTCAAGATAGCCGTGATCATTGTAGCAGCGCATACCATTGGCCAAAAACTCTTGGGAGATAGTAACTTGGGCTTCGTCAGTCTTGTCATTGTGGTGGCTCTGTTGTTGACGAATCTCTTCCAGCACCATATCGACCAGGGAACTGCGGCAGGCATGCGGCACATCTCCAACGCAGCCGACATGTATTTCTGATTCCAAACCAACAAGGTTGATCATGGTTCAATCCTCCGATCCTGTTACCTATTGGGCTACTCAGCCTGGTTACACAACGATATCTGGCGTCTAAACAAGTTCCTCTGTCCAAATGTAGTTTCCACAGACACAACGCGCACAATCGTCTAATCAATGGACTAAGCGACCGTACCGAATAATTGTCATGACACCGATTGCAGCAAGAATCCATGCAGATGGCTCTGGGATCAGAATAGTTGCTTCATAAAACAAGCCGTCATCCATCATGCTTTGGAACGTGATAAGTGGACGGTCCATCTCGTCAATTACTAAGGTCGGATAATATCCGGCGCTGAGGCTGTCGGTAACGAATTGGATATCCCAAATTGATCCATCGAACGTAGCTACTTTTAGTGCGTCGTTTGTGTAATCGCTGTAAGCAATCATCGGATTACCGTTGCTGAAAAAAGCCAGGCTGCTGAAGGCTCCAACGTCGCCGCTGGAATCGACGGTCTCCGTCGCCCACGTATTAGGGCCGATGCGGTTTGCGTATCGGAGCTGGTCGTTGGTGCTGTCGTAGTAACTCATCGAAGGATTGCCAGTGAGATCAAAATCTAAATCCAGCCGTTGACCAACGAAGTCGCTACTGTTATCGACAATTTCGACATGCCATTGAGAGCCACTGCGGTATGCGTATCTCGCCTCAGAAGTACGCTGTCCCGCAACAGCATTCGTAGAGAAACCCTGGGTGTACCCGACAACGGGTCCCTGCGAAGTCGGATCGTAGGCTAAGGACACACCACGCCCGGAGGGCAGATACTCGGCCAACGTAATGCTCTGCACAGTCCATGAATCTGCGCCGATCCGCTCCGCGAAGTCGAGCGTCCAGTGTCCGTCCCGGTCGTCATGATTCATGTATGCCATGGTTGCCGAACCACTTGGGGCATAGGCTAGTGAGGGATAACTTCCTTCCCCAGTGGTAATACGCTCGTACTGCCACGTGTCGCCGGTTTGCTGGACAATGAAGGGAGAAAACCCAGGACTGCTGAAGTATTGTGAATGCGCAATGGTGGGGCCGTCCGGTCCGAAGACAAGATGTGGAAAGTTGACCGATCCCGCACTACCTGGCACGATCTGACTAGTCCAATTTCCGTCATCGCCACGACTCGCCAAGCCGAGTGCGGACGGATAATCGTCCCTTGCCTGGTACGCAATCCACGGTCGCCCCGCCGAGTCGACTGCCAGGGAACCACGTGGAAATCTACCAATCGGCTTCACGACCCAGTCGGCCTCTGCCGCATTCATTTGAGGCACGATGAAGCTGGATGTGACAACTGCCAGAATCGCAGTTTGAAAGTAAAGGTGCTTGCGTTTCATCGGTCTGTCCTTTCATTCTTGATACTACTACCTCTCACTCTCTTCCGATCGCGAGGAACAGCTGCAGAACAATCTCTCACCGTAATAATGAAAAGTTCACCGCCGTAAGGACTGCGATCGCGGTTGCCGCGCCGACTGCGAGGATCAGCGACCGCCACGTGCGGCGGCGCAGACGGGCGACATACGTGTACCTGACAACTTGGCAGGCGCCAGGCAACGCCGGCAGCACAACTCGGTCAAATCGGTGCTCGATCCAGTTAGCCATTGCGCACCTCCTAGCGAATAAGACTACAGAACGGGTAGAGAACTCATTCCCTCCTATTACTTCAATCGCGGATTCGGAGAACAACCCGGCGCGCAATTCACAAAAAACTGTCTGAAAGCCCGAGTGTTGTAGGTGGGGCGCGATAGATATCGCCCGAATAGGGGCGAATAGTGCTGCAAATTGAGATCATCAGTGGCCCTTCACATTGGTCGTCGCTCCAAAGTCGGTGTGATACAATGCAGAACGGCCAACTGATCAGTGACAACATTATTGGAGCAATTCGGGATGTCATCCGATGAACCTGTTTCACGATGGATTTCCGAGTTAAAAGCCGGCCATGACGGTGAGGCGCAACAGAAGCTCTGGGACTATTTTTACGAACGCTTAGTCCTTGTCGCCAGAAAACAGCTTAAAGGGTCACCACAACGAATGGAGGACGAAGAAGATGCAGTAGGATGTGCGATGAAGAGCTTCTATATGCGCGTGCAATGCGGACAGTACCCAGAAGTGCGAGATCGAAAGTCTCTTTGGCATTTACTGCTCAAGATCACGAATAGTAAGGCCGTAAATCAACAACGACGAGCCTTTACAAAAAAGCGCGGTGCAGGCAAGGGGCGGGGAGAGTCCATCTTCCGGACTGCAGCAGAGGAGCAGACCGGGTTGGATAAAATTGCAGGGCAGGAACCGACTCCGGAAAGGGAGGTAGAAACGATCGAAAACGCAAAACGTTTAATGGAAAAGCTAGACGATGAGAAGCTTTCCGAGGTAGCTTTCAGGAAATTGGCAGGATTTACGAACAAGGAAATTGCGGTAGAGCTGGGCGTTATCGTACGTACGATTGAGCGCCGGCTGGAGCGAATTCGCGAGATTTGGTCCGAAGAACGTGGGGAATAGTGATGTCCCAATCGAATGATCACAATCCGTTGCCCAGAAGTGTGCATGAGCAGATCGATGCGATTTGTACCGAGTTCGAGGAGGCCTGGAAATCGGGGCAACAACCATGCACGCAAGATGTCTTGGCTGAAATTGATGGGGTGGCATTCCCTGAGTTAATTCGGGAGCTCCTGATTCTCGAATTGAATTACCGCCCGAAACTTCATGGCGAGAAATTGGCTTCCGACGCTTCGATCGACGCTTGGATCATAGAGGCAAACCAGGACCTAATGCCGGAGCTAAAGGAATGGCTACACGAAGCGCGAACAAGCGAAGCAGCCAGAGGAGAGGCGATGCCGGAAATGCCTCCTATGGCAGATACGGTAGACTACATTCCTAGCGATGTACCGGAAAACATTCCTATCGATGTACCGGAAAACATCGGTATATATCCTGTCATCGCATACCTGGACGGGGGTGGTCAGGCAGAAGTGTTTCTCGGACGACTCCCAAATCTACCAAAGGAAGTAGTGATCAAAGTCAGTCACCACAAGCTGGCTGACATCCAGACCGACGAGGATCGCCTTACCAAGGAAGGCCATCTGTTGGCCGGTTTTGAACATCCCAACATTGCTGGCGTAATCGACCTTGGTGTTCATGAGGAGCACCCGTTTCTGGTCATGGAGTACGTTCGCGGCCGAACTCTTTCGCAGTACGCTCAATCGCGGGAGATATCATCACAAATGGCCGCAACAATCGTGGCAAAAGCGGCTCGAGCCATTGCTGCCGCCCACGCAAAGGGCATTGTGCATCGGGACATCAAACCAGATAACATTCTCATCGATGAAACCAACGAGCCGATCATCATTGACTTTGGTATGGCTCGGATCCAACATGCCTGGAAAGTGGACCGAGAGAGTCCAGGGACTGTCTGCGGCTCTTTTTCCTACATGTCGCCAGAACAGGCCCGAGGCGAAGTCGATAACGTTAACGATCGAAGCGATATCTTTTCCCTCGGAGCCGTATTGTATTGGCTTCTGGTCTGCGAGGCGCCTTTCAAGGCGAACAACTCTGACCAGGCTTTGGAGCAGGCGAAGCAATGTGACTTCGACCGCCAAGCCCTGCATGACAGCAATGTCTCTTCTCGACTAAAAAAAATCTGTCTGCGGGCGATGTCGCCAAAACAGGAAGATCGGCACGGTTCGGCGGACGAACTCGCAGCTGACTTGGAAAGCTGGTTAGGTAGATCATCTGTTGCACGCCGATTTGCTGTTGGCACGGCTCTATTGTTACTGGTAGCAGCGGTAGCGGCGTGGTCGGTCATTACGAACGACTCTCGACCTGACATCATGGTACCGTTAACCGGGACAATCGACGTTCTTGTCTGGGATCCAGAGGACAAAACGCGTAGCGGATTATCGCTGGATGATCCCGGCGCACTCCCGCTCAAGATAGGTGACCAGGTGCGAATTGTCGTGGAGTTAAATCGACCCGCATACGTCTACGTTGTCTGGATTGACAGCCAAGGAGAAGCGTCGCCGGTTTATCCGTGGTTACCTGGCCAGTGGACGCAGCCGGCCAAAAAGGTGGCGCGTGTAATGCAGCTGGCTCTGCCAGAGGAGGCGGATAGAGGTTGGGAGATGAAAGACGGTCCATCAGGTATGGAAACGTTGCTACTCTTGGCTCGTAATACCCCTTTGCCGTTGGAGTTCAAATTAGAGGATCAACTTTCTGAACTGCCGGAATTGACCAATCAGTCCTCACGAGCGTTGATCTGGTTTGCCGATGGCGTACCAATATCTGGACCAGAAGACTTCCTAAGAGCGCCAGACTTTTCTGCTCCGCAGCAAATCGACGACTCCATACTACAAGTGCAACGTCTGATTCATGAGAAATTGAGTTCCCATTTCAAGCTCATGCGCGCTGTAAGTTTTAGTAGTCAAGGAAGCTAACCAACACGAGACACCTAAATGCTCTATTCGACTTGGTTGGTATGTTCTTCACTGACCATAGCGATGAGGCACTGACGACTCGCGATTAGTTTCACTGGCTGTCGGTAACCGTAACTTCGGGGCCCAATCATGAAACACCTAGCGTTGGCTAGTTTGGCAACATGTATCCGAGTTCTAGGTCGTGGACGTGGCGAACCCGTGTACTATGGCAATGATGCTGACGAGCGGCTTGAATTGTTGAAGGCGGGCGACACAGTACTCCAACGGGTCTTGCGGAGTGCACACAGAGGGTGACATGAACGTTTCGCGAGCATTTATTAGGCGACTGTCGCTATGGAGTGCGCTTGGAGGGTTGCTGGCGGTCGCGTTGTACGCAGTGATTGTGCCCATTCAGCGTGGTCCCGATCCCAATATGCCCACAGGTCTGGATGGCATCTGGAGATCCGGCAAACCATTCGCACCAGGAGGGAATACCCCATCCAGCAGACTATCGCAACAGTTCTCGAAGGATCGTACTAGTGTTTCAAGCATTTCTCCGGTACAGAATGATTTCGAATCGATTCACTTCGAACCAATGGCGCCACCGCCAAGCCTACCAGATCTGGGCGATTTCGCTTATCCGTTAGACGATCGCGCCTCTCGTGTTTACATAGAAAACCTTCACTCGACAAAAGCACTCGACCAATCGATTCAACAAACCATTGACAAGTCCATCGAACTCCCAAAATTCGAACTCCCAATATTCGAACTCCCAATATTCGAACCCCAAAGGTTCGAACCCCCGAAGTACGAATCCCCAAGAATCGGATTCTCAGCTCACGATTTTTTCCTCCGAGGGATAGCTTCCCTAGATAAAGGAGAACATACAGCTGCTAGACCAGATTTAGAACATGCTTTGTCACTAGGAGAACGCAAATACGACAAAAAGGACTTTCCCGATGGCCACGAGTTTCTTGCCCAGGTTCGATATAGCCTTGGGAACGTCGCTAGCGCAGAGAGAGATTATGAAGGTGCGAGAAAATTTTACGGGCAATCGATTGAAATATACCGTCGCTTGTATCCTGAAGAAGCGTATCCAGACGGCAATTCCGGTCTGGCGACATCTCTGGATGGACTAGGGACCCTGCTTCTGGATTCTGGGAAACACGACGAGGGCCTCAATTACGTCCGGCTGGCGATGGAGATGAGAAACCGACTTTATAGCACACATCAATACCCAGATGGACATTCCGACCTCGCGAACAGTTTGATGCATTTGGGGTCGTTTTACCGAAATCGCGGGGATCATGAGCTTGCTCAACGGTACGCAGAGCAAGCACTCGAAATGGTCCAGAAGCTATACCCCCAGCAGCAATTCGCTCAAGGACATCGCGATCTTGCAAATGCCCAAGAGCTAATGGGGAACGTACTCACGGATCAGGGAGAATTTGAGCAGGCCAAAGCATATGCCGAGAAGGCACTCGACATGCGCAGGGCGATTTTGTGGCGTCGTCCCGAAATTGTTTCCAGCCTTTGCCTGCTTGGCTCGATAAACCGTCGCATGGGTATGCTAGACGACGCAATCGAATATTACGAGGAAGCCTTATCTATGCTTCAGCGCATCTACCCGAAGGCTGACGAAGCATCATCTATGCTTCGGAGCAGCTACCTGACAACACAGCCATCATCATTCATGCATCCGAACAGCTTCATGAAAAATGAGGAAGCACAGGCGTTGCCTGAATTCGAACATCTCCTTACGAATCTCGCCGCCGCTCGAAAAGAACAAGGAGATTATTATCGAGCAAGGCTTAATTACTCATACCTCTTAGCGATTCAAACAGATCTCTATCCTAAGGAGCAATACCCGCACGGGCATATTAATAAGGCGTCGACGTTAAGGCATTTCGGTGAAGTGACGCTTGAATCCTTTAATCGGGATTATGCGCGCAGATATGTGGAACAGTCACTAGTAATGTATCAAGACCTAAGTTCTGGTGGACAACTACCACGTAGTAATCTCGCCCTAGCCGAAACACTTCATCTGATGGGTAACATCCTGGCGAACGAGGGTGACTATGGCCGCGCCAAGAGATATTTCGACAAAGCAAGGACAATATATGAGCGGCTTTATCCCAGCGATCAGTTCGAAAACGGTCATGAGCAGCTCGCATCCATTCTAACAGACCTTGGATCGATATCCTGTGACACGGGCGACTTCGAGCAGTCCAGACAATTCTACGAGGATGTGTTGAAGATGCAGAGGGGGCTATATTCGGGAGGCGAATACCCTGACGGCAATCCCGAGACGGCGTCGGTTCTGCATCAGCTCTGTCTGATCTCTCTCTATCAAAACCAGTATGAAAGCGCTAAGGAATACTGCGAAATAGCGATGCGAATGCAAAGAAAGATTTATCAGGAAACTGAGTATCCTCAGGGACACTCTGCTCTAGCCATGAGTTTGCATGCCATGGGTAGCATACTTTCTGCCTCAGGTGAATTAGAAGAGGCAAGTGAATATCTCCAACAGGCGTTAGCCATGGAGAAACGTATAAATGCTTTAGACGATCTCAGCGAAAGGAAACTTGCAATTGGTTCCATTCTCATTGATTTGGGTAGAGTGTTCTTCAAACAAGCAGCGCATGAACGTGCCAGACAATGTTACAAGGAAGCTCACCGAATGGCTACGTCTTGGTCTTGGAGGACTAGCTTACTACATTGTGTGTGCGAAGAAGAGCTCGCTACACTTTACTACCATGCTCCTGACAACACGTTGAAATCGCCTGAGTGGATGATCCAGGATGGCGTCAGCTACGCAGAATTTGCCGGAACAGAGGCAAGCATAGCAGCTTTACATATTGACATTTTAGCAGAGAGATATATGAGCCAGGTATCCGAGGCAGAGGCTTTGAATTTTGCTGCTCGTTTTCTAGGTCCACCCAGTCTATTACTTTCAATTACGCGAAATGAAAATATTTTCATGCATTACGATTCTGTTTTTAGGCGGCGAGGCTTAATTCAGCAGTTAACGGCAGGCCGGACTAAGCGGGTTCGCAATGCTACGAAAGAGGATATTGAACAGTTGCATTTACAACACACGACAATTAGCCAAGACATTGCTCGTTTAATGTTGATTCCTGACAACAATGATTCGAACCGTGCAGAGTTGATTAGCAAACGTCTCAACGTTCTGACTGACAAGAAAGAAGCAATGGAACGGCAACTCGCAGATGAAGCCCCCCTGTTCGGTACCCAACTTGGTGACTCTTCGATCATCACTCGTCGGTCCGAGCTGCCGCTGATCGAGCACCTACCGTGGAATGCTGTGTTCCTGGACATTGTCCGTTACAACTACCATGAGAAGAACACTGACCTGGAGGTCAAATGGCATCCGCGCCTTACTCCTAGTTATGCAGCTATTGTAGTACGACGCGGACAACCCGCGATTCGTGTTGAACTTGGACCGGCTGGACGGATTGACAAAGCAGTCAAGAAATGGCGCCATGAGATAAGTCTCACGACGAAGACAACAAGGGCATCAGCAGACGAAGTGAGACGGTTGGTCTGGGCTCCAATCGAAAAACGTTTGTCACTCTGGACGAAAACTGTTTACATATGTGCCGACGGCGCATTGACGTCCCTGCCGTGGGTAGCTGTGCCAAGTAGCTTTGGCAAAAACAAAGTTCTCTTGGATTACTATAATATTGCAGTGGTTCCGAACGGACAATTCCTAGCGGAACAACTTGCGACCGAACGCAAAGCCAACAATAGCAAGGGCTCCCTGTTGATTGTCGGTGACGTAAGCTATGATTCGTTTCCATCAGCACCAGAATCTGAGTCTACATGGCGTGGTTTACATGACGCGGCTCGTGGTGATCAGAGAATCCTTTGGATGCCCCTACCCAGCACGGAGAGGGAAGTAGCTGGGATTAGTCAACTAGCCCAGCCACGTGAAATCCGATCGCTGACTGGTCGACAAGCGAGTACATCTCGTTTGCTGGAAGAGTTACCAAACGCGCGCTGGGCACACATCGCAACGCACGGGTTTTTTGCAGACTCGAAATTTCGGTCAGCTCTACAATTGAACGAGACGCTATTTGAGCAGCAACAGAGCATGTTTGGTAAGGAACGAACTACGGTTGCTGGACGAAACCCTCTAACTTTGTCGGGATTAGTCCTTGCCGGCGCGAATTTGCCACGACCGACGGATACGTTCGGCATTCCGCAGGGAGATGGCGGTATTCTGACTGCTCAGGCCATAGTCGGGCTTCCCTTAAGCAATCTTGAGCTCGCAGTTTTGTCGGCATGCGAAACTGGTCTGGGTGATGTTGCCGGCGGTGAAGGAGTGTTAGGCCTTCAGCGGGCATTTCATGTAGCTGGTGCGCGGAACGTAGTTGCCAGTCTTTGGAGGGTGGACGATAAAGCCACTGCCGCATTCATGCAACTCTTCTACCACAAACTTTGGATTCAACATAAGACTCCAATTGAAGCGCTCCGTGAGGCACAGCTAAACGTGTACTACAATCCAGATCAGATTAACGCACTCGCCGGCTCCCGTGGTCCTGATTTCACCAAGACGGTAAAGCTTGTAGAAGAAAACAGGGGTGAACGGGGCGGCAAAACCGCTGACATACGCCATTGGGCTGCCTTTGTCCTGTCAGGTATGGGCCGATAGGTGGTTACTGAACTCACGAGCAGTTTGGCGTGCAGGTTGTGGGAATTGACGCCTAGATGAAGCAGGATTCAGCGAACGGCTCGACCAGGAACGACTGCTCATATTCGACGAGGAGTTAGTCCCCCAGATGCGCCAGCCCGGAGTCCGTAACTTCAGTGTCGACTAAGGTAAGTATCTGCAGATTGAGGAAGTCCTTCAAGTGAACTAGGCCGTCGTCAGTGCTTGTAACGAAGGCAGGAGGCCAAGTGAGGTCACGATCACCGGAACCCTGTGCCATTCCTCCCGGGAGACCACGCGAAAGCATTACCCACTGGGTAACGTCCAACGTGTTGGGATCAACGTTGGCCTGAGCAAACTGAAACAGGTGGGTCAGTGAAAAAGTGGGTACACTTTTCAAAACTGTACCCATATTGGGTCAATAAGCTGCTAATTCAGCTTCTTATTGAGATTGAGCGGCTCTGTTTTTTTCGTAACTGAAGGGTATATTGAGACTAACTAAAAGACGATCCTTGACTTCGGAACCAGGGGTTGGAGGTTCGAGTCCTCCCGGACGTGCTTACTACGTAAGGACTTACGTCGACGGCTTCTTCGCGAGGCCGAAAAGTGTACCCACTTTTTATGGGTACACTTTCCTAAGCAGCACTGCCAGCATGGGTCCGCCCTGGTTCCTAGTCTGCGAAGCACGGTGACACAATCGCAGTTAGCGAGTTCATCTTAGGATTGTCGTATGTCTTCAGCAACGCATCTCCGGTTGTATCGGACAGGCGCCGGGCCTTCCGCCCCTGCGCTTGACGGAAAAGCTCAGATGGCTGCCATACCACTCAGCTATCCTCGCCGGCTTTTCGACAGGGTGCACAAAATGCTCGATTTTGCGCTGCTGTAACTTCACTTCCGATTACCGCTGCCGTCCGCAATTTACAGACTGCCGGGCCCCACAAGGTTGCGCACCGAAAAATAGTCCTCCCGCGACAGCTGTTGTCCAACAGCACCAGCGACCTCTTCGATCTGAGCAGGCGTCTTGATTCCGCAGATCGCTACGTGAATGGCTGGATGC
>Ga0315336_1003537_pt1 | contig 20520 bp, 17 predicted proteins | sample ASW5metaG_FD_204512 | JGI IMG/M metagenome (GOLD analysis project Ga0315336, IMG submission 204512) | Ammonia-oxidizing marine archaeal communities from Monterey Bay, California, United States - ASW #5 | ecosystem: Environmental > Aquatic > Marine > Intertidal zone | place: USA: California... | reverse complement strand
CCTTGACGGGCTCAAAGAGTTCTTCCAGGAAGAGGATTACGACGTAACCGGCGTAAGCACTGGCGATGCTGCACTGAAGATTTTCTATCAGTACCAGCCTGATCTAGTGTTCCTCGACGTTATGCTTCCCGGCCTTAGTGGATTCGAAATCTGTGGCCGTATTCGGGAACTTTCTGAAGTGCCCGTAATTATGTACAGCGCACTCGGAAGTGAGACCGAAAAAGTAGAGGCCTTCGAAAAAGGCGCCGACGACTACATCGTAAAAGGCACCGGCATGGGTGAAGTCATCGCCCGAGTATCCGCAGTAATGCGTCGATCAAGTGCCACCGGAACTGCCGATCCAACAGAAACCTACGTCGATGGCGTGCTCAATATCAACTACACGAGCCAGACAGTCGCTATTCGTGGTGAACAGATCGACCTAACACCAACCGAGTACAAACTACTCACAACGCTGGTCAACCAAAAGGGCCGTCCAATCCCCGCCGATCAGCTTCTGCATGGTGTTTGGGGTCGTGAGTACAGCACCGACGAGCTAGTGAAGTGGCACATAGGACATCTCCGACGAAAACTCGAGATCAATCCATCTTCACCTAAGCTGATCGTCACCCGACGAGGCTACGGCTACGTCTACCTACCCGCCGACGAATCAGCCGCCGCGTAGCCGACTCGTCGGTTTGTGAATCTGGCACGAATCTGATCTCAACTCGTAATTCATGCTGGGTTGAAAGTTTTTAAACGGTAAGCAGCTTACCTTTTGCTTACTACTTCTTACCTGCTCTGCCTGATCGTTGGCGGCAGGTTGAGCTGCAGAATCGTTTGAGCGTTGGGCCGGTGAAATAGTCTTCGCCACACCACACACACTGCCTCACAGGTCCTCCTCGCTTTAGATCTTCCCAAGCTTGTAGCCATATCGCTGCTCGAAGACCTGTAGACGTATGGCTGGCTGAGTGTGCGGTCGCCGACAGGGAACTCAATTGAAGATCGTCTTTCACAGCCTGGGTGATGCGATCACTGATGTATTGCCGTACATGACCAACTCCCTCGAACCGACTAATAAGTTCTTTCAGGTCCGCCTTATCACCAGTGAGGTCAATCGATACGACACCTGATGAAGTTCGAGTTCCATATTTATTGACTAAATCGCTCGGCCGTACATCGAAAAACGTTTGCGGACTGATCAATTCTAAGTTGAATTCTTCGAGCCACAGTCCTGAGTAAGCAACTCGGTGAGGTGGGTAAATACCGCCCATTAGATCTTCAACTCGTGTGTTGTCAGGGTCGAAGCAAAGATCGATCAACGCATTGATGAAAGCGATCTCTCGAACTAAATAGCGCCAATCGCTGATGGGCTCGAATACATACTCTTCGCCGTAAATACGGACCGATTGCAGTGTATTCGTTCCGGACAAAAAGCCGTGGTGCGATGAAAACGACCGAAAATTCTCGTCTTTCGAAAGCACCGAAAAATCACGTGCTAAGTGAGGATCTTCTTTGTGGGATTCTGAGGTTAGATTGGTAGCTTCGGTAAATAGCACGCCATCGTCCAACCAAGTTCCATCTGAATAATCTTGGTTGGGTGTTACGGCGCTGTCCGCGTCGTTGATTAGCTCCAAAAGTTGAGATCGAGAAAGAATCTGAACTTCGGACGGAATTGCAACTCTCGAATCGACTGAAAAACGATTCGTAGAACGCTGTTGGTGATCTGACACGATATTTGTCACGGCGACTTACTCCAAACCCCGGTAGTCCAATGAGGGTCATAGATAGGTTGGTTTTAGTCGGTGATAAACAGATTTCTCCGCCTGTTGTCATCTTGTCAATTCCCGACGAGAAAGTAAAAAAACACCGACTTTTACAAACAAGGTAATCAAGTCATGCCAACCAACAATCACAAATCATCACCGTCTTCAAAACCTGAAGTACTTCGCATCGAATACATTCCGATCTCATCTCTAAATGCTGACCCGACTAACCCTCGAAATATTGCTGATGAAGAACTCACGAAGCTAGAACGTTCGATCACTGAAAATGGGTTCGTAGCCCCTGTAATCGTCCGTAAGCAGGGCAACGTGATCATCGCCGGTCACCAACGCGTCAAGGCGGCAGCTCGCCTCGGGTTCAAGAATGTTCCTGTGGTGGTAATCGATATTGATATCGCTTCTTCCAAGCTCCTCAACATCGCAATGAATAAAATCTCGGGCGAGTTTGATGTCGACATGCTCGAGCAGATCTTTGCCGAGATCGATGCCAACGCACCGGAACTCGATTCAACGCTCTCGGGGTTTGATCAAATCGATATTGATGGATTCTTGAACTCGCTCGAGACCAAAGAGAAGCGTGATCGAATTGAAACCTTTGACGTCACTGAGGCTCTTTCCCCACCAGAGCTTCAATCTACGACGAAACCCGGCGATGTATTTGCTCTGGGAAACCATCTGATCGTTTGCGGTGACGCTCGTAAAGCGGAACACCTAGACCTGCTGCTAAGGGGTGAAAAGGTGAAGATGATGTTCGCTGACCCACCGTACAACGTTAACTTCGAGCGTAAGTCGCCAAAGGGTTCGGAATCGGCTACTCCAATCGTGAATGACAATATGCCTGACGAAGCATGGCAGGACTTCGTAGATGACTGGGTTCGAAACTGTGTTACCAGGATCGATGGTGCGATGTATATCTGCCCCGGTATCAAGGAGCTCGACACGCTAAACGGCAGCTTGGAACGCCTTATGGCTCACTGGTCCGACACGTTGATATGGGTCAAGAACCGTTTCACGCTTGGTCGTGCCGACTACCAGCGAGAATTTGAGCCGATCTGGTACGGATGGCCTGCAGGGGTTAAGAGGTACTGGTGTGGTGACCGTAACCAATCTGATGTTTGGCGAATCGATCGGCCTAACGAATCACCGCTACACCCGACTATGAAGCCGATCGAGCTAATCGAACGAGCGATCGAGAACAGTTCGAAACTTGGTGACACGGTGCTCGACCCGTTCCTCGGCTCAGGATCATCGCTGATCGCCGCAGAGCGCACGGGCCGGTGTTTTCGGGGGGTTGAGATCTCACCTGAGTATGTCGACGTCGCAATCGCTCGCTGGGAATCGTTCACGGGTGGGAAGGTAGAAAAACTCTGATGGATAAAGAAGTGAGAATTAGCCGAAAGTGCACATCATTGAACAAGGACGATCTGCCATGTGGATCACCGCCGCTTTATGAAGATGTTCAGTGTTTTATGCACTCGCCGAAACATCGAGAAGATGCTCAGAAGGCAAGATCACTCGGAGGGCAACGTCGCCGAAAGGAACAGGCCACTCAAGTTATCTTCGATTTGAACGATCTAACGAGCCTCGAGGCAACTGACAGAATTTTCGAGATCGTCGCGCTAGATACGTTACAGCTAGACAACACACCGGCTCGTTCACGGGCACTAATTGCGCTGATCAAAACCAAGATCGATATGAACAAACATGCAGATCTAGCTCAACGTATTGCGGAACTGGAAGAAGCGATCGGTCAAGAGAATGCGATCAAACACTAACAGTCAACTCAACCAGATTTATAAAGATCTAAGTGCGAAACAGCGTGCGACGATGCATTATTTCGCTCTTCTCAAAGGTTCCAGTGCTCGTGTTGAGGTTGACAGATTCCTACCCGAAAACCAGTTGAACGAGTTCGACTACTACATGCAATTGGTTTGGTTCTTGATCCAGGTCGTCGGTATGCAGTCCTACTACGAATTAGAACGCGCTCAGGCACTGATGTACAAGCAAATGCTACTCGACATGACTGATAGAGCTGCCAGGAAACGCAATCACCGCAGGAACAATGAGAAGGAAGAGCTGACGTACGAACAACTAACCCTTGCAAAAGCTCGAACATTCGACGCTGCAAATGCACTCAGCGATCACTACGATCTGCAAATAGCTCACGATCTAGCGACTAAGGCACTCGGGGTATCACAGAAAACAGATTCGCAGATAGCGCAGAACCTCAGTGAGACCCGTATGTATCTCCATGGCTTGCATTCATTCGTGAGTGAACTCGATCGTTCATTGCGCCCGCTAGAAACATTTCGACGACGTGCAGACGGTGGTGCAATGCTCAGAATCCTTCGAAAACGTTATCAAATTAATCTATCTAACTAAGCTCGTGTTTCAGAAGATTCACACCACCACGGTTCACCGACACCCTCGAGCGAGCTTACACAAACGGCATCAATTGCTTCTGCATACTACCGCCAATCACTAGTCGGATATGTGATCGATCGTATATGCGGTTCACTCCTGAATATTTCGGTATCGCCAGTGAATCAAGAGGTACAACACTGTGTTAGTGCGGGTCGCTTCACCGTGATACGACTGCTTCAGCGACCCGAAAGTCAACTTATTGTCGACTTGACTTCAGCGAGCTCCAGAGCGTTCATAGCTGCATGCAAACTCTTGACGTTGACGAACTAGCTAACCTGATCACCGAATACTTATTGATTTGCGAGGTCGAAGGCAAGTCACCATTTACTTTGTTGAACTATCGTCGTGCGCTACACCGATTCCTCAGTTACGCCAGAAACTCTGAGGTAACCAACGCACGCTTTATAGTCCTCAACTACCTTGCGAGTTTGAACCACCTTCGACCGTCATCTCGCAATACGTTCTTTCGCCAAACCAAAGCCCTATTCAGTTGGGCTGTCAAGATGGACCTGATGGACTCGAATCCGTTTGATGGTCTTAAAAACGTTCGAATTCCAGAGACAATTAAATCGCCTTTTACATCAGTTGATCTTCGGAGGATGTTGAAAGCAACATCAGGGTCTTCAGATCGAGAGATCAGAGACACGGCGATTATCATGTGTCTCATTGACACAGGTTTACGTTTGGGTGAGTTGGTCGGAATAAAGTACGAAGATATCGATTTCAATACTGGGCGAATAACGATCAGGAAAGGCAAGGGTGGCAGCGACCGAGTGGTTCCTTTCGCGAGTCAATGTTCGTTGGCGCTACGGCGGTACCTCATAATCCGTTCCGACGCTTCTGGCCCCTTTTTTTGGAAATCGAGCCCGATGGGTGAACTAATCCGGGGTTCGGCGCTCGCACCCGCAGGTGTACGTGCTGCTTTGTTACGAGTGGGTGAGAAGGCCGGAGTTGCGAATGTGTATCCACACCGTTTTCGTCATTCCTATGCGACCTGGGCGATCAGAAGCAACGCTCGAGAAATAGATGTTCAACATCTTCTCGGTCACCGGTCACCCGACATGATCAGACGTTACACACACACCTACAGAAGCGAACAAGCAGCCGAACGGCATCGTGAATTCTCGCCTGGGAATCGGCTGGTATTTTGAATCACCCGAGCATTCACCCGTCAGCACAGGCTGTGGCGACAGCGTTTCGCCAGCAAGCACTTATTCGTAACAGGTCCTGAAGTCACGTCTTGCGGTATTCAGGTTGTCGTCTGGCAGAGCGACCTAATCGCCAAGATTTAAATCAATACGTTCTCAGCTTCTCGAACCGGTCGTCAATTGATATGCATAATCAATCGCAGCGGTCATATTCGCATGATCAGCCTTACCCTGCCAGGCGATATCGAAAGCAGTTCCGTGATCGACCGATGTACGAATGATTGGAAGTCCAACTGTCACGTTGACCCCGTCGCTGAATCCGACTAGCTTCATCGGAATATGCCCTTGGTCGTGGTACATCGCAACAACGATGTCGTACCCACCTTCATAGGCGATTCGGTATGCCGAATCTGGCGAGACTGGACCGTCAGCATCTATACCCTCGCCACGAAGAATCTCAATCGCAGGGGCAATCTCATCCGCCTCTTCCACACCGAACAATCCGCCGTCGCCTGAGTGAGGATTCACTCCACAAACGGCGATCCGAGGACTGGCGAAACCAAGTTGCTTGGCATGATCGTTCGCAGCCTTAGTGCACTTCACGATTCGATCGGTCTTCACTTGTTTCAGCGCATCAACCAGGGACAGGTGGGTCGTGAGGTGAATCACTCGAAGCTTCGACGACCCCAGAATCATGTATTGCGTATCCACATTGCAAAGATGAGCAAGAAGACCAGTATGACCATCAAACTCATGCCCTGCCATCACCATGGCCTTCTTGTTGAGCGGCGCAGTAACGATTCCGTCCGCTTCCCCAGTCAGACACAGCTCGGCGGCTCGAACAACGTATTCATAGGCAGCGTTGCCGGTGTAAGCAGCGATCTCGCCAATTTCAAAATCTTCGGGATCGCAGTTTGCGATATCTAGAACATTGATAACGTTCGGATCCGCAACGGCATCTCGAGGAGATTCGACGGCATTTATGTTTAATTCAGGCGTCCACTTTTCAGCGGCACGGCGAACCACCCGAGCGTCGCCAACCACAACAGGCGTCACTCGGCCTTTCGCCAATTCTTCAGCCACCCCTCGAACTGTCACTTCGGGGCCAACTCCGGCGGGGTCGCCAAGAGTAACCAGCAATACGAGATGTTTGGAGTTAGAAGTGGTCATCCGTGAAATTCGGCTCGCTCAACATGTAAAATTATCTAAGCTGGAAGACTACACGTTATGACCAAACTCCAGCAACGTTAGCAGTTCAAATAGCGAGTTTTCATCGCCGAATCCTCCGGCGCGAGTAATCAGCAGCGTCTCCGCAATAGTTCCATCAACGGGAATACCACTCACCGTTCCCGGCTGCAGCTCGCCTCTCAGTTTTAGAGAATTAACTCCACAAGCTTCCAAAACACCGCTCGCCGTATCACCACCGATAACGATCAAAGTGTCTGGCTTCGCAGCATCGGTGATCTTTCGAACCGCCGCGCCAATGTTTCCAACGATCGTTTTTGCCATCGACTGCGGATCGCTCGTAGTCAGGTCACTGGCAGTGCTGAGCGTTCCCAGTCTCAATACGACAACGCCAACTCGCTGAACCACGTCGATCATCCGCTCAATCGATTCGTCAGTCACCCCGACCAACGCTTCATCCACTGAAAGTTCAGCGTGAACGATATCCATCTGACTGCCCAGCATCTGAACCTGAGCATCGACAACCTGCCGCTGTGACGCAGTGACAATCAGAACATTTTGTCCCAACTTGCCCGTAACCTCACTCGTTTTCCGGTGATGAAAACGATCAGCATCAAGAACATCTGCGAGGGCTACCGATAGCCCTCCTGAGCCGGCAACTAGAGCCATCGTCGGAGACTCAACAAACCTCTCGGCGAGCGCCAGAAGATCGTTTTCACTACTGGCATCCAGAGTATTCAAAACTGGTAACAGGTCGGCTATCGCAACTCCGCTTTCTGCGCCCCTCACGTGAACTTGGCCGGCGAAACCTGCTCGTTCCAAGGAAGCGGAAACAATTTCATCGACTCGACTCGATGGAAGTGGCGAAAGTTGGTCCTGCCCTACGTCGGTATCGGCAACCGGAATTCCACCTACTCGTAAAATCCCTTCTACCACCGTTCGATCGTTTTGCGGATATGCCGAGCAAAGCACGGCCTGATCGCCTTCGAGGGTTATCAGTGCGGACACGAGCTCAACACCGGGATTCCCACGTAGCGTCGAATCCACTTTATTAAGCAGCACTTTCACGCCTAGACCTGCCAAAGTTGAGACAGCTTGAGACGTTCTTGAAAAAATCTCACTCGACGACAAATGACGCGTGCCTAAATTAACCGAAATCACTTCGGCTCGATTCGCGCCAATCGGAAGCTCTTCCGTGGGCGAAACTAGAGTCGAAAACCCACGAGCAGCAAACGGTGCCGCTGCATCAAGCGCACCTGTGAGATCGTCAGCGAATATTCCAACAAGCGGGTAAGATCGTGAAGTCACTTGGGAATCGACTCGTCCGGCGGTTCAGTTGAATTCCAGTATTGAACAAGGATAGCCCCTCACGGTGACCACCGACAGTCGTTGGGCCACGTGTTCGGCTGGCATTCGCCTACCGAGATCGGTGCAAAAAAAAGACTAGACGCCGTTGCCAACACGGGCTCTCATGGTCGCAAAAAACCAGAGTGTTTATTCCGTGATACACGGCGGATACGAAGTAGTTGTTCATTGAATCTGGTTTCACGACTCTCAACCACATCAGCGAGACACCATAGAACCGGTCTTCTATTCCGTCTTGGATTGGCACTCGGTTTCACACTGTTGGTCATAATTCTCGCCCAGTACGTTTCCAGTCTTTTTGGGCATATCAACGATCGGATACCTTCACGCAGAGTCGGGAATGAATTCGAAATGACCTTCGGCGCGATGGCTCGCGCCACTGACGGTTTTAGCGGCATATCCGTGCTAGTTCCGAATTCCGACTACTTCAAATTCAATCTCTATTCATGGATTACCGCCCCCATTGTCTCGACTGGATTCATTGAAGGTGGCCGACTAGTTTCCTTCATCGCGGGCATGGCTACCATCGCTTTTACGTTTGCGATTGCGCGACACCTGATTGGAGTGATCGGAGCAATCTGCGCCGCCGTTGTTCTAATCGTCACCCCGATGTTCTCGATGTTCATGATCCACGTGATGCCCGAATCAACCTCAACCATGTTGACGACCGCATCGGTTTACCTCATGTTGAAATTCGCCCAAACCAGCCACCGAAACTACTACGTCGGTGGACTACTGGCGTACGGATTTGGCATCGCTAACCATAGTTGGGAGCTCAGCATCTTGCCTGTGCTTCTTTTTCTGACAGCACGTCGTGTCTCGTCACGTGAGCGGTTCATCAACTGGGGTACGCTGATAGGTGTATCCATCGTCCTGCTGTTCTCCGGATCGTTTCTATGGGGAGACCCGCGCCCCGGCAGTACCGTGTTTGACCATCCAATAATCAAAGATTTTTCGATCCTCGGAAGCCCTGGGCATCTTTTCAACATGCAGGTGTGGTGGCCATACGGAACTTCACCTCTCGACGCCCTGCGCGACGACCTTCACGCCAAGTTGTATGTGCCCACTGCAATCTTGGCAACAATCCCACTGGCCTTCATGGCATGGCGCACAAATAACGATCGATCTGAGCAGATGAAGTTTTCCATGGTCCTCGTATGGATGGTCAGCGGCCTTTCGCTGATTCTGCTGTTCCCGAAGGGTTACCTCATTCACGACTACTACTCGTGGGGTGTACTGGTTCCACTTTCGTTGGCCGCGGTCATTGGAGTACGAACCATCGGGCGAAGATTCAGTACTCCGACTCTATCGAGACTATTCGTGCTCGGGCTCCCGTTCTTTCTAACTGGTCTAATAATGATAGAGGGCATCAATAACAACCTCGTTTTGGCCGATCACTTCAATCAATTTTGGATTACCGAAGTCGAGAAGGCGGAAATCAAAGGGAGCGCTGCGGAGCTCCGGACTTACCTAGACCAAAACTCAATTGCCGACTCTGAAATCGTTATCGTTCCAGACTGTCGAATGAACAAGCGACAGGTAACGTTCATTCTCTATGCGCAACTCGTCCCTGAATGTAATCGTCACTCAGAACCAGGTCCGAATCGAGTCTTACTGGAAAACCAGATCAGCGACACCAACACCCGAGCGTTGACGATTCACATGTCGACCCAACCGCCAACGTTACCGGACAGCACCGTCTTGTTCTCGGTCAAGCCTGATATTTTTGTTCTAAAGCATTCCGAGAGCCAGTGAACCAAACACTACCAGCCGAAGCTTCGGCCAGTCTTCGACAGTTCGATCATTCCACTGAGTGAAAACTAACTGCCCAGTTCACCTAAATACGGTGGTCGACCTATCATCCCTGCGCCAACGGTTTCGTTTGTGGATTCATCAATCAAGATGAAACTACCAGTCCCGCGACTGTCAGAATACTCGTCAAACACCAACGGTTCGCTCGTCCTAAGCGTGACCTGCCCGATCTCGTTCAACTTCAGCTCTTCACACGATTCGGTGACCGACAATTGGTTAATATCGATCTTGCACTCAAGTGCGTTGACCATCACGCGAGCGGTATGAGTAGTGTGCTTAATACGAAGCATAGCCCCCATACGTAACGGAGTACGTTCACCCATCCAACAGACAGTCGCGTCTAGCGTGTTGTCGATCTTCGGGCGCTCAGAAGCACTACTCAGCATTACTCCTCGCGAAATATCGAGATTGTCGGCAATGCGAATCGTGACAGCTTCCGCTTCTGCAGCCGAGCTGACCTCACCCTGAGGTGAATCGATGGCTGTCACCGTCGTGGTTGTACCCGAAGGCATCACTGCAATTTCCTGACCAACTTCAACAGACCCACTGGCGATCGTGCCAGCGTAGCCGCGATAGTCGTGGTATTCGTTGCTCAACGGCCGGATCACGTATTGCACGGGCAATCGGAACGGAGCGTTTCGTTTTAAATCCGACAACTCAAGATCCTCAAGATGCGGAAGCAACGGACCATCTTCGTACCAGGGCATTCGATCTGACGTTTCTACAACGTTGTCGCCTTCTAACGCAGAGATCGGAATGAAATGATGTGACTCTATTTCAAGCTCTTCAAGCAAAGCGTGCAAGTCGGCCTGAATTGGCCGGAACGCATCCTCGCTAAAATCAACCAAGTCCATCTTGTTGATACAAACAACCACGTGGCGAATGCCCAGCAACGCACCAATAATGGCATGCCGACGCGACTGCTCAACAACGCCATGACGGGCGTCGACGATAATCAGGGCAACGTCCGCGGTTGAAGCACCCGTAACCATGTTCCGGGTGTACTGAACGTGACCTGGAGTGTCCGCAAGAATGAACTTGCGCTTCGGGGTCGAGAAGTACCGATAAGCAACATCAATCGTGATGCCCTGCTCTCGCTCGGCTTTGAGCCCGTCGGTCAACAGCGCTAGGTTAAAATATTCCGAGCTCTGTCGACGACTGTGTTGTTCTGCCGAATCGAGCACATCGTCGTAGATCGCTTTGGAGTCGAACAATAGCCGGCCTATCAGCGTGCTCTTGCCGTCATCGACCGATCCTGCGGTAGCGATTCTGAGGAGCTCCATTTAGAAGTACCCCTCTCGCTTTCGATCTTCCATTGCCGCTTCAGCAGTGCGATCGTCAGCCCGGCTGGCTCCTCGCTCGGAGACCCTGGCAACAGCGATCTCGGCGATCACCTGTCCGAGCGTTTCAGCGTCTGAACGCAATCCACCTGTAATCGTCATATCTCCCACGGTGCGAAATCGCACTTTCTCCGTAAACACTTCTTCGTCGTTTTCTGGTTTCAAGAAGTCCGAATATGCCATTAGCATCCCGTCGCGCTCGAACACTTCTCGTTCGTGTGCGAAGTAGATCGAAGGCAATTCAATGTTTTCTTCGAGTATGTACTGCCAAACATCCAGCTCGGTCCAGTTAGACAGTGGAAACACCCTGATGTGCTGTCCCGTGTTCGTAAAACCGTTGTAGATATTCCAAAGTTCCGGGCGTTGATTCTTAGGGTCCCATTGACCGAACTCATCACGGAACGAATAAACCCGTTCCTTCGCCCGAGCCCTTTCTTCATCGCGCCGTGCTCCACCGAAAACTGCATCGAACTTGCCATCCCGGATCGTGTCGAGCAATACAGGCGTCTGCAATCGGTTCCTCGAAGCACCAGGCAAAGTACTTGCCTGCACACGTCCACTTTCGAGTGCGTCGGGAACAGAACCAACCACCAGATCGATGCCAAGTTTCTCGGCCGTACGATCCCGGTACTCCATTGCCTCTGGAAAGTTGTGTCCCGTATCGATATGAACAATCGGAAACGGAAGTTTCGCCGGACGCAAGGCTTTCACTGCGAGGTGAAGCATTACGATCGAATCTTTTCCGCCCGAGAACAACAGTCCTGGACGCTCGAACTCGGCGACCACCTCTCGAATGATGTGAATCGATTCCGATTCAAGGGCTCGTAGCTGACTTGATGTCAGTAGCTCTTTGCTGACTTCGTCGGGACTGTTCATTGATATCGATTCGGAAACTGCCTGCCGGCCTTAATGTTTTGTGTGATGACAAGTCTGAGTATTCAGAAATGTTGGGGGCGCCCGCACTGACTTCATCAACAGTCGATGCGAAACGCCTTGGGCGTACCTCGCCAATCATTTGGCAGCAGCGTTTCGAACTGTGGAGTCGAGCGGATCGGTTGTTAGTCGAGAGTCAACAGGCAGCTTTGGTGCTGATACAGCAGGTGCTACACATGCAGGCTTTACAGCGCTTGGCGTTCATGCTCGGAATCGTGCACGCAATATCGCAACTAGCGGAAGTGACACGTAGGTATTTTCGGCTTCCAAACATTAGATCTCTTGACGTTTACGGTTCGTTCGAACCAGTTAACTCGCTCAAGATATCAATATTGCACTTAGATCGGGCGATCAGCAACATGTTGAACGTTAGATTCTGTGTCAGCAGCGTTAATTATCGCCAACCTATTAGATCGCCCGGTAACTACATACAAGCGACTGCCCAAATCTTTTTACGAAAGGAATTGTGGACACAATCGAGTCGATTCGGTGAATCAACTGAACTTCAAACCAAAATCTCGGAACACCAAGAAGATGAAGTGGCGGGAACATCGTGCTTGCGCGTGATTTTTCTAACGAGAATCCAGCCCGCTCGGTCAACTTGATCCAGTTATTAAGCGACATTACAGAATTATGGTGATCCGGATCCCACTCGTCAGAAGCGTGTTCATGGGTACTTCTCCCGGTCAACCGGCGCGTCAGATCTGAAACTGGATTGTGTATATATCGGTCATGCAGCGCTGGGTACGTCACCAATAGCGATCCACCAGGTTTCAGCAACCTTCTGCACTCCCGAAACAGGTTCGCTGGCGATGAAACGTGTTCAGCCAGGTCAACCGCGACAACCACATCAGCAACGCCGTCGTCCAGCGGCGTCGACTCAACATCACTGACAATTCCTGAATAACCAGTAATTCCCAACTGAGCGGTAATATGCTCTGATCGCTTAATACGTTTCTCGTTGATGTCAACGCCGATCATCGAAGAAAACTGGCCTCGATATACAACCGCCTGAGGTCCAATCCCGCAACCAAGATTTACCACTGCGGAATGTTCTGGAAGTTTTAAAAACTCTGGGTAAACCTTTCCAGAAGAAAGCTTGCCAGCTATGTCGGACATGTCGTCCTGATTCACTATCTCTGCTGACATTATTCTCTCTTACCATTCTCTGTTTCGCGGAACCAATCGACAGTCAACTTAAACCCATCCTCCAACGAAACCGATGGAACCCAGCCGAGCTCGCGTTCAGCCTTAGACGGATCTAAGTAAATCTTTTCTATATCACCTGGACGCGGTGGGCCGTACACAGGCGGTTTGTCGTGGGCGCACAGCTCAGCAACTAGTTTGAATATCTCATTGGGGCTCGTGCCCACACCCGTAGCGATATTGAACGGGCCTTGCTCGTCAGAGTCCACAATCTTCATCACTGCGTCCACAACGTCGTCGACGAACACGTAGTCTCGCTGATCATTGCCATCTCCAAATATGGTAAGTGCCCCATCCCCGAGCATCGCTTTAGTGAAGATCGCTACTACCCCGGCTTCACCGTGTGGATCCTGACGCGGACCGTAAACGTTCCCAAGCCTAACCACTGTGTGTTTCATGCCGCACAACCGCTCATATATCGGGAGATAAGTCTCCAACGCGAGCTTAGAAGCTGCATACGGAGAAAGTGGTCTAACTGGAGTCAACTCACTCGCAGGTAGTTCGTCAGGTTCCCCGTACACGGTTCCTCCCGACGAAAAATGCACGAACTTTACCGTTTTGCTAGTGAGTTCTCGAATTCCTTCGAGCAAGTTCAACGACCCAACCACATTGACGTCCGCATCGAGAAGAGGCTCGCGTGCAGAAACAGCCACGCTCATTTGAGCGGCCAGGTGCAACACGACATCCGGCTCAACTTCAGCCACCACAGCTCTGACTTGAGGATCACGTAAGTCCATCACGCGAAGATCAAACCCGGTCGGCAAACTAGCTAACTTCCCGGAAGAAAGATCATCAATACCTACAACTCTGAATCCACTCGCAACGAGGCGGTCGCATATGTGGGAGCCAATAAAACCGGCGGCACCTGTGACTAACGCAACTTTAGAAGTAATAAAAACATCTCCGGATTCGTTGATTTGATCCAAGTGTCGTTCGCGGCAATAGGTTATTTTTTCGTTCAGAGATCCAACCGGATCATCCGACCTTCGATCGACAGATACTCAAACCAACAGCCAACTAGAATCCCGTCCAACAATGAACACCCTGCGACTAAGTTCCACCGAACTTTAAAGCCTTGGCGATAGTTCGCCAAACGATCCACAAGTCGTAGCGTACCGACGCCTTTTTAAGGTATTCAAGATCGTACGGGAGTCGACCAGCAGCGTGTGCATTGTCGTGCGAGTATACGTACCTGATTTGTGCCAACCCCGTAACACCCGGCTTGCCAAGTAATCGTTTAGGGAACTGGGTTCGAATTTGCCTGAGTTCCACCGCCAATTCGGGAAACTCGGGCCTTGGCCCCACCGCACTCATTTCGCCTTTGAATACATTCCAAAATTGGGGTAATTCATCGACGTAGGTCTTACGCAATATGCGCCCGACCTTGGAAATTCTCGGATCGTCCTTGGCAGTCCTCAACCTGTTGATATCGTCATTCTTAGAACGCGACATGGTCTTGAACTTCACCATCACAAACTTTCGACCGTATAGGCCAAGACGATCACGTCTGTAGAACACCGGGAAGCCCGACGACGCGACGACCACAATGCTGACAGGCACGATCAACACCAGCATTATCACCAATCCGGCTACTGCGAATAGCAAGTCGAGTGCTCGCTTGCGTCGTGATATTAGATAGCTGTTCGCATTCCCCGCATGCCAAGCATACGCGCCGTGGATTTCGTTATCCACCGACACATTCGTTCTAGCCTCAGACAGTTCTTCAGCACTCATTCGGGGTTCAGCTCAGTCTGCAATGCCTACGGGGTTCGTCGCAACCTGATCCGAAATCCAAGAATAGGTTTCAGCCAGTCCCTGTTCCAGCGTTATCGATGGAGTCCATCCAAGCAAATCTGCAAGCTTTGTGTTGTCGCTGTTCCGACCACGAACACCTTGCGGTTTCGACAAGTCGTGTTGCTTCGCAAGGGTCTTTCCCGCAGCGGCTGCAATGATGTCTACTAGCTCGTTCACGGTCACCATTCGGTCGTTACCAAGATTCATCGGTTCCGACGATCCAGATTGCATCAAACGATAAATCCCTTCAACACAGTCGTCGACATGCATGAAGGACCTAGTCTGTTCACCGTCACCCCACACTTCAATCTCGCCCCCATCCTCAGCCATTGCCACTTTGCGGCATATAGCAGCAGGAGCTTTCTCTTTCCCACCCTGATACGTACCAAGCGGACCGTAGGCGTTGTGAAAACGTGCTACCCGGGTTTCTAAACCGTAGTCCTCGGTGTAGTACTGGCACATCTTCTCGGCGTAAAGCTTTTCCCACCCGTACCCTTCTTCAGGAGCAGCAGGCATCACTTCTTCTTCCTTCAATCCAGCAATATCAGGCTCGTTCTGTCGATAATCCGGGTAAACACACGCCGAACTCGAGTAGAAAAACCTACCTACACCGTTGACTCGCGCAGCCTCGATCATGTGAGTGTTGATCAAAGTGTTGTTAGCCGCAATTTCGGCGTGGCTGGCGGTGATATATCCGATACCGCCCATGTCAGCTGCTAAGTTATATACGTGATCAATGCCTTCTGTTGCTTTGAGGCAATTCTCCCAGCGGCGAAGATCCAACAGTTCGAACTCTTGCGCAGCAGTTGGCTCAAACTCAGGTTCGACGATATCGACGCCTCGAACGTTGTAACCCCGCTCAACCAAAAATCTTGACAGATGGTGGCCTATAAATCCGCCTGCACCAGTAACCAGAACGTTCTGAGCCAATGAATAATCCCTTAACTAGAAAATTTTTCATACACGAAGGCAGCAAGCAAAATGCATGAAAATCATCTGTGAACAAACTAACGAACTTGTGATGTAGCAATCTTACCACTGACCAATTACCGGGAACTAACTTGTAAAGTACCCCGCTGAAGCAAAATGGCTAGTTTCTCGCGGCCTCGGCCAGCACCGTCAGGTACCGATTTATAGATTTGTCGCGGGTGTAATTTTCTTCGAATGCACGACGAGCTCGTACTTTCATACCCTGCAATTGCCCCGGATCATCAATCAACTTTTCCAGTTGCGCCGCCATGTCAACAGCATCGCCTTGCGTGACCCTCACACCCATATCGTGCTCCAGCGTCATTTCGCCTACTTCTGTGCCAGGCCCCATCAACGCAAGAATCGCCTGACCAGCTGCCATAGCCGGATACAACTTACTTGGGATGGTCAAATGGTCCATTTGCGACGAAAGAGTCACCACAGATAGATCACCTGAGCTCAGTGAATACGGCAACACATCAACGGGTTGATACGGCAGGAAAATAACGTTCGTCAGGGTTCTCTCACGCACACTGTCTACCAACGCCTGCTTGCTCGGGCCTTCACCAACCAGAACAACGCGAAATTCATCCCTATTGCGCAGCAAATCTGCAGCTTCAACGAGGGTGCCTAAATCGTGCGACAACCCCATATTTCCTGAATAAAGCACCACAAACTTATCGCCTAACCCCTGTTCAGTTCTCCACCAGTTATCAGGCTTTGCGACCGGCTTGATCTCTTCGGGATCAGCCCAATTGTGTATAACCTTGAGTTTTGGATCCTCGACTCCACCCTTGAGATGACGCGCTACCTGTTCACGCAAACGCGGTCCAATAACAATCACACGGCCGGCTTGCCCATAAACTCGGCGATTGACGAAATCCCAGAGTTTATTGATGAAACCAGAAGGTTTGATAGCACCGAGAGCCACCGCGGCATCTGGATAAAGCTCTGTCGCTAGATAGACGTACTTGTGGCCTCGTATTTTCGAGATTGTCCATGCGCACGACCCAAGGAACGGCGACGTTGTATCGGCAAGAATCACGTCAGGTTTCCGAGTAAACATCAACCTTAGAAAGATCAGGAAAGCGACTATTGCCGAATTCACCAAACGTCCTTTGATTCCCCGACGATCAAACCTCGGGCTCCAATGGCGTTTGATTTGAATTCCTTCGGCGAGTTCCGGTGGATCCTCTTTGCTCGACGGGGTTGCGGAGTAGAAAGTAACGCTGTTGCCACGTTCTGCAAACCCAACGGCTGCATCTAGCAATAAACGAGAATTCGTGAAAACGTCCGGATGCATGTCGTGAGTCAGCACTGCAATTCTCATGTCAACCACGGGCAGGTACCACGCCTCCCAGTTACCTTTCACGCTAGTGAGTGAATTCCCGATCCGCCTTGTACGGAAACGATGCGGATTCCAGCTTGCTTGTAAAGTACCACTACTCTTATTTGATCGATACTATCTTTCGTTAAAGAACATGTATAAATTCATGCGAAGTGTTGGTCGCAATCCGTACCGACACTTGCGTACCATGTTCGGATTCTGTGGACCAACCGAATCAAAAACTTACCAACGTGGGTCGTCGACGAAAGATTTGAAACCATTTTCTCCATGAGAAAGATTCGCCTTTCTAACGAAATACTGTTGCCATTTGGCACCGTCGGCGTGGCGCTCGTTATCTATCTCATCTTGATGGCAGTCAACCTTCTCGACGTTCGCAACCAACTGCTCCCACTAACCGACACCGAAGAGCTGGTAGCTAGCCTCGAAGACGAAAGCATCTCGTCGCTGGCTGAGCAATACACGGAAACTCGAAAAGAACTCGAGAACCTCTCCGACTCGCTAAAACCAGTGCGGTGGTTTGGCCAAAATATGACGGCCATCCCGCTAGCCAGTTCGAGTGCCCGTGCAGTCACAAATCTAGTCGATCGTCTCGCGGCAGACTTGGTGATCTTCGAATCTACATTGGACTCCGTACAATCAGCCGGAGCGCTGGTTTCGCCGGCAATCAACACCCAGACGCTCAATCGCCAGGAAATTGCCGGTGAGATTGTAAAACTGCGGCAAAACTGGCTAAAAGACATCGAAGCAGTTCGCGCTAAAAAAGAACAGTACCCACCGTCGTGGCCGCTAACGTCTTCGTTCTCGATGGTCGAATCGGCCGAATCAACTCTAATTGGAGTCTCTGAGTGGGGAGTAAGGCTCCTTGATTCAGCCGCGAACCTACTGGAAGTTGCCAATGACGTTGACGAAGTATTCTTATCGATTGACAACTTCGAAGAATCTATCGTCGCCTCAGACCAAATGGTCGTCACACTCAACTCCCTCGCTTCAGAAACTTCAGCGGCGAGAGCCGAGTTAGACCAGACGCTTGCCGCTACACCAGAATTCATCGGCGGTTTGCCGTCGATCGAACGTGTCAGAGCTTTTAGCGAAGCGGTACTGGTAGCGGAGAATGCAGTTGTCGGTGCCTCTGCTCTTGCCGAGATCCTCAACGACTCTATGGTGGATATCGGTGAAAGCGTGAACGGCACAATCTTGCCGGGTGGCCCAATTGCAGAGATCGCAACAAACATCTCAGCAAACGCTCCTAAAATCGCCGACGCAACCAACCGCCTAGTGCAAGCTCGCGCAAACTCGGATGTCTTAGTCTCTTTTCTTGGAGAATCCGGAGCCACACGATTCGATTCGACCATGGATCAGTCGATCGAATTTGCCAGCCTACTATCCAATCTTGCCCCCGTTCTTACGTACATTCTCGGCGTGGACGAACCCGTTAAATACCTCGTCCTTGGGCAAACATCAGATGAACTTAGATCTAACGGTGGATTCGTGTCCAGCGCGTGGGTTCTTAATTTCGAAAACGGCGGTATATCCGATATCGGGTACAAAAACGTCCTATTAGTCGACGACACCGACAATCTTGAAAAATATCCGTCGCCACCTGTCCCGCTCCAAAACCATATGAACGCACCCGTCTGGCTAATTCGCGACGCCACGTGGGATCCAAATTTTCCAACCGCTGCGCGATCGGCCCTCGACCTGTACGAACTTGGACAAGGTGAACGACTCGATAACGTCCTTGCGTTGAACACCTTTGCCGTAACGAGAATCGTTGAATCGATTGGAACTATCGACGTACGTGGAGAACAGGTTTCTGCCGCGGACATCACGAGAATTATCGAGACAGAAACCGACAAATTCGGAACCGTCTACCTCGAAGTGATTTTTGACGCGGTGCTCTCAGAAATTTCTGGCGAAATGTCGAGAGTTGAGCTCGCTAAACTCATCATTACCATGCTCCGAGCTTTCGAATCAAAAGAGATGATTCTTTATTCCGAAAATCAAGACGTCGCCACCGCACTCGGCAAAGCCCGCTGGGACGGATCAATAACTTCGAGCCAGGGCTCCAGATACTTTGTCGTCGATTCAAACGTCGGTTGGAACAAAGTAGACCGAAATATCGAACGTGCGACTAGCTTCGAGTTCGATTTCCAATCCGATGGCTCAGCGGTCGTCGCTGTAACCGCCAGTTACGAAAATCGGTCGGGCGAACACCCTGAACACCTCGGCTGCGACCGGCAGTGGCATCAACTAACTACAGAATATGCAGCACTTCTACATGGCTGCTATTGGAACTACCTGCAACTGTTCACTCCAGCAAACGTCGAGGTGTTCAGCGCCAATCCATTATCCCTCCCTGCCGGAGCTGCCTATGTTGAATTCCGTGGTGGTGTCCCCGGCGAACCGACGCTCAAAGTGGAACGCAACCAGTTCGGACTAAGCGTCCAGGGACTCATGTTTGTTACCGCTGGTGAACGTGTGGATGTTTCGTTCGAATTTATCGAACCTGACGCCTGGGATCCCATGAGCATCAATCCTGTTTACACATTGGATTTGCGCTCTCAACCTGGGGTTAAAAGCCGCCCAACACAACTGAAATTTTCCTTCCCAGCTGGATACTCACTACAGAATATTTCTTCGTCCGGCGAACTCAACGAAACGGAATCAGGCCAGTTAATCCTGGACCTACGGTCCGATGTTCTCACCACCGTAGAGTTCGGTACCAATTAGAGCCGACCGCCGACGTATCTATCTGCTAAATTCACCGATCTCGGAAACGGATTCGACGTAATCGATACAACTCTGGTCGTTAGCAGAACACGCCGATTGAACATAGTAAATCCAATCGGTACCAGGAATAATCTGAACGCCGAGTTCAGCACCCTGAACCTCGGAACTCAACCGAATTCTGCCAGCCCCCCAAGTCGAAGCCAAGTCATAACCGGGAAACAACAACAACCCGTTCGTGGTCCACACTTCAGAGTTGCTATTTGGCACTCGACGAATTGCTCGGACTCGAAGACCAGCCAAAGGCGGCTCATCTCTACCATCGGCAGATTCAAGGAGCGAAAGCTGGGCATCGTACCCCCCAAACAAGCGGAACTCCAGACCAATACTCGTCACGTGCCAATCTGCCGGAACCGCAACGCTGAAATCCAGCGCTTCAGAGCCCGTCGTGACCGATACTGAAGTCAGATCGTCAAAATCCGGCCTCAGTCGCCCTGCTCTCTCGG
>Ga0315336_1003536_pt1 | contig 20527 bp, 15 predicted proteins | sample ASW5metaG_FD_204512 | JGI IMG/M metagenome (GOLD analysis project Ga0315336, IMG submission 204512) | Ammonia-oxidizing marine archaeal communities from Monterey Bay, California, United States - ASW #5 | ecosystem: Environmental > Aquatic > Marine > Intertidal zone | place: USA: California... | reverse complement strand
AACGTATCTTTTACGTCTATGTCTTCGAAATTATATTCGACAGCAGTTATAGAGCAACCCTCAGGTCTCATATCCCAAATCTCTGTAGTTCTATAATAATCGCAAGAAGGCGAAGTGCTTGAATCATGCATTTGCCTCCAAATTTTACATAATTCGTCTGCATCTGCGATTGCAAATATAAAATGAAAATTGCAAATGAGCTCGTCTACAGCCCGACGACAAACACACTCAGCGTTTGGTCTGTGATGTATATTTAATAACCAATCCATAAAGTTTCTGTGATCTTTTTCGCATTGTTTATAATCTTCCGACGCTTTACTCATGCACTCATTATATGACCACTGCACGTCGTCTTCCCCGCACTTCCAATCTCCCCCTATGGACATGCAATCATCAAAACCTCCATCGCCAGGTGGATCGGTTTCAACACCGTCAACATAGCAATGACAGACAGTATGTCCAGGCAAGTTAGGGGACCACGTTGGGTGTGACGACTGGTCCAAAATTGCATGCATCGCTTGTCCAGCTTCACCACCGCTTGTTATTAGCAATTCTCTTTGATACACCTTAATTATATAAGGACCAGTTGCAAACGATGAAGAATCTACAGACGCCCCATATGAACTAAATCTATCTGGAGTTAAATATATCGTACCAGCAGCAGGAGTAATAGACTCAATAAATAAATTCTGTTCTGGCGAATATATATTGTTCGATTTGTCTAGAATTATAGCGTGCAAATTTAAATGGTCGTCATGTGCGTTATATAAAATATCTATAGCCATTTTAATTTTTAGTATTGAATTTAGAGATTAAAGTACTGTATACATCGTTTACAGTATAATCTTTTTTATTTCTTTTATAGGATTCTATAATATGACATGCTACACCTGCTAATACAGGAGAGACACTACTTGATCCAGAGAAATTAACAAAACCATTGTTAAGTCCAAGAGATATGATTTTATCGTTTTTAAAGTTTAAAAAATACCTTTTTGCCTTTACATCATCGCTACTAGAACATGATTTATTATATCCAACTCCACAAGCAAAAACCTCGTTAAACCTAGCTGGAAACTCTGCGTCCCTAGTTGATCCAAGATCGTTTCCGGAACTGGCGAAAACACATATATTTTTATTATAAACTTTTTTTATTACATCATGAAGAAGTCGAGAGTCATACCTCAAACCCAAAGATATAACTATAACATCAACTTTTTTTATCATACACCACAATACAGAAGATATGAGAGCGTTGAGCTCTCCTTGATTATTTTTATCTAAACATCTAGCAAAATACATGGTGGCATGTGGCGCTATACCCGTTATTCCTCCAGGACCATTAGCGGAAATAATTCCAGAAACGGCTGTAGAATGTCCAGTTTTATCATAAATACCGGGATCGTCTTCCAAAAAACTCATAGCACGCCTTCTGGAATGAGACTTAGAAAATTTATAATATTCACTTTTAATAGCCCCGCTATCTACAACACCAACTTTGACGTTCGTTAAGTCACAAATATCAACAGAAAATCCAAAGTCAAATGGATCATACTCTATGTTGGACAATAGTTTTGGAACATAGTCTTTAACGAATTTTTTTTCGAAATTAATCTTGTGCATATAATACGTGTTCTGATATAGGTTGAATAAAAATGTCGTTGAATATGTCAGGGCTAAATGAGCATCCATCCTCTACAAGAAAGATTATTTTCTTTCTCAAAAAAGATCCAACAAATGCATAAAATATATTATCTGTAACAATATTAGAACACTTATTAACTTCATCGATGCACTTTAGCGGATCCTGCCTTATAGGAATATGCCAAAGTTTTTCTCCATTAGAAAACATATTCTGTTTTACAAAAGTCCTTAGATTATCATTAGAAATAGCTACTCCATTTCTATCATTTTTTGATTTTGATTTTGATTTATATGATATATTAAATCCTTCCTTATTCCAGTCAAAACCAAACGCAGAAAAAAAGGAAGATAAGATATTATCATCACACCCAGATTTTAAACAATAGCAATTAAAAAAGTCTTCTACTTCCTTGCATGTAAAGGATATTTTGTTTTTAGAAAAGATGTATCCCACATACTCTTTGCACTTTATGCCTTTATATTCAATAAGGTGAGACACCCTGTCGTCAAAACAAAAAACCTTATCATATTCATTTAAAACAACATTACTAGTTATATCACTTATACCGGGAACATGAGACAAGAATTTCCTACAATAATCAGACCCACTAAAAACCTCAACAGAACAATTTGGAAAATCTCTTCTTATGCGAGGCATTATAGAAGATATTAGCATGCAAAACTTTTTAGTGTCATCAAAAAGTATTAATATATTCATGGCAATTAAAGATCTATTGTTGTAGCACTAGGGCCTGTCTCACCAGAATCCTGAAGATCATCTATGTAGTCAGAAACAGGCTTCTCTATAATAATACTGTCCTCTTCAGTATTATTGCCCTTTAAATCATTAGATGTTTTAATAAAATCATCGTGATTCAATTTTTCTAAATACCCCAGTTCTATCATTTTTTTAAATTTTTCACTTAGTGATCCATAGTTGTCTATCAAATCACTATGCTTTTTTATATCGTTAGAACTATTAAATATAAGGCCCTTCATGTCATCAACTATAATAATCTGATTTTGAGATGGTTTATAGTATATGTCTAAAGAAGATATGTTGCTTCTTCTAATTTTTACAGTAGAGCCGCTATCCATAGCATTTAAAATCTCTGTAGATTTAATTTTGCTTACATCAGATACATAATAACAATCTTCATCAGGATAGGCGGATAAATACTTCTTTAAAGCTTCCGAGCTGACAAGATTGCAATGTTTTTTTTGTACGACAATAACGTCGTCAGAGTTTTTATTTGACAATATAATCATGTAATATCTTCTTTATATTATGAGAAACAGTTTTAATACTATATTCTTTTTTTAGCTTGCGCTGAAGTAACTTATTTTTCTTCTTTGCAGTTTCTAAGTTTTCATATACAAACCTCATACTAGATTTTAAATCAGATATAAATTCATCTGATGTTAGTTTAGGAAAGACATGATTATCCCAGTAGTGAACGTGCATTTTTCCAGGAGTCACGGGAGCAAAGTCATCTGGTTCAATTAAAAAACTATTATCATCATCTAAAAAGTCCAAAACCCCACTGTGTTTTGTAGCAATACATGGAAGACCGCTAAGAGATGCTTCACAATATGGTAATCCGAAACCCTCTCCGCGAGAAGGTAAAACAAAACAATCGCATGCGCCGTATATCGAAGGCATTTCTTTTTCTGGTATAAGATTGCTATGTCTAGCAATATGAGGCAAAGTTTTTTTATTAAATTTTTCTATTATACCTTGAATGTCGTTCTTTATTATTTCAGATCTTTCTGGACTATTTTGATATTTTGAAACTATTAAAAGACTTACATTATCATTTGAACTAAACTCTTCAAAATAAGCTCTTAACAGCGCATCGTAACCCTTTCTGTAGCTCCAGCCAAAAACGCTAACAAATACAAAGTCTTTTAGTGGAGGATCAAATTTATATGGCTCTACATCTTCTTTATATAAAGAGCTATCAATAAATGGATGAACAACCTTTACATTGGAAGCTATATTTTGCTTTTCAATAACATTTTTACAAAAGTTACTAGTAACCCAAATATCGTGATAATTACTAAAAAGATCTTTAAAGCTTTCTGGAACAGTCTCGGCTTCTATGGTGGTATAAAGGATTCTCTTTTTTCCAAAAGTTCTTGACTCGCTAAAGGTTGGTATTATAGAGTCAATCTGTAAGTCTACATTTTTAACACCTAATGTAAACTCTTTTATTTCTTCTAATTCTTCTTTTGTTAATTGATGTCTAAAGGTACTAGTTGAATCTAAACAAACTTTATAGCCCAGTTTAGATATAACTTTTGCCAAATTTCTATTAACTTTTCCATACCCTGTTTGATCAAAAACGTGCCCACGTATCATCGCCGTATTTTCACCAGAATCCCCTGCATCGTCACCTGATTCTTTATTTAATAAATTTTCTTTCCTAGGTTTTACGGAGGTTTTTTTATCCACCTTCTTCTTTAAAAATAATTCAATATTAGAATCACCAAATTCAACAGGCTCTATAAGCCCTTGAATTACACTCATTTGAAAAGTATTTGATTTTAATATTTGATTTGGCGATATTTCTCTTACTTGACCATCTTCATAAGGAATATGAACGTTAATATCACCAAGAAATATTGTATTTTTAGATACATTTTTGTATTTCATTATGAATTTATATCGGAATTAATTCGGATATTATATCAACTGGTCTTTAAATGACTATACCATGATTTATTAGGAATTAAGTAAGAACTAGCCAAGGTATCTTCATTAGCATCCCTAATTATCTGAGATCCTATATCTTGAATTATATCGTTATCGCTTTGCATCTGGTCTTGCTCCATAAGAGCTCTGTGTCGAGCCTCTCTTAGCTCTATGAGGCGTTCGTTGTCTCCCCTCATACCATCGTTCAATATCTGCATCTCTTCCTCAGAGAGGCTCTGAACGCGATCTGCAACCTCTCTTTTTGACTCTAATTTTTGATACATAACCAGATCAGCTGTATTATTTGCAATCACATATGTAACATTGATATCCTGTTCGCTGTTTATTCTATAAAATCTGCCCAAAGACTGCTTATCCTGAGCAACCGACCAGTCAAAATCATTCACTATTATATCAGTCAATATATTAGGAAAATCCAAACCAGTACCGCCAGCTGCTATATTAATAACTATTGCTTTGTCATTACTATCTGGATTCGTAAAATTTTCTATTACCTGTGGTCTATTTCTTTGACCACCTCGAATTTGAGCTACAGATCCGTCTATGCCGTGTTTTTCAAATATAGCATTCAAGCCATGCACAAGCATATCTGCAGGAGGATTAAAAGTTGTAAAAATAGCAACCTTTTTACCTTGTCTTATTATATCTTCTGCTAAAGACAGGGTTTTAGGAACCTTAAATTCAGCAATGGAGGTCCTAAATGCAGTCATTCCAGTAAGAGGATGCTCAGGATTTCTAGAGCTAAATAGTCTTTCTTTAACCTGATTATTTAATACAGAAATATCAACATCAGCATTAGTAGATGAAACAAATTGCTCTGGCATGTCCCCGCGAATAGCCTGCTTTGTTCTTTGAACATAAATTCTCTGATCTAGTAAAATCTCTTTAATCTTATCTGCTGCAACTAATTTTTGTTTCTTATCATCAGGATTAAAAATGAATTTAAAACCTCCATAAGGTAATTTGCCCATCTTATGATTAATCGCAACAAGTTGATTATATAAATCAACAGGCTTGTTCGCCACGATAGTAGCTGAGGCGCCCCACACAAACGGAATATGTTGAGATACTTCTTGAATATTAAATGTTGTGTGATTTGAGGTGTGCTTCAAATATCCATTTTTATTCCTTTTTCTAGGATCCCCGTTTTTAACGTTATGGATTTCATCCAATATTAAAACGGTAATATCTCCAGACATAGCTTCTTCTACAAGATGTTTTGTAACATCTTCTCTTGATCCCTGAGAAGAAAATAAAGTATATTTTAAGACTCTATATTGAGCATCTGAAAATGGGTCATCTGATACATCTTTAGGATCTATTTGAGCAATTTTTACAATTTGCTCCATATATTGAGATACAACAGAATTCACTGTTACTACAACACACTTTCCTCCACTCTGCTTTAACCTCATATCTGCAGCGACTATGCACTGGGGTGTTTTCCCAACACCAACATCATCGCCTAAAAGTGCAGACTGATTCCCATATAGAAACGATATGCCGTCCACTTGTTCTGGATAAAATTGATTTTGAAAGGCATCTTGATAGCTACGTACAGTAGATATAAAATCATCCCCAGATTCATATCCATCCAGCTCACCTTTTTGTCTCCCTGGCAGCAATACCCCTTTAGATATAAGCTGACTAACAACAGCTCCTATACCTGATGTGTTAAGACCTCTGGATTTTAGGATCCTTTCAAAGTCATAAAAATCATTTTGAACACCCCTGAGATACACCCCATAATCAACTCCAAACCTCATAATGTTCTGATTGTCATCGTTAATATCTTTAGTAAATCCAACAAAGTTATATTTAAGGACATCCTTAAATTGCTCATTTAAAGTTTCACCTAATTTTCTAGCACCAGGATATGGTATGTGCATTAACCACTTTCCGCCAGTTTTTTCAGATACATCATATGCCTCTATAAGAGGTCCTTGATTTTCATCTGTATCCTGCACTTGTTGCACTTCAGAATCATCAGACTCAAGGCTCTCAATAATTCCTTTTATTTCAGTGGTGTCATAAGATTTGTCTTGTAAAATAGAAGACAACTCTTCAAGAAATGCAATAGAAGGATTCGGAACAGTCCAAAGATGTTCTTTATCCTCTTTTGAATATCTTCTTTGTGGCTGATCCTTTATCAAAGCATTAGCCTCTGGTATATAAGAACCAAGATTAATAACGACCCTATTCCCATAGAGATCTTGTTCTAAAACAATACTTTTAATTGTGTTCGTCTGTATAGTGTTTGTCGTTTGATGAGGATCGTTGTTGTGAAAAGCTCTTAAAACTGAAACATCGTACTGCTTGCTATCTAAAACATCCGCTATGTCAGACATGAAATCTGGATGAATATCAAAATGATCTATCTTTGAACGAACTGGAGAAAATGCCTTGAAAACTGGCCAGTCTGTTCCATAATTACTAGTGAACTCTTTATATCTTTCGTCTCCAGCTTCATACAGCTGCTGCATCTTTGCCCTCAATACTCTGTTGAGAGCTATTTTCTCTCCTCTTCCAAATTGCGGGATAAGAAACATTTCCTTACCATATTCTCCCCTTCCTATATATTGAACGACCTTATTAGTATAATTTAATCTATCATCATCTTCTGTGGCCGTAGCGTCATGAACTGCTCTTATTATATTAGATTTCAATGAATCATAGTTGGTTAATTGCGTGTTCTTATATTTATTTAATCTTGCAATAGCATCAGAGATAATATTAATAGAAACTGCTGATCCAGCATTTATACCCATAATATATTGCATCGTTGCAGAACCCCAATCGTTTTTATTGAAGCCCTGATCGTCGAATTCGTTGGGAGCACCACGAGCAATCATCATGTGAACGGTCGCTATGAGCTCATCAATTTCGGGTCCAGACAAGATGTCGCTGTCGTTTTGTGATATTTTATACATTATGGTCATTTTAGTTATAATTAATAAATATAAACTTACTGCTAATTATAATTCTATTTCATTTAAAAAAGAAAAATGCCCTCCAGTAAACTGAAGGGCATCTCTCAGGGGAGGGAAAAAACTACTACCTACTATTAGGAAGCAGAGTTGACCTCGATTTTAGAAACTGCGTAATCGTTCATTACAACGATTCCGACTTCTTCGTAAATTACCCAACCGAGACGAAGCTTTTTCGGATCGTCAGCGGGAAGGACAGTAATGTCCTGTCGAATGGGGAACGCACCGACTGTGTCGGGGCTACCAGTAACCAAAACTGTGTTGTGGCTAAGTTGCGAAGAAACGTGAATATCCGCAGTCCAAAGGTGTCCGTAAAGACCTGTAGTAAGAATCTCACGAGTCGTTGCCTCGTCGTAGAAGTCCTTACCAAACGTACGGAAAGCTGCATACTGGTTGGGGTGAGCAACAACCTTGCTAGCAACAAGATCGTGTTGTTCAATAAGGCGATAAGCCGTATTGAGCGAAGCAGTACTCAAATCACCAACGTTATTAACAACCTGTGAATTTGAAGCGTTATTTGACGCTCGGTTGTCAGCTGCAGAGATAAGTGCATTGAAAATGTTACGATCCTCTTCTTTTTGGATCGCTTCCTTAGCTTTGATCTGAGCGCGGTCTACAATGTAGAAACGACGTGCTTTGATCTCAGAAAGGCGAATCGTGGGGTGAGCGGCGATCTCGAACGTAGGAACGAGGACCTCTTCACCTTCTTGAATCTGATCAGGAACTGCACCCTGACGAGAAACTACGTGTGCAACGCTTGCAACGTCTCTCTCGTAACGTGGGAGTGCGCCCTGGGGAAGCTCATCAACCATGAGGAGCTTGCGACCTACCGCTTGATACTCAAGTGAGCGTCGGATAGGTTCTACCATTGCTTGCGCAAGGGCAACTCGACCTTCTTCAGTAGAAAGTGCCTGTGCGATGACAGCCTCTTTCTCGTCGTAGGTCAAACCGTCTTTTGTATGTGCCATGTTATTGTTCTCCTTTAAAGCTCTTTAATTACTCTATGGAATTAAAATAGCCCTAAAAATTAATCACTGTACATTAAGTGTGAGGTGAAGGAATGTACCTAACGAAGTACTTCCATTAATAGCTCCTGTCGAATCATTCGTAGGAGTATCATCCACGCCAGGAACACCACTTGGGTATGCTGATGGAGCAGCAACTACTCGCCCAATTTGGTTTCCCATGGAGCTCGAATCGTCGGTCACAAGACCTGACGCATTGCAGTACAACGCCTCTCCAACATCATATGATCGAGCGGTGTCGTACTGATCAGTGAAAAATTCACCTGTACCTGTGTAGACGGTAATTTTATCCGAAGCTACGGTCTCATCAAACATATCAGAGACACGATTTTGAGTGGAACGAGTGCCGCCAGCGCCGCTGACAACAACAGTTTCCGAATAAGGATGGTTACCTGCATCCTGGTCATAGCTGTCTCCAGCAAGACCCATGCAAGTGTTTGTGGCAGATTGTTTCCTGCGCACCTCGGTCAAGCCACCAACTGTGGTAAGCTCAATACCCATACCTTCCTTAATATCATTTGAACTTGATCTGTTAATTGTAAGAACAGATGCTACTGTATGGTATCTTTCGATAATTGCCATTTTAAAATCTCCTATTGTAAACTAGACTAAAAGGCTTTTCTTTCTTTTGTGAAACATTATTACTTAAATGTCCCACGAATCTGCGTTGAATCTGTTTCGTCCGCCATATCTACTTGATGCTGTAATTTAAACAGCGAAGCAATTTGATTTTGCAGACTACCGAAAGATCCTTGATTTGACCTTTCGTCGATCAGAAGAGGTTTTTCGAAACCCCTCGACGCTACTGTGAGCCCCTTAGTCGCGGAAGACTTATCAAACATGGCACTTTCAAGATCTTGGAGCTGAGATACCTCGTATCTCATAAGCTCAGCCACCTTTCTGTCTAACTGGTCAGCATTAATCATATCATTCTTTAGCATACGACCAGCCATCTTAAAGGCAACTTGCCTTCTTCCACTCTCTGACTCCGAGCTGCTATTATTAGCAGCCTGTTTTTTATTCTCATTATCTGAGTTTGCTTTCTTTGAAGACGAGCCTGCACCCTCTTCGCCTCCTGTGTGCTGATCACCCTTTTCTGGATCATGCTCACCTGGGGCTAATTTTCCATCACCAACTGGGATGTCAGGCTTGTCTTGGGTTGCGCCGTCACCGACTTCATTTTCTAAAGCCTTGCCGCCGCCTTCGAAGGAGCCAAAACCGTCTTCGGTATCTGACATTCCTTCTCCTTGTTCATTAGTTAAGACTTTTCCGCCACCACTAATGTCTCCTAAATCAGGATCATCTTGTGGGTTGGCTTGAGAAAGCTCTTTAGCTAGCTTTTCAAAGTCTAGAACAGTGTCAGTGCTAGCTGACTTTCCGCCAGTACCAGCCCTACCTGCTCCTTCCTCTCCACCAGTCTGAACGTTTGTAAGTTCAGCTTCAAGCTCCTCATGTCCTAATTGCTGATTAATAGTTGGGATGTCTGGTCTATCAGACTGATCGACCCCAGCTCCTTCTTCAGCAGAAAGAGCTGCACCACCACCAGATGGCACATCTACGTTTGTATATTCAAAACTGTCGCCTTTTTCAGCAGAAAGAGTCGAACCATCACCATGGGTATCGTTAAGATCTTGAGCATTAGTTTGATCAAGCTTATCTGCTGTCTTGTTAAGAGCCTCAAGGATAGACCGGGTATCCAGATTAATCTTGTTGACCCCAACAATTTTGCCACGCCTTAATGAGCTGGCTTCTCTTTCTAGCTGATCCATTTCAGTTTCTCCTGTATCTAGTGACGAACTGGCTTCTGCCCACTCATCACCTTCTTTTTCTAAAATAGCTTCTTCTATATCTTCAGAATCTTCACCTTCTTCTTCGAGTGACTCTAAATCTGAGATATCTGCATCGTCAGAATCCAAATCTACCTCTTCTTCATCTACCTCTTCCTCAAGAGCTTCTAGATCTTCAGGAGCTTCCTCTAGATCTTCAGGAACAGACTCCATGTCTTCTCCATCCAAATCTAAATCTGAGATATCTGAATCATCAGCATCTAAATCTAACTCTTCTTCACCTTCTAGACTTTCGATGATGCTTTTGATCTGTTCTAAAGCATCATTCACATCTACAGGTGCTTCCTCTGTAGCGACTGAACCTTCTTCAGAATCGAATGGATCAGTATCGGTGTCTTCAAAATATTCACCCTCGTCTCCATCTTCAAAGGAAACCTTAGCAAGTTCATTGGCAAACGCCTCTTCGTCTGACCTATAAGCAGACTTTAACATGTCGCAAATAGATGCTGACTTATCAAGAGAGTGCCCTGATCTTACAAAGTCCTCCACACATTCAATAGAAGCTTCTGTTTCAGACCACACTTCTGCAACCTTAACAGCAAGATTAGAGTTGTATGTTCTAACATTAGCTAGAGACTTGCATACACAGTCTGGAAGATTCTTTCCTTCACATGGACCAGAAAGTGCAAGAGCGTTTTCTCCAAACTTCCTAGCCAATTTATCCAAGCATGCTTCCATTGGGAAGTCCCCATAGATGGAATACGCAGACTTGAAGTTATCAACTGTTTGATCCGAAGATGCTTCTTTAACATTCTCTAAAAGAGAGTTGGCATGAATCGCATCTAAGGCTTTGCCCTTGGACTGAAGGTCCATAGAATCAAAGTCTTCGCGAGAGATGCCCATTCTACCAAGAGAGTTCTCTATAGAATTTCGAGAACGTGTGCACGAATCGCATTCTGCACTCTTGATTTCAGGAACCCACTCCCACTGAACATACATTGATTCTGGATCTTCAGAAGAAGCAGCAAACCTTACATTATATGTTTGGTTACTATCTAAGCATTGCCAAGTATTATTATCTAATTGCACTGTGTTGCGTGAACCAGATAGTGGAGATATAGACCCGACTGGATGACCAGAAGCAAATTTTTCAATAATATCTGGAGTAATTCTGGTCATAGCTGCAACAGGTAATCCTGGAAGACCAGGCATTTCTATGCCCCCTCCTGTTGACTCTTCTTCATCCATATCTCCCTCATCAATTGCTCCGTCAGAAATACTGTCTAGCAAACTTGCATCAGGAATTACCTTAATTGTGTAATTAAGCCCAGATACATTTGATTTTGATTTTCCTCCAGAAACATCACAGTCGTCATTTCCGCAGATAAGACAGACAGCTCCTGGTGGCTTTGGTTTTCCATCAAACTCTTCATCCAAAGACATCTCTTCTTCACCTGGTGCTCCTAAAGATGCGGGGGCATCCAAGGTAAGCGCTTCAGCACCTGGCAAGCCCTCAGGAGCTGTTGCTCCTGGAAGTGGCAAACCGGCACCCATACCTTCTGGGTTTAATCCAGTAGGCATTTGTCCACCCATTAACTGAGACTCTTTCTTAAGAGCATCAATAACTGCATCCCTACTAATTGATGGAGATTTATCAGGTGATGCTCCCTTTTTCTGATCAGAATTATTGTTTTCTGAACCAGCTGTTTTTATTTTTAAGAAGTTGTCATATGCAACTTTCTCTTCATCAGATAACATGGAACTGTCTTTGCATACGCACTCAACAGTTCCACTATCCTCATCAACATCAATAGTCATTGCGACCACATCAACGTTGCCAAAGTTTGTTTTTACCATATTATGAGCAAATTTCATTACTTCATCAACAAATTCTTTCTTATCAGAGGGATTAGCTCCGATGTCTTCCCCTATAGATGCACAAACCTTATAAAGACCATCATCTGGTCTTGAATTCTCATAAAAAGCTATCTTAAGAGAATCAGCTAAGGTTGCAGATGCTTGAGGGGTATTATCATGAACTGCAGAAATTGCCTCTTCTTCCACAGAAGAGAACATACCGTCATCATTGATGATGGTATTAAATGCTCGAATAAATTTATCTGCATTAGCAGATTTAATATTATCAGATAATGCAGATATTACACCATCAACTGAATTAAATGACATCTCATTATTAGCAACCTTATTGCTAAAATAAGCTCTACGACCTAATTCTTCCTGACGAGCCTCTCTCATTAATGGAGAAGCATTTACAAGAGTAAGATAAGTTGATTTAATTTGAGCATGAGGAGTTTCGCTCATCTTATTTGCAGCTGATCTAATCTGTTGAGGAGAAAGACGATATTTAGTAATTGCATCTGCTATAGCTTTTGCGGCGGATTTCATTAAAGATCTTGGAGAATCAAATGATGAATAGCGAGCGGTATCACCATTTTGATCTCCAAGTTGAGATTCAGTAACGACCTCAGGATCAGTCCATCTATGATCATCTCTAAGGAGATTGAGCTGACTCTCGTTATTAACTTCCGTCCAAGTTGACGGTAGGTTTTGAGAAACTGCCCTGCTTATGTCGTTCCATTGATTTTCAGTAATAACTTCCGGATAATCTCCCCATCGAGCCACATATCCATCAGGAGTAGATAACTGATCTTCTGTTACAGTATCAAAAGAATCTCTACGAACAGCAGGAGATTCAGTGTTGACGCTAGAAGAATAACTTCCTCCTAAACGATCATCACTCTCCTGTATAGTTTCTGGAGATTCATCCGTTCTTGGATGATGGTCAAGATCAGTATCCTCTAACTGATTTTCAGTAATAACTTGCGATGTAACTTCTTTTTCATCGCTAGATGCCTGTGAATTTTTAATGTTCTCGCTCACAACATTCTCCTCATTGTTTGTTGTTAATGTTTCACCCAAAAACTGCTGTAAAAGTGTGTTTGCAGCAGTTTTTGGATCTTTATTTATAATACTCCTCATATCGTTATCAAAAGTATCAATAGACTCAAATTTCAGGAGATGAGTACCGTCATAATAGGAAACAAAAACCTCGCCTACTGGATCAGTCCCAATTACGATGGAATTGTCACCGTTATGGGCTATGTAGGTGCCAGATAAGTTTTCCGCCACTGTACTCTTTTTAACTCCTAATAATTTCTCAAGAAATTCCGATTTTCTAACAATCTTATTTAATTTTATTATACAATTATTAATCCTTGTGGTTTTTTCTAGAAAATCCTCCTTATTTTCTGAAGTTGACTTAATAAATGTTGGTTTTGTTACAACACCTATGTCATCTCCATACTGTTCTTGACCAGGAGAACCCATGTTAATTGCAGGACTTTTAGGCTGAGATGGGTCCGCTCCAGGCTGAACAAGAGATGGATCCATGGTTTGTTTTATTCTTTCTTTATCAATTGGAGAAGCCGCCGCATTAGTACCATAGGCTATCTGCTCCTCATTAGGACTCGCCAAAGCAGCATAGCCCATCTCTATAAGTTCATCAGAAGTAGATTGGATATCAGCAAGCGTTTTTACTATATCTGACACATACTCCATAGAAACCTTGTCTTTTTGAGCCATAAGAGATCTTGCTACTCTCTCCATTAAATTCATTGCCTCATTAAGATGAGTTATTTCCTTAACTCCTGCCGCCTTATTTAAAGAACAAGAACCATCACATTCCTCTTCGTCATTCTCTATTGACGAAGCCACTTTTACTAAATTATCAACGCTTTCTTTGATTTGTGCTATTTTTGCCTCTACAGCATCATTATCTAATATTTCACAAACTAAACAATCGTGACATGCTGGATTAACAACAAAACTATCTTCTATAAAGTTAACATCGTAGTTGTGCTCAAAAACTTTCTGCTTATCATGATCTATCGTTTTTTCTTCATCAGATTTTTTATTACATAAGGGGCATTCTTCTTCTGTAGATCCATTGCTGTCATGATATGAACATTTTATATCTCCTGAATAAAGCTTGCTTTTCATCTCTTTAATGTGAGTACAAAAGTCACTTGGATTAGCTGCTTTATTATGACAAACACTACAAACAGAGTATCCAACCTTAGCTCCCATAGAAGTGCCAGTAATATAACCCTGTTCTATGCCTCTTGCCAATTTAGGATAAGCCACCTTATCCACCATATTTATTGTATAAATGCCACCCTTATCTGGATCGTACCAAGCGTGAACCACCTTTCCTCTTGCTTTTTCTATGTCATCGTTTTGATGATTAACAAAAACAGGAACTCCTATAAAAGATTTAGCGGATTCCTTTAAAACTCCAGCAGAAAATAAATCACCATTATCGTTAACTTCATCTTCTCTAATAGCAAAAACCTTAACAAACAAATTATCTGGGTTTTCTTTTTTTGCAGCCTCAATATCAAATCCGTCTAGATCAGATGGAGTTGACTTAGATAGAGATGCTATTTTTTTAAATTTATCAAAAGAATACATATCACACTCAGGTCCAACAGGAACATTGAGTGGTTGCATATCTTTAGCCTGCACAGTTGTAGAATGTTTTATAAAGCCCATTAAATAATATTATCCCTTTACGTGCCTTGGAATATCCACTTCTAATAAATGTTCAACACTGTAGGCGGTTTGACCTGCGGGAAAAGTGACACCGTATCTTTCCCTTACAAAACTAAGAGCACTCTTTATGGTATTAAAATATTCACCATATGGGCTATATACCTTAGTGCTCTCTTTTTTATAATCAAATGGAAGTTTCTTTATGCCAGCAAAATACTTCTTTTTAAGCTCTTTAGTTCTTGCTGGAGAAACAATAACATAATAATCAGAGTTGGTGGTATAGTCATGCCCCTCCCACCTATAAAAAGATCCAGCCCCTATCTTTTCACTATATCTTTCTTTTAAGGGCTTGGTCCTTTCGGTGTAGGCTTCCTCCCACCGTATATTACGATCCTTGATTCTTTTCGCTGATATTTTTATCATTATCTAAAACAACCGGTTTAACAATATAATGTTCCTTTAAGTCCTGTTCACTGTAAGTATATTTTAATAAACTTTCATTGTTATTAGTAGATTTCTTTAATAATTCCTGCCTCTCCTGTGTAGCTTCTTCAATGTTATTTTTAATTATCTGCTGGACCAAGTCAGCCTTATTGTTAAGAGCGTTTTCTTTTATTCTCACTACCCTCCATCCAAGAGATGCTAAATTTGTATCTCTTTGCTTATCTCTTTGTATCGCTTCTGGATCTGAATGCCATCTTTCACCATCAGCCTCAAAATTAACCCCTATATCTGGGATGGCAAAATCTAACATGTATGGCTGACTATGCCCTGGCATAAACTGCTTAAACTGAGCAAAGACCCTATGTGGGACATTCATTGAATCAATTATATTATATAATTTTTGCTCTGGTTTTGTTAAGAATACAGGAACTTGTGGTGTTGCAGCAGCAGGCTCTTCTTCCTTAGGAGCTTTGCCTTTTTTATATATTCTCTCTGGAGTTGAAGCAGCCATGCCTTCCATTCCACCAAGACCACCACCCATTTCAGGAGCGCCGCCCATTTCCATGCCACCACCCACTTCAGGAGCGCCGCCCATTTCCATGCCACCCAATTCAGGAGCGCCGCCTGGCATTGGTCCTCCTCCTAAATCCATTCCGCCCATTCCGCCCATTCCGCCCATAGAGCCCATAGCGCCCTCTTGTCCTGGTGGAGTTAAGCCTCCCTTGCCAGACATAACCTGTTCTTCTCTTATCCTCTTAATTTCTAAATCGTAATCTAAATCAAACTCCTCACATAATTTTTGTGTAGAAATTATACCCTTATCATGAAGTTGCATTGTCATTTGTAATTGATTGGAATTATCTCGCAATCTCATATCATTAAATTTTATAGTTGGATATAAATATTGGGGCTTTCCAAGAATTTCTGTTTTTTCTGCATCAATAAAGCCCTGCATTTGTGCAACGGGTAAAAATATATTAATTTCTGCCCATTGAGATAATTCTGTCCGCCAAGTTTCAAGTCTCCTAATCATAGTCTCAACACCAACAGCAGCAGCACTATAACTTCCCATTTCTCCATTTAATAATGCCTGATTTAACATCATGCCATCTAGCATTTCCTTACCAACATATTCTAAATCAGATGATATGTTATGTATTCTGCCAGTAGCTCCAACAAAATCTAATTCGAAAGCATGGTGGGTTACAATAGTTAAATTAGGGTCATTTGCGACAGCAGCTAACTGCTCTTGAACATCGGTAATATCATCACTACTTGCTGGACGAGCTTGCTCTCCTACTTTTGCTATTCGAATAGGAAGAACATATCTTTCTGCCATTATCCAATTTGCAGTCATTAGCTTAGTCTTGTAAGCAATAACCATAAATAGTCTTCTCAAAAGAGACTCTCCGTATGTGCCGTAAGGAGACCCCTTATGTTTTAGGTGGCTTACGCATCTAGCAGATAGTGGTATTGGTCTTCCAGACGCAACTAATTCTTTTATATTGTCTGGGATTCTGTCATAAATTTCTTGAGGCTTTCTCTGAACCACTATTTTTTTCAAATCATCATCCGGTATTAAACTAACTATTGGATCGTCTGCTAACTGGTTACTCTGTACCTCAATGAAATCGGGATTTAAAACAAGCATTCTTTTTATTGACCCATCTGGATGATTGCATTGCTCTTGACTATTGGGGATAACCCCTGCACCACCACAAACTGGACACTCAATTTCTGTAAAAACAAAAACATCGCCCAATAAAAAATATTCGTGGCTGATCTTTCTAAACCAATAATCCAAATTTAATCTTTTAATTAAATCTTCGTAATATAATAATACTTTTCTGTCTTTACACTCAAGCTTGAACCCATTCATGGGAAAACCAGCGTAAAAATCTATGCCTGCAGCAGCTTTTGGCTCATTTTCATAATAAAATCTAGACCATTGATAAACTTCTTTTCTTTTACTTGCTATCTGCCAAGACTGAGGAGTGTGCAATGGAGAAAAGAACATGGGCTGCGTAAATATAGTGGATGGAGAACCACCCATATATTGCGCAGCCTTTGTTATAGGTAAGTGGACTGAAGCTCCATGGGCATATTGATTAGGCCCGTCTACTTGCAGTTTTTCAACCCCGGCTTTATTCATGCCATCCGAGCTGGCATTCTTCGTTGTTTCTTCAGAAATTTTTCCTTCTTTAGCCATAATGGATTCCTATCTCATCTTTTTTTCGGGAATCTTCCTGTTATAAGAATCATTTTTACGCCAGAAAGGTCAGCATTACAATTGTGACATTTATTATTATTTTTTAAACCATCAGCAGAGCACATAGAGCCACAAACAGGACATGTTTTTGCCATGTTCTTGTGCATATTTTTCGGCTCTAAGTCAATAGCCTCAGGAGTAAATATATCTAGTTTAGGAGAAAAATCAGAAGCAAGCTTATCAACTATCTTTTTTTTTTGACAGGTTGAAGACTTTGTTGCTTGATGCAATTTTCATCCCACCCATATCTGTTGGGTTGCTTAACCGGTCCTCTTGTCCTCTTGCAGCCTCAAACCTTGCTTCATAATTCCCATATTCAGGAATATAAGGACGGGTCCTCTTGCCTGGAGCTAATTGAAGATTATTACCCTCTGGAACCCACTGATTAACCTCAAATCTTTTATTAATATATCCGCCGACCCATTCTCCCTTATCATTTTTATAAGGTCGGGAATATTTATCCATTACATTTCCGCGCCAAATGGCTTCAAAGTCTACATCTAAAATATCATCTATTTTAAGACCGAAGCCCTTGTTCTGTTCAATTAAATGCAATCCAGATTGTATATCTCTGGTAAATGGAGACATTCTTGTTTGCTCTGGTCCGTATAAAAACATATTATGCTGGAAGGCATGTGCTTGAGCTGTTTTAGATAAATTAAAAGATCTTTTCTGTTTTTTATTTGATATGCTTCTTGCTATTTTTTCCAAAATTCCATCTGTATGATCAACAATATTAGATACAACTTCTTTTTCTTCTCCGGTCATAGTGGGCTGATAATAATCTTCGCTTTTAAAAGATAATGGAAGAGCATCAAAAATGCCATCAGCTATGTCTAGCTGATCTTCTGACGTTAACCCAGGTGAATAAAATCTTTGAATGCCATCCTTTATCGTTTGCTTAGGATTAACAATTGATCCGCTTACATCATCAACAACTGAGCTATCATCAACCTTGGATACGAAAGAAGCTATAGCATCTTCTGAAGACATAGAAGCTAGAACTTCTTTTAAATGAGCATGATCTTTAATCTTTTCGATATTATCCTCATCTCTCATTAAAGATTCAGGCTCTCCCAATTCACCCATATCAAGGGTTCCTAATGCTGGCTCCGACATAAGCTGCTCTCTGCCAATATCTAGTTGAGAATATTTTGATAAATTAAACTTCATTTTATTCCTTATCATTATTGATTAATTCATACAAAGAATTTAAGGTTTTTTCAGTAAAAGTAGATCTTCCAGATTTATCTGGATTAAGTTTAGAGAAAAGATTGTCTACTAGATCATTTGATGTAAGTTGCTTTGAGGGTCCTGAATCTACTTTAGCTTCTTTGCTAACATTCTTTTTAAGTTCAGGCTCACGAACATTTAATCTCTCAAAAGACTCTGTATCAAAAATACTATTTTCATAAGAGGGGATCATTCCTGTGTTATCTTCCTGATCAGACATAGGAGACACGCTAGAAGAGCTTTTTTGAATTAGAATTTCCTGCTCTTCTTCCGAAGGATTATCAATAGATTCAAAAGAATCTTGAGCCTCTTTTTTTACAACAGCTTCTTCAGATCTTAATCTATCTGTCTTATCTCTAGAGTCTTCAACCAAATTGTCATAAATATCACGGTCAAACATAAGAGCTGACCTGGATGACCCCAAAACTTTAGAAGAAGTTTTTGCTTTTATAGAATCAGCAGATGTAGAGGGAATAACTGTGTTTTTATTACCAACAAAACTATCTGGGTCTAAGACAACCTTTGGAGGATCTTGGTTAGTTGATTCTGATGAATCCGAATTAGATGCCATTCTCTCTAGGGCATCTCCAAAAATAGAACTGTTGTGTTGATTTTGATTTCTAAAAAGCATTACTTTAAATCCCTTAATTTGTTATATAATAAATTTTTTCTCTCTTCAAGAAGCTCTGAGAATGCGCTAGCTGTCTTTGATGTCTTGCCACCAAGCATATCAAAAGAACTCTCGGGAGTAACTTCCTGTGTCGCAGTTTCAAATTTAACTCTATAATTATTATTTACCTCTTCTATTTGCCAATCTAAGCCAAATTGAGAAGAAATCTTTTTTGCAAGATCTGTAGCGGTGCTCAAAGAAACTTTACCCTCAGCGGTAAAGGTAGGAATAAGAAAAAACCCACTCAAAGAACTATCGCTTTTTAGTGTTTGACCAAAAATAGAATCTTGTTTTTCTCTAACAATTCGAGATGGAACGCCTATGCCTTCAAGCTCACTAAAAACAGCTGCCTTAAGATCTTCCTCAGTCACCACTGGTTTATCCACTGGAATTTCCTGTTCATTTTGATTTTGAAAATCCACTGGGATATTATCACCAGACATATAATCAGAGTCTAAGTCTGGAATAGTTAAATCACCCTGAGCAACTCTAAACATTTGTGTTTGCATAGGACGACGACGACCCACAGGTAAGAAAGACATAAAAGCTCCTTTAAATCACTGATCAGTAAGAAGTGCTGCTATAAACTCTTCTGGCCAAACACTTGTCCAGTAAGTTTTAAAGTAGTCCTTCTGATTGCTAGTAAGATTAGCAACCTTTACAAACTTACCAAAATCATGAGCATAAGAATTAGCTTCTTCTTCCATTTCCTCTTCTTCCTCTTCGCCAGCCTCTTCGCCAGCCTCTTCGTCAACAAGCTCACATGGACAATCGGCTTCCTTGCTAAATTCAACAGTAACAGTACCGTCTTCATTAGATTCAATAGAGGCAACCTTTAGGGGGTCATCAGATTCAGCTACAGCATCAGCATCAGCATTACTCATAGCCTCAACTAATTCCTCAACAACATCTGTTGCTTCAGAATGGTCACTGACTTTGGCAGTCATGGGCTCTTCAGCTACTGGAGCTTCACTAGCCTCTTTTGTCTCTCCAACTTCAGCTGAAGCGACCTTGGTCATCTCATCATTTTTAGATGAGGCTTCCTTACAGAGATCCTCAAACGATTTGGGGGAGTCCTGTAAGTATATCTTGTTACTAAAAAATTTCATGCGCATTCTCCTTTTGAGATTATAAAACTATAGTTAGTACTATTTTTCAGTATTTTTAAAAAATACCTTTT
>Ga0315336_1003535_pt1 | contig 20540 bp, 17 predicted proteins | sample ASW5metaG_FD_204512 | JGI IMG/M metagenome (GOLD analysis project Ga0315336, IMG submission 204512) | Ammonia-oxidizing marine archaeal communities from Monterey Bay, California, United States - ASW #5 | ecosystem: Environmental > Aquatic > Marine > Intertidal zone | place: USA: California... | reverse complement strand
CCGCCGGCCTGGCGCTGATGGTGGCCAGCGTCCGCGCGTTGGAGGCCCGTGATGCCCTCGCCGTTCCACCGCCGATGTCCATGGACTGGGACGAGTGGCGGCCGGTCATGGCCGCCTATGAAGAGGGGCGGCCGAGCTACTTCTCAACGCCCGCGACCACGCTGATCACCGCCTTGGACACGGGGCTTCGAGAAGTCATGGCCGACGGCATGGAAGCCCGCTTCGCCTTGCACCAACGGTCCGCCGATGCGTTCAGAGCTGCTTGGCGCGTGCTCGGTCTCGAGCTCCTGCCGGTGTCCATGGACATTGCCGCGAACACGCTGAGTGCAATTCGGTATCCCGAGGGCGTGGACTCCCGTCTCGTTCTGGCCATCAAAGAACGCGGCGTCGTCGTCGCGGGCGGGCTGCATCCCGAGCTCAAGGCCCGATATTTCCGCGTTGGCCACATGGGGCACGTCCTCACCCAGCAGAGCCAACTCGAGCGGACGGTGAAGGCGGTGGGCGATGCGCTGGTCTCGGTCGGTCATTCGTGCGACGTGGTCGGGGCTATTCGCGCATTCCGTTCACGGTCCGAGAATAAACCGTCCTAGAACCCGAATTTAGCCAGGATCTGTGCGAAGAATCCCAGCTTCTTGGGCTGCTCCTCGACGCCCTCTGGCGGCTCCGACTCAGGTAGTTCCCCATCGTCGGACTCGAATCCGAAGCTGTCGTCCTCTTCCTTCAGTTCGGCAACGAAGTCCGAGCGCTTCATGCGTGGCATCTGTGCAGTGAAGGCAGTTGGATCGGGCACGAAGGGAATCTCCTTCTCCACGATTTGCCAGCTTCCGGACTCCGCATTCCAGATGCGCTTCTTGGCCTCCGAATCCGGCGTCTCCTGCTTGGCGACCGCTCGCCAGTCGCCGTCGTCGACACCCATGGCCTCACGGACTTTGTTCAGGTCCTCGTCCCAGATGTCTCCGAGGTTGATTCCAGGGACCGTCGCGGTTGGATCCACCGGCCATTCGGTGCTCGTTTCCGCTTTGGGCTCGGAGTCATCCGGGTTGTTGGCCGCCATCTCTCAGATATAGCATTCGAATCGGGCTACTTGGCAGCATCTCGCGTCTCTTCTTCATCGGCAACGGGGAGCGGTAGACGCACGAAAAACGTAGCTCCGTGGCCCTTCCTCGATTGTACGTCGAGCTCTCCGCTGTGGGCCTGTACGAGGCGGTGACAGATAGCCAACCCCAGGCCGGTGCCCCCGGTCTTGGTGGTGAAAAAGGGCATGAAGAGCTTCTCCATGTGCTCGCGGGCGATGCCCGAGCCCGTGTCCTTGACCAGGAACTCGATGTTTTCGACGCCCGCTTGCGTGGTGAACCGCCGCGTGCCCACAGTCAGGGTTCCGCCATCGGGCATGGCCTGCAGCCCGTTCTGAATGAGGTTGATGATGACCTGCGACAGCCGGGTCGCGTCCACAGAGATGCTCGGCAAATCCCCGGCCAGCTCCTGCACGACCTCGACCCCGGGCGGGATTCCCTGGGCCTTGAGAAGAGTCAACGAGTGCGTCACCAGCGCGTTCAGGTGCTCTTGTTCGAGGCGTAGATCGAAGGGTCGCGCGTAGTCCAGGAACTGGGAGACTACGATGTCCAGTCGGTCGACTTCGTCGATGATGACTTGGAGCATTTCCACGGATTCGTCCTGGAGATCTTCGCCTTGCAGGTATTGGGCGGCACCTTTGACTCCGGCGAGAGGGTTGCGGATTTCGTGGGCGAGGCCCGCGGCCATCGCACCCAGAGCGGCGAGGCGTTTGCCCTCCTCCAGCACCTTGAACTCGCGGATGTTGGAGAGAACCACGCTGGCCAGGGCCGCTACCTGTTGCAGGCGCTGCATCTCTTCGGCACTGAACCCATCCGACCAGGCTTCGTGGCGGAGGTGCAACCATCCGAGGACGGCGCCCCCGGACAGGAAAGGCACCGTGAGATCGGCGTTCATAGCGTCCATCAGTCCTAGGATGTCGGCCTGTTCTGGGTCTTGGCGAGCGCGACGGAGCACACTGGGACGCGTGTACCACGGCACGCCATTGGCGAATCCATCACTGAAGGGGTGTGCGGCGACCGCCTTCAGGGGACGCTTGTCGACTTCGCCTCGTGCACCCGCAAAGGCGAAGGCGTTCAGTCGGCCGTTCCAGAGGTACATCGAACACACCGGTACGCGCCCCGAGGCATGGAGCCGCGAAAGCAGGGTCTCGACCAGTGCGGGCGTGGCGATGACGGTCGGCAGATCGCCGCGCAGTGTGTCCAGCGTCTCCGCCAGCTGTTGCCCGCGCGCGTTGAAGACGCGGTTGGAGAACCAGCTGATGTTGGCGCGCAGGGGGTCGTAGGCGGCGAGGAACATGAGCGACGCCAGGAAGATCTGGAACGTCGAGTGGAACGGGTAGACGGTGAAGGTGTCGACCCACATGAACGTGATGCCGTCGACGATGACCAGCAGCAGCGCGCTCAGGAGAAGCATGGCTGCCCGGCTGAACAACTCCTGCAGGTCCAGCAGTCGGTACATGACGACCGAGTGGTACAGGAAGTACATCGACAGGCCGGCGAAGATCACCGAGAACGGAGGAACGGCGCCCTGCAGGGCGACGACGCGGCTGGACAGCGACAGGCCCCCGGGGTCGACCACGGGGCCCAGACTGCGGGCCAGTTGTTCGACGATCGTGAAGACCACAGCGCACGTGACGACCCCGAGCAGATACCGCAGCCGGGTCTTCTCGACCCTGAGAACGGCGGCTTCATGGGCCTCCCACAGACGCACCAGGGCGGCGCCGAAAGCGAACAGTGCGAAGATTCCCGCCGCAATCTCTGGCGGTGAAGCGCGAGGAACGTCGGGGAATACAGCCATGTGACCGATGGTCGTGAGTGGGGCGACTACCGCTGAGCTGATGGCAACCAGGGCCACTGATCGGGAGGTGTCTCGGTCGTCGCGGGCGAAGGCGCGATCGATGGTCCACAGCGCTGTGGCTGGCACCAGGCAGCCCGCGAGCATGTAGGCCGACCGGAGGCTGCCCAGCCCAGGGAGCAGAGACAGCGAAAACGCCAGGTACGAGAGCCCTACTGCCCAGCCCAGGGCCAGGAACGCGACCCGCGCGGGCTCGTCTCTGTCGGCGAGCCATGCCTGGGTCGCCAGGGAGACGGCAATTACGGCCACAAGGAAGTACAGAAGTGCAGTCATTCAGGTGCAAGGGTATCCTGCCGCCGATGAAAGACCTGTACCGACAGCTGCCCAAAGTGGACCGCCTCCTCGAGGACGAACGTCTGTCCGCGCTTCCCCACGGCGTCGTGGTGGCAGCAGCCCGCGCCGAGGTGGATGCCTTGCGGAGAGGCATCGGAAACGGTGAGGTCACCGCGATCGGCGACGTGGCTGGATCGGTTCTGGGAAGGGCTCAGGTACTCGTAAATGGGCGATTGCGGCCAGTGATCAACGCAACCGGCATCGTCATACACACCAACCTGGGTCGGTCGGTCTGGGCGCCTCGGGTTCGCGAAGCCGCCCTCGGAGCTTCCGGCTACTGCAACCTCGAGATGGATCTCGACAGTGGCGGACGTGGGGGACGCCTCGAGGGAATCAAGTCGTTGCTCGGTCATCTGACGGGAGCGGAGTCGGCCTTGGTGGTCAATAATTGCGCTGCCGCCGTACTCCTGGCACTCACGACGCTGGCCAAGGGCCGCGAAGTCATCGTCTCGCGCGGCGAGCTGGTCGAGATTGGCGGGTCCTTCCGGGTGCCCGACGTGATCAGCAGCGGCGGTGCGAAGATGGTCGAGGTCGGAACCACAAATCGGACGCGGATCGGAGACTACGAAGCGGCGATCACCGACGAGACGGCGGCCCTCCTCAAGGTGCACACCTCGAACTTTCGAGTCATCGGTTTTACCGACGCACCCACTCGACAGGAGCTCGTTGCCCTGGGCGCGAAGCACAAGATCGCGGTGATCGAAGACCTCGGGAGCGGAAGTGTCGAGGGACGATTCGACGAACCGAGCATTCGCGATGCGGTCTCCTCGGGTCTGGACCTGGTGCTCTTTTCGGGTGACAAGCTGCTCGGGGGGCCTCAGGCCGGCTTCTGTGTGGGAAAGGCCGACGCGATTCAGAAGCTGCGGAAGCATCCGCTCTATCGGGCATTGCGGGTGGACAAGGTCATCCTTGCCGCTGCCGAGCAGACACTCGCCATGCACGCGGCGGGACTGGCCGCCCCAACCAACGCGATGATCGACGCGCCCATCGAGCTTCTCACCGAGCGGGCGGAAAAACTGACTGCGGTCCTCGCGGCCCATGGGGTGACGGGCACGGTTCGCCCCGATGTTGGCTTTGTGGGCGGTGGTGCCCTTCCTGGGCACGAGCTTCCGACGGCCATCGTGTGCATCGAGGCGAGGGGGTTGAAGGCGCTCACCCACGCGCTCCGAATCGGGCATCCATCCGTGGTTCCGCGGATCGCTGACGACGCGCTGATCCTCGACGTTCGAACGGTAGATGACACCCAGTTCGACGCCCTCGCCGAACGTGTGGCCGCGGTGCTCAGCGCGCAGTAGAATTACTCGGCAACCCGGCGGTGTGATGACAGGTGGATTCTACGAGCAACTAGGGATTGATCCTGGCGCATCCGCGGGTCAGATCCGCACGGCGTACGGGTCGGCCGTCGCAAGGTTGGTCAAGAGACGGCGCGCTTTCGTCGAGAGTGGCGGAGATACGCAACAAATCGATCTGGCCAGGACCCAACTGGACGAGGCCTGGGGAATTTTGTCCAATCCCGTGCGCCGCCGCCGATACGACGCCATGCTCGGTTGGGTCAGCGAACCGGGGACCCCGACGAGCGACGGGCTCTGGGAGCGGAGTTCCGACGCCATGATCCATCCTGCTGCTGCAGTCGCGACCAAGCTGCTGCGCGTCACCACCCATCTGCAGAATCTGGCAAATATCAAGCTGGCCCCGTCGTCTTCCGAGGACATGCCGCCGACCTTGGTACCCCATGACGAGGATCTCATTACCCCATCGACGCGCAAGCTCACGCCCACCGCGGCGATGACCGCCCCCACCGAGAGTGCAGAAGTCGTGGAGCTTCACGCCACGCCGGTGCCGGCATCGGGACTTCGCGTGGTCGACGGGTCGCCCGAGGCGTCTTCCGTCATCGTCTTGCCGGCCGACGCTCCCCGATATCGAAAGGTCCCCGCGACCGAACTCCAGCGCCTGATCGACGAGCTCGGCTATACGGGTGCACTGCTGCGGTCGGTCCGTACAGCCCGAGAGATCCCGCTTCAGGAGATGGCCGATCGCACGCGCATCTCAGTCAAATACCTGGACGCTATCGAGTCCGACGACTTCGAGGTCCTCCCATCGGCGACTTTCGTGCGCGGCTACGTACGGGAGATGGCGCGCATGCTGAAGATCGACGAGGGGTCGCTGGTATCTGGCTATATGCGGCGTTTTTCAAGCTGATTTCGACGCGATGCCTACCGACATCAAGCTGAAGGTCGCCGAACAGGCCCGCCTTGACGTGATCGTCGCTGGTGGCGTCGAAGAGCTGTCCCGCTCCCGCGCTGCGACCTTGATCAAAGACGGATTCGTCCGGGTCGATGGAACCCCGGTGGAACGCCGATCGACCAAGGTCAAGGCCGGGGCCACGGTAGACATCACCATTCCCGATCCCCGCCCGGATCACGCGCTCCCCCAAGACCTCCCCCTGCGAATCATCTATCAGGATTCGGACCTGGCAATCATCGATAAGGCAGCCGGTATGGTCGTGCATCCTTCGGCTGGGCACGCCGATGGCACGCTGGTGAACGCCATCCTCCACCACATTGGAGACCTATCGGGAATTGGAGGGGTCGAGAGACCCGGCATCGTGCACCGCCTCGACAAGGGGACATCGGGACTCATCGTGGTGGCGAAGAATGACGCGTCCCACCAGGCCCTGGCGGCCCAGTTTGCCGCCCACACGGCTGGAAGACGGTATCTCGCGCTGTGTATGGGCGCGCCTATCCTCGGACGGGGCACTATCGAGAGCCACCTCGCGCGCCATCCGACCAAGCGCCGCAGGTTCGCATCGACCGAGGATGGCTCGGGCAAGCGCGCGGTGACCCATTGGCGGGTGCTCCGCCGCGCCGGCACCATCACCTTGCTCGCGTGCCGTCTGGAGACGGGCCGCAGCCATCAGATTCGCGTGCATCTCACGGAGAGCGGGTGGCCATTGGTCGGCGATCCGATCTACCGACGTCGGGGGCGCACGCTTCCGGCAACACTGCGAGATCTGATCGACCCCGCGCGGCCGATGCTACACGCGAGAAATCTCCGCATCGAACACCCCTCTACTGGAGAGGAGCTGACGTTCGAAGCGGAGATTCCTGATGACTATGCAGAGGCGCTTGCCGCGGTGGGCATCGCCCGTCCCTAAAGGGGTGTCACTCTGTGCAGTCGCCGTTGTTGTCGATGTCGTCCTGGACGACCTCGACGAGCGAGCCGGGCACTGAGTCGCCGACCATGTTGTCGACAAAGACGCTCAGGCAGTAGTCGGTCTGGTCGGGGCAAGCTTCGCAAGCCACGCCAAACGTGACCACGAGGTCGCAGATGGCGTCGTCGTCACCGGTCGCGCCGAGGAGGCCAGCCAGCGGGCGAGTGTCGATGGCGCCCGCGAGGGTCGCGCCAGCCACGTAGCTGCCGTCAGGTGCGAAGGCGCCCGAGATGATCATGTCTTCAATCTCGATCTCGATGCCCTCGATGTCGAGTGTGATCTGCTCGGGTCCGATGACGAAGTACGGGTTCTCGCTGAAGTCGGCGGCGACTGGGAAGTCGATGCTCGGGGCACACATGTCCTGGGCCGGCGGGGTACCTGTCGTGCCGAGTGCGCCCATCATCTGCAGGTCGGAGCCCGTGATGTCGGTGACGCCCATGAGAATCGGCTGCTCGAGCTCCTGCTGAATCAGGGGTCCGATGCCGGCGGGGTACACGAACCGACCGGTTGCGAGGTCGAGCGCGTAGGTGCTGCCAATCAGGTCGTCTTCATTGGCGGCGGCGCCGACGGCGCTCGTGGTCCAGGTGGTGGACGTGGGGCCACAGGCCCAGTCCAACGTCACCGTGTAGGAGGTGCTTGGGTCGAGATTGCCTGTCGGGGTGAAGACGACCTTGTTGTCGACCACAGCGCTGCTGCCGTCGAGGCCGTCCACGGTGATGGACTCGCTGCCGTCTGTCTCTTCCATCGTGAACTCGATGGCGGTGCGATAATAGACGGCACCGTCGCCGTCGGCCGGGAAGAACTCCAGGATGTCGACGCAGCTGTCGTCGTCGTCGTCACCGGCAACGGACGTGTCCGTGCCGTCCTTGTCTTTGCCGCCACACGCAACCAACATCGCGGCAGCCAGAACAACCAGGTATTTGTTCATCATATCTCCTTTCCAAAACAGTTCTCTTGGTCGCCGCACAGATAGCCGGTTGGCACGCGGACTGTCAACGAAATGATCAGAATGTGAATGACTCTTCACTCAGCGGTGACAGCGCGCCGTGAATGCAGGACCCGGGCCGATTTCAGTAGGCGCCGCCGCCAAGCGGGGAAACACCGCGTATACGGTACGGCCGGATGAAAATCCGCTCATCGGGAGGCGTTCCAGCGGGCTTTGATTGCGCGCGGTCGAGTTTCCTCACGAAGGCCGAATCGGGAAAGTCTCGGGCCAGGCGACTGCGAATTTCGCCAGCTTCGTCCACCTCGCCCCACGCGTGGAGCGCGGTGCCAAGGAGCGCGAGGGCCTCGGGAACGGGGTCGGTATTCGGGTACTTGCGAAGAAGATATTCAGTCCGGCGGCGCACTGAGCCCCACGCGTCGCGGTCGGCGTAGAACTTAGCGACGAATAGCTCTTTGGTCGCCAATCGGTTGCGACCTCGTGTGAGGAGCTTGTCCACATCTTCGACGTACGAGGACTCCGGAAAACGGGTGTTGAATCCCGTCCAATTGTTGACCGCACCGCGCGTGGGCGTCTGGTCGCGACCGGCGAGCTTGCTGGCCCGTTTGTAGATCGAGAGTCCGATTCGGTAGGTGACGTAGTCGAGATTCTCGTGACGCGGGTGGTACGACGCGAACTCCTCGTACGTGAAGCGGGCTTGCTCGTAATCGCCCTTCTTGAAGTGCACGTCGCCGATGGCGAGCTGGGCCTTCACAGATACGGGATCGTCGCGGTGGTAGTTGCGGACGCGGTTGAACTTCTCGAGGGCCTTGGTGTAGTAGCCGCGCTTCATGTGGCGCAGACCGCGCTCGTAGAGCTCCTGAGCCGACTCGCTCTTTTTCGCCTTCTTCGGCTTCTTATCGGCGGCCATGGTGGTCGCTGGGAGGAGGAGCGCAAGAGCGATGAGAGTGCGTAGCAAAGGCCTTCCGACGGTGTCGTGGGGAGACTATCGGCCAGTGATGCGGTCGACAACCCTTGCCGGTGCCGCCGGCCGTAACTAGGTATCGAGCGTCCCAGAGGAGTGATCCGTGTCCGAGCAGTCCCAGAATCGCGAGCTTCCCGTCAGCTTCTCGTCCTTTGTCGTGTCCATGGCGACTTCGACCATGGTCTCCCTCGGCGAGGGCCCCTCCGAGGGTGGACAATCCACCTTGAACCTGGAACTCGCCCGCAACGGCATCGATCTGCTCGGCATGCTGAGCGAGAAGACCGCGGGGAACCTGGACGACGACGAAAAGAAACTTCTGGAGACGCTCCTATACGAGCTTCGAATGAAGTTCGTGGAGAAGTCGAAGGAGACCTAGGCTCGCGCTGCGCGGTCCCTCTAAACCCTCGATGTCGGAACTGATCAGGTGCCGTCGCAGAGGGCCGGGTCGAGGCCTGCCTCGCGGAGGGCGGCGGGGGAGTAGGGATCGCTTTCGACGATCGGCCCCAGGTCGATTTCTTGGAGGTCGAGGCCCAGATCGTTGTTCATCGTCTCGATGAAGAGGTTTGCGAACATCGCATAGCCGACGTCGGAGAAATGCACGCCATCGGTGGACAAGAGACCGCCGAACTTGCGGACGGTGAGGACCTCTCCATTGACCTCGAGACCGTCGACCTCGATCTCGGCCACCCGTCCACCGAAATCGACGACGTGAATGGTCGGGCGTGAAGCGGCGAGTTCTTCGAGGATGTCGTTGTACGCATCGCCGTAGTCCTCGACCATCTGGATTCGGGCGTCTACGGCAATGGCCTCGTCAGCCACGGCTTGTTCGGGGTCCACACCGGTCTGCTCCGCAATGTCTCGGGCGTTCTCGAGAGCGGCAGCCCGCTTGTCGGCTGTGGCGGGGAGCAACGTGGCGTGGGGCATGTTTGCGAGGAAAACCTCGGCGCCCGTCGCCTCGAGTCTCTCGATGAGCGTCGTGAGATCGGTGCGTACGTCTTCGACTGGCGTGAGCTGGTCGGTATCCACATACGAGGACTCGACGATGGCACCGATCAGGTCGTTGCCGTAGACGTCCGTGCTCATCACAAGCGTGGGTTGGATGTCCTCGACGAGCTCGAGCTGTGTCGTGTACACATCCTCGATAATGTCGGCGTAAGGGGCGTAGACGAGCTTGGTGACGAACTGCTTGCCGAAATCCCCGGCGGTGCCGTGAACGAGGTTTCCGACGTTGCTCCCCCCGACAGCGACATCGTGTGGGGAAAGATCGGGATCCACTCGACCCAGGTAAAAGCCGATTTGGTCGTTTTCCTCATCGTCCAGCTTTCCAATGACCTCGATCGACGCCTCGGCGATGAAATTGACCACGTCGGGGGCCCTGCAGGCTGGCGCTGGGCCCACGTCCTCGGGTCTGATGGTCGGGAACAACCCCCGGGTGAGGAGCGGGAGCGGGAGGTAGGCACCGCCGGTGGTGGCCAGCAAGTGGGCGGGATTGGCGAGGATGGCTTCGTACGTCGGCACGCCGCCGGCCGTTCCCTGGGTCAAGCTGGCGCCCATCGCCGCCATCCTCTCGAAGATCGGATCGACGGGCTTGTCGTATTCGAAGCCACCGGGGAAGGGAAACTCTCCGCCCTCCGTGACAAACACGACGTCGGCCGGGCCCGCTTTGGCAGCACCCTGAACAATCAGCGTGACCTTGTTGCCCTCGTGGACCACGTCATACGCATTGATTCCGGCAACAGTGACCTGGGTCACGGCGCCCTCGACATCGGTCTCCGAGAGGTCAAAAGAGACCTCGAAATACCCAGACTGGGGGCCGCTTACCGGCTCGGCATAGACGGCCACCTCCTTCTTGCAGGCGGTCATGCAGAGCAGAGCGATGAGGGTGAAGCGTCCCATTGACGCTGTCTATACGGTCATACCGCCGTCGACGTCAATACAACGTCCAGTGAAGTAGTCGCACTCGATCACGAAACGCACGGCTTGGAAGATCTCACTGGGCTGTGCAGTTCGGCGGAGTGGCACGGCCTTGAGCATGCCCTCGAGGACCTCGGGGCGCATGCCGTCGAGGATCGGGGTCTGCACGAATCCCGGGGCGATAGCGCCGGTGCGAATGCCGTGTTTTGCGAGTTCAATGCCCCACAATTTTGTGTCTGCAACGAGTCCGGCCTTGGCTGCCGAGTAGTTGGTCTGGCCGCGGTTTCCATGACGGGCCACCGAGCTGATGTTGACGATGACCGCCGGCTTGGTGCCGGTCTCGATGCACTTGGCGGCGAATTCGCGGGTGCACAGAAAGGGGCCGGTGAGATCGACGGCGATGACAGCGTTCCAGTTCTTGAGCGACATCTTCTTGATCGCGCCGGTCTCACGGTCCTTCTTGACCAGAAGGCCGTCTCGGAAGATCCCGGCGTTGTTGATCAGTCCATTGAGTCCACCCATCGCCTCGTGAGCGCCGTTGATCAAGGCGACGACATCGTCCTCCTCCGCGACATTGCAGCGAATCGTGTGGATGGACCCCGTCAGATCTCCAGCCGCAGCAGCCACCTCCGCCATCGCGTCTTCGTTGAGGTCACCGACAGTGACCGAAGCGCCGGCTGCGGCGAGGGAGAGCGCAAACTCGCGACCCATGCCGCTCGCTCCGCCGGTAACGATGATCTTCATGTCCTGTAGCTGCATCTGGAACTCCTGCAAATCCTGAGGGAAGCCGCCGGAGTAACCAAAACCGCCCCCACGGGCGAGGGTCAGGCGAGGATCTCGGCCGCGTAGCTATAGGCCCGCTCGAGCGCGGCGGGGATACCAGCCGCGTTTTTCCCGCCGGCTTGCGCCATGTCTGGACGGCCGCCGCCACCGCCGCCGATCAGAGGTGCGATCTCCTTCACCATATTGCCTGCGTGAACCCTGGATCCGGCGATGTCCTTCTTCGCGGCAACGAGGAGCTGCACCCGTGGCCCACGTGCGGCCGCGAGCACGACCAGACCGATTCCCTGATCTCGGAGTCGGTCGGCCTGCTCTTTCAAGTCGCCGTCGAACTGCACCGCCAGCACTTTGATGCCGCCGATCTCGACCGCCTGACCGATCATGTCTCCAGCCGCGTCTTTTGCGGCTTCAGTAGCGAGGCGCTTGAGCTCCTTCTCCAGGCGCTTGCGCTCGTCCTGAAGGCGGCCGATCGCGTCGAGGATCTGATCGGGGTTGGACTTCAGCCGTTCCGCCGCCTTGGCGAGGGTGTCGATGTTGTCGTAGGCGACCTGAAGTGCGCCTGTGCCCGTCTGCGCCTCGATTCGCCGCACTCCCGCGGCCACGCCTGTCTCCTGGGTAATGGTGAAGAGGCCGATGTCGCCGGTCGCCTGACAGTGCGTTCCGCCGCAGAGCTCGACGCTGAATCCGGGAATGGAGACCACTCGCACATCATTGGCGTATTTCTCGCCAAAGAGCGCCATGGCCCCGTCCGCCACGGCGTCGTCGAGGGACTTCAGGTCGGTCGTCAGACCGGTGTTCTTCAGGATCTCGCCGTTCACCCGTTTCTCGATCCGACGGATCTGCTTGGCCTTCAGCGGCTTGTGGTGGGAGAAGTCGAAGCGCAGGCGGTTCGGTCCAACCAGGGACCCTTTCTGCGTGACGTGGTCACCGAGGATCTCGCGCAGCGCGGCGTGCAACAGATGGGTCGCGGAGTGATTTCGCCGCGTCATGTCCCGCGACCTGCCATCGACCCGCGCTTGAACGATATCGCCGACGACCAGGGGGTCGCCGACATCGACGTGATGCAGAGACAGACCTGCAGCCGTCTGGGTGTCGGTGACCTTTGAGCTGCCGAGCTTGCCGGTGTCGCCGACCTGGCCACCGCTCTCCGCGTAGAAAGGAGTCTTCTCGAGGACAACTATGCCGGACTGTCCGACCTCCAACTTGTCCACGCGGGTGCTCTGCCCATCGGCGAGGAGAAAGAGCGCGGCGATGGTCGCCACGTCGTCGTCTCGATCGTAGCCGGTGAACGACGTCGTTCCGACCTCCTCTGCGAGCTGATGCCACATCTGCCCGACCGCGGCTTCGCCGGAGCCCTTCCAAGCCAGGCGACCGCGTGCCTTCTGCGCCTCACTCGCCGTGTCGTAGCCCTCCTTGTCCACCGTGATCTCGCGTTCTTCCGCGATCAACTCGGTGAGGTCGAAGGGGAATCCGTAGGTGTCCGCCATCTTGAAGGCGATGTCGCCGGGGATCTCTCCCCCCTTGCCGACGCGCTCGATCTCGGTGTCTAACAGCCGCATGCCGCGGTCGAGGGTGCGCCGGAAGCGCTCTTCCTCGGCGTGTACGACTTCCTCGATGAAGCCTCTCCGCGCGTGAAGTTCGGGGTAGGTACCCGCGAATCCATCGATCACCTGCATCGCGGTCTGGTGGAGGAAGGGGCGCTCGATGCCGATCTTGACCCCGAACCTGATTGCACGCCGCATGATGCGCCGGAGCACATACCCGCGCTCGGTGTTTGACGGCATCACCCCGTCCGCGACCAGGAACGCCGCCGCCCTGGAGTGGTCGGCGATTACACGCAACGCGGTGTCTGCCACGTTGTCGTCGCCGTACTTCAGTCCGCCGATGTCTGCCGCCTTCCGGATTAACGGCTGGAAAGCGTCGGTGTCGTAGTTGCTGTAGACCCCTTGGAGCACCGCCGCGATTCGCTCCAGGCCCATGCCCGTGTCGATGGACGGGTGGGGCAACTCGAACCGACCCTCGGGGGTCTGATCGAACTGCATGAAGACGTTGTTCCAGATCTCGACGTAGCGATCGCCTTCTCCAGCCGGGCCTCGGTCGTCGTCGGAGACCGCTGCGCCATGGTCGTAGTGGATCTCTGAACAGGGTCCGCAGGGTCCGAACTCGCCCATGGACCAGAAGTTGTCCTTGGCCCCAAGCCGTTGGATCCGGGATTCGGGGAAGCCGATGTCCTTCCAGATCTGGTAGGCCTCGTCGTCCTCGGTAAAGACCGTCACCCAGAGCCGTTCGGCGTCGATCTTCAGCTTCTCGGCCAGTAGTTCCCACGCCATCGGGATCGCTTCGGCCTTGAAATAGTCGCCGAAGGAGAAGTTTCCGAGCATCTCGAAGAAGGTGTGATGACGCGGCGTCCGACCCACGTTGTCGAGGTCGTTGTGTTTTCCGCTCACGCGGAGGCATTTCTGCGCCGAGGTCGCCCGTGAGTAGTCGCGCTTCTCGGCACCTGTGAAGACGTCCTTGAACGGCACCATGCCGGCATTCACGAAGAACAATGTCGGGTCGTTATGGGGGATCAATGACCCGGACGGGACAATCGTGTGCCCTTTGTCCTCGAAGTAGTCCAGAAAGGTCTGGCGGATCTCGTTGGTGTTCACTTTCGGCTCCATGGGGCCAGTCACGTAAGTTGCGGTACGCTCCGATTCAATGGTTTGCGTGTACAAAGCTCTGAGCCCGGCGGACGCCGACATGGTCCGCCATTGGCTGGAGCGGAACGACATCCCGGCGTGCGTTCGCGGCGGCCTGCACAATCTTCGCAGTCAGATTCCCATGGGGAAACCCGCCAGCCCGACGGTTTGGGTCGATGATGCCCTCGAGGACAAGGCGCGGCGCGCGATTGAACTCTTCCAGAGGCCACAGCTGATCCATCCGCAGTGGGAGTGCCCCAGCTGCGACGAGGTCAACGAGGCAAATTTCGGGAGCTGCTGGAGCTGTCAGGCCGACCAGCCGCGTGGAATCGCCTCCTGAACACGGCGAGAGCTGCGACAAACCACCAGTATCCGCTAGACGATCCGCTCTCACATCCGCAGCCTGATCCGGATCTCGCCCCTTTGGTCTGTTGGATGAAGCACTCCGCGTTGAGGGGGCCGCCGCCGACGCTTGCGCCAATCAGAAGCAGCGTGCCACCGGCATCTCGTGCCTCGGTCATCGACAAGCTCAGAGGTTCGTCATCGGCCCAGGCATCGGCGTGTGCCCCTCGGTTTCCGTCTGCGTCGATGGCGATCAGTCGCACGGCCATCTCTGACTTCTTGAGGTGTGGCGCCTCGCAGTCCACCTGAACGCCCAGTAGATGCTGTTCGTCGGGAAACACCCAATAGTCCGCGTTGTGCGACGGCTCCGGGAGTTTGACTTTGAGCTCGATCTCGCCCTCGTTCCATTTTTTCGAGCGAAAAGGGACTGAGACGAACTCATTGCACGGCAGGTCACTGTCGTCGTAGCCCGACCCGTCGTCGTTGGCGCAGGCGAAGGCGTTCCAGGTCGCGTACTCCAGAAACGCCTCGTCCCAGGACAGGCCCCAGTTTTCCTGAGCCACTGCGTCGAAGGTCTTCAGCCAATCGGGTTCGTCCGCCAACGCTTCCCACAAGTCGGGAATGCGAAGTGGATCGAGGCCGCGGAACTGCTCCCAGAACTGCATGGCGACCATTCCCGCGTATTCGAATTCGCCGTCGTCCCAGTCCATGGGATTCTGCGGCTCGCCGAGGCGGCGGCTGTAGAGAACGATCACGGCGGCTTGGAGGGTTGAATCCAGGTACGTCCGGTATTGTTCGAAGGTGGCCGTGGCCTCGTAGATCCAGGTGTCGGTGGACGTGGTGTACCGATACTGCACGCAGTGGTGGAGCTCGTGGATAGCGACCGACTGCGTGATCCCTTCGATGCTCTGGTCGTTGTCGAGCCGGATGTAGCAGCTGGCTCCGTCGCTGCCGGCGATGTGATTGGCGTAGCCGTTGGCGTCAATCTCCATCATGTAGACGTCGATTGCATCGCTACCGCCTACGCCGTCATCGCCAATCAATGCGCGATATCCGCGGGCATGGAAGCGCTCGGTCCCGATCTCCAAACCGTCGAGGGCCGAGTGCACAAGCTCGGGCATGCCGCTGTCGGACATGTCTCCCTGGACGGCATCTTCCCCCTCCATCGTGTAGTGGAGGAGGAACTGGCCGTCTGCGGATTCGACTACCTGCTCCGGACCGCTGAGCTCGGGACGGTCATCGGTTGCCGCCCGCTGGTTGAGCGACAAAACACAGGTGAGGAAGGGGATGGTCGTCGCCCACATGGGGCAACTGTATCTTCGTTCCTGCGACCCGACTCACGCTTCTGGGTGCACGACGGGCTTCTGCACGTTTTTCGCGACCTCTTCGGGATCGATCAGACCGTGCTGCATGAGCACATGGTTGCGGATCCGGTCGCAGAGCTCGGGATGCTCCTTGAGGAAATTCCGAGAATTTTCCTTGCCTTGGCCGAGGCGGTCGCCGTCCATGGCGTACCAGGACCCTGACTTTCGCACAATGCCGGAGATGACCCCGAGATCGATGAGCTCGGCCTCGGCCGAGACCCCTTGCCCGTAGTAGATCTCGAACTCGACCTGCCGGAAGGGAGGAGCCACCTTGTTCTTGACGACCTTGACGCGCGTTCGGTTGCCAAGGACCTCGTCGCCCTTCTTGATGGAGCCGATGCGCGTGATCTCCAGGCGGACCGAGGAGTAGAACTTGAGGGCCTGGCCACCAGAGGTGGTCTTGGGGCTGCCAAACATCACGCCGATCTTCATGCGGATCTGGTTGATGAAGATGACGGTGCATTCGGACTTGTGGATGGCGCCGGTGAGCTTGCGAAGTGCCTGGCTCATGAGGCGGGCTTGCAGACCGGGCAGTGAGTCGCCCATGTCGCCTTCGAGCTCGGCCTTGGGCACCAGTGCGGCGACGGAGTCGATCACGACCACAGTCAGAGCGCCTGAGCGGACGAGGGTCTCGGCGATTTCGAGGGCCTGCTCGCCGTTGTCGGGCTGGGAGATGAGGAGCTCGTCGACCTTGACACCGAGGTTGCGGGCGTAGTTCACATCGAGTGCGTGTTCGGCATCGATGAAGGCCGCGGCACCGCCGTTTTTCTGCGCCTGGGCGATGATCTGCAGGGTCATCGTCGTCTTACCCGACGCCTCGGCACCGAAGATTTCGACGACGCGACCGCGGGGAACTCCGCCGATTCCCAGCGCGATATCGAGTCCGAGGGAGCCGGTGGAGATGGAGTCGATCTGCGGGAGATCGGAGTCGCCGTAGCGCATGATGGCGCCCTTGCCGAACTGGCGTTCGATTGAGGCGATGGCGGCGTTGATGGCTTGGCTGCGCTTGTCGGTCATGGTGGGCTCCTATGAGTTCTGAAGATGCCGTCGCAAGGTGTCGATGACAGCAGCGGCGGAGAGGGTTTGGATGCGGTCGCGGTTGCCACCCAGGTTGAGGCGGCGGTGAATGATCGTTTCGGGCGTGGCCACGGCGATGTGTACGGTCCCTACTGGTTTGTTCTCGGAGCCGCCACCCGGTCCCGCGATTCCGGTCGCGGAGAGTCCGTAGGTGGTGCCCGCACGTTCGCGAGTGCCGGCGGCCATCTGCCTCGCAACGGCCTCGGAGACGGCACCGTGGGCTTCGAGGGTGGCTGGGTCGACACCGAGCATGCGGACCTTGGCTTCGTTGGAGTAGGTGATCGCCCCCTGGGTGAACCAGGCGCTCGATCCGGCGATGGCGGTGAACATGGCGCCGATGCGACCGCCTGTACAGGACTCGGCGGTGGCGACAGTCTCGCCGCGGTTTCCCAGGGCCTTGCCAACCACCTCGGCGAGACTGCCGCTGTTGCCAGGGCCGAGGCCGTGGCTGATGCCAAAGAGAGCGGAGCCGATGCGGTTGGCGATGTCGTCGGTCACCTGCTTGATGTACGCCTCTGTCGCCTCTGCCGAGAACCTGAGCTTGATGTGGTTCTCGGGGAGCTTTGTGCGGAACGAGAGCACCACGTCGTCGAAGTCGAAGCCTCCGATGCGTTCCTGAAGGTTGCTCTCGCCGATGCCGGTGGTTTTGAGGGTGACGAGCTTGCCGCCGCTCAGCTCGAAGTGTTCATGGAGTAGCGGCAGAACCCGCTGGTCGAACATCTTGCACATCTCGCGCGGGACACCTGGGACGAAGGCCATGAGAGCGCGCTGGGTTTCGATGGCGAATCCAGGAGCGGTGCCCCACTCGTTGTCGAGACGGGTCGAACCGCTGGGCAGCCACGCCTGTTTGCGATTGACCTCGGGCATCTGGCGCTCAAAGCGTGCGTAGAGGGCCTCGATCTGCGCCATGGCTTCGGCGTCGAACTGCAACGGCCGCTCGAAGGTGCGAGCCACGGCTTCGGCCGTGAGATCGTCCTGGGTGGGGCCGAGGCCGCCAGTGCCGATGCAGAAATCGGTTCGACCTGCGATCTCTCCCAGCACATCACAGAGGTCGTCGACGCGATCGCCGACCGACGTGTGTCGCATCACGTCGAATCCGAGGTCGGTGAGACGTGTGGACAGCCAGGCCGCGTTGGTATCGGCGACCTGGCCGGTGACGACTTCGTCACCTTGGGAGAGGATTTCGGCGGTGGGCATGGTGTCCACGTGGGAGGCAGCGAGGTTACTGAACGTGTGTACAGTTGTACCGCTGGTGACTCTCAGTGTCCAGGGCTGGCGACCAAAAAAAGTCCGGATTCCGTTTATAGGGCGGGGGTATTGGAAGCCCGCTGCGGGATCAGTGGGTGCTGGCCTGCATATTGTCGACGCCCAGGAGCTCTAGCTTCTCCAGTCCGTAGTGCTGGCGCACATGGGAGGCGAAGGTCGTGATCGTCGCGTCGTCGAGGTGTGAGCGGCCGCCCAGGTACAGACCGAGCATCGGGCTCGTGGCGCGAATCGGATCCTTCATGAGCGCCATCGTCGTCTCGACGGTTTTGAACTCGTAGTAGTCGTCGACCAGCCGGCCTACCCACTTGGCGACCTCGGCGGCGGTCTCTTCGTCGCTGTTTGCAACCAGAGAGCTATCGGTGTCGGGGAACGCTTTGGGATCCGCTTCGAGGTCGGCCTTGGTGTGTCCGATGTGTGAGCTGTCACGCGTCGATTGGGCCGGGTCGTAGGCGGCGGTCGTCGGGAGCTCCGTGCTCCAGCGCGGGCGCATGGTGACTTGAACAGGCGCGGTGCAGGTGCGCGTCCAGTTGTGGACATCGTAAGCGAGCGTCTCGTGCACGTCTTCCCAGACCGTCTTCGAGGTGTTGGCCAGCTCTCCAGTGAGCTCGGTGCGACGTTGCTGAAAGTCGGTCCGGTCCTTGAGAACGGCCTCGTATCCGCTCTTCAGGCGATCCAGCGCATCTTGGGCTGGCTGACGCTCGATGGTGAGTCGACTGACCTTTCCAGCGGAGGCGTCGGCCTGCATCTCGCCGTCGAGCACCTCGCCCTGCCACTGGGCGATGACGCGCCCGACTTTGCCGAGCTCGGTCTCGACGCGTTCGATTGTGGCCTCTGTTCCTGGCCCAGCGGCGCGCAGCTCTTCCATTCGGGCGATGAGCTCATCGCGTTTGACCATCGCGCTCTGCATCTGTTGCGTCGCCGTTGAAAGCTTGGTCGACGCGCTGTTGGCAACCCGCTCGGCGTCCATCATCTGCACGTCGAAGAACTCCAGGGACTGCTCGGCCTGCTGGACCTCTGGCCACAGGCGCTCTGCTTCTGCGGATGCCTGCTCGCCGAGGGTCGTGGTCTGCGCCAGGAGCTGGGTCAGCTCGCCGTGCCGGGGGTTGGACACCTCGATCTGACCCGAAATGTAGTCCCTTGTTTCGGGCGTGAGGTCCTTTGTTTCCGTGCAGCGCGAGGTGGCTGCCGACACTTGTGCAACCAGGGAGGCGCTGCTCGAAGCGAGCACCACATCCTTGAGCTGCCCGGTGCTGCCCTTGACGATCTCGCGAATGCGCTCAGTTCGGGACGATGCCCCGGTCACGCGGATGTCGACGGCGAGCTGACCGGTGCTGCGGAGCTGGCGTGCGAGGTATTGGGAACTTTCGAGATCGGCCTTCCTGCCAGCGATTTCGTAGGATCGGGCGTACAGTGCTGCGCCGGCGCCTTTATGTCCCGCGCGGCTCTCGGCGCGGGCACGGCGGTTGGTGTTGTCGGCCCAGGCCGTTCGGACTTCCTGCTCGATGGGGGCCACGCTGGCTTGGCGGTCGGGCTCGAAGTCGGTAATTGTCCGCGCCGCGGCGATGGACTCCGGGTATTGCTTGGCTTTCAGGAGCGCGTAGGCCTCGGTCTGGTAGTGCTCGCGAAGCTTCTGGAAGGTGCCCGGCAACCCCTCAGAGGCGGGGAAGAGCTTCTTCATGCGAATGGCCAGCGTGTAGGAAAGACGCACGTTCTCGAGTTCCCACTGCGCGTCGATGTCGCGTGCCATGGCGCTCTCGCAGTCATTGCGCAGCGAGTACACGTCGGCGTTGTCGTTGTCGAGGGTCGAGACGTAGGTCAGCTGCTCCATCGCCGTTTCGTAAGCGCCGGTGTCGATCGCCACCAAGGCCGCGTCTACGGCGTCCGAGACGGCGTTGTCCTTCGCCTCGTTGTAGGCGAGGACCGCCTCTTCTTTGTCCTTGGAGTCAACCGCCTTGTCGTAGTGGATGACCGCCAACGGCCAATTTCCATCTGCCGCGGCTCTGCTGCCCTTGTGCATAGAGGTGGTGTAGGCGCAAGAACTGATGGTGATTGCAAGAATCCCGATGCAAGGAATCCACCGTTTCATTTTGTACTCCCTCGAAGACCACCCGGGGAAAGAGCAATTGTCGTGCCGTGCAATTACATAGGTTTGACCGTTGGGGCGCGGTATTATTGCCGCATCTGGCGGGGAGCCAATTTCCGGCAGATCAGCGCGATCTCCCTACGACCTGCGTTGTCGGCCAGGAGCGCGATTTCCTCGAATACCCAGGCGTCGTCCTCATCGGGTCGTTGCCGGGATTGAACACTCGACACTGCCGGCGGAAAGGCCAGGGCGGCCGTGTCCCAATCGCCGATCATGGGAAGCGGTGGGAGCGCGCGCAAGGCATTGCTGGCGTCGGCCGCACGTATTCCATGGCAAACCACGGCGTTCCAGGCCTCCACCTCTTGACCGCTCGGGCCGTGGGGCGATCCAGGGTTCCGTATTCGAGAATCCAGGACACTCCTGGGTGATCGAGGCGCGCCATGGCCCGGACCTCGGCCCAGAACCTGCCGATCTCTCTCGCTTTCCATGTCGGAGAGCAGCACCTTTATGGCGACCGAAGTTCCCTGAGCGACATGGGTCGCTCGCCAGACTTCGCCCATGCCCCGCTAGCGATGCGGTCGATGAGTTCGAACTGGCCGAGCCGCATCGCCGACATCGATCCTCCCCGATCTCAAAATACATGAGAAATGTTTG
>Ga0315336_1003534_pt1 | contig 20542 bp, 10 predicted proteins | sample ASW5metaG_FD_204512 | JGI IMG/M metagenome (GOLD analysis project Ga0315336, IMG submission 204512) | Ammonia-oxidizing marine archaeal communities from Monterey Bay, California, United States - ASW #5 | ecosystem: Environmental > Aquatic > Marine > Intertidal zone | place: USA: California... | reverse complement strand
GTCGTACTCGAGCTCGATCTCGGTGCCGATCGTCATGGCGCCGGGGTCACCTTCGATTCGGACCAATCGCGTCATGAAATGGTAGGGCGGTCCTGGCAAACGCGCGCAGTGTTTGCCGCCATCGAAAGGCGCGTAGAAGGGCCCGAATGCCTCGGAAGGCTTGCCCCAGGCGCAGGCCATCAAACTCGCGAATCCGTAAGGAAATCCGTCTTTTACGGCGACTGGAACCGGGTCGACGTAGCCGTCCAGGATCTCGGGCTTGCTGGTCAGCGGCCAGTCGTAGGTGAGCTCCACGCCGACGTGGTGGGCGTGGAAGGCCTTCAGTCCATCGACGGTGACGAGCACGTCGGCGAAGATCTGGATCTTGTCCCCGTCGACGACTTTCTCGACGAAGATCTCGTAGACGGCCTGCTTGCTGGTGGGGGTTGCCTGTCCGCGACAACGCAGGTCGTAGGCGAGGTCCGGCACTGGCTCGAAGACCCAGCCGTCCTTGTCGATGGTGAAGCCACAGCCCGCCATGTAGAAGGAGATCATCTGCAGGCACGCCTCGAACATCAGGGTGCCCGGCATGCAGGGGTCGTCCTTGAAGTGTCCAGGGAAGAACCAGTCATCGGGCTGGAAGTTCTGGAGGGCCCGCATGTATCCGCGGCCCCATGGACCGCCCTTGGTGTCGAAGTCGGTGATCTCGTCCCAGAAGAGCATCGGTGCGGGGCTGATTCGCGGCGTTCGGGTGTGTGGAGCGAGGTACTCGAACCCGGGCCCGAAGCAGTTGAAGCCGTCTCCTGCAGCGAAGGCCTCGATCTGCTCCCGTGTGAAGGAGGAGTGGGTGCACGCGATGCGCGGTGGATCCATTCGGGCGCCAAGATCGAACGCGTCGTCGTCCTCTGGCGTCCACAGGATTCCGTTGGAGTTGGCGAGCTCTTCGTCAGTGAAGAAGCCAGCTTGTCCCTCGCGGACTTCGAGTCGATTCTCTCCGTTCACCGTACAGTCGGAGTGGAAGAAGAAGATGCGCACGTCACCGTGGTTGGCGTGTCCGTCGATGTCGATCTCGTACTTGAGGGTATCGCCGGGTTGGGCGAGGCCTTTGCGATAGGTGAGCTGGCATCCGAGGAGCCGGTAGACGCGCTCGCCTCTGTTCTGGAAATCCGCTCCGAGCCAGGAGATGAGGAGGAGATCCGCCTGGCCGCTCTCGATGAGGATGCTCGCTGGGACCCGTCCGTCATGTACGTACCACCGGTCGTGGGGAACGTCGGATTCGGTCCAGATGGTGCCGGTGGTCATGGATCCTGGCTCGGCGTCGATCCCGGTGATGCGATCGGCGAGGAGGAGTGGCGGCTCCGGCATCCGGACCTGGCGGGGGAAGTCGTCCTGGATGGAGAACATCGGGCCGAGGACGGTGGAGATCTTTCCCGAGGCGAGGACTTCCAGATCTTCGCGGGAGTATTTCGGACCGGGAAGGACCTTGGTCGTGGCCGCCGTTTGGGGTTGTGGCGGGGTTGGGGCGGGCGGAGCGATGGCTCGAGGCGCATTGTCGGGCAGGGGCAGGGGCACGGGCACGAGTTTGGCTTTGGGAGGCGGGAATGCGGCCGGCGAAGGCACGGGCTGTGGCTGAATGCTGACCGCTGCCGGCTGATGGCTGACCACTGCCGGCTCTGTTCCGCGTGCCTGGTAGGCTTGCATCAGGGTTGTAAGGGCATTCTGCCGCACATTGAGGAAGCGTTTGTGAACTTCGGACTGGCGGTTCAGGTAGTTGGCGTGGAGCTGCGCGAGCTCACCATGGAAGCTGGTGAGGGGGTGGCTTCCAGGGGGAGGGGCCACTGCGGTGGCGATGGGCTGGGAGATCCGAGGCGCGGGAGCGGGCAGCACCTGAGCTGGCGCGGGAACAGGCGCGGGGTTTGATGGCGCCACTGCGCCGGGCTCGAAGCCCGTTGGGCCGGAGTGGGCCGGTACGTCGTGGAAGACCGAGGGCAGGGACGGCGGCGGTGCCATGAGCTGGGTGCCTTCCGGCACGCTCTCAGTGGCCGGGTTCAAGGCCGGGATCTGGATGTCGTCGGGGTGGCCAGGGAATGACATGGCAGGACCTTCGGTTTTGGCGGTCGACCCCAGCGGTGCTGCGGGGGCATTGGGCTCCTGGGCGACGGCGATCGATGCGCGCTGTCCGCCGAGGGCGTCGATGTTTACGGTCACGGCTCTGGAGCCGGCGGGATTCCACGGGGTGGTGGAGCCGGGGCGGAGGTGGTGGTGGCAGCAGAGGGCGGCGGCGGCGACGTGCACCAGACCGATGGCGGCGTGGCTGCTTCCGAACCGCTCGCTGAGATTGACGTGGCCGTCACCGAAGCCCAGTCGGACCTCGGTGTCTGTCGCTTCGTCGGGGAGTATGGCGAGAATCGTGTCGCCTGCGGCCCGGGCATCGGACGCCCGTTTGAGGACCAAGACGACCGCTGCGTCGCCGGGTGTCTGGCGATCGGAGCCGAGGATCTCCGACGCCGCGATGTGCACGGGCTCGCAGGAGAGGTCCACGGCACCGACCAGGGCGGCGTCTACTTCGGCGGTGCGCAGGGCTCGACAGGCGATGTTCAGACCGACGATTCCAGAGAGTTCCTCACTGGAGATGGTGTAGCTGGGCCCGGCGACATCGAATTGGCTGTTGAGACGATTCGCGGGGATGTTGGGCATGTTCCCGACGACGCCGGCCGACTGCAGCACGTCGACGATGGTGTCGCGTGCGGCGTCTATCCAGTCTGCGTCTGCGTCGACTCCCACCGCGTTGGCCCATTGCTCGGCCCACTCGGCCAGTCGCCACCGAGCGCCATAGCGGGCGACCTCCGGGTCTGATCCGGAGCCGATGAGGACCATCGTCGACTCGCGTGGGAGCGCCGGCCCCGCGGCGACAGCTTCGAGAGCCGCGCGCAAGACGAGCAGTTGCTGTGGAAGCGTCTGTTTGAGGTCCGCTGGTGGGAACCTCAGGCCACTCAAAGGGAGCGAGATCTCGTTCGTCCTGCCTTGACCGTTGCGAATCCGCGAACTGGAACCGAACAGATGCTTGGCGAAGTCGTCCCGGTTCTTTCCGTCAGCCACCAGGGCGCCGACGCTGACGATGGCGATGTCTCCGGAGGGGCGCGGCGCGGTCACGCCGAGATTCACTGTGGGTCCGTCGTACTGCTCGACGACCACGTGGGCGTTGTTTCCGCCGAACCCGAACGCGCTGATACCGGCAATTCGACGGCTGTTGTTCCAGGCCTCGGCGGCTGCCAGTGGTCGACAAGGGGAGTCGTTCAGAACGGGGTTGAGCTCGTCGATGTGAAGGGTTGGCGGCTTGATTCCCGCTTCCATGGCGCCCAGCACCTTCAGCAATCCCGCGGCGCCGGCTGCGGTGATGGCATGGCCCATGTTGGACTTCAACGACCCGATGGTCAGGTCGGACTGGCCAGCAAATACCTCTGCCATGCTCTTGATCTCGGCGGCGTCGCCGACAACAGTCCCCGTCGCGTGGCATTCGATCAGGGAGATGTCCGCCGGGTCGACGTCGGTGTAAGCGCCGCGGATGGCGCGAACTTGTCCTTCGGACGAAGGAGCCAGCAGACCGCGTCCGCGTCCATCGTTGGACAGCCCGACACCCCGAATGACGCCATAGATCCGATCTCCGGCGGTGACTGCGTCAGAGAGGCGCTTCAAGGCGACGAACGCGGCTCCCTCCGCCGGTACGAGGCCATCGGCGCCGGCGTGGAAGGGACGGGTCTGACCGGTCTTGCTCATGGCTTGCAGTGCGCAGAATCCAACGTGGATGAACAGGTCATCGGACCGGCAGACGGCGCCGGCGAGCATCAGATCGGCGTCGCGATCGTGGAGTTTGTCACAGGCCAGCTTGATGGCGTACAGCGACGATGCGCACGCCGCGTCCAGCGCGAATGCACCGGCACCCAGTCCGAGCTCGCTGGCCAACAAGTGGGCGGGAAGGCCCGACATGAAGCGATTGCGAGGGTCTGGGTTCGACACGCCGGCGAGGCTTCGCGCCCGACCACCGGCCAGGTGGCTCTGGGCATCGAGCCAGACCGACTCCGCATACCGAGACATGGTGCTGCTGGGAAAGGACAGGTTGCCCATGATCGCGCCAACGCGATCCGAAGCGCCATCATGCCCCGCATCCCGCAGGGCGTCTCTGCCGCCGGCCAGCGCCCACTGAAACAACGGGTCGAGGCCGGGAATGACCTCCTCGAATGCGGTGACATAGCCGCCGCGATCGGACCAGGCGCGGTCCGCCGAGCGACTCGGATCGGCGGTCAGCGCGGTCGCCGCGGACAGGCCCCAACGATTGGCCGGGACATTCGAAACCAGGTCGCGACCGTCAACGACAGCGTCCCACAGGGCCTCTGGAGAAGACGCACCCGGCAGGATGCAGCTACGCCCGACAATTGCGATTGGCTCGAAGGCCATTTGTGTAGCTCCTTCGGCGGTTTACGCCTGTGCTGACTTCGCCTCGCCGGGGCGGAGCACGGTAACCACGTCTCGCATTTCGGCGAGGATGTTACCGGCTTCGTCGGTGAAGACGATGTCGGCGGTAGCCCGGTCGGATCCCTTGATCTGACCATTAAGGGTGGCCTTGACGGAGCCCTCGGGCGCGCCTTCGAAGTAGGTGTTGTACGCGCCGACCGACATCGGCAGAGACGCGCCTCCCAGTACGTGTTTGCTCCACAGCAGTGCGAGCTGGAGCCCGCCGTCGAGTGCCGCGGGGTCCGTGCGCCAGTTGCCGCCCTTCTTCCAGCCGACTTGTGCCGTGCTGGAGAGCGTCGCGGCGATGCCCTGGTCGGAGACTCCGTCCAGGGACCTGATGACCTGGAAGTCGGCGCCGTGGAAGAGCAGGTGACCGTCGTAGATCTCTCCCTTCCAGGGCTCGAGCTCGAGCTTGGGTACCGTGCCCTCGGCTGTCGGGGCACCCGCCGTCATCTCGGCGATGGCGCTGTAGTATCGGGCGCCATCACGTCCGCGGAGCTGGAGTTCGAGTACCGTGCCGCTGCCGTTGCTGACCTCCTTGACGTGCACGTCGAGCCAGTCGCCGCCGTTCTCGAAGCCCTGAAGCTTGATTCCGCGAAGGACCTTGATGTCGGTGAGGTTGGCCAGGTTCAGATCCGGTCGGAAGTCACTGGCCGCACGGGCGAACCACTCCATAGCAAACACTACGGGTACCACTGGCACACCGGCGATGGTGTGGTCGCCGAGGTAGGGGTGCGACTGCTTATTGGTGCGCAGTGACAGCACGCTCTCGCGGCTGCCCTGCGCTGCGGCTAAAGGGCCCATTCGCGGTTCACCTCCGAGAACCAGCTCGATATTGCCCGAATCGTCGGCGAGCTCATCGACGAGCATCTGACCACCCGCCTGTAGAGGAATGAGAGGGACCCCGAGTTTCTCGAAGTGGGCCTTGAGTGCGGGGGTGACCATGCCACCCTCCCAGGGGCCCCAACCCATCGACTTGACGACGCATCCATCGCGCCTGCTGGCCTCGAGAGCTGCCACCTTGTTGAGGACCTCATTGGCCATCGCGTAGTCGCACTGTCCCTGGTTGCCGCAGCGTGCAGCGACCGAGGAAAAGAGCACGATGGATGTGAGCTTGTCGTCTTTGGTGGCGTTGAGCAGAGTCCGAAGCCCCCGCACCTTGGTGTCGAAGACGAAGTCGAATTGCTCGGGTGTTTTTTCGGCGATGAGCTTGTCGGCGAGCACCCCAGCGCCATGCACGAGGCCCGTAATAGGTCCGAGGCTCCCGCGAATCTCGCCAAAGGCCTTCGTGACGGCATCGGAATCGTTCACGTCCACGGACAGGTAGGAGGCCTTTGAGCCCGAGGCTTCGAGGGCTGCCAGTGTTGCTCGAATCTCTCGATTAGCGAGGATATTCCTGACCTGCTTCCCGATTGCGGCCGGTGCCGGCTTCTCTCCACCGGCCTTGGCGGCCTTGAGGAGCGCACCCTTGAGCGGTCCGTCTCCCTCGACTCCCGCAGCGGCTGCGGGCTCGTCAATGAGAGCCGTACGCCCCAGAAGCGCGAAACTCGCCTGAGTGGCGTTCGCGAGGGCGATGAGGGTTGTTGCCGTGACGCCACGGGCACCTCCGGTCGCGACGATGACCGAGGAGGAGTCCACCTTGTTAGCGCCTCCGGATGTGCGCGCTTCTTCACTGCGCAGTGCCAGTCGCGTGCCGTCGGCCTTCAGTCCAACCTCGAGCTCGGAACCGCCGGAGAGCAGCTCATCGGCGATGGCAGATGCCACGGCTGAGGCGTCGCGGCCACCGCGCTCCAGGTCGATGGCCTTCAGGAAGCTGTTGGGCCATTCCTGTGCAGCCGTCTTCACCAGACCGCTCAGGCCACCAATCCACGCCCGATCAGAACCGGAGATTCCAAAATCGCCTCCGGTGTCCTGAACGGTGACGAACAGGCCACTGCCCTCAGCGAAGCGTGGAGCCACCGCTTTGGCGGCAAGGAAGGCGTTCCGATTGACCGCGAGTGCCTCGTCTCCGTCTCCGTCTACGTCCTCGAGACCACCGAGGAAGAGCACCGCATCGGCGCCATCGGCGTTGCTCACGCCGGCTGTAAGGCCGCGACTGTTGAGCTCGGTGACCAATGCGGTCCCGATGTCACCGCCACCGATGACGGCGATCTGGCCCTGGAGTCCAGGAAGCGAGAGGCCCGCGGCAGGGGCCTCGTAGCTCTGGAGCGTAAAGCGGCCCAGAGAAGGCGCTTCGACCACCGGTGCCGACTCGTCAAGGTCTGCGGCTGGACTGGATTCACCCGACGTGTCGCGCATGTAGTCCACGATCTGACCGAGCGTCTGGAGCTGTGCCATCTCACCAGCGTCGACTTCGGGGAGCTCCGGGTGCCGTTCGCGCATCGCGGAGAGAATCTCGACGCGCTTGATGGAGTCGACGCCGAGATCGGACTCGAGCTCCATGTGCATGCCGAGCATGTCGGCCGGATACCCGGTTTTCTCTGCGACGACCTCGAGCATCAACTGCTCGAGGTCCACGGAGGAAGCGGCGGGAGCTACGGTCGCGGCGGGAGCTCCGAGGCTCGCACCCATGTATTCGACGATCTGTCCGAGCGTCTGGAGCTGGGCCATTTCGCCAGCGTCGACCTCGGGAAGTTCTGGGGCGCGTTCGCGCATGGCCGAGAGGATCTCGACGCGCTTGATGGAGTCGACGCCGAGATCGGACTCGAGCTCCATGTGCATGCCGAGCATATCGGCTGGGTAGCCGGTCTTTTCGGCGACAACTTCGAGCATCAGCGCCTGCAGATCGATGGTGAGGCCAGGCGTCGGCGCCGTGGGGGCCTCGGGCATCGAGTCGCGCATGTACTCGACGATTTGTCCCAGGGTCTGGAGCTGGGCCATCTCGCCGGCGTCGACCTCTGGGAGTTCGGGTGCGCGCTCGCGCATGGCGGAGAGGATCTCGACGCGCTTGATGGAATCGACCCCGAGATCGGACTCAAGCTCCATGTGCATCGCGAGCATGTCAGCCGGGTAGCCGGTTTTTTCGGCGACCACATCGAGCATCAGGCCCTCGAGGTCGATGGAGGCGCCAGCCGACGCACCGCCCGAGCCCGCTCCTTCGGGAAGGGTGCTCTGCATGTAGTCGACGATCTGCTGGAGCGTCTGGAGCTGGGCCATCTCGCCAGCGTCGACCTCGGGAAGCTCCGGAGCGCGCTCGCGCATGGCAGAGAGAATCTCGACGCGCTTGATGGAATCGACGCCGAGGTCGGACTCGAGCTCCATGTGCATCTCGAGCATATCCGAGGGATAACCAGTTTTCTCCGCCACAACGTCGAGCATCAGTGCGGTCAGGTCGAGGGAGGGTCCCGCGGGTGCCGGCGCGGCGGGGACAGCGGCTGGCGTTGGCGTCGGTGCGACGGAGGTCGGGTTGACAACGTCGACGCCGTTCTGGACGAGGTTCGCCACATTGACTTCGGACGCGGCCGCCGGGGTCGGAGACCAGCTTGGAATCGTGGTTGTCGGAGGTGGATTCTGAGCCTGCCAATTGGGCACGCTAGGCGCGGGGGCGAGGATCTGCGGAACCGGTTGCTGCGCGGGCGCGGCTGCGAACTGTTGTGGCGCAGCGAACTGTTGTGGCGCGCCGAACTGCTGCGGCGCAGTGAACTGTTGTGGGGCGGCCTGCGGAATGGGTTGGCCAGTAACCATGGCGCCGAGCCCGACGAAAGAGGTCTCGATCGTCTGCAGGAAGGCCATGTGGCTATCCGCCATGGCCTGCTGGTAGGCAGCATGAGCTGTCGCTGTGGCGCGCTGGGCGTCCTGGAACGCCCCGATCCAGGATGCATCGGCAGGGGCAGTCGCTTGTTGGACCACCGGGGCGCCGTAGGTCACGGGTGGTTTGTTCGTGGGCTGACTCATTGAAACTCCGGACGCAACTGTTGGGGCTGGCGCGGGAACATGCACGGGAACCTCGACCCGAACCTCTACCGGCACCTCGACGACGCGCTCAATAACCTGGCCTTTGTCGCGTGCAGCGGCGGCGCCGACACGCTCCGGATTCGGCTTCGGCAGCGCGGCGGTTCCGCCTTGAGGTGGATAGGGCTTTCCATAGTTGCTACCGTTGATATTGAGCGACAGCCTCGGCTTGGTTCGGTTGTGGGGGTCTTCGGCCGGTGAGAATTCTTGCCACAGCTTTGCTAGTTCGATGGCCACGCCGCCGACCGCGAGTCGGCCAAGGGCGTGGTTGAGGCTGGTCAGGCCGTGGCGTTTCTTGCGGTCGACATTGACGGCGCGGAAGTCTCGGTCGCCGAGGATGCCGCCGACCAGGTTGGTGAGGACATGGCCGGGGCCGACCTCGATGAACGTGCGCACGCCGGCGGCGTACATGGCTTCGATCTGCTCGACGAAGCGAACTGGCCGAGAGATCTGACCAGCAAGGCGTTCGCGCATGGCGTCGGCGTCGGTCGGGTACGGGGCAGCTTCAGAGTTCGAGTAGGTGTCGACTCGAGGTGCCTGGAAGTCGATGTCCGCCAAGAACTTGGCGAACGGCTCGGTCGAAGGGCTGACGATCGGGGAGTGGAAAGCGGTCGCGACCCGGAGTCGCTTCGGTGGAATGTCCTGGGCCGCGAGCGCGGCTTCGACCTTCTCGATCGCCGCTGTGGCGCCCGACAACACGATTTGCTTCGGGCCGTTGTGGTTGGCGAGCACGACGCCTTCCACTGCGTCAATGAAGGGCCGCACGATGTCGATTGTTCTGGGCACGGCGGTCATCGCACCCGGCACTGCAGCTGCTTCGGCCATCAGCTCGCCGCGCTTTCGGGCGATCCGCATCATGTCGTCGGCGTCGAAGACACCGGCGTAGTGGAGGGCTGAGATTTCGCCGAAGCTGTGTCCGCCCACCATGTCGGCCGACACACCCAGGTGGGCGAGCAGGCCGAGGTGAGACAGGCTGACGGCGCCGATGGCCGGTTGTGCCCACTCAGTGGCCTGGAGCCGGGCAATATTGGCTTTCTCAGCCGTCTTGTCGAAGACGGGTTGTGGGTAGACGACATCCTGGATGCGGGCGTCCCCACCCAGTTCGATATCGACGACGCCATCCCAGGGGAGGCGAGCGCTGTCCCAAACCATAGCGACATCGCCGCCCATACCGAGGTATTGCGAGCCCTGTCCTGGGAAGAGGAATGCGACCTTTCCGACTTCGGTTCCATGGGCCCAGTAGATTCCGTTTGGCGCGTCGATGGGCTCGCTCGGCTTGGACGCAATGGCCTTGGCCGCCTTCTCCAATTTGGTCTTCAGGTCGGCTTCGTCATCGGCGACGATGGCCAGCCGAGCTGGATGTGAAGCGTCAAACGCCTCCTGGGACGTGCGCGCGATGAAGGCGAGGAAGCCGTCGATGGTGCTTTTCTTGGCGATCTCGGAGGCTTTTCGAGAGACCTCTTTCGCCGTGGCTCCAGTCACCAGGACGAGTTCCGTAGGACTCACCCGATGTCGCCATGCGTGATGGCCAGTGCCGGTGTACTCCTCGAGGGCGAGGTGGAAGTTGGAACCACCGAAGCCAAACGAGCTCACGGAGGCGCGGCGGGGGTGGTCGCTCTTGCGGAACCACGGGCGCGCTTCGGTATTCAGGTAGAAAGGGCTCTCTTCGATGTTCAGTTTCGGGTTGGGCCGATCGATCTTGATGGTCGGCGGCAGCACCTTGTGATGGAGCGCCATGACCGCCTTGAACAGCCCGGCAGCGCCGGCAGCGGCCTTTGTGTGGCCGATCTGCGACTTGACGGTACCCAGCGCACACCACTGCCTGTCGGTACGGCCGGATTCCGTGAATGCCACGCGCAAGCCCTCGAACTCGGCGGCATCGCCGGCCTTGGTTCCGGTGCCGTGGGCCTCGACCAGCTCGACGGTCTCGGGGCCATAGCCGGCTTGTGCGTAAGTACGTCGCAGGGCCTGCGCCTGGCCCTTGGGAACGGGCGCGTAGACGGACTTGGAACGCCCGTCCGAGGAGGAGCCGCAGCCGCGGATCACCGCGTAGATCCGGTCGCCGTCGCGCTCTGCGTCAGCGAGACGCTTCATGGCGGTCATGCCGAAACCCTCACCGAGGAGCGTTCCGTCAGCTTTGTCGGAGAACGGCCTGCAGTCGCCGGACTTCGACAGCGCTGGGGTCTTGCTGAAGCACATGTACATGAAGATGTCGTTCATGGTGTCGCAGCCACCACTGATGACCAGGTCGGATTGTCCGAGCAAGAGCTCGTTGATGCCCATCTGCGCTGCTGAGAACGAGCTCGCACATGCGGCGTCGGTCACACAGTTGGTGCCGCCGAGGTCGAGGCGGTTCGCGATGCGTCCAGCGACCACGTTGCCGAGCAGCCCGGGAAAGGTGCTCTCCTGCCACCCCACGTAGTTGTCGGCGATCTTCTGACAGATCTCCTGCACCTCTTCTTCGGCGTAGCCAATCTCGCGCAGGGCTTTGACCCACACTGGCTTCTGGAGTCGGTTGACCATGGTTCCCAGGAGCTCCTGGGCGCCGGTCACGCCGAGAATGCAGCTGATTCTCGACTTGTCCATCTCCTTGAACTGACCCTGCGACGCGTCCTCGAGGACCTGCTTGGCGACGATCAGAGCGAGGAGTTGCGTGGTGTCGGTAGCGGGCACAATACTCGGCGGAACGCCCCATTCCAGAGGGTCGAAGTGCACATCACCGATGAAGGCCCCGCGGTGTGCGTAGGTCTTGTCGGGCGCGGCCGGGTCGGGGTCGTAGTAGTCGTCGATCAGCCAGTGGGTAGACGGAATGTCGCCGACCATGTCCTTGCCACCGAGGATGTCGGTCCAGAAGCCCTTGGCCGAGACGGATCCCGGAAAGATGGCTGCGGCGCCGACGACGGCGATGGGGGTGGTTTGAATGTCAGACATGATTTCGACCTTTACGCCAGAGGACGCGGTGCGAATTGGAAAGCTGAACTTGGTACGGGAACGCCGTAGCTGCGCAGTTGTTGGGCGCGGGTGATGACGGCCGCTCCCTCGAGGAGATTTCTCGCGATCTGGACGGCGGACCGGTTTTCTGGAGCCTCGAGGAAGGAGCCCTTGACCCAGGCATTGAAGGCCCCCATCGCTGGGCCACACCAGATCTGGTAGTCCATCTTCCGGCCGCCATCGCCCCAGATCGCCCACTTACTGGACAACCCGAGATACCACCGGAAGACCAGGGCCATCTTGTGCTTGGGGTCCCGATTGGCGCGCTCGTTTTCCTTGGGGTCGCGCTCCGCGAAGAAGGCTTCGGTCTTCTCCCAGACCTCTTCCATCGTCATCTGGAAGCACTCCTTCTCCAGCCGCGCTTTCACGTCGGCGGGGATGGCATGCATGCCGTCATATGCCTTGTACGCGTCGTAGAGTTTCTGGGCGCGAACTCCAAACATCGTGCCGCGCTTCAACACCTGAACTGTGACTCCGAGTTCGAACATGTCGGCGGCGGGGCACATCGTCACGTCCGCCAGGGATGCCATGCAGAGCAGTTTCTTTCCGTCGTCGGAGAGTCCGGACTCGAGTGCGGCTTGATTGACCGATCCGGTCAGAACGAAAGCGGCTCCCAAAGAGAAGGCTCCCGCAATGGCAGACGGTGTTCCGAGTCCTCCGGCGGCACCGACGCGAATGGGGCGTCGATAGCCGTATTTGGCGGCGAGCTCGTCGCGGAGGGAGAGGATGGTCGGGAAGAGGGCCGTCAGGGTCTGGTTGTCGGTGTGACCTCCGGAGTCGGCCTCGACGATGTAGTCCTCGGCGACCGGCAGGCTCTTGGCGAGCTCGGCCTCGTCTCGGGTCAGGTGGCCCTTGGCGACCAGGCCGTCGAGGATGTCGGCTGGGGCAGGGGACATGAAGCGAAGGGCGACCTCGGGCCTCGAGATCTTGGCGAACACGAAGTTGTTCCTGTGGATCGAGCCGTCGGCGTTGCGTCTGATGCCCGAGTAGGCGTAGCGCACAATCATCGGATTGAGGGCCATATAGGCGGAGGCGCTGACCCGCCGAACGCCGCGTCGAAGGTAGAGTTCGACCGTCTCCATCTCGATGGCCGGCTCGTTCGGCGCGTGAATGAGGTTGCTTCCCCACGGCAGATTCGTGCCCGACAGTGCCGCTTCGATGGCGTCGAGTTCCTTGGAAATGCGGGTCGGATGCAGACCGGCGGCCCCGAAGAACCCAAGCATGCCGGCCTTGGCCATCGCGACTACGAGTTTGCCCGTGGCGATGCCATTGGCCATGGCGCCCGCCACATAGGGAAACCGCAGGCCGTGTACTTCGAGGAAACTGCGATCGCCGAGCCACTCCGGGTAGAGGGCTGGCAACGTCGCGAGAAGCGGAAACGTCGGCACGCCATTGATCTCTTCAGACCGGATGAAGTCTCCGGCTCGGGCGACGCCGATACGACCCTGGGCGCCCTCGCGCACCACGTGGATGGGCTCGCGAACGAACGGCACTGCCTGCGCGAGTTCGTCGCTGGTAAAGGCGGGGAGCCACGGGCCGGCGCGCCAGGTGCCGACTGTCGCCAATCCATTTCCTTGCATACGTCGCCCCTTGTACCCGCACGGGTGGCAGGTTCCGGGGCATATAAATCGTCAGGTCACCGGCTGTGTCACAGCTTGGTCACCCGTCGCAGAATCGCTGCGCGCGCAGCATCAGCCCACTATTGATCGGGTTCCGTGGTGATGACGTAGACACCGTGGATGACGCCCGGAACCCACATCAGCCAACAGAGCACGATGTTGATGATAAGCGGGGCGCCGACACCGACTTTCATGAACACCCCGATGGGCGGAAGCCAGCTTGCGAGCAGGAGACTGATGAAGGTCTGGGTACCGGCCTCCTGGACCTCGCCGTCGTCGCCAACCGTGGCGATGACCCAGACAGCGTGCACCTGTCCCGGAATCCAGAAGCAGGCGGTGAGTACGATGTTGATGAACAGGGGCATGCCAATGCCGGCCTGCATGAAAACGCCCAGGGGCGGGATAAAGTATCCGGCAATGACTCGCCAGAAGTCGCGCATTCCGTCTTCACTCGCCATGAGTCCTCCACAATCGAGCTGCTTCTACCATGTCCCGTACGCTGATGGCCCTTGCATTCTTGCTGGGTTGCAACAAATCCGAACCCGACACGAGGCCGACGGAGACGCCGATCGACGAGGTGGGAGCGTTGGTTTTCGACGGTGGCATGCCGAAAAATGTCTTGATGATCTCTATCGATACCCTGCGGCGCGATCACGTTGGGCGCTACGTCGACGGCGAAAGCCCGACCCCCTGGCTCGACAACATGATGAAAGAAGGTGTCGTTCTGGACGACTTCACGCAGTGTGCCAACTGGACGTTCGCGAGCATCATGTGCACCCTGGCGGGGAAAACAAACATCGAAAACGAGTACATTCCAAAGTTCGAAGGCGAATATCGGCAATTCGTACCGAACGATCTGCCCACGCTTGCCAGTCGAATGTCAGAAGCGGGCTGGAGCACCTACTACGAGTCGACCAACCACTGGTTCGGCCCACTTTGGCGCAGCGATCAAGGCTACGACACCCGTGTTGAAACCGGGATCTTCCACGCAGAGGGGGTCATCGGTGAAGTGGCTGATGCGGTGGCCTCGGATGCCCCCGATCGCTGGCTGATGCACGTGCACATCAAAGAGCCACATCCGCCGTACAACCCCCTCATCGACTACCTGGGCGACCTGGACGATCTCGAGCCCATCGGCTTCGATCTGGGTGAGTACGACGAGCACTACGAGGCCACGAACACCTATCCCTACCTCGAGGATGTCACGCAGGAGCTGCTCGAGGCCCACTTGAGGGTGCGCTATCGCGGCGAGCTGCAGTGGATGGACCAGATGCTCACCGACGCCTTTGTCCACATGGACGAGCTCGGGCTCCTCGACGACACGTTGGTGGTGTTCTGGAGCGACCACGGCGAGGCCTTCTGGGATCGCGGCCACCAGACCCACGCCTACACGATGCACGCCGAAGAGAACGACGCGGTCGCGTTCTTCTGGGCGAACAACCTCGCGCCTGTGGTCTGGACCGAACCCACAACGAGCATCGACATCGTGCCCACGGTTCTCCAGGCGGTGGGCATTGCGTCTCCGACCGACCTCACCGGTGAGCTGGTCGGGACCGCTGATCCGCGCCGAATCCGCCACGGCTTCACCACCGCTCGCCTCGGCGCTATCAGCACCGCCGAGCGGGACGACATCAAGGTCATCTTCCGCTGGACTGGACAGGTCCGGGCCTACGACCGGAGCGTCGATCCCAATGAGCTCAACGACATCTGGGATCCATCGAACGCAGAAATCGCGGAGATCTGGGCAGCCCTGGCCGCACAGGTCGAGGCGGCAGCCCCGATGGTTCCGGAGCTGCCAGTGACCTGGCCCGAAGGGGTTTAGTCGTTCTTGGGCTGAATCGCGCGGAAGGGGTGCAGGAACTCCGCCAGTGAGCCCGGGGCGCGGGTCTGGAACCAGACGCGACCGGTGCCGGTGAACTCGCAGACCTTGCCCTCTCCGGACAGGAAGTAGCCTTTCATGCCGCCACCGACTCCGCGCACGTTGAACGTCAGGCTGTCGTCGAAGGCGACGATGTGTCCCGTGTCGACGACATAGCTGCCGTTGACTTGTTCGCAGTGAATCGCGCCATAGGAGCTGATGAACAGGTCGCCGCTACCGTGGCACTTGAGCATGATCAGCCCCTCGCCGCCAAAGAAGGTCTTGGCACCTCCCCACTTGGCGTCGATTGCGATCTCTGGAGAGCAGGCGCAGTACGACCCCGACTGAACCATGACAGTCGCATCGTCGAGATGGATGTGTTCCATGTCGCCCGGCGCCGAGGGCGCGAGATCGAGGCGTTGGCCGTCTTCGGTCCCGGTGTAGGTGTTCTGGAACACCGACTCGCCGCCCATCATCCTGGAGAGGCCGCCCATGAGGCCGCCCTTCATATTGGTCTCCATCTTCAGCTTGGGGCTCATGCCCATCATCGCGCCTGTCTCGGTCTGGATGGCCTCGCCGGTGTTCAGAACGAAGTGGAGCGATGCGTAGTCTGGCTTGTTTCTGATTTCGAATTCCATGGGTGCACCTATCCTTGCCGCATGGGGAGTTTGGGTCCGATGGCTTCGCCGAAGCCTTGCGGATTGCGAGTTTGAATCCAGAGTTTGCCGGTTCCGCTGAAGTTGCACACCAGGCCCTCCCCGCCGAAGATGAAGGCCTTCCAGCCGCCCCCGAACTTGCCCACCTTGAAGGTGAGCGTGTCCTCGAAGGCGACGATGTGGCCTGTATCGACGACGTATTCGCCGTCGATGTCGATCTCCTTGACGCCGCCGAAGCTGTTGAAGGCGATGGGACCGGAGCCGGTGGCTTTGAGCATGATCATGCCCTCTCCACCGAAGAAGCTCTTGGCACCGCCCCAGCTCGCATCGACGTCGACTTCGGTGCCGGAGCACAGATAGGACTTCGATTGCAGCATGAGGCCGACAGCGCCGATCTCGTGCACGCTGATGTCGCCGACGTGGGTTGGGGCGAAGGTGACTTTGCCCGGGCCCGCCGCGGTGTAGTTGTTCTGAAAGAAGCTCTCGCCGGCGGCCATGCGCTTGAGTCCGGCGAAAAGGCCTTTGACCAGCCCCTCGTCTTTCTTCTTGGCGGCCTTCGTCTCCAAGCTGACGTTGGTGTCCATGGAGACCATGGCGCCGGCTTCGGCGACGACGGTCTCGCCGTCCTCGAGGCTCACCACTGCGAGTGCATAGGCGGGCCGATGTTGAATGTCGAATTGCATCTAAGTGCTCCTGCCTAGGAAAACATTGGGGAAATCCAGCCGATCAGCGATCCCATGTTGCGCGTCTGCGTCCACAGGGTGCCCTTGCCGGTGAATTCGAGGACTGCGCCTTCGCCCGACAACATCGCGGACTTCCAGCCTCCAGCCTTCTTGAGTTTGTACTTGAGGTCGCCCTCCCAGGCGACGACGTGACCGGTGTCGACCACATAGCCACCGTCGATTTCGACCTTCTCGATGGCGCCGTAGCTGTTGATGAGCAGGTCGCCGGTTCCCTTGATGTTCAGGAAGAACGCGCCCTCGCCGGAGAACAGCATGGCGAAGCCGCCCCAGATGAGCCCGACTTTGACCTTGGGCGTCGACGCCAGGTAGCTCTCGGCCTGAACAATCACCTTCTTCTGGCCGTCCATCTCGATGTGCACGATATCGCCCACCATCGAAGGTGCCAGCATGACGGTCTCGCCGTCTTTCTTGGCGCGGAAGGTGTTCACGAACATGCTCTCGCCGGCGAGGAATTTCCTCGCGATTCCGGCCAACGCTGCCTTGATCCAGTCGAGGCCGCCGGCGGCTCCGCCCTGGAAGCCAGTGTCTACGGCGAGTCCCTTGGACATGGCGACCATCGCGCCTGCCTCGGAGAGAAACTTCTCTCCTTTGTCGAGTGTGACCACGGCCATCGCGTACGACGGACGGGCCTCGAGTTCGATATTCATCTTCAAAGCCTCCACAACGGTCGGGAAACATTGCAAGTGCCACTCCCCAAGTCAACCAACCGGTTGTTTCAGCTTGTTACGCGCGCGTCTTGAATTAAGCCTCCCAAACAACAAAGGAGCACTCGAGATGAACGAGTCGGTCGATCCCCAGCTCTACAGAATCCGCCACAGCCTTGCCCACGTGTTGGCGCAGGCCGTCCTGGAGCTGCGACCCGGCACTACCTTGGGCTTCGGCCCACCCATCGACGACGGCTTCTACTACGACTTCATTCTTCCCGAGCCCTTTACGGAGGACGACTTCAAGTCCATCGAGAAGAAGATGAAGCACATCATCAAGCGACGTCAGGTCTTCGAGCGCGAAGATCTTCCCGTCGCAGAGGCCTTCGCGCGCATCGATGAGATGGGTGAGCCCTACAAGAGGGAGTACGCGCAGGAGCTCGTAGACAAGAACGGGTACGAGTCGCTGAGCTTCTACACGAACGGTCCGTTCGTCGACATGTGCGAGGGCCCGCACGTCGAACACACCAAGGAGCTACCCCTCGGCGGCTTCAAGCTCCGCAGCATTGCCGGCGCCTATTGGCGAGGCGACTCCCGCAATGTGCAGATGACGCGCATCTACGCCTGGGCCTTCGCTACCAAAGAAGACCTCGAGGTCCACCTCAAGGCCTGGAAGCTCAGGCAGGAGCGCGACCACAAGAAGCTCGGAAAGGCACTCGATCTCTACATCATCGACGACATGATCGGCAAGGGCCTCCCACTGTGGATGCCCAACGGCACCGCCATTCGCGAGGAGCTCGAGAACCTCGCCAAAGAGCTCGAGTTCAAAGGGGGCTACCAGCGGGTTGCGACGCCTCATCTGACCAAGGAGGACCTCTACTATCAGTCGGGTCACCTGCCTTATTACGAAGAGGGCATGTACCCCCCGATGGAGCTCAAGGAGATCCGCGAGACCGAAGAGGGCGAGGTCGAAGAGGTCAAGGAGCGCTATCGGCTCAAGCCGATGAACTGCCCGCACCACCATCGGATCTTCGCCTCACGGCTGCGGAGCTATCGCGACCTGCCTATGCGTCTCGCAGAGTATGGACAGTGCTATCGCTTCGAGGATTCGGGGTCCCTCTCCGGCATGCTTCGCGTGCGGGGAATGTGCATGAACGATGCGCACATCTACTGCACCGCCGAGCAGGTCATCCCCGAGTTCGTGCGGGTCATGCACCTGTACATGAAGCTCTACGGCATGCTCGGGCTCGACGACTTCTTCATGCGCCTGTCGACCTGGGATCCCGAGGATCCCAAGGGCAAACAAAAGTACATCGACGACCCCGAGGGATGGGAGCGCACGCAACAGTGGGTGCGCGAGGCCATGGACGAGGCGGGAATGCCCTACGTTGAAGTCAAGGGAGAAGCTGCGTTCTATGGTCCAAAGATCGACACGCAGCTGCGCACGGTCACTGGCCGTGAAGAGACGGCCAGCACCAATCAGCTGGACTTCGGCGTCGCCAAGCGCATGGGACTGACGTACCGCGGTGCGGACGATTCGGACCACCATCCCTACATCATCCACCGGGCGCCGCTGGGAACCCACGAGCGCTTCGTGGCGTTCTTGATCGAACACTATGGCGGGGCTTTCCCGACCTGGTTGGCGCCGGTTCAGGTGCACGCCATCACCGTCGCCGATCGATTCAATGAGCACGCTCAACGCATCATGGACGATCTGCGCAACAACATGGTCCGCACGCAGTTCGACACCTCTGCCAACAGCGTGAACAAGAAGATTCGGAACGCGTCCAAGGCCAAGATCCCGAACGTGCTCGTGTTCGGCGAGCGGGAGATCGAAGAGGGCACCGTGACCCTGCGGCGGTTCGGTTCTCGCGACCAGAAGAGCATGCCGCTTGCGGAGTTCCAGGCGACACTGGCCTCTGCGATTTCCGGTCGAGACGACTCGGTCTTCAACTGGACGTGACCCGCTGTCGGACCTAACGGACAGTTTCTGTCCGTTGCGTTTTGCTCATCTACGGCCTCTCGCTATGAGGGGTGCCCAACATTGGGGGAGAGATGAGAACGACAGAAGTCAGATGGGAATCCGCTGGTCATGCGTGGACGATATGCAACACCGGCGACAACATAGAAATTGTCAGGAACGCAGACGTCCTGGCCCTTACCCGCGAAGAGTGTGGCGAACTTGCGTCCGAGCTTCGAGGGCTGGTGAGCATCAAAGAGCGGGTGGGTCCCGAAAGGGCAGGGCAGCCGTGGACCGAGGGCGACGACGAGGTCCTCTCGGCCAGGTGGCTGAAGGGCGAGACGATCGCGGCGATCGCCGCCGAGCTGCAGCGCAGTCGAGGGGCCATCAAGGCGCGCCTGATCTTGAACGAGTTGACCACTCGCGATGACCTCGCGCGCTGATCAGTGCGAGTGCCCCAACGGAGGCCGGCTCCGTCAACCGGGGACTGCCATCCGCACGACGTAGCTCGCCGGATACACGCGTCGATCGTCGTTGACGTAGCGTTGTTCGAGGTCGGTGGCGGTGGCGATGTCTCGCGGCTCGTAGCCGAGGCGCTCGACGAAGCTACCCACGTCTTCGGGGTGGATTCCGAACGTGACGGGTTCTCCGACGAAGTGCAGGAGGTGAGGCGACATCCGCAGGATTGTAGAGACCACATCCGGGGCGTCGACCATGTACCAGTAGTCCATCACCAACTCGGAACCGGGGCCGCAGAGCTCTCGTACGGTGGACAATGTGGCCTTGACGGCTTCTCTCGTCAGGTACATCGACACCCCTTCCCAGACCACGAAAGTGCGTTTTCCGGGCTCGAAACCGGCCTCGAGCAGACGGGTCTTCAGAGACTGTGTCTGGAAGTCGATGGCGACCCTGATGACGCCGACGTCTGGAAATTCGTCCGGATGTTTGGCGACGATTCGGGCCTTTCGCTCTCCCGTCGACGGGTGATCGACGGCAAAGACCCGAGTATTGGCAAGCTGGTCAGAGAAGCGCCAGGCCCGAGTGTCATACCCAGCCCCGAGCAGAACGAGCTGTTCAACGCCATTGTCGAGGGCTGCGAGGAGAGCGTCGTCCATCACCCGATGCCGGGCGAGGATGTAGGCAAGCAGGCCTGGCGAGTAGGCCTCGGCCTGATCGGCGATGCGGCCGCCGACCTCCATCGTCTTCAGCGTCGCGCGTAGCAATGGTCCTAGAAATCGCTTGGCATGGGGATCGTCGATGATTCTCTGATCGGGGCTGCGACGCTGGTCCGAGGCCCGCATGAAGCAGACGACCTCGGCGGTTCGACTCGGGGCATCACGCATCGCGACATTCTCCAGTTAGACAGCGGCGGGGAGGGACACTTGAACACCAGTGGTGGCGTCGACAAGAGGGCAACCTTGTGCCTGTTCGCCAAGCCGCCGATCGCGGGAAGGGTCAAAACGCGACTGGCGGCGGAGGTGGGCGCAGTCAGGGCCGCTGAATTGGCCGCGGCCTTTCTGGCTGATTGTTGGCATGTTCAGTGGCCGAAACGCGTTCTGGCGACGACAGATGCCTCCTTCGATTTCGGGTTCGACGCGGAGCGATGGTCGCAAGGGGAGGGCGACCTCG
>Ga0315336_1003533_pt1 | contig 20544 bp, 25 predicted proteins | sample ASW5metaG_FD_204512 | JGI IMG/M metagenome (GOLD analysis project Ga0315336, IMG submission 204512) | Ammonia-oxidizing marine archaeal communities from Monterey Bay, California, United States - ASW #5 | ecosystem: Environmental > Aquatic > Marine > Intertidal zone | place: USA: California... | reverse complement strand
CGTGAAAACTCATGGCTTATCCATTCCTTCTCAGTTGGGCCTGCGCCGAACGCAAGGCATCGCCTTGTATCTGGCCCTGACTGCGACGGAAACTGTCGGCATTGGGGGTATTGATATTGAACGACAGATTGATGGTTGAGGGCACCGATTGTGTTTCATTTTTTCGTTGTTGTTCAGGCGTTTGCACGGTGACCCTCTCCCCGCGTGTCAACCGCATCCCCACAAGATTACGGTCTGTCCCGGCTACCCCGCCCACGGTAAAGGCGCCGCCCGTTGCAAATCCCGGAAACAGCCCGGCCAGAGAGGAAACGGCACCGGCCAGTAGATTACTGCCCGCAGAAGATGATGATCCCGATGCACGTTGAAATGCCTGAGACCCCAGCTTCAATAAATCCCCCTCCAGCTCCTTGACGATGGATTTAAAATCCCTGCCCTTGACCATCAGCTTGCCAAAGGCCGAGGAGAAGACTTTTTCCAGCGTCGTCGCAGCTCTTCCAGCCACCACGGAAAGGTCGCCAAGGTCGCGGGCCAATGGATCAAGGCCACGGCGTTTATCCCGGCCCAAGTCCGTCAGGGACTGACCAAGGCCGAGAAACTGTTTGCTCAAAGCTGTGGCTTCCCGCTCGGCTTTACGGGTTTTCCCGGATAAATGATCGAGCATCTTCAGGCCCTCGGCCAATTGTGCAAGCTCCGTCATTTCTGTCCTCCTTTCCTTATGTCCATATGGTCCTGTGATAGGTCTAAAAGACCCTGTAACAAATTGATTTCAAACATATTTGGCGCTATTCCAAATCGAATTTCTATATCCGCTGCCAGCTGCGAGGGTGACACCGCCCCCAATCGATCAACTCGGCCATAAAGCGGCAACAGGACGGCCCACCAGTCGCCGACATGTCGCAAACAGGCGGGCAGCGCTGGTGATGCTTCGATGGTTTTCTCGCTTCGGCTCGTCGCCCGTCTCACCTGTTCATAGGCTGCCCCCCGGCTCACCCCGCCGCCCAGATCCTCGGTCATCCACAACTGATGCCGGACCCAGGCTTTGAGACGATCGGCGGTTAGGGCAAAAAATGCGCGCGGTCCTCCACAAACCCCACCACCTGTTCGCGGATCCATAGTTGCTCCGAATACAGCCGCCGGGCATTGTCCGGGTTGCAGGGAAACTCAGCCCTGTCATAAGTGACATTTTCCCAGCGCAGGGTCAGTGCCGCCAGTCGTTCCAGCAACCGGGTTTCCAGATCCGCGGCCGATGGTTCCAGTTGCCGGTCGCGGAGCTGACGGTCAATTTGCTGGCGGAGCAGTTGCCGATACCCCGGCGCATCCTCCCCTTGCAGCCAGATCACCGCCGGCAGGTCGGTGCCGGTTTTGGGGTGGCGCAGGGTGAGCGGTGCGCCCGTCTCGGCCCGGGTGGCGCAATCAAACTGGGACAGATCAAATAGTGGGTCAGACATGGGAACTCCTTAAGCGGCATTGCGGGTGATAATCAGGTTACTGCCCGCATTGGCGTCATAGCGCGCCATGAAGGGCAGGACGAGAGTAATGGGGCCCTCGCCGGGCACCGCCGCCTCGGCCCCGGTATAAAGGATATCCGGCAGGGTCAGGATCAGATCCCCGGCGCTGCTGGCCAAGGTAATCTGCAGGCTGCTGGCCGTCTCCGAGCGGAATTTTTCCAGCAGGTCAGCGTTTTCAAAGAAGCACAGAATTTCCCCGCTAACCTTTGATTTTCCTGCATAAATTGACGATACCGCTGCGTCCCCGACAACAAAATTTGGCGCCAGATCATTGTCGATTTGCAACTCTAGCCCGGCGACGATGGCCAATGGATTCCCGTCTTCGAGCAAACTGGCAGAGAAGCTGTCAAACGGCGCACTGGTTGCCGCCGCGGTTGGTGTCGCGTCAAGGGCGCCGGTCGCGTAGCTGGCCGCCTGCCCGATAACGGAAAACTCCCCGCGTACCAGCGTATCGGGTTTTACCGACAGGCTCAGCTTGTCGACCACGCAGCCGGTCAGCCGCTGATACGTGGTGATATCGGAAAACACCCGCTCCAGCGTAAAGCTGGGCTGGCTCGCCCCGGTTGTCAAAATATCCGACGACCAGTCCGACTGCATCACCGCCGCCAGCAGGCCATCAAACGCCCCATAGGCAAGTTCAATCCCCACATCACCGGATACCCGGCTCTGGCCATGGATCACCGGTCCCGGCTGCCTGCCTTCGCGGATTTCGTCGGATTCCAGCAGGGTTTTCGACAGGCCGATATCGCAGCTGGTATGACGCAAAACTGTCATCTGCGGCACCGGTGGCACCTCGCCAAACACGGTTTCCTCAGTATAAAGAAGGCCATGCTGGCCTCCGGTTGCAAAAGTCATAATAGGCTCCTAGAAATAGCTGCGCCACTGCAGGTTCAGCGGCAGGGATGTCTGTTTCAATGGGGACTTGAGGGTACCAAGACTGGCCACGGCCAGATGCACGCTCTGTTCGTCAAAGGACAGCTCAAGGCCCGGATAAAAATGACTGCGGAGGGCGGCAACTGTCACCAGCGCTGAATGCCGTTTCGGGTCGTGCACGGTGATCCGGTAGGTCCCGGAATGATGCAGCGGCATCTGTGCCCCCAGCAACACCGATTTCGCCGGATCGGGCAGCAACGCCACCTCCAGATAGGCGGTGTCATGACGGACCCGGTACGGCCGCCCGGGAAAGGCGATTTCCGTCGCCTGATAAGCCAGAAGATGGGTATCAAGGGCCGCCTGTAATTTGGCATAGCTCATCGATACATCACCTCATACAGGATGCCCGCGCCCAAATCAGCGGGCACCACCTGCACAAGCGTGAACAGCACCGAGTCGATTTGCAGATCATCATCGATGCGCGGGACCACATCCGCACATTCCAGCAAGCCATAGCGAAGGCTCGCATCAATCAAGGGATCGGTCGCGTTTTGCCGGGCCGAAAGCGGTTTTTCCGTCGCCAGAAACCGCACCTCATAGGGGCTGAGAGATTCCGTCTCCTCGCTCCCCGGTATATAGTCGTCGGCGGTTTTGCGGATCAGTTGGGCGGATTTTGCCAACTCTCTGGCGGCAGTAAAGGCCCGGCGCACAGTTTGGTGTATGGTTGCGTTTTTCATGACTTATCCCCGCGCCAACGTCTGGGCCGACACCCGGGCCCCAATTTGCCGAAGCAGTCGATAAACGAAACTGCCGGTGCGTCCGCTGGCCTCATAGGTCAGTTCCAAAGCGCCGACTTTTTCCTTCACCGTACGGCGTCCGTCCAGCCCCTGAGTGTCTTCTAAAAAAGTCGCGGCCAGCTCCAGCGCGGCGGTACGCAACGCATGGGGCAAACCGCTCAGAACCCGGCCATCGCGGTCATAGACGGCGCTGCGTGGCCATTTCAGGCCCTGATCCCAGCTCAGGACCGTGCCCGGATAGCTGTAACTGTCGATATGTAGGCTAGCGCGGATCAGTGCCTGCTCACGCTGTCCCTCAGTGGCACTGCTCCAGTCGTCAAGGGCGAGCGCGGCGAAATGGCCATCGGCATCGGCCAGCGACAGATAGCTTGTCGCGTCCGCCACACCGGTACCGGTTTCTGTAATGAGCGTCATGAATTCTGTTCCTGAAAAGGGCAAGGAAAAGAAGCGGGAGGTCACGCCCCCGCTTCGGTTTCGGCGACTGTTTTACCCGGCGAGACGGACGGCAAGCGCCGGGCGGACCAGCGCCACACCCCACAGGATGTCAAACTCCCAGACCACCTGCTTGTACTGACGGCTGACTTCAAGCCGCAGCGACAAGCCGGTTACCGGATCGGTCATGGAAAGGATCTGATTGCCCAGCCCCAGCTCCTGAGAGCTTTGCGCCAGCGGCCGGTTGGCAAAGGCGAAGGCATCGCGGTTGAACACCAGATTGACCACATGATCACCGACAAATATCAGCGCCGCATCATCCGCCGGGGTTGATTGCAAGGCCGGAGAAATTCCGAGAGTGCTCTCATCTCCCGCCAGATCGGTGGCACTGGTGACCACATATTGCTGGTCATCGCCCTCAAGCGTGAAGATATCACCGACGATTGGGGCCGTCGTCAGCCCGTCAACGATCAGGCTGTTGCCCGACTGCCCGGCGCCGTTGACCAGTGGTGTCCCCTCGGCGCCGGTGACATGGCTCGTCACATGATCATCGCTGTGCCAGTGAATGCCATATTTCCGGCCGATTTCTCCCTCGATCTTGACCGCATCGCTACCGGCCCGGTCGGCATCGGCAAAAGCCGCGAGATTGAGGGCCTGCGCCTCGGCTTCGAAATCCAGCACACCAAAGCGGTTTTCCTTGGGCGCTTTCTGCTCCAGCAGCAAGCGGCGGGCGGCGGTGGCATCACCAGCATCACTGCCGAAGGGGGTTGTCCCCGCCGTCCCCACCAGACCATAGATGCCCACATATTTTGCGTGGATCGACTGGTTGACCGCATTGGCCAGCGCGCGAATGGCGGCACTGGCCTGAAGGGGGAGGAAATTATCGCGCATATCGACTTCCATCATTTCCTTGTCGGTCAGATAGAAACTGGCTTTCTTCCAGTTGGTCAGCTCGATTTGCACTTTCTCAAGCGCGCTGTCTTCCGGTGCCGCTGCCGTAATGCCGGGGGTGACATCTTCCGCCGTCATGTCAGAGGGAAGGATGATGTCTACCGTATCGCCTTTGGCGGCGCTATCGGCGCTATAATCGCCATTGACCAGTCGCGGCATCACCGCTTGTTCGCGCAGGGCCAACAAGCCGCGCGCCAGTATTTTCGGCATGGCTGCCGAGATATCATTTGTCATAAGATGTCTCCGTAAGGTTAAAAATCAGAGATGAGATTAAGTCCGTCCCGGACTGGTGCCGCGTCTCGCGGACTTGTCATCAGGTGCAGCAAACCAAGTCAGCCAACGAGCGTGACCTTGCCTGCCGCGATATCTTCGATGCGGGTATTCAGCGCCCAGTGTGACCCACCGCTGATCGCGCCGCCGCTCCTATTACCACCCGCGGGATCCATCCCGCTGCCGCGCCGCAGGGGTGGATCAAATGCACGGGCATAAATTGGTGATCCGCGAAACTCTTCCACCAGATCCTCTGCCGTCATCCAGCTGCCTTCTGCTGTTTCGCGTAATGATCCGTCACTGGCCAGCACCCGAAGCTGGCTCTGCCCCGCCTCGTCCACCACCGTCAGGGCGGCTTGCATATGGGGCAGCAGCAATTCGGGACTGCCGTTGCCTTTTAAAACCGCTTCCGTCGCTTTATGGGTAATCAGGTTCGTCTGGTTTCGCGCCTCCAGTTCGGCAATGCGGGCCTCAGCCTCGGCGGCGGCGGCCTGACGGGCCTGTGCACTAGCCGGATCGGGGCCGAGCTGTCGCCAGCCCGCCAGTTCTTTAGTCGCCGCTTGCGCCGCGCTGCGTTCCTTTTCAAGCGCCGAGCGCAAGCCCGATACATCGAGTTTTGCGGCAAGGTCCGGGACCAGCTGGAAACCGGTCTCAGCTCTTGCATAAAGGGGTTGGAACTGCGCCGGAATATCGGTTAATTCTTCTACATCAAGGGGAAAGTCAAACATGGGAACCTCAATAAAAAAGCCCCGAAATCCGGGGCTGCCAAAGGAATTTAAAATTATGAACCGGCGCTATCCGCCGGGCGCCGCATTGACCGACAGGCTGTCACCCAGCAGGCCACGCTGCCGGGCCTCCGCCAGCAATTCCTCCTTGCTGACATCACCCAACTGCCGCGCCGCCATCAGGAACTGCATATCCGCGGCCTTGTTGCCGCTGCCGGGCGCGCTGCGGCTGACCCCAATGGCGCCGAAATCCGGAATGTCGAGCCATCCAGCCAGCAACGCCAGCACGGCATTGAGACTATCCTCCAGGTTCATGGTCATGGCGCTGAGTGGTGACAAGGCATCGGCAGCATCCAGTGCGCGCCCGGTGGCGGTCTCGCCTCCCCCCGGCGTTTCAAATTGCAAGCCGAACAGTTGCATGGCCGTCTCCAAAGCCTCCAGTTCGCGGGCTCCGGCGGCCAGCGCCGCGCCGCTGCTTTCCACATAATAATAGCGCCCCTCGTTTTCCGTGGTGGTCAGCACCTTGTTGGGGCCGACCTCGATGGCGCCGTCGATTTCGGGATCATATCCGGACGCCGCCAGAATGGGAAAAGACGCCACGTTGAGTGCATTGCGCTGATCGGAGCGGATCTGGTAATGCTCAAGATTGAGAAAGGCCAGATCCTCCAGTGGCGGCACGGCTTCCAGAAATCCGCTGCGATTGCTGTACAGGGTAACCAGCGGAATGCGGCCGAGACTGTTCTCGCCGCTTTCCACCAGATGCCAGTCGCCGCGATCATCGGCCCGATACAGCGACCAGCTATCGCGCTCCAGCACCCGGATCTGTGCCACTTCGCGTTCCTCAAACCCTTGATAATCCGTGGCTTTTTCGCGGATACGGATCTGGGTCAGGATCTTGTCCTCCCCGTGCAGATCCCATTGGGCGGCGATCAGTTGGTCTGCCGTAATATGTACCGCATACGGCCGGCCACCGGCGGTGCTCTCACTTTGCGCCGGAAAATCCACCAGCACATGGGACAGGCCATTGACCAGCGCATCCTCAAACCAGTCGCGGGCAAACACATTAAGTCCGCGTCCCATCATGTCCATATTCTGCAGCAACGCCACCAGAGCCGGCGGCGTCGCCGCGTCAATGATCAACGGATTGGCAAACACCCGACCAACCAGTTTCTGCACCGTCCGGCGAAAAAAATTGCGCAGCACCGAGCGCCGCGCCCGCTCCGCATAGGTGCGGCCATGTTCGGCCGGATGACGGGGCAAATAACGAGTTCCTGCGGCCTGCAACGCCAGACTGCCGCCCATCAGGGCTTGCGGCAACGCCCAACGGCGGGCCATGCGCTCATAGGCCAGAGAGGTTATTGAGGGATCTTTCATGCGTCCATATCCTGTTGTCGTTTCCGGGGATGCGCGGCAAGGCCGTTAAAAGCCTCGCACACCGCATCCACCTGATCATCATGCAAACCGCCGGGAAATCCTTCCAACTCACTGAGAAAAGCCTCATTCCACGGACCTTCCACCAGCAGGACATTGCCCGCTTCGGCTTGTCCGGCGAAGGGTTTGGCTCGCACATATTTACTGCCGGTCACCGGCGTCGTTGAAATCCGAAATCCGGCCAGCAACCGGGCAAGCGCCTGACTCTGGGCCTTGCCTGCCTGTCCCGGATCCTGCGGCAAGGCAACGCCGACCTCTGGGCCGTCATTTTCCGCCAGATTACGTAAAGATCGCTCGACCTCATGGGGGGAGCCCTGAAACCGTTCCACATGCTCCACATAAAACACCCCGCGAGTATCACAGCTGACTTTCACGCCGACGGTCCAGTCACGCGGCTGTCCCGCCTCGCCGCGGCTGGCGGCCAGATCCCAACCGCGAATGCAGTGACGACGGCGGGCCGGTGCGGCGGCGACAACGGGAAACCAGCTGCGGCGAAACACCACGCCGGCGTCGGGCCTGATTTTCCAGTTGCCATGCAGCAACCGTTCCCGATCGACGGTGGTAAGGGTCGCCAGATTGGCCTTGTAACCCGGATCTTTGTCCATCAGGATCCGGTTATCTTCCACACTGGCGGCGACAAAGGTGACCGACTTGGCCACTTGCCCTGGAAATTTCGCTTCAAGCTCCTGCCGGTTACCGCTCCATTTCAAGCTATCCTCATGGCGAATAAACCAGCGGAGACGTCCCGAGCGTTCGGGCCGTGGATAGCCGGTTTTGGGGCTGATCCACCAGCTGACAAATTCCGCCACCCAACTATCCGCATCGGGATTACAGCTGGCCCGTACATAGGGCCGGCTGCCGGACAGTGACCGGTTGCGGCTCAACAGGTAGAAAAACTGCGACTGGCTAAAATGTGTCAACTCGTCAAAGCCCAGATAGCTGATTTGCGCGCCTTGCCAGTCGAATTTGTTCTTCTCATGCTCCAGATGCCCAAAACTGATGGCGCTGCCAGAGGGAAACCGCCAGCTCAACGTACTTTCGCGCGCCGTGCCGCCCAAATCGCCATAGAGACTTGAGGCCGTATCCCAGAGCCCGCCTTCATTGCGGACCTGTTTCACTGTCCGCCGGAAAATCACCGCGCGGAATTCACTTTCTTTCAGATGCCTGAGGGGTTCCATCAGCAAGGCAAAACTTTTCCCCCCACCGGCCGCACCGCCATAAATGGCAATGTCCGCCGCGGACGACAGGAACAGTTCCTGCGGTCCCGCTTGCGGCCTAATCGCGGCCATTTTCCGGCAAATATAGTTGGGGAACCTGAAAGGACGCAGATCCCGTGTCATTGGCGGCGACGGGACGATCGCTATATTTCAACGGCGAAAAATTCGCCATGAGCCATTTGCGTGTATCAATACGCAATTTGGACCGCGGGACATCCTCTGGCGGACCCTCCTCCGGCGCCTCGTTGTCATTGGCCCCGTCGGCGATTTCAAGAATTTCCCCGGCCAGAACATCGGCCATGAATTGCCGAATGATCACTTCCTCCTTGCGCTGAAAAACCGATCCCAGCACCGCCACCATATCCACAAGGCGGCCGGCTTTACGAATTTCCTCGAGGATCGGCACGGCCTTTTTTCGCCATTGAAACCGTTCCTGAACCGTCTTTTTAATCACGTCCAAGGTGTTCATTGGTTGCATTCCAATTCATTGTTAATACTAGTTTTTGGGGTATTCAATTTCCCCGAAAAAAGATGGAAAGAGAAAATCATATGGCGGTTTTTCATTCCCGCCTTACGTCCTCATCCCTGGTTTTGCGCAATTATTTCAATAAAAGGAGCTGCTTAGAGCGCCATTCGAATTCTCATCAGGCCAAAAAAAAGGTCCAAAGGAAATTTCATTTCCTGTGGACCCACCTCTCGACTATGAAAATAATGCTAGCTTAATGCTCCCCAATTGTCAAGCTTTTTTCTCGCAATTGGTGTTTTATAGAAACTCGTCCTCGAACAAGGCCAGACATTCCATAAGATTTTGCTTGGCAAATCCATTTCTTTTCCGCCGCGCCTTATCGACGGCACGACAGCTTTTACCAAACACCAGAATATCCAGAGCCGCCGTCAGGGACAGCCCGCACTCCTGCATGCGCATCGCCCATGCCATAAAGCCCTGCATGAGTTCCACATGCCAGGAGCCAATATCGCCCGGGGCCGTTGGTTGCCGAGAGAAGGATTGCGTGCGAAATCCCAATCCGGCGGTCCGTATTTGGAAGCCCAGCCTGATCCGTTCGGCCGCCCGCGCTTGCGAGACGGACATTTGCGTAAAGAGACGGCTATCAGCGACGCGACACCGTTTTTTTGTCGGTCGGCCTTTGGCCTTTCCCGTGGCCGCAATATTGTTGTTGGCCGGCCGTCTGGCTCCCTGTTTTGAAATGGCCACCCTCTTACCGGGCTTGGTTGAAGTTGTCTGGCCACAAGACTTGGCCTTGGATTGTTCACCCTTCATAATTCCTCACAATCTATGTTTTTTATGTGGAAAATATCACTCCACTCGTTTGATAATAAACGGCCGAAATCCGGCCGTCGTTTCAGGTCTATAGTCGAGGGGAAAGTAGGTGTCAGACAGCCGCGTCGTTTCTGGTTATATTTAGGTTAGCGGCGTATTCGGTGGCCCTGGTTGCCTTGTAAATTGCTCCGCAATGAGAATGCCAGGCGAGCGAATAATACCCAAATTAGTTTAAACAAGTCGTTTATTCTATCTATACTTTAGAATATTTTGGTGAAAGAGTCAAGAGTTTGTCGATTCGGCGGATCTCAACTCTTTGAAATTAAATGTATTATTTTATAATCCGGCAAATAGCCTTCAACGGAGCGGCCGGAGGAAGGAACGCTTTTGATCTCTGCTCTTGAATATAAGGTGGTATATCCATAGATTAACAAGAATGTACTGGTAAAAACAACAAACCACAGATGGACCTAATGGAAACGCGCAAAGACTTCGTCGACAGCATCGGCAATACCCCCCTCATTAAATTAACTGCCGCCTCCGAACTCACTGGATGCGACATCTATGGCAAAGCCGAATTTCTCAATCCCGGCGGGTCAGTCAAAGATCGGGCGGCGCTCGGTATTATCAAGGATGCGGAAGAAAAGGGCCTGCTCAAACCCGGCGGCCTTATTGTCGAGGGCACGGCGGGAAACACCGGCATAGGTCTGGCGCTGGTGGCAAATGCCAAGGGCTACAAGACGGTCATTGTCATGCCCGAAACCCAGACAGATGAAAAGAAGGCCCTGCTCCGCTATTGCGGCGCGGACTTACGGCTGGTTCCGGCCAAGCCTTACAAGGACCCGGACAATTATATCAAATATTCCGGCCGCCTGGCGGAGGAACTGGGCAAGACCCATCCAGAAGGCGTGATCTGGGCGAATCAATTTGACAATGTCGCTAATCGTCAGGGACATATCGATGGCACCGGCCCGGAAATCTGGAACCAGACTGATGGCAAGATCGATGGCTTTATCTGTGCGGTCGGCAGCGGCGGCACCCTGGCCGGCATTGCCACAGTGTTGCGCGGCCATAAACCGGACGTCAAAATCGGCCTCGCCGATCCCATGGGCGCGGCGCTATATAACTATTACAAGCATGGCGAACTCAAATCCGAAGGCAGCTCCATTACCGAAGGGATTGGCCAGGGGCGGATTACTGCCAATCTGGAAGGATTGGACATCGACATGCCCTACCAAATCGACGATGTGGAAGCGCTCAATGTTCTGTATGACCTGAATATCCATGAAGGACTGCAGCTTGGTGTCTCCTCCGGTATCAACGTGGCCGGGGCAATTCGCATGGCCCGGGACATGGGACCGGGACATACCATTGTCACCATTTTGGCCGATACGGCGCAAAAGTACTTTAGCAAACTGATGGACGTTGATATGCTTCGGGAAAAGAATCTTCCGGTCGCACCCTGGCTGGCGGATTAGGAGACTAAACCGGAGCCTTTTATGACGCTACCCCTGTTTCGAGATGATGCCTACCTGATCACAACCGAGGCCGTTGTCACGGCTATTAACGAGGCCGGGGGTATCGTCCTCGATCAAACAATCTTCTATCCCACCGGCGGCGGCCAGCCCGGAGACAACGGCTGGCTGACAATGGCGGACGGCACTGAAATCGCCATCGTCACGGCCGTTAAAGGCGAGACACCCGATGAAATCGTCCATGTCCCGGCTGAAGGCTCAACCCTGCCGGATATCGGCAGCCCGGTGGACATCGAAATCGACTGGAAAACCCGGCACCGCTATATGCGCATGCATAGCTGCCTGCACCTGCTCTCGGCTGTCCTGCCCTACCCGGTAACCGGCGGTCAGGTGTCTGACGGCAAAGGCCGCCTCGATTTCGATTTGCCCGAAGCCACCCTCGACAAGGAAAAAATAACGACAGCGCTGAACCAGCTGGTTGCGGAAGGTCATTCTTTGTCCAGCGACTGGATAAGTGAAGAAGAACTGGACGCGAAGCCGGAATTGGTTAAAACCATGTCCGTGCAACCACCGCGGGGCAACGGCCGTATTCGCCTGGTCAAGGTGGGCGACATCGATTTGCAACCTTGCGGGGGTACGCATGTGCGCAACACCTCGGAAATTGGGCCCGTACGGGTCCGCAAAATAGAAAAAAAGGGCCGGCAGAACCGCCGGGTGTCCCTGATATTTGATGACGAAACTACTGGATGACGAAAGAACCCGCATGTCCTATGTAAATCCCAATTCTCTTGTTTCCACGGACTGGCTGGCCGAGCATATCAATGCCCCGGATGTGCGAATTGTCGATGCCTCCTGGTACATGCCCGCCGCCAACCGAAATCCGCGGGCCGAATATGACGCCGCGCATATCCCCGGCGCCGTTTTCTTCGATATCGACGAGATTGCCGATACCGACAATTCCCTGCCCCATATGGTGCCAAGCCCGGAGAAATTTTCCAGCCGCCTGCGCAAACTGGGTCTGGGCGATGGCAACCGCATCGTGATTTACGATGGATCGGGACTGGTCAGTGCAGCCCGGGCCTGGTGGCTGATCCGGCTGTTCGGTCATGAAGATGTGGCCATACTGGATGGCGGCCTGCCCAAATGGAAAGCCGAAGGACGGCCGCTGGACGATTTGCCGGTCAAACCGGCAGAGCGCCATTTCACCTCCCGCATCAACAGTTTTATGCTGCGTGAGAAGGATCAGGTGCTGCGCAATATAGACAGTGCCCGTGAACAGGTCGTCGATGCCCGTTCTGCCGGTCGCTTCACCGGCGCCGACGCAGAACCCCGCGCCGGACTGCGCGGCGGCCATATTCCCAATTCGTGCAACCTGCCGTTCACTGATTTATTGAATGACGGTGACAGCACAGTGCGCCCGGCCGAGGAATTATCTGCAGCTTTCGCCAAGGCAGGTATTGAATTCACGCGGCCGATTATTACCTCCTGTGGATCCGGCATCACGGCTTGTGTGCTGGCTTTTGGACTACATTTGCTTGGCCATCGACGGGTTGCCGTCTTTGATGGATCCTGGACGGAATGGGGTCTCGACGAAACAACACCTGTGGAAACTGGATAAGTACCAATGCCAATAAAACGCCCTCCCCAGCCGACCCATTCGGGTAAATGGCCCGTGACTATAACCTATTTGCAAATGGCGGATCGGTCGGCCCACGCCATGCTGCCCGCTCCGGCCGCTCCCCATGCAATTTTCCGTGCGGAAAACCCGACTATATCCTTTTACCGCTATCTCTATGACGCCGTGGGAAGGGACTGGGCCTGGACGGATCGCAAGAAGCTTTCCGATGAGGCGCTTGAGACGATTATCACCAACCCGACGACGGAAATTTATGTTCTCTATATCAAAGGCGTGCCGGCGGGCTTCGCCGAGCTGAATACAGCGGATATGCCCGACGCGGTTGATCTCGCCTATTTTGGCATCATGCCGGAATTTATCGGCATGAAAATGGGCCCTTATTTCCTGAGCTGGGCGTTGGAAGAAGCTTGGCGAGATGACCCCGCCACAGTAACCGTCAATACCTGCACGCTGGACCACCCGAAAGCCCTGCCGATGTATCAGCGATTCGGGTTCCAGCCGATCCGCCAACAGGAACTGGAAATCGACCCGGTCCCCGATCCCTGATCACTTTTTTGGCAAAACCCTGAGATTTCTTGACCTTGCCGACATATAAACCTACTCTGATAGAAGGGTGCATGGATGCCCTGCTATCGGAGTGGTCCTTATGAAATTTCAAACTTCAAGGGCAAGATTGTCACGATCCACTGCCCTCGCGTTACTAGCCACACCCCTTTTCGCCTTTGCCAGTGCCGCGGCGCCGCAAATCATGGCCGTCGCCTCTACTGATCTGGCGATCCCGGTTACCTGTGATGGCGGGGAATGCAGTGTGGAACTATCCTCAATTTGCCTGCAGGAACATCGCGGCTCTCCGTATCCCGGCACCGCCTATTATGTGCATGGCGATACTCAATTCCAGCTGACGGGCGTCACCGATGCGGGACAGGAAATCAAGCTGTCCAGTGTTGACTTGAAGGTTGAGGCCGCCCGCGGTCATAACGCCGTCAAAGTCGGCTTTAACGAAACGGCGCTGCGTAAATATGGCCCGATGACGGTTCGGATCTCCGTGCCTGAGAATATGTCCATTGTGCCCCTGCCCATTGCCAATGACGTCAACCCGCAAACCGATGCGGATATTGCCCTGGCCACTGGCCCGTTACGGCACCTGGCCAGCAGCATTGTCGACGACAATACGCATAAACGCGATGCCGCGGAACTTCTCAATCAAACGATCAATCGCCTGCCCTGGCGCGGCCGGGCAACCGATGAGGAACGCCTCTCTGCCGAAGGGGAGTATCGGAATATAAGGGCGTCCGCCCCCTTCTCTCAGCAGGCGAAAGACAATGCCAACGCAGTCATGAAAGAATGCGCGACCCGTACATATGCCGGGTCGCTGACCCTGCGCCAATGCCTCGGCAGCTGGCATGACCGGCTGATCGGCAAGCTCAACAGCAAATACTGGAACCAGGTGAAAACCGGCAGCTAAGCCTTTCCTCCGACAAAAAAAACCCGGTGATTTCTCACCGGGCTTTTTTGTTGTCTTGCGCGCCTTAGGCGTTGTGCAGGATCTGTGACAGGAACAGTTTCGTCCGATCGCTTTGTGGATTGTCGAAGAACTCCTGTGGTGGAGCCTGCTCGATAATCTCACCGGCATCCATAAACATGACCCGATCCGCCACGGTCTTGGCAAAGCCCATTTCATGGGTCACACAGATCATTGTCATGCCTTCTTCGGCAAGGCTGATCATGGTGTCCAGAACTTCCGAAATCATTTCCGGATCGAGCGCCGATGTCGGCTCATCAAACAGCATGATCCGCGGGTTCATGCAGAGCGAACGGGCAATTGCCACACGCTGTTGCTGACCGCCGGAAAGCTGTCCTGGATACTTCAGCGCCTGTTCCGGGATCTTCACCCGTTCCAGGAACTTCATCGCCACGGCCTCGGCTTCCTCTTTTGGTGTCTTGCGAACCCAAATCGGCGCCAAGGTGCAGTTTTCCAGAACCGTCAAATGCGGGAAGAGATTGAAATGCTGAAACACCATACCGACTTCGCGGCGGATTTCATCAATCTTCTTCACGTCATTGGTCAGTTCTATGCCATCGACGATGATCTGTCCCTGCTGATGCTCTTCCAGACGGTTGATGCAGCGGATCATTGTCGATTTACCGGACCCGGAAGGTCCACAAACCACAATTTTCTCACCCCGTTCAACCGTCAGGTTGATATCTTTAAGGACATGGAATTCACCATACCATTTGTGCATCCCGACCAATTGGATGGCGACATCTTCTTGTGTTTGAGTACTGGCAGCTTCACTCATATCTCTGCCTCCTATCTTTTATGACCGGTATGGAGTTTGTTCTCCAACCAGATGCTATAACGTGACATGCCGAAGCAGAAAACCCAGAAAACCATGGCAACGAAGATATATCCTTCGTTCGCCATTCCGAGCCATTCCTTATCCGTGGTGCCGGTTTTAACGATGCTCAAGAGATCCAGCAGACCAATGATCAGCACCAATGTCGTATCCTTAAACAGACCGATAAAAGTGTTCACAATGGATGGAATGGAAATCTTCAGCGCCTGGGGTAAAACGATCAACCCTGTGGCTTTCCAGAAACCGAGACCAAGAGAATTGGCGGCTTCCATTTGTCCTTTCGGGATTGCCTGCAGACCACCGCGCACTACTTCCGCCATATAAGCGGCAGAGAACAGCGACATACCCACCAACGCCCGGACCAGTTTATCGAAATTCATACCTTCTGGCAGGAATAGCGGCAGCATGACCGAGGACATGAACAACACTGTGATCAACGGCACGCCGCGGATCAATTCGATAAAGCCAACACAGAGCATTCTGACAATCGGCATTTCCGACCGCCGTCCCAGGGCCAGAACAATTCCCAGTGGCAGCGCCACGAAAATCGACACTGACGCCAAAACCAGGGTCAGGAACAATCCACCCCATTCGGAGGTTTCAACAGTTGGAAGACCGAAATACCCACCTGAAAACAGGAAGTAGCAGATTACCGGATAGACGGCGAACATATAAACGGCTGGCCATTTCTTGTTCTTCACCCAGTCGGACAGGATACAGAAGATGCCGATGGCCCCAAGAACATAGCCGACATCCACACGCCAGCGTTCTTCCACCGGATAGAAGCCGTACATGATTTGGCCAAAGCGTGCCTTGATAAACACCCAGCAAGCGCCGGTGTCTGTACAGTCCGCTCGGGTTTCCCCGGCGAAATTCGCGTTGATGATCGTATAGGATACGAAACCGCTGATTGCAACCCAGGCGACATAAACGGACACTAGCGTTAAGATGATATTCAGCGGACTGGAAAATAGATTGTTCCGCATCCAACCGATAACACCCGATTCTGACACCGGCGGCGGCAACTCAGGATGACGTTCTGTTTTTACAATAGCCATCTTACCTCTCCACCAATGCAATACGTTTGTTATACCAGTTCATGAACATGGAGATGATCAGGCTGATCGATAGATAGAACAGCATGGTAATCCCGATGACTTCAATGGCCTGGCCGGTCTGGTTCAACGAAGTCCCGGCGAAAATCGCCGTAATATCCGCATACCCAATGGCCGTCGCCAAAGACGAGTTTTTCACGAGGTTGAGATATTGACTGGTCAATGGCGGTACGATCACCCGAAGCGCCTGCGGCAGAACCACCAGACGCATGGCGAGGCCGGACCGGATACCCAATGAATTGGCCGCTTCCGTTTGTCCATGGCTGACCGAATTAATTCCCGACCGCACAATCTCGGCGATAAAGGCACCGGTATAAACCGACAGGCCAATCAACAATGCCAGAAATTCCGGTTCCAGAACCCACCCCCCCTTAATTCCAAAGCGTCCGAAAGCCGGATAGTCAATGGTATAGGGCAGTCCCATGATCAAGGCCGCAATTGTCGGTAAGACGATGACCAAGCCGACATAAGACCAGAAAACCGGGAAAGTCTCCCCCGTTAGATCCTGTCGCTTCTTCGCCCATTTGGAAATGAATACACCGATCACGATCGCCACCAGTAGCGCCACTGGAATGACCCAAAAGCCGTCCGATGGGACAATACTGGGAAAATTGATCCCCCGGTTATTGACGTAGAAATTTTCGCCCAACTGGAAGCTTTCTTTCACCAACGGCAAAACACCAAGCACGGCGAAATACCAGAATAAAAGCTGCACCAATAGAGGGATGTTCCGGACCACCTCGATATAAACCGCGGCGATCTTATTGACGACCCAGTTGCTGGATAGCCGCAGGACACCGAAAATAAAGCCGAGAGTGGTGGCAAGGAAGATACCGGAAAGCGAGACGGCAAGTGTATTGATGATACCAATCAACAAGACGTCAAAATGTGTGGAAGTCTGGCTGCTATAGTCCATTATCAGGACAATACCAATTCCGAAGCCCGAAGGCTGTTGCAAGAAACCTAATCCGGAACTGATCCCCAGCTTCTCTAAGTTATCTATTGTGTTATCGGCAATGTAATAAACAAAAGCGACAAATAGAACGATAACGAGAATTTGGTATAAAACAGCCCGAACTCTCGGATCTCGTAACTTACTATCTCCCGCTCCTAGACCCTGTGCGTCAGTGGTCATAAGAGTCCCCTCCTCAAAACGTTACTGCAAAATCAGGTAAGAAAAAGCAAAAAGAGTGCATGTCCCGTGAGGGGCACACACTCTTTTCTTTTCTTTTCGTTACTAACCTCGCTTAACGCATTGGTGGAGAGTAAAGGATACCTCCCTTGTTCCACTGAGCGTTCAAGCCACGAGAAATATTCAGAGGTGTACCCTCACCAAGGTTTGTGGCAAAGCTTTCGCCGTAGTTACCGACCAACTTAAGGATGTTGTAAGCGAACTCCTTTGACAGTCCGAGCTGCTCGCCAAGATCACCAGAGGTTCCAAGAATACGGGCGATGCCAGGATTTTTGGTGTTGGCTTTCAAATCGTCAACATTCGCAGAAGAGATGTTATGCTCTTCGCCGGCAATCATCGTATTCAATGTCCAACGTGCAATATCACCCCACTGGTTGTCGCCGTGGCGAACCAATGGACCAAGAGGCTCTTTGGAAATGATTTCTGGAAGAACAACATGAGCTTCCGGATCAGCAATCACGGAGCGCTGTGCATACAGGCCCGATTGGTCAGTCGTGTAAACGTCACATGTGTCTTGAATGTAAGCTTCACGTACTTCGTCAGCTGTGTCGAACAGAACTGAGTCATATTTCATGCCATTGGCAGTGAAATAATCAGCCAGGTTCAATTCAGTTGTTGTACCAGACTGCAGGCATACACGCGCGCCATCAAGTTCCAGAGCAGATTTAACGCCCAGAGCTTTTTTGACCATGAAGCCTTGGCCGTCATAGTAGTTCACACCGACAAATTCAAAACCAAGATTAACATCACGGCTGAATGTCCAAGTCGTATTCCGGGCCAATACATCAATTTCACCAGACTGAAGCGCTGTAAAGCGTTCTTTGGCGGTTGTTGGTGTATATTTTACTTTATCTGCATCCGCAAAGATTGCGGCGGCCATTGAACGGCAGAAGTCGACATCAAAGCCTTCCCATTTGCCGTCGTTATTTGGAGCTGCGAAGCCGGCAAGTCCCGTGGTCACACCACATTGGATAAAGCCTTTAGCTTTCACATCGTCCAAGGTTCCAGCGGTTGCCGCTGTCGCCAAAAGTGTTGCAGAGGCTGCAACAGCAATAAAAATTGCTTTCTTCATGAATAAACCTTCCTGTCTATTTTTTTAACATTTAATCTCACGCCCTTAATTTGAGCGTTTTTTCACATGCCCTTATGATTGAACATTTAAGTGAAAAAAACTGAAAATCATAATTGAACTTTCCTGACTTTCTTCGTAATCGACGATAGTATTTCTGGACCAATCGTCAACGGAAAATTTTACGGATTTCAATTTTTTGTCAAAATAGCATCCCCAGCACACTAAATTTTGCCCTTTAAACTTCATCTGCGTTCCTATATTCAACTATCAAGAACACAGGAATGATCACACGGAGACATCACGAATGGAAGACGAGACAAAGCTGGTAACATCAGGCCGAGACCCGGAAGGAAATTTTGGTGTCGTGAATGCCCCGGTCTATCATGCTTCGACAATTCTTTATCCGTCTTTGGCGGCCCTGCAAAAAACCCATGCCGCCCGCGCTGCAGGTGAACGTGTCGTCTCTTATGGTCGTAAGGGCACGCCGACGACTTGGTCATTGGAAGATGCGGTTACCGCACTTGAGGGTGGTTACAGATGTCAGGTTTTTCCGTCCGGACTCGCCGCTTGTTCAAATGCCATGATGGCCTTCCTGAAAACCGGTGATCATCTTCTAATAACAGATAGCGTCTATGGACCAAGCCGCGCTTTTTGCGACACCGTCCTGCGCCGCTTCGGTGTCGACGTCACCTATTATGATCCGTTGATTGGTGCCGGAATAGCAGACCTGATTCAACCCAATACCACTGTTTTATATGTGGAGGCGCCCGGGTCTCAGACCTTTGAAATGCAGGACATCCCTACGTTATCGGAAGTAGCCCATAGCAAGGGACTGGTGGTGATGATGGATAATACCTGGGCGTCACCGCTTTTTTGCAAACCCTTTGATCTGGGTGTTGATGTCTCCATTCAAGCCGGTACAAAATATATCGTCGGACACTCCGATGTCATGATCGGAACCGTTACAGCAACGAAAGAATGCTGGCCAGCGCTAGATGCAAGTGCCGGGGCGTTCGGCCAAACGGCTGGACCGGATGATATCTATCTGGCACAGCGCGGGATCCGCACCCTGTCCGTTCGATTAAAGCAACATATGGAAAATGGTATTGCTGTTGCCGAATGGTTGAAGGGCCGGCCGGAAGTCCATTCCGTGTTGCATCCTGCCCTGCCCGATCATCCCGGGCATGACATCTGGAAGCGCAATTTTCTCGGCGCATCCGGCTTGTTTTCGTTCCGCCTGAACGCCGTTTCAAAAGAGGCCATCGCCGCCTTTATTGACGATCTTGAATTGTTCGGAATTGGCTATTCATGGGGGGGATATGAGAGCCTTGTCATCTTGGCGGATCCGACTTCAAGTCGAACTGCAACCCGTTGGGATAACACGAACCCCCTCATCCGTCTTCATATTGGTCTGGAAGCTGTTGAGGACCTAATTGACGATTTAGGCGCGGGTTTTGACAGGCTAAATACAGCAAAATAGTGTATTTAAGGCGAATCGCTGTTGAGAAGTTGAGATAAGGAATAGGGTTAACAGGTTGATTCGCATTTGGATTATGATCTTATTAAAATTTAGGATAAATGCATGAACGCAGATCTTTTACGGCAAATCAGCTTTAATAAAGCCGGACTTGTCCCTGCGATTGCCCAACAGCATGACACCGGTGAAGTGCTGATGATGGCCTGGATGAATGCAGATGCCGTGGCGGAAACGCTGGAAACTGGCCGAGTATGCTATTGGTCCCGCTCCCGCGCGGCGTTATGGCGCAAAGGGGAGAGTTCGGGTCATATCCAGGAATTGGTGGATTTTCGAATTGATTGCGACGGAGATACAGTGTTGCTGCTCGTCGACCAAACCGGTGTTGCCTGCCATACGGGGCGAAAAAACTGCTTTTTCACCTCCTTCAAAGACGGGAAAAGCGAGATTATAGCTGATGTCGAGGTCTCCCCGGAAACCATGTATGGAATACCGGCCGACCCGTCATGATGCTGTCCGTGGAAGAATGGGGCGTTATCCAGCTTTCCCTGAAAGTCGCCATCTGGTGTGTGCTGGTGACCCTGCTTCCTTCCATTGCACTGGGTTGGGTGCTCGCCCGGCGGAATTTCTATGGAAAAGCGGTCCTGAATGCTCTCATTCATCTGCCGCTTGTTCTGCCGCCCGTGGTCGTGGGCTATTTTTTACTGGTCACTTTGGGACGCCGCGACCTAATCGGAAGC
>Ga0315336_1003532_pt1 | contig 20567 bp, 20 predicted proteins | sample ASW5metaG_FD_204512 | JGI IMG/M metagenome (GOLD analysis project Ga0315336, IMG submission 204512) | Ammonia-oxidizing marine archaeal communities from Monterey Bay, California, United States - ASW #5 | ecosystem: Environmental > Aquatic > Marine > Intertidal zone | place: USA: California... | reverse complement strand
TCGGCCACCGACACCGGAGGCATTCGAGCCGTTTTCAGCGAGCTACGGGGCTCCGCCCCTGCGCCCGCCGAAAACGGCCCAGATCCTAACTTAGAAAGTGGTACAACTTGTGGGGGCAGGTCACTTGGCAGAACCAAGCTCGACACCGCACCACCCAGGAAACCAAACAAAACTGCAACAACCAAGAACCGAAGATCGACGGACTTTTTCATAGAAGCCTCCCGGTTCTATGAACGTGAATAGGTAGCTCCCGGTTACAACAAGTTTTCTGGATGTCGCAGCAGGGGCGCGGTCCGCCGAACGCCTTAGCCGACGGCTTCTTCGATCAGCTTGCCGCCGTTGACGGTCGCCCGCTCGGCCCGCGCATTGTGTAGGTAGGTGAGGTCGAGGTGGTTGAGTCCAAGTTGGTGTAGGATCGTCGCGTGAATGTCGTGGACGTGGTAAGGCTTGTCCACGGCACGTAGTCCGATCTCATCCGTCGTGCCGATCGCCTGTCCCGGCTTGACGCCGCCGCCGGCCATCCAAATCGTGAAGCCCCACGGGTTGTGATCGCGGCCGATGCCTTTTTCGTTGAAAGGTGTCCGGCCGAACTCGCCGCCCCACACGACCAGCGTCTCGTCGAGCAATCCGCGCGCCTTGAGATCGGTCAAGAGTCCGGCGATTGGCTTGTCCGAAGCTTTACACCACTGGTCGTGGTTGCCTTCGATGTCCCGATGCGCGTCCCAGCCGCTGCCGCTGCCGCAATAGCACTCGACGAACCGCACGCCGCGCTCGACCAACCGCCGCGCGAGCAGACAGTTCGAGCCGAACTTGGCCGTCTCCTCTTTGTTTATGCCGTAAAGCTGCTTCGTCGCTTCGGACTCACTCGCAACATCCACCGCTTCCGGCGCCGACGACTGCATCCGATACGCGAGTTCATACGACTCGATGCGTGCCTCGAGGTCCGTGTCCTCGGGACGGCTGCCGGCATGATGTCGATTGAGATCTTGGAGCAGATCCAGCTTGCGCCGCTGTTGCCGGTCGCCCATCGTCTCCGGCGGCGCCAGATCGAGAATCGGCGGACCGTCCTGCTGAAACAACGTCCCTTGATAGACCGCCGGCAGGAACCCCGAGCTCCAGGTCTTCGCCCCGCCCAGCACGCCCTTGTTGTCCGTGAGAATGACGAACGACGGCAAGTTCTCGTTCGCCGTCCCCAGACCGTACTTTACCCATGCGCCAAGCGACGGCCGCCCGGCGAGAATCGAGCCCGTATTCATCTGCGAGACCGACCCCACGTGATTCAACCCGTCCGCCCAACAAGAACGAACGACGGCAAGATCATCGGCGTGCTCAGCGATATGCGGGTACCAGTCCGACACCCACAGCCCGCTCTCGCCATGCCGCTTCCAAACCCGTTTCGTTGGGAGGATCGTGTTGTCGGACGTGCCCATTGCCGTCACCGGGCGTCCGAACGACTCCGGCATCGGCTGTCCGGCCAACGTGTCGAGCACTGGTTTGTAGTCGAACAGATCGATGTGGCTTGGCCCACCCTCCATGAAGAGCCAGATCACCGACTTTGCTTTGGGTGCGTGGTGGGGTTCCTTCGCGGCCAACACGTTCGCGCCCGACGCCCGCGGCAACGCACCGCCACCATCAAGCAGATGAGTCAGCGCCAGCGCCCCCAACCCGCTACCGGCCCGAGTCAGAAACCGCCGCCGCGATGCAAGCGAGCTTTGTTGCTGTCGTCGTTGGGGCATCGATCGAATCACCATTCGCGATCAGTAGCGGAACACAAACTCGTTCGCGTTCAGCAGTGTGTGGCAGAAGTCAACGAACGCCGCGGCCCGCGTCTCGCTCACGCCTTCCGGGATCACCGCCGGTAATGCCAGCGCCTTTCCGTCTTCCTGCCGCTCAGCGATCAGCCGTGTCTGCTCATCAAGGAACGTTAGAGCTTTGTCCTTCTCCCAGCCAGCCGGTTCCCGCGAGAACGCCAGCGTGTAGGCGTCACTCACTCCGCCGTTCCAGTCGTCGCCGTTCTTCTCAAGAACCCGCCCGGCAAATCCCTTCGCCCATCCGAGGAACTGATCGTTGTTTAACATCGAGAGCGCTTGCGGGGCCGTCGTCGTCACGGTGCGCCGCGCACAGCTTTCATGGGTATCCGGCATGTCGAACGCCATCAGCATCGGGTAACGGGCATTGCGGCGAACGAAAACGTATACGCTGCGCCGTTGCGCTTCGACCGGGTTATCCGATACCTTCCAGCCACCCCGTGGCGTCGGAGCGCCCGCGGGTAGAGGCGGAAAAACGCTCGGCCCGCCCATCTTCTTTTCGAGCATTCCAGCCACGGCAAGCGAAGCGTCCCGGATCACCTCGCCCTCCAGCCTCTGTGGAGCGAAGCGCCAAAACAGCCGGTTCAGCGGATCAGCTTCATGCGCGTCGGCACGATGGACGGAGTTCTGTTGGTACGTCGCCGAGTTCATGATCAGCCGATGCACATGCTTCACACTCCAACCGCTCTTGATGAACTCGTCCGTCAGCCAATCGAGTAGCTCAGGGTGCGTCGGCGACCCGCCCATCAGTCCGAAGTCGCTCGGCGTCGCTACGATGCCGCGTCCGAAGTGATAGTGCCAAATGCGGTTCACCATCACGCGGGTTGTCAATGGGTTCTTCGGATCGGCGAGCCAGTTCGCGAGCGCTGTGCGCCGGCCCGTCGAGTCAAGATTCGGCAGTTCGGGGATGGCGGCCGGTTCCGGATCCAGAATCGACAGAAAGCCCGGCGCGACCTCGTCACCCGGCGACTCATGAGAACCAACACCAAGGATGTGGGTGGGCGGCGCCTCGCTTCCGATGTCCCTTACGCCGGTCGCCTTCGGGGGCTCGCCGGGATGCAAGTGCTCGAACGTCTCCAACTCGGCCCGCAGCCGTTCGTACTCTTCTTTCTGTTCGCCCTTCAGTTCCTTGGCCAGCCGTTTCTCCGTATAGATGAAACACATTTCCCACTGATGCTTGCGGTAAATCTGCTTGTCGTACGCATCTTGCGCCTCAACCGGTTCGCGCAGCATGACGCGGGTCTCCGGCGCTCGGCGCAGGATCTGGTGTTCCCACTGCTTCTGTTTTCCCGGTTGAAAAAGTTCCTCAATCCGCGCTCGAATATCTTTCGTCGCCTCTTCCCACGCGGTCAGCCGCGTATCGTATCCCCGACGCTCCTCGCTGCTCAGAAGAACGATGTCGTCGTCTTCCGCGGTGTTGGCGAAGAAGGCTTGCAGACGGTAGTAGTCCTTCTGAAGGATCGGATCGAACTTGTGGTCGTGGCACTTCGCACAGCCGTAGGTTAGCCCCAGGAAGGTAGCGCCGACGGTGTCGGTGATATCGTGCAAAATCTCTTGGCGGCGCTGCCGCAGATTGGGGGCATTCGATTCATCCGGGAAATTGCGATTGAATGCTGTCGCGATCAGCGCGTCGAAATCGTCGGGCCAAAGCTCATCGCCGGCGATCTGTTCCTTGATGAAGAGGTCGTACGGTTTGTCCTGGTTGAAGGCCTGGATGACGTAATCGCGATAGCGCCACGCATTGGGCCGCGTCTGATCGGCCTTGAATCCTTCGCTCTCGGCATAGCGGGCGAGGTCAAGCCAGTGGCGGCCCCAGCGTTCGCCATATTGCGGCGATGCCAGCAGCCCGTCAACGACACGGGCAAAGGCATCCGCACTGTCGTCTTGTGCAAATGCCGCCACGTCCTCAGGCGAGGGTGGCAGTCCGATCAGGTCGAAATAGGCACGGCGAAGCAGTGTGATCTTGTCCGCCTGCTCGCCTGGCGCGATCTGTTTCTGCTCAAGCTCGTGGGCGATGAAGGCGTCGACAGAGTTGCGGAGCCAATCCTGCCGTGCTACTTCCGGGACCGCGGGCCGCTCCACTTCCTGAAAAGCCCAGTACGAGCGCTGACGCGTTGTGAACGGATCTTCGGTGCGCGGAGCAGTTGCTCCGATAACCGAAAACACCAAGCCGACTGCCAGAGCAGTAGCTTTTCTGGGAACCATGCGAATTCCTCGCCTATGCGGTTTTGGGAGTCAAAGAGAGTAAACAGTGGCCCGCTACTACTATCTTATGCAGCCAGTCCGCTGTCAATGGTGGCCCGATTACAGCCGAGGCTACTTCTTAAGTTGGTAAACGGCGACGTCGGCGCGCAACGACCGCCACCAGCGGATGTGGTTGTCGTGGCGTAGAAAGTACGAACGCTCGATGGTCAGTTGCTCTTGCCGCACCGTCTCTTCAAAATCGAGCACCGTCAAAAAGTGGATATTCGGCGTATTGTGCCACTCGTAGGGAAGATGGTCGGCCTTCGGCGCCCTCCCGGTTCGCAGCAGCGACGCACGGACCGACCAGTGGCCGAAGTTCGGAAACGCCACAATCGCTCGCCGCCCGACCCGCACCATTTCGCGAAGGACGTTCAAGGGGTGATGAGTCTCCTGCAACGTTTGGCTCAGGATGATGTAGTCAAAACATTGCTCGGGATAATCAGCCAAACCCTGATCGATGTCGCCTTGGTATACCGACAGGCCGCGTGCGACGCACTTGCGCACTTTCTCGGGCGAGATCTCGACACCGCGCGCCTTGACGTTGCGCCGCTCTGCCAACCAGCCCAGTAGTTCGCCCTCTCCGCATCCGAGATCGAGCACGCTGGCGCCCTCTTCGACCATCTCGCCGATGATCGCGTAGTCCCGCCGCCCGAGAACATCGGGAACGATCGAACTCAATGTGGCCTGGGCCGTCGCCATTGCTGTTCATTATAGTGATCGCTGTCCGTACCTCTGCCGAACGACGCGAATCGAACGGCTCGGCGCCGGCGAAGCCGGCTGCTTGTCACCACGGACTGCTAAGCGCCGGATTGAGAGGCAGGAAGGGGCAGGCGCTTATACGTGTTTTCGAGGAAGCTCTTGATCAGCTCTGTCTGCTCCCCGACTTCGATCAGGAATGCGTCGTGACCGTAGTTCGATGGAAGTTCGACATAAGCAACATCAAGGTTGCGGCCACGCAGTGCTCGAACAACTTCCTGTGACTGATAGCTCGGGTAGAGCCAATCCAAAGTAAAGCTCAGGACCAAGAAGCGCGTTTCGGCGCGTCCGAATGCTTCGCCCAACGACGAGAAGCCTCGCGTGGCGTCGAATGAATCCATCGCTCGCGTGATCACGAGATACGAGTTCGCATCGAAGCGGCTCACAAACTGGCCGCCGCGGTAGCGCAGGTAGCTCTCCACTTCGAACATACCGCTGGAGTCGGGCTCGGGCTCTCGACGACGACGCCCGAACTTCTCGCGCATCGAGTCGTCGCTCATGTAGGTGATATGGCCGACCATGCGGGCCACCGCTAGTCCACGCGCGGGGCCGACACCCTCGTAGTAGTCGCCGTTATTCCAGTCCGGGTCAGCCATGATCGCTTGGCGGCCCACTTCGTTGAAGGCGATCTGTTGCGCCGAATGGCGGTGCGTGCCGGCAATCGGAATCGCTGACGCGATCTCGTCCGGATAGTCAGCGACCCACTGCAGCGCCTGCATCGCTCCCATCGAACCGCCGGCCACCGACAAGACTCTCTCGATACCCAAAGAATCCATGAGCTTCTTCTGCAGCCTGACCATGTCGGCGATCGTCACATAGGGGAACGAAGAACCGTAAGGCCGTCCCGTATCGGGACGAATCGAAGACGGGCCGGTCGTACCTCGACATCCGCCGAGGCAGTTAGTGCAGATCACGAAATACTTGTTCGTGTCGAAAGCCTTGCCGGGACCGATCATGTTGTCCCACCAGCCGGGCTTACCATCTTCGTCGCTGATGCCGGCGGCATGAGCGTCGCCCGAGAAGGCGTGCTGAACGAGCACCGCGTTCGACTTGTCGTCGTCGAGTGTGCCGTACGTTTCGTAGGCGACTTCCACCGCGCGCAATAGTTCGCCGCAGTCGAGCGGTAGCTCATCGAATTGAGCAATCTGCGTTCGAACGATCATGTCTTGGCGGGGAGATTGAAACGAGCCCGGATGTCTGTATGATAACGCCGTCCGGGCATTACTGAGGAGTCTCGATGCGGCTATTGAAGCCCCAAAAAAAGACGGCAGCCCTTTCGGACTGCCTCCTCTTCGAACGGACCGTACTGAACCGCGGCACCGGTCTGTCACGAGTTCAAGCTGCCAAAGCAACTTGCGAAAAGTCGATCACGCTTGGTGCGCGTTGAGTGGCTACTACTTCTTCTTCTTGGCCGCCTTCTTCTTCGTAGCTTTCTTGGCTGCCTTCTTCTTGGTGGCCTTCTTGGCTACCTTCTTCTTGGTGGCCTTCTTGGCTACCTTCTTCTTGGTGGCCTTCTTGGCTACCTTCTTCTTGGTGGCCTTCTTGGCTACCTTCTTCTTCGTAGCTTTCTTGGCCACTTTCTTCTTGGTGGCCTTCTTGGCTACCTTCTTCTTTGCGGCCTTCTGCACCACTTTCTTTTTTGTAGCCTTCTTGGCGACTTTCTTCTTCGTCGCCTTCTTGGCTGCCTTCTTCGCCATAGCGATTCACCTCATTCTCAAAAAAGTCAACAGCGAGGGCTTTCCCTCTGCCAGTTGCATGGATGAACAACGTTGCGTCGCGAAGCGGTCTACTACATTGTTCATCTCCAATGTTTTAACATGACTCAACGTTTTCTCCAAACGTTTTCTGCTCTCTTTGGTTTGGTGTGCGGCCTTCGGCGCGCGTGTCCGAAGGCGTTCTAGCCGGCATACCGCCGTGTTCTCAACGCCGCATGCTCTCCGCTCATCGGGCCACTAGAACTCTCTAGGCCCCTAAATACAGCACTGTGAGTCGTTTTCTTGCGGGGCACCTAAAAGAAGATGACAATATCCTATTTCAGTTGTTAGCGACGGCAGCGACGCAGATGAGCATGGACGCGATCAGGAACAACGAGCAAACAAATCCAACAAAGAGAAGGTTAGCGGCGCGCTGTCGGCGTATGGCGAGCCGGTGTGCGCGGTGCGATCACACTGCTCGCGCCGTTCTTCAACGGTGGTATTGATCCGTTGCGGGCACCGAGTTGCACGGTTGCGAGGTAGCTCCAGTCGTCACATTTTGCTTCCTGAACGAAGGTGCAAACGCTGAGCGCGAACGTCGATGCAGGACCGATCTTTTGCCATGCGTCTCGCGCTTTCCGGAGGCAATCTTGGAGTTGCTCGGGTGCAACATCTTGGGCCAAGGTGATGTGCGGTTCGTACTCGAACTTCTCCGCGTGCCAAAGCGGTCCGCGATTGAGTTCGTCATGCAGGCTGCGCAACTGCTCCCGACCTGAGTCGACTGACAGCTTGACTACTTCGCTCGCCTCGAACAAACTCACCGTGCCGGCGCGCACGTCGAACGGCTTGGTGTCGTGCAATACGTTTTCGCAGTGAGCGATCGCCTCCTCGACTCCACAGGCCAGTGGCCGCGGAGGAAGCAACGTGACGTGTGCCCGGTGCGTACAGTCCGGTGTGAACCCGCGGCGTAGGTTGTCCACGAAGTCCGCCAGGGGTCCCCGCAGGTAGGCGACGAGCGCGTAAGAGTTCAGTGTTGGCATGCCTGAATTAGCGGCGGCCAGGGGTGCGGCCTATCATCTCTTCATTCAATTAGACGCGATTTGCGGGCGGCTCGATTCACCCAGGGAAAGCTTTTTGTATCACCTTGATTCGGCGCCGGCCGGTACTGCCAGCACTGCTTCGGGCTCGGTGGCGTCCGTCACGGTTTCGGCGGACTGCCACGCCGCCTCGTCGAAACCCCAGTGATTGAGGACAAGCAAACTCGACGCCTCTGATTCGAGAACATCTCCCACGCCGAGCACGCGTCCGTCGGGTTGCTCTTCGGATTCCTCCTGTAGTTGCTTCCAGACGGCGTACGGACCGGGCGCCTCGATCTCGCCTGCCTGTTCGTAGTCGCGGTCCCGCAGGCCGTAAGGTTTCGGCTTCGGCGGCGATTCTCTGAACTTCTCAACGTGGGAATCGTGCAGATAGAAGAGCGTATAGCGAGGCATGCGGACAGCGACTGTCTCAAGATTATCATGGCCGGCGCAGTCGAGGCACGGTCAACGGATCGATTCTTCTTCCAGCGTGACTTTCACCCTGTGCCTCCCAGCGGAACTCGTAGGCCTGGACCAACAGCAGGCCCGCCGTGAAATAGGAGCCCGCTACGAAGAGCGTGACGAAGGGCAGCGTCGTCCAATTGCCGATGCCCGCCAGATAGACGGTGCAACATGCGAAGTACGTGCCGGCCGCGAAATTCGCAAGCGGCAACCAGCCACTCGACCGTTGGTATCGCAACCGCGCTTGCCGCGCGCGTCGGCGGTCGGTCGTGTACTTGGCCGTGCGTTGAAACGGCGACGGCATGCCCAACAACCCTTCGAGGACCGCGCGTGTGTTCGTGATCGTTAATCCGATCCCGGTGGCGACCAGTGCGGGGATCAATACCAGTTTCCATCGCCAACTCGACGGGAATAGCTCCTTCTGCGCGAGGAGGTAGAACGTCGAGAGCGAACTGAATGTGCCGAGTAACAACGGGATATCGACCCATAGAAACGCTACGTGACCGTGATAGAAGCGCACGACGGCTGAAGGCAACAACAGCAACGACAGCAGCACCATCAACGGATACGACACGTTTGATGTGAGGTGAAAGAACGCCTCCAGCTTGACCGCCCCCGGCAGATCGGAGGTGAGCAAGGCCGGTAGCGTTTTCCTGCCTGTCTGGATCAAACCCTTCGCCCAGCGGGCCTGCTGCACTTGGAATGCTGTGAGATCCGTCGGCAGCTCCGACGGCACTTCGACATCGGGAAGATAAACGTACCGCCAGCCCCGCATCTGAGCCCGATAGCTAAGGTCGGTGTCTTCGGTCAGCGTGTCGTGCTGCCAGCCACCGGCGTCTTCAATCATCGTGCGTCGCAGTACACCCGCTGTTCCGTTGAAGTTTAAGAACCGCCCCGAGCGCGCGCGTGCTCCATGCTCGAAGACGAAATGCCCGTCGAGCAACATGGCTTGGATCCTAGTGAGGACGGAGTGATCCCGGTTGCGAAATGTCCAGCGGGCCTGGACCACGCCGACGTTCGGGTCCGTGAAGTGATGGACCGTCCGCCGCAGGAAGTCGGCATCGAAGACCGCGATCAGTTCCCCGCGCGCCGTATCGAGACCGGCTTGCAGCGCTCCGGCCTTGAAGCCGTGACGATGACGCCGGTGAATGTATTCCACCGGATAGCCCTCAGCCGCTCAGCGCTCGACAGCCTTGCCGGCTATCTCACTCGTCTCGTCGGTCGAGTCGTCGAGCACCTGGATCTGCAAACGATCTTTGGGGTAGTCCAAACGGCATACGGCGGCGAGCAACTGCTCGACGACGAACTGCTCGTTGTACAACGGGAGTTGTACGGTCACCGACGGCAGTTCCGCGAACCGTTGATCGGGTTCATGCGTGGCGCGGCCGCGATGCCGATAGTAGAGGTAGATCAACTGGTATCGGTGGAGGCCGTACGCGCTGAGCACGACCATGACGGCCAGATAGAGCGCGACCAGCCCCCACTCGAGTGAGCTAATCTGGGGGGCGTCTCGCGAGATCCGCTCAAACCACCGGAAGACGCCGCTCCACAGGGTGGAGAGATCCCACAGTACAAAGAGAAGGCCTTCTGGCAATAGTTTCCTCGTCGATGCTCGGTGTTAGCGACTTATGAAGCGCGGCTGCTATTTCACGCTTGTGGCCTCGGCCTGCGCGATGGAGGCCGGATTCATCGCCCTAGCGGCATTGGGGAATTTCAGTCAGAACGTCGCGGAGTTCACCGGCGTCTTTCTGGGGACATCCTTATTCTATCTACTCTCCTGTTTCGCAATCACGCGCTGGGATGTTACGGAACGCGCGCGATCCCGAGTGATGGTCTTGATCTGGGTGTGTGGCCTGCTATTCCGTATTACGGTTCTTCCCCTTTCGTCTGAACTCTCCGAGGACCTGAACCGCTATCGTTGGCACGGTAAGATCCAAGCGGCCGGTGAGAATCCGTACATTGCGGTCCCCGAGGACCCTCGCGTTGCATACCTTCGCGACGCCACTTGGCCACGTATCAGCCGCAAGGACTTACCCTCTGTCTACGGTCCCGTCGTCGAATGGGTCTTCGCCGGTTGGTATCGGGTTGCGGCGTGGGCGCAGCCGGATGCGTTGCGGCAGGTCTGGTGGTTCAAGCTCCCGTTCGCGTTGACCGAGATCGGCGTTGCGCTTGCCGTGTCGTGGTTGCCGCCGCCGCCGGGAAACCGAGGGCCTGGCTACTGATCTATCTGTGGTCTCCGCTGACCGTTGTCGAGTTTTGGGCCCAGGGCCATAACGATACGTTGGCGGTGTTGTTCGTTGTGGTGGCGGTTGCGGCGGCGCTATCGGACCGTTGGACGTGGGCCTTCGGGTCGTTGACGCTGGCGGTTCTCAGTAAATTCTGGCCGGCGATTCTCTTCCCGTTCTTTTTGCCTCGACGCGAAGAGGGCCGTTGGGTGTTTCGTTGGAGACAAGCCCTTGTGGCTGTGCCGATTCTCGTCGTGGTCGCCGGACCTTACTGGGGCAGCCTCGGGGGGGGGTGCAAGAACAGCTCGAAGGGTTTCTGGGAGGCTGGCGAAATAACGACAGCCTCTACGGCATCATCTACGAGCGTGCCAATGAAGACCCGGACCTCGGTACGGAGCGAGTCACCTACTACCTGGGCGCTGCATTGACCGGTCTTTGGTTTCTGCGCCGGCCGTTGCTCGAATCCGTCAAGTGGGCGATCGTGGTGCTACTGTTCTTCTCCGCGAACTGCTTTCCTTGGTACCTGAGTTGGTTTCTTCCGTTTCTTGCGGTGAGTCCCAACGCGGCGTTGCTGCTTTGGACCGCGTTGGTGGGGCTCGCCTATCACGTTTTGATCGGCTACGAAGTGCTGGGCGTGTGGGAGCACTCCGATGCGTTTCGGGAACTGGAGTACCTGCCGGTCTACGGACTCCTGCTCGCGTCAGGGGCGACTCGGTTCGTGCTCCAGTGGCGCGCGAACCGGCGGGAAGCCTCGACGGAACCGCCCTAGAATCGGCCTTTGTCTTGCTGAAGGACGCCGGCCAGATAGATCGCCGTCCATTCGAATTCCTGCTCCCGGTTGCGGCTCGGACCGCGCCGCATCACTTTTACGGCCACGTCGTCGCCAGGCTTTAAACCGTCCTGGATACCGCGAACGTCATCGATTGAAGCGACCGCCTCGCGGTTGATCATGACGATGATGTCCTCGGGCATAACGCCGATATCGTCCGCGAAGGAGGCGGGTTCGACGGCCGTCACCAGGACTCCATCCGTCTCTTCAAAGCCAAGCTGCTCGCGCTGCGAGCGAGTCAGGTTCGAAACCTCGATCCCAAACATGACCTCGGTCCCCTCAATGAGCTCTTCCTTTTCATCGGGGGCGTAGCCTAGTTCACTGCGGAAGAGCACCGAGCGATCGGCGATCTTGACGTTGAGCGATTCTCGCTCTCCGTCGCGAATTACGACAATCGGTACCGTTGACTCGACCTCTTGCCCCGCGACAACGCTGATGAGTTCGTCTCCGCTCTTAATGGGCTTGCCGGCGATCTCGACGATAACGTCTTCCACCAGCATGCCGGCGTCTTCGGCTGGACCGCCTTCCCTCACATTGGTGACTAAGACGCCACCGTCGTTGGCGCCGAACGAGCGGAGCAAAGCGGGCGGTTGGGCCTTGCGGAAGCTGATGCCGATGGAGCCTCGCCGCACCTTGCCGTGCTTGATGATCTGGTTGTAGACGTTGACGGCGACCTTCGAGGGCATTGCGAACCCCAGCCCTTCCGAGCCGCCGCTACGCGAGACGATCGCCGTGTTTACGCCGATCAACTGGCCGCGGATATTGAGTAGCGGACCGCCGCTGTTGCCGGGGTTAATCGCGGCATCGGTCTGCAGGAAGCGTTGAAACGTACCTTTCACGCTGGCGTCAACCTCGCGTGCCTTGGCACTGATGATGCCCACTGTTACCGTTTCCTTGAATCCAAATGGCGAACCAACGGCGATGGCCCAGTCCCCGACCTGTACCGCGTCCGAATTACCCATGGGGATGGTCTTCAGCTCTTCCGCGACGTCGATCTTGATCACCGCGAGGTCGGTCTCGGGATCGAATCCGATCAACTTTGCATCGCGAAGTTCTTCGTCGTCGCCGTTGTTGAAGAGCCGGACTCGAATGCGGTCCGCTTTGTCGACGACATGATGGTTGGTGATGATGTAGCCGTTCGGGTCGACGATGACGCCGGATCCTTCACCCGGACTGCGGCGGCGGCGCGGTGACCCTCTGTTTCCGAACGGATCGGGGATACCGAAGAAGCGCTTGAACATGTCCTCGGAAGAGCCTTCCGGCTCGGAGGAACCAGCTTTCTTCTGTTGCGGAAGCGTTTCGACACGGATGTGAACGACTGCTGAACGGGCTTGCTTGGCAATGCGAGTGAACTCGTTTTCGAGAGGCTCGGCTTGCGGAATGACGAGCGGCTTGGCGTCGGGCGCGACCGCTTCTTCGGGCGCCGCGTTGACGTCGCGTGATGCGAGCGTCCCGATGACGACTCCGATCGCCAGAGTGAAGAGCAACAGCGTCAGCGACAGCAGCTTGCGCCGCATGAGCCGGCTTCCAAATCCCGTTTCCGCGGTACGGTCCATCATTTCACCTCTTCGACGAAGGGGGCTGTGTCGTTGGACGCGCCCCTTAGTCGCTCGGGTACACACTTCCCCTACGGATTATAGCGACTGGCCGACTCCAAACTGTGGCGGTAATGGGGTGGGTTTTCCGCGGGCTGCGTCCGCGGACGCGCACATTTACATGTGCCGGCCCGTTCTTAGTGTGTACCTGGTGTCAAGGGTTGGTGGTTGGAGAGCTACGAAGTTGGTCAGCGCACCCTAACGGGCGCGGCTCTGAGTTTGGTTGGGTGCGGATTGAGTGGGCCGATGGTTTCCGCAGGCTGCGCCCGCGGGCAGCTGGGTTGACACCCGCCGCTCCGTTACTTTCGGATGCAGGTTGGGTGTACGGCGGATGGGAGTGGCAGAGTTTGGCGGGTTTTGGCAGGTGGGGGGGGGTATTTGGCGGTCTCCTGGTGGCCTTGATGGCCGGGATTGCTTGGGTTGACGCGGTGGAAACCGGCGATGGGATCAGAGTGGGAGACGCCCGACTCTCCCGAAGTGATTGATTCTAATATTGCTTGGATCGACTGGGTCTGTTCGTGCCGTTCGAGTTCGGCCGTGATGTCGATCGATGGATTGGGGACACCAGTAGTGTTTGTTGGTTGCGAGCGCCGTTGTGGGTGACGCTCTTCGTAGGGGCTTGCGACGAAGAAGGTTTCGGCTCTTGTTTTGCGGAGGTCGCGGAGTTCCTTGGTGAGGCGGTGGAAACGGCGTGAGAGTTGTCCTTCGTAGCGGCTGAGGATGGCCAGGCTTCTGAGTGGTCCGCGGTCGGTGAAGGCGTCGCCTAGGACTTGATGTTGATCTTTGCCGGCGTTGCGTTCCCGGGTTGCGGCCGTGTCGATGAAGTAGGAGTCGATGGCGGCCTCGATGCGCGTGAGGCGTTTGAGACGCTAGGAGGTGTCGGCCGATTTGTTCGAGTTTGCGTTGGTAGTGGGCGGGGTCTTCGCCGGGGATGACGGGGTGCTTGGATCGGAAGCCGTGTTTGACGGCGTTTTGGGAAGTGCGTTGTTTGCCTTGGTCGGTTCGGGGGCCGGTGGAGTGCTGGGCGTTTTGTTTGTTGGCTCGTTTTTGTGCTTGTGATGACATGGTGATGCTCCTTGCGGGCGGTTTGCGCCCTGTGTGGAAAAGCCGCGGATCTCAAAAGCGAGATCCGCGCCACGGCTGTTCCGCGGCTGCAATAGAAATGGCCGAAGCTGCTTGGGTTCTTGCTCGGGTGGGCGAGCCGGTGCATCGGATGACAGTCAGCCTTTTTTCGCTGAGATGCGGCGGTACTTCGGAGGCCGCACAACGAAAAAAGGTGACAGTCACCGAGAGCGGCGTTGTCACCTGAGAGAGAACCGGCGCAGGTTCGGCCGGGTTGAGAGGTTGTCCGCGCCTGAGGGTGCGGGCCGGCACATTCACATGTGCCGCTCTGTTCTTAGTTTGTACCCGGCGTCAAGGGTTGGGGCTCTTGGGGTGGGTCAACGCACCCTGACGGGCGCGGCTCTGAGTTTGGTTGGGTGCGGATTGAGTGGGCCGATGGTTTCCGCAGGCTGCGCCCGTGGGCCGCCGGGTTGACACCAGCCGCTCTGTTGCTTCTGGCGGTGTCAGTTTGGATTGGAGAGTAGTAGGGTTAGGGCTAGGAGGATGCGCCGCAGGCCTAGTTCGCGGCTCTCGGGGTGATACCACTCGCCGGGCGAATGCGCGCCGCCGCCCCGTCCGCCGGCCCCCATCGCGACGGCGGGGCGCCCTAACGCCAACGGCACGTTGGCGTCTGTCGAGGCACAGTCCAGCCGGGAGTTAATGCCTAAGTAGGTATCCACGCCGCGCACGCATCGCAGCACGGGGTTATACTCTTGGAACCCAGCGGCCGGCCGATGACCGATCTCGCGGATCTTGTAGTTGGCCAGCCGTTCGGTGGCGATCCGGTTCTCCGCTTCTACTCCGTAGCGCACGCCATCTTCCATTGCCTTCACGACGGTATTCATCGCTTCGTTACTGCGCGAGCGGATGTCTACCTTGGCACGGGCGACGGGTGCGATGGAGTTCACACCGGATCCGCCCTCGATCACGCCGACATTCAATGTTGTCCGCGGGGATGTCGGCAAGGCCAGTTCGGCGAGAAAAGCGACCGTTCGCCCCAACGCATGCACGGGATTGGCCCGCCCGTAGTCGTTCCAGCTATGGCCGCCGGCGCCTTCGATGGTAATCTCGAAGCGGCGGCTTCCCAGGGCTTCCGCCGTGATGTGACCGGTGGCAGCTCCATCGAGGACGAGATATGAATCGACGAGTGATGCGTATTTTGAGTGCCGGCAGAAATACTTCATGCCTTGCAGATTGCCTTCGCCCTCTTCGGCAACGTTCGCAACGAGCAGCGCGTTGAAACGGGGCTTGGCCACGGGCGATCCGTCTTTCAGAACCCGGCCCAGAGCGATCAGGGCAGCCAGGCCAGGGCCGTTGTCGGTGACGCCGGGTCCATCGAAGGTTCCGTCCGGTCGAACGGAGATCCCTTCCGGGCCGCGTGGCGCCAGCACCGTATCCATATGGGCGCTCACGGCGACGAAGGGTAGGTTTTCCTGAAACTTGATGGGCAAGACCACGTTGCCGGCCTCGTCGATTGTCGCCCGATGCCCCAGGCTACGGAATAGCGTGCGCAAGAACTCGGCGCGAGCTTGTTCGCGAAACGTGGGCGCCGCCACGCGGCAAACGTTGAGATGCTGTTCGTTGATCCACTCGCGTTCCTTACGAAAGAACGCAAGTCTTTGCTTGAGGTTGGGCGTCTCAGTGAGTCTCTTCAGACCTCCCATCAACTGCTTCGATACCTCGCCATCAGCGCGCGAGGAAAGGATGTCGGGGCGGTCCGGCATGCGGCCCTCAGTCTAACAAAGCATCCTCAAAATCCCTGCTGCTCTCGGCCCGCGAGTTCGGGGTGGGGAAGCGATCTGGCAGCCCTTCCTGGTCCGCGGGCACGGCATTCCGTGCCCCTACAAGTTTTCGGCCCATGGGACGGGACGGATTCTATGTGCAAGGCCATTTGACGCCGCCCGGAGCGGGTTGATAGTTTGGGGGTCGCGCCATCGAAGCGCATCTCTAACCACAGAATCAACAAGGAAAATCAACTATGTCAGAGGAACGGACGACAACACTGAAAGGCTCGCCGATGGCCCTCATCGGGCCAGAACTCAAGGTCGGTGATGCGGCGCCGGAATTTTCGGTCGCCGGCAACGACTTGAGCGAAGTGACACTCGAATCCACGGGCGGAGGAACCCGCGTCTTTCTCGCGGTTCCGTCTCTAGACACGCCTGTCTGTGACGCGGAAGTACGCAGATTCAACGAAGAGGCGGCGAGCCTGGGCGATGTGAAGATCTATACCGTCAGTTGCGACCTGCCGTTTGCCCAGAAGCGCTGGTGCGGAGCCGCGGGCGTCGAGAAGGTCATCTCGGTTTCTGACTACAAGACCGGGTTGTTCGGCGAAGCGTGGGGTGTTATGATCGAGCCGCTGCGCATTCATTCACGTGCTATTTTTGTCGTCAATGGTGATAACAAGATCACTTACGCCGAGTATGTGCCCGAGGTCGCCGACGCCCCCAATTTTGACGCGGCGCTTGCCGCCGCCAAGGCAGCCGCCTAGGTTCCCATGCCACGAGGCATACCCGCCGGCGCATGCCGCGGGTGGCCTCGTTGGCGCTTTCAAGTACGATCTCTCCCTGGACACCCCCGTCCTTTCGCCGATAAGATGGCGGTGTTAGCCCGGCAACCGATCGGCTGACCGGCTCAGTCTGCTCCTATGTCAATTCGTCTTCTTGCTTTGATGACCGCTATGTTTGTGTCGGCCGTGTCCCTGCAGGCGCAAACAGCCACGGCTTCGTTGCGGGGGCGAGTTACCGACCCCTCTGGAGGCGTTCTCGCCCAGGCGCTGGTAACGATCACGCAGACCGAAACCGGCCGCACGCGGGCCATCCTCACGAATCGCCGAGGCTTTTACGCGGCTCCCGCGTTGATCGCGGGCCCCTACCGGCTCGAAGTCGAGGTGGATGGGTTCAAGAAACTGCGGGAAGAGGTATCCAACTTGTCGTCGGCGAAAATGCGCAGCACGATGTAGAGCTAACCGTCGGCGATGTCTCCGACGGAATTACGGTGACAGCGCCTCTTGGGGTGTTGGAGGCTGAGTCGACGGCTCACAGCACGGTCATCCCCAATGACTACGTCGTTAATTTGCCCCTTAACGGACGAAACTTTATCGACTTGGCGTTGTTGGCGCCGGGCGTCGTCCCGAGCGCGGAAGGTTCGGCGGGGTCGGCGCGCGGCCGCTTTGCCTTTCAGTCCAACGGTGGACGCGAGGATGCCAACTCGTATCTCTTTGATGGTGTGTACGCCATCGATCCGGTGTTGAATAGCATTTCGCTCAGTCCGTCGGTTGATGCGATCCAGGAATTCCGTATTCAGACGAGCAACGCCGATGCCGGTTTTGGGCGGCAGAGTGGCGGCCAGGTGGCCGTGTTGCTAAAGCGAGGCGGAAACGACCTCCACGGTTCGCTTTATGAGTTCTTCCGCAACGACGTTTTGGACGCTCGCAATTTCTTCACTGACCCCGGCCAGCCTACACCGAAACTTCGCCGCAACCAGTTCGGCGTCTCCTCAGGCGGACCGCTTCGCAAGAACCGCAGCTTCTTCTTCGCCGACTACGAAGGACTTCGTGAACGCCGCGTCATCACGCGAACGACCAATGTCCCAACAGCCGCCGAGAGGATGGGCGATTTCTCGCAGAGCGCCTTGCCGCCACCGATCGACGCCGGGGCTGGTCCAGGCCACCTCGCGAGGAAGTTGGCAATGCTCGGCCCGTGCGTCATTGCCGTGGATAGTGATCCGGCGGCGCTCATTTGGGCGCGCCAGCACGAGCCCGGCGACGGCATGGGCCCAAATACTCCGCGGCTTGTTCGCGGCTCGGTCATGCGATTTCCTTTAACGGAGGGCTGCGTGGACGGGGTGGCGGGTGCTTCAGTTGCAGGCTGCCTGACGGACTTGGAAGGCTTTCTCCGGGAGAGTTGCCGCGTGCTCCGGCCCGGCGGACACCTCGTACTTACGGCGACCAATGCCACCAGTTTGCTACTGCGCGTCAATAATATCTTGCGGCGCATCGAACGCCGCCGCCCCGAGAGCGCCGCGGAGCGCCGCCGTTACCGGCTGTACCATCCCGCTGAGATGATCGCCTCCTTACGCGCCACTGGTTTCGAGCCAATTCGGTTGCGGTTTTTTAACTATGTGCTGAATGCCGGTCCATGGCTTCTCCCCGCGGCGTCCGTTGCGGTCCGGTTCGACCGTGACGCGTCGCTCAGCGACAGGGTATCCCGTATGGCACGCAACTTTCTCGTCGCCGAAGGGACCGACAAAGGGGTCGGCTCAGAAAACGGGAAAAATCGTACGCTAAGGCTGTTTTGATATACCTATGGATTCGGAAGGGCGGGACGATAGGGTTACCGATTCCGGCGGCAGCCCGCTGGCTGCCATTCGTTTGGCTGTTAATGTTGCGTGCCGAGCGGCCAGTGGCAGAGTCTGTGCCGCCTATGGCGGCCTCTACGTAGTCGCCGCTCTGAGGGGTCGTGGAACCGGGTGAGATTGTCGGCGCTGGACTGGCTGGGCGCAGGAATCATGCTACCCGGTATGTCGATCATCGTATTGGGTTGGCACACTAAGGGCTTAGCGTACGATTTTTTCCGTTTTCTGAGCTGATCCCTCTATGTGCGAAGCTTTCCGCACGGCACCGGAAAGCGGCAGATCTCGACCGGCGGCGGCACTCAGCCGCGCTGGAGTCGAGACGGAAAAGAGATCTTCTACGTCGAGCAGGACACCATGATGGCGGTTGGTGTGACAACGACGCCGAGCTTTTCAACGGAATCCCCAGAGGTTTTGTTTGAGTACCCCGGCCTTCTTGCCGTCGGGGCGGCCCCCGCTACGACGTGTCCAACGATGGCCGGCGGTTCGTGCTGAGAGAGAGGCTTGAGGGCGACAAGCCGATCTCGATCCACGTAGTGCAAAACTGGTTCGCCGAATTCTGCGGCCGCGAGCAGGACTAAGCCCCACAAAATACAAGGGTTAGAATGTGACCACAGGAAAGGTGTCGGTAAATCCGGTACGCACTCGGTTCCGTCCTCTGGAGCGCCAGACGATAGCTACCGAGAAATGATTTCGCACTCAACAGGGGGCGTTCAGGAATCCCCCAACAGGAGGTCGGCTAACGCGAAACCGAGTCGTCTCAGGCACCCGAGGACGAAAAAATATCATCGTTCATGACATCGGTGGTGGTCTCAATGGGTCGACGCAACACCCTTCCTGGAAGGAAAGGCGAAGTGTAAGCCTAAGAAACAAAGAGGCTAACGGTGTGGATGCCGCGCTCCCCTCTAAACCCTGTTGAAGGACAAAGAGTTAGGCGGTTGCGGTTGGAGTTTCGGCTGATGCGTAAGCCACTCGTCCCTCTCAGCGGTCGGACACTCCAGCCAAAGGACTTAACGCGAGTGTTGCATCGACCGGTTGAGCTCGCAGTTGTTCGCAACAGTAATGCGCGAAGAGGTAGAATCGGACCGGCATGGGAATGGCCTACCATACGGGTGGTGAGTGGATCGGAGATCGCTGTCTGAAGGGGCGTTGAGTATGGGCCGATCGATAGGGATCGCGCTGAGTCTAGTCTTCTGCCTGCCCGGGTTGGCTCAAGCCAACATCGGCCTCCCAACGATCGTTCCTTTCGGTTACCTCGTGATTGTGGCCCTGGTTCCGCTTATCGCGGTAGAAGCAGGGGTACCGTTGGCGCGGCTCGATATAGGGTTCGTCGAGGCCCTCGGCGTCTCCGCCCTTGACACGCCTCGCTGTCGTTAACTTGACAATGCTGTTAGAGCGAATCTGAGGGCCTGTTTTTTTTCGGCGATCGGACCCCAAACAGCCAGCTCCAGAGCGAGTCAGCACTTCCCGCTCCAGGTGTTGTCAAGGGCGGAGCAAAACTAGACCAGTTGGAGATGGAGCCAAGGTTTTGCTTTGAGTTTTTGTGGGACGGCTGGAACGTAGCCTGAGGTCGCCCGTTAGGGCGGCTGAAGGCGACTGGGCAGCTTCTCTATCAACTCCCTTGGTGGCTTGGCCATAGGGAGACACCCTCCTGCCTGGTTTGTTCGGAGAAGATAGACGGCGCCTTGCGGGCGGGCTGTCACACCCACCGATGATCGAAAAACCTCACCGGTGAAAAAGAAGGATGACGCGCTGGCTGGTTATCTCGGCTGTTTCGGCATCATCGTCGTAGCGGGAATTATCTTCGGCCTTATGTGGCCGTCTAGCGATAAATCCGAGCCGTCGCCAGGGTCCGAGAAAACCATGGCCTACATCATGTCGCAGGGGTTCGTGAAGAAGCGACTCAAATCGCCAGGCTCGGCGGAGTTTCCCTCCATGGCCTGGGACAAGACAGACATTCGCATATCGTTCGACCGCTCGACGGGACTCTACACGGTCCGCGCGTGGGTCGATGCACAAAACTCTTTCGGCGCGAAGATTCGAACAAACTATATCGTCGTCCTCAAGGAAGTGCGCCCCGATAATTGGACGGCCGAGAAGGTCTAGTTACTGCCCCGATGACGATATCCGAGGCTCGATCGACAGCCCTGCGCTGGTGGCAAAAAAGGGACGGAACGAAAGCGTCGGGATAAACCGGCAGGGAGTCGGGAATGAAAGAGCCCCGCAGTGAAGGGATAGCGATCCACGCTTACCTCGCTTTTGCGAGGATTCCATCACGGTTCGCCATCGGGCCGGACGAGCCGGACCTCGGCAACGAACGGCTCGATCCTGTTGTCCGTGAGTTCAATCTCTTTTGTGACCTTCCCGTCTGACCTGTTCCAGATTTCCTGGAGCGCCGCCCGGTTCCCTTGGCAGGCCAAGCGAAGC
>Ga0315336_1003530_pt1 | contig 20587 bp, 35 predicted proteins | sample ASW5metaG_FD_204512 | JGI IMG/M metagenome (GOLD analysis project Ga0315336, IMG submission 204512) | Ammonia-oxidizing marine archaeal communities from Monterey Bay, California, United States - ASW #5 | ecosystem: Environmental > Aquatic > Marine > Intertidal zone | place: USA: California... | reverse complement strand
AAGCAGTATTAGCGACTATAGCTAATGCACTAGCAGTAATAGCAGCAGATAGTTCACTTGCACTAACAACCATATTACCTATAGAAGCAAGATTAGCGGCTATATCATTATCATTATTAACTATAGAAGCAGTATTAGCGACTATAGCTAATGCACTAGCAGTAATAGCAGCAGATAGTTCACTTGCACTAACAACCATATTAGCTACATTTACTACTGCTAGATCCCAAGTAGCTGAAGTGCTATCAACGTCAGAAAATACATTGTTCCAATTGCCTGAAGCACTATCAACAACAGAATATGTATTATCCCAATTGCCTGACGCTGCTTGTAATAAGGAATCATCATAACTACCTACCGAAATACCGTCAATAGCAGCAGATAGTTCACTTGCACTAACAACCATATTACCTATAGAAGCAAGATTAGCGGCTATATCAGTATCATTATTACCTATATCAGTAGTATTAGTGGCTACATCTATTACTGCTTGGTTCCAATCAGCATACCCCTCAGCACTAGCTCCTCCTGTTAGGACAATACCATCAATAGCAGTAGATAACTCAGAAGAACTAACAGTTAAAGCAGCTAACTGAGCATCTGCTGTAGGAAAAGCACTAGCAGCATGATTAACATTATAAGGAAATAAACCACTAGCAATAGTATCCCCTTCGACCGTACTTTTTAAGTATAAAGGTCTTCCCGCCTCGTCAATTTCTACGGATACAAATGAGGAAAAATCAGCCACTAGTTATCTACCCTTTATACGCCTTTATCGTAACCTTGGGATAGCCTAAGAGGATTCAGTTGGAAAAGGTTTCCGTAGGTGATAGAATAAGAGTCGCACACCGAAGGCGCCCCACCAATAACTAAGTTAATTGCAGTTGCTACTTCTCCATTAGATCCATGCCATTCTCCTGAGTCAACAGCGAGGTAAGAACAAAGAAGGCCAAAACCACATACTCCACTAGGATTAATATTTGCAGAAGACGCTTGCATACCAGATAACTCATTTAGAACAGCATTTCCTATATGAGATACTCCACTTAGTTCAACTAAAACTCCATTAGGAGGATTCGAACCTCCCCCTTTTGAAGCAGAAACTCTAACATAATTACACTTAATAAGGTTACCAGAAGAATCTCTAAAAGGAACATGAGTTACCGTAGTCTCGTCTGGTATGCTTAGACCAGAAAGGTTTAAACAAAAAGTTCTTTGTCCTGTTGTAAGATCCATTACTTAGTCTCCTTTTCGTTACCAAAATCAAAATCATCAATCATGTCAGTCATCATCTTCTCTAAACCAGCAAGATCTCCAACTACGTCTTTTTGAGATTTTACAGGTGGCTTCCCAGGAGCTTCTTCCTCACTTGAGCCAGCAGGGGCATATTCACCTTCTGGGGCGGGAGGTAGTTCTTCAGGAGCTTCCTCTTCAGGAGGTAGTTCTTCAGGAGCTTCCTCTTCAGGAGCAGGTTCGGGCTTCTCAGCGGCAGGAGACTCAGGTTCAGAAGCAAGAGCTTCATTATCCAGGCTCTCGTCACTTGCGTACTCATGATCTACCTTACTTTGAAGGGTTTTGACAAGATCTTGGATGTCACTAATGTCTTTAGTTACCCTACGGAAATTTACTTTAGAAGGCGTAGAAGCACCCTCCACAAGTACAGAAGTAAAGCCTACCTCAACGAACATCTCTAGGAGATAGTCGTTAACGTCGATGCACTCTACCCCACACTTGGTTTTAAGGCTTGTTGCCATCTCAGATAGTACTTCTTTAAGAAGGGATCCCTTTGGAGCTAAACGGGAAAGGGCTTCAAAGATTACTACTTGAGTGTTGGCTAAGCTTTTAAAGGAAGCTGGGCTTTGGAGGTTTTGGATATTAACACCGTACTTCTCGTTAATGTTCTGAATGAAGATTTCCTTTACTTCTTTCTTGTACTCAAAGATACGAGATGCGTAACCTTGGATATCCTTATCAGAAACACCAATACCGTCTACTTGTGCTAGACAGTTGGAGAAGGTATTGAAAAGGCTCTTCTTAGAGGCTAGAGACAAGTAAGGAACTTCCTTAAGGGCTTCTGATAAAGAGGCTACAACCTCTTCATCGCTCTCAAAGATAAGTCCTGCGAGCTTTTGGATAGAATCATTGTCTGCCCAGATGGTATCGAAGCTTCTCTTAGACTCAATAAGCTCTCTCTTTACGAGTTCCTGGCGACATACCATATCGTAGATTGAAGGGCTAACTCCATCCTTAAGAGTGTATGTTTTGTTTTCTTGGATGTCCTCTAGAGTAAGCTTTGGGAAATCGAAGGCCTTGGAGACAGCGTTCGACAAGTTCACAGCGTTACGAATCTCAGGAACGGAGATAATCTTGTCAAAGTTCTCTGTGAGGAAAGTATGAAGCTGAGGAGAAACTTCCATAAGCTTTTGGAACTCTGAAGATTCAATAATCTGCTCGATGTTCTTAAGCTTGGTGCTCTGCTCATGTAGCTTACTTTGTACACTTGAGATCTTTAGGCGATTCTCCCATAAAGAAAGGATACCACCTAGGGAATCATCAGCCGAAGCATACTCCCCGTAGTGGATACTCTCAACAAAGGAGTGGATCTTGTCAGAAACAAAAACATCAAGCTTTTCAGGATCTTCAAAAACTGATGAATCCTGAACCTTGATGTTGTTAAGGACAACATCTTTTCCCATGGAGTACTCTCCACTAATAACTTTACCACTCTCTGTTAAATAAGAGACTTGTGAGTTGTTGCTATCAATAGCAAAAAGGCTCACATTCTCTCTCAAAGATCTGGCTACGCAATCACCTAATTTAACAAGGTGAGTAATAGTTTTATCTCTTTCTTCAAATAATTTCGAAAACATTGTTTATCTCCAATTACGAACTCTAAACTTATATATGCAAGCTTTAGGTTGTGCTATCTACTTTTCTTTTTTGTTTTGTGATTATTCTAGAAATAACATCTTTCTTGTCACTTTCTAGAACTAAGTTTTTCAATGACTCCAAACCCGAAATCTTTGATTCTGCTGTAGGAGGAGTATTCTCCGCAGGTTCTGGTCCCGCCCCTGGAGTCCCTAGGCCCTCTGGTGCGCCTGCTTCTGCATTAGCTTCAGCGTTTGGCTGAATAGCTGCCTGTTTCTCTTGTAGAGCCAAGTCCTTCTCCTGATCTTTCTCAAGCTCTTTTTCCATTCTTTCTATCTCTTCGTCATTCATGTCATAGAAATCTTTATAGATAGAAGTTTTAGAAAATAGACCTAATCCTAGTACTGCTTGGATAACTCTAGCTTTTTGCTCATCAATGTCTAGTTTACGCTTTGCTGACATATCAGAGGGCTCTGGGAGAGCGATCTTAAGATCTTTGATTTGGGAAGTAGGGAACCCTTTTAATTGTAAGTGACGTTTAGCTATGCTTTCAAGGCTAACGATAACATCTACTTGAATTCGTTGAATAGTTCTAGCAAACTTAACATCTAGCTGGGAGAGGTTAGCTTTGCGCTCAGGAGACTTGTCCTTCTCTACTAGGTAATCCTTAGGAACTTTAAGGCCTGCTAGGAGTTTGTCCCTGTAGTAGCGAACATCCTCGATCTCGCCTAGGTTAGTAGCGCCAGGAAGGGTATCAATCTTAGTACCTCTTCCGTTCTTGGTGGGGACGAAGAAGTCCTCATCCATAGACATTGGGTTATGGCGTGAATCTACCGTCCCTTGGGCGTTATTATAATATTTTTCCTTCTTGAATTTATCTTTGAGCCGCTCCATGAACAACTCAGCCTTACTTGTAGGAAGATTCCCAGTATCAACGTAGAAGATCCTTCTCTCAGGAGCACGCGACAATCGGTAAATCATCATAGCCTCCTCCATCATCTTAAGGGAGCGGAAGACTCTATGGCTAAGAGCAGCAATAGATTTACCGTAAGGGTAAAAGACAGGATCAGAAGTATGAAGTCTGAAGTGTATAATTTGTTTTTTATCTAACTCAATATACTTAAGGGGCTCCCCTTGGGTAGTAGCAGTTTCAGAGTACTGCATTGTTTCACTATTTGGAATCTCTTGTAGGAACTTATTTAGGTGCCCAAACTCATTCTCTACTCTTAGAATCCAGTTAGGGTTAAGAATCTTAAGTTTCCTAATACCCTTCTCAGGTCTTTTGATGTCAGCAATCAACTCAACAAAGCAATCACCATACTTAACTGTGTTTCTAACAATATCCCAAAAGAATCTTTGTAGATTGATGGTTTCGAATAAAGCAGTAACCTCATCTACTACCATGGGACTATCAGACTTGATTGACCATCTCTCTGCTCTTGGTCCTTTTTGTGTGGAATCGTCTGCGTAGATATCAAAGGCAGCACCAATCTCAGGATACTCATCCATCTCTTCGTACTCTTTGTATCGTTTTCTTCTATTAAGCTCTAGTTGGGGGATTACAGGGTTACGAACAACCCCGCCAAGAGCGGGGCCTTTATTAACGTTTATATCTTTGATAACATCAGTGTTAATTACTGTGTCACCTGACTCTGGTGTTACTAGCCCTTGATCCATGGCTTTCTGGGCAGGAATCTGGGCGGGGGTAGCAAAGAACTTCGCCCAGAACTTCCCCATAGGACCAGTAGGGATATACATAGTCCCTGATCTACCTGCGGATCCCCCGAAGGTGGTGTATCCGCTTTCGTTTATTTCCTTTTTTACTTCGTCAGCCATGTAAAGTCTTCTTTGCTTACGCCTCCGTAGGATGTTTTAAAGCTATGCTTGTAGTTCATACTAGGTTCTAGTGGTTTCTCCTCTGTACGATCACTAGAGAGGAACTCCACAGGTGTAGTGTCCATTAAGAACTTGTAAGCATGGACTGCTAAGGCTAGGCTCATTACAAGATCATCATGATGATTCTTTTCTGCCTCTGCCTTGCCTCCCGTACCAATGATAAAGGTCATTAGTTCGTCGCAAGTTCTACTTGAGTTAATTTTTATAAGATCAGTTCTGATTGCCTCTTCTAATTCTGCAAGAATACTCTCTCTGTTTTTAGCAGTAACTTGAAAGCCTAGATCATCCTTTTCGTCAGACCACAAGTTCTCGTATTCAAAAGTATTATAGAGCCAGTCAATTAGGTTATTCCCAATGGTGTTTCTCTCCACTATTATAGGAGCTACGTTATATAGCATACCTTCGTTGAATATAATCTTAGCAAACTCATTTATAGGGGTTCTATTGGAGTAGAACTCAGCTACTTGCTGTCCATTATACATATTAATGATCTGAACCGCTGAGTAATCTCTATCCCGTCCAAGAGAGGTATCACATGCTAAAAGGTAGGAATAGTGTGGTTGTGGGTCCTGCCAAACACGCATTCTATTGTTGTATTTCGTATAGAAGCTATCGCTTGTTTGTTGAGAGATATTTTTTAGAACTTCTCCTTCAATAAACGTGTCTCCTGTGCCTAGAAAAGAGCACTCATACTCTTGGAGCCACTGTTTTGTGGGAAGGTTTGCTTTGGTAGTTTTTTCCCAATTACGAACATCCAACCCTTTTTCCAACATAACCTTATACAAGTGATCATAGTCGGAATTATAACTGTACTCTGGGTGATCTTGCCATCTAATATCAATAGCGTTGAAGGAGTTATTGCCTTCTACAGCATTCTGATACACATCATGGTACCAGTTACCAATACCATTGACCGTAGATAGAACGAATGCTCTACCTCCCGTTGAAATAATGGGATAAACAGCAGCCCAAATGGTATCAATGTTCTCAATGAAGGCCGCTTCATCAATAATTAGGATAGAACCAGCCAAGGAGCGACCTGATTGCTTGCCAGAAGGCCTAGATTTGATTACGGACTGAGTTGTGAGCTTTAAAGTGTGCTTGTTATCCTCTACAATGCCTGGTTTAAACAATTCAGGAAGCTCGTCGTACATTAGCTTAATTCTATCAAGAACTTCCGTTGATTCCGCATCACCTTTGGACAAAATAACAACTGATTTGTGTTCTTTGAAGATAATGTTCCACAAAGACCAAGCAGAAGCAATAGTAGTACACCCAGCCTGCCTGAACTTACGTAGGATATTAAACCTATGTGAATCTTTACCCTCCAAGGCGTCTAAAATCTTATGCTGGAAAGGATATAACTTAAAAGGAACCAAGCCTCTAACGGGGTGAATTACTTTGATATAATTAGAGATGAAGTAAGCAGGATCCTCTGCACACTTTCTAAATTCCTCAACTATTTCTTGGTTTTCCATGTAAAATTATAAGGGTTGTAGTGTATTATAGTGTATGGCTATACATGCAATCATCTGTACCCGCTCTAGAGAAGACATTTCAGAGGTAACTGATAAACTACTAACCTTCTTATCTAGGTGCAAGATCAATGTTTTTCTGATTTCCCGCGCAGAATCTATATTTAAAGCTTATCAGAGAGGCTTTGGTTACGCTAATCCTGCCGAAGAAGACATTGTTATCTTCTGCCATGATGATATTGAGATTAGGGAAGAGCCTGAGGAGTTTGTAGCTAAATTAGAGGCTATGTTCACAGAATCTACCACAAGAGGCTTTGTAGGAGCGGCTGGGACAACGCATTTAGGGGAGACTGCTGTATGGTGGGAGCGAACTTTGTGGGAAGCACGCAAGCACAGAGGGCGTGTGTCTCATATAACTCCTGAAGGTGTAGAGTATTGGACTGATTACACTCCTAATAAATGTCCAACCAGAGAGGTTGTAGTCCTAGATGGATTGTTTCTAGCGGCGACTCCTAAATGTATTGAAGCTGTGGGCTTAGAAAAGCCTGAATACTTTACAGGTGAGTGGGACTTCTATGACATTCATTATACTTCCAAAGCACATGACTTAGGTTTTGTGAATAAGGTCATGGATTTTAATATCCTGCACCACTCAAGAGGAGAACTAGTTGGTAGGGACTCTTGGCATGAAAACAGAGAAGCTTTTATCGCAAATACTGAGCTTCCTCTAATTTGGAACGATGTTTACGCGACATAAAATAACTCCCCACTTTTTACATGAGGAGTTATGCGAAGTTCCACCGCAGAAAGACGTAAACTGCCTACCCTGCCGTCGATCTATGAGTTGGTCTTTTGCCTCTTTTTTTGATGCTGAATTCTCTTCCTCTTTCCATACCTCTACCTGATTTCTTACATTCCATACTTCGTGAGAAGTTTTGGTTATGTCTTTTGGGTTTAGTTCTCTTAGCCCCGGAAATAAAGTAGGTATTACAGAGTGTGAGAATAACTGCAATCCCTAAAACAAAATCTCTTACATTTAAATTTTTCATATAATACTCCAAAGAAAGGTTTTAGGTAAACCTACCTTATTTTTTATGTCCAATCGTGTCGGTTATTGTCATAACTTTGGCAGCCTGTATTTCTAAAAGCTACGTTAGGTTGTGCGGGATTTGGTAGGATACCTTCTCCTCCGTCTACACCGAACATATCAAGTTGTTCCACCTTAGAACCTATACCATCTACGTAGGTCTGAATAGCTAAAGGAGTTTCTGCACTAGTGTTGTATGGGCCAAAGATGATATATTCTTGATCCCCTCTGTGGTAATAAGAATCCCCGTCTACAAAGGTGTGGTTAGCGAAGGGTTTAGGGTCTAATCTACCAAACTCACCAAAATAAGACATTCCATCAATAGCGGGATTAACCTGAATCTGTGTAACACCACCAATATTAGTTAATTGAGGAAGCTGGCTAAAGTAATGCGTAGTAGCTTCACAATCTTCTGCTACTTGAAAGTCTACAGCAGCATCCCAAGCACGCCTATGGTACCACTTGTCTTTAGTTGTGATAGTCCCTACAGGACCTAAAGCAGATACACCAGTATTTCCATAAGAATTTCCATAAGCATCTGAGCTTACTGGGTGGTACTCAAACTTTTGTGGCTGAGTCCAGCTTGAAGTAGAGTAAAGGTCAGTAGAGTATGATTTTGTGTACTCTGCTTCAACTCTGTTTTGAATGTAAGTCCATTCAACTTTAGTAGTATTTGAGACAGATGACAGACCAAAGACATCATTAAAAACTTTATAAGAGGGAACTCTTGTATAGTAAATAGTGAGTTCTTGCTCTTCGATCATCCAAGGACCAGAAGTAGCACCTACTTGTGCAGTTCCAGACGCAGGAATCATACCTGAAGCGTTAACACTGTTTAATCCTGTAAGGGGGGTAGCCATAATTAATTATTCCTTTGTCCTAGTTCCACTCATGTCTGGAGGAAGAGTAGGAAGAGCATCCTACATCAGCTTGTGCAAAAATACCTTCTGAAGTTGTAACACCTGCTGTTAGGGCAGGTCCAATACCGTATAAAGATGATTGTCTAATTATGGTACCAATAAGATCAATGGTTTGTTGTATTCGTGAACCTGTTTCTAAGGAAGTAGAGTAAGGTCCAGCTAAAGTGTATAAGGTATTTTTTTGCTCAGTTTGACTACCTCGCATGAAGGTATGAGCCTTGTTTCTTTTAGGAGTAAATCTACCGAACTCACCCCAATTTGCCAACCCATCTTCCGCAGGAGTGGCTACTAACCCTCCAAAAGTATTCATTCCACTAAATCCTGCGAAGTAGTGGCGTGTTCCAACGCAATTCTGTGTTTCTTCAACATCAATACTAGAAACCCAAGCACGCCTATGGTACCACTTTTGTAGAGTATTGATCGTTCCGTTTGGACCTAATGCAGAAGCACCAGTGTCTCCATAGCTAGCATTGTAGTTATCATTGTCCTGGGTATCGTAGATGAACGTTTGAGGTTGAGTCCAACTTGAAGTAGTAAACTGATCATATGATTTCTGTTTACTATACGTTGCCTCTACATTTACATTTAGAATAGTAGCTGCTACTCGATATCCTCTAGAGGGGGTAGCCAAACTGTGAGTAACAGAAGAAGCTGCGTAATGAGGAACTCTTGTATAATCTATGGTTAGAGTTTGTTCTTCAATCATCCAAGGACCAGAACTATCAGTAACGACCCCAGAGGTAGGTATCATGCCCGATACTGTCATCGGTGCTGTAGAAGTACCCGCTTTACTTGTGGGAAGAGAACTTGTTTTTACTGTTTTTGCCATTACTTGCCTTTACCTTTCCAGAATGAGCTTTTCTTAGCTACTTTTGCTTTTTTTACGACTACCTTTTCTTCGATTGGGGGTTCTTCAACTACTTCTAGTGGTGTACTTTCTTCTGTAATACCAAGGTTACGTCTAGTAGTTTTACTACCTCCACGCCGACCTCCTTTAAGACGGGCTTCTCGATTAGCTTTCATAACATCTTTACGTCTCATAGTAACTTCTTCCCATGCTTTCTTTTAGACTCAATTCTAAAAAAGGCCTTAACCTTCTTTTTAATGTGAGCTAACTTCTCAAAGTATCTAGGTCCTTTGTTCCGATATCTTTTGTTTTTTTTATCCAAGTTGGGAAAACTAATTAGAAGTTCTTTTAATTAGTTAGGACTCGATAACACGGGTCAGGGGGTTTTTTTTAGAATTGTATTTTTTTAGTCGGAGCTAGTTTAAAGGTTCCTTGGATATGTGAAAATTTTATATAAGTTTTTTTTAGGAGGTGTTACATGATAAGACGATGTATCTATGGGTTAGGAAGTTGCATATAGGAGTCCCACCAACGCGAACTTTTCCTGAAGAATCGTCCTAAGTGCTTATAACATAGGCACTTACATCAATCGTCCTAAGTGCTTATACCATAGGCACTTACAACAATATATTTCCTCAAGTAATGCTTGCAATATGGTCGATAATATAGTATAATGAGAAACATGATAGAGATGAAAGAGATAAAGAGACTTGGCAAGGTTGACGAGAATAACAAGCTGGTTACCTACCGAGTAGTAGGAACACCCATTGGTACGAGTGAGTATGTGGGGGCTCCCTACTGCCTTGAGACTAGCCGTGGTGCCAACAAGTGGCAGCGTTGGTACATGCGCTTTGGATACAAGTCCAGTGCCATGCGTGCTCTCAAGAGAGAGGTAGCACGATGAGAGTTCTAGCTGCTATGGTGCTAGTGTGTGGGATGGCCCATGCCCAGTACACCCCTCAGCAGGAGGCCCTATTGAATGCCCTCATCCAAGTGGAGTCTAGCGGTAGGGATGACGCTGTGGGGGATGGGGGTAAGGCTATCGGGTGCCTACAGATATGGGAGCCTTACTGGAAGGACGCTGTAGAGCGGTCTGGTATCAAGGGGGTCTATAAGGACTGTTACACTCGCAAGTATGCCAAACGCATTACAGACGCTTACATGAAGCGGTACGCTAGGGAGAAGTGGACAGACCCTAAGAAGTTCGACGCTGAGCATTGCGCTCGTATCCACAACGGTGGCCCTACGGGCTACAAGAAGAAGGCGACCCTGAAATATTGGGCAAAAGTGAAGAAACAGTTGACAAAGGGCTCAAAGTAGGGTATACTATAGACATGAAAGATTCAAAGAAAGACGTTTCCAACGCACTTCACGCAGTCGAGTCCAGCCTCCGCGATGGCTTGCGTGATATCTATAAAGCCCTCGATGATGTGGAGTTTATCAAAAATCAGAGAACTGAAGATCTACAACTTGAGCTTCGTCCCAGGATGCGACGATCTGAAAAGTATATGGCTGCTCTACTCATCGCAGCCCTCAAGTATGGGGAGTCGACTACAGGTAAGTTCTTTGCATACTTGGAAGGGTACATTGGGGCTACTGAGCCTACCCTTTCGCTTATGGCTGAGGCTGCTGAGGCTTACCTCGAATACAACGATCCAAGCGCACTTGAAAAACTGGATGATAAATTCTAGTCCCATTTTTGGGACGGGGCCGGGGCCGAAGGCCCTAAGTCCCTTAATAGCAAGCACTTACGACTGAAAGTATTTCGAGATTGTAGTAGCTTCTAGCCCTCAGTATGGTATAATACAGGCATGAAAGAGACAGAAAAGACAACGATCAAGCCCATGCGCTCCATCCTTCCTGGCTTTGGGGGTTTTCAGATCGAGAACCTCGGGGGCCACACTCTCAGCGTAGGCTTTGGATATGGACATTACTGTGACAATTACCAACTGGCTGCACGCGAGACTGATAGCTACCGCGACGATCTCGGCCCCACAGCCACCATGGAAGTGGCTGTGATGAACGAGGATGACAAGTTCGTTTGCCTCCCCGATCAAGTCGCTGCCTACGTTCCTGTGTATCGTCTCGGTGCTATCATCGAGGCTGTCCAGGATAACGATTGGGATACCGTACTTCAACTCTGTGAAAGCGCTTACTAACATGCAATTGATGACTAAACAAATCGCTGAAATCATGCCCCCCTTGTATGCTACTGAGCCCATCATAGCAGAGCACAAAGAGGTTATTGTGAAATTCTTTACTCCAGATGCTAACTGGACTTGGTACGTTTATGAGGGTTCGCCTCAAGAGGCCCCTGGGGGTGATTGGACATTCTTCGGTCTTGTCGAGGGTCTAGAGAGTGAGCTTGGCTACTTCACGCTCAACGAGCTTGAGGCTATTGTGGGACCTATGGGCATGAAGGTAGAGCGGGATATCAACTATGGCAAGGCTTCTATCATGGGGTGCGTGTGATGAGATCCTCTAAGGAATACATCGAGGACTCAATGAATGAGGCCCTCAAAGAGATTGATAGCATGATGCGACGCCTTGGGGCACTTCGCCAGCTTTGCACTTTCACAAGGACGGAAAACTCACTTATGGGATCAACTGCTAAGCCTTTGTTCGCTATCCGCTGCGAGGAGTGCGGGACGTTTATGAGGGAAACAACCGACGTAAACGAGGCCGCAATACCCGTAAAATGTATTTCCTGTAGGTGGCACTCGGACCACCTGCCAGATTGACAGGCCGCCGGGGCCGAAGGCCCTAAGTCCCTTAACAGCAAGCACTTAGGATCGAAAGTATTTCGAGATGGTTCTGGATCTCAGCCCTCAGTATGGTATAATACAGGCATGGAAAACAACAACGAACTGCCCGCACACTACTCCCTCACCATTGACGGTTGCATGGCCCACTTTGAAGACTACCCCGATTATGCCCAACTGGTCGATGATATGTTTTGGGATGGTCATGACCTTTACGACATCCAAGAAGCTATTGATTACGAGATGGAAAAGGCGGCATTGAATGCAGAATAAAGTATGGGAACGTCTTCTCGAAATGTGTGGGACTGAAGAAGAATATAATGATATCTTCAGCCAGATGCTTCTTGATATGGCTCAGAAGGACCAACTCAGTATGACTTGGGATCCTAAATTGGAGGAGATGGTATATTACTTGACCGATGAGCAAAAGGCTAGGACAGTGGAATAAGCAGAGCAGGGGCTTAGGCCCCTGCCATTTTGGCAGGAGGGCCGGGGCCGAAGGCCCTAAGTCCCTTAACAGCAAGCACTTACGACAAAAGATAAATCCATTTTACATTTGCAATTGGCCCTCAGTATGGTATAATACAGGCATGGAAACGACAGAAAAGACTACGATATGCGACTCCTGCGGCAATCCTACCGTGTTCTGGTACTCAATCCAGCCCTTTGTAGGCTCCAAGCTATGCCCCGAGTGTACGGTCCAGATAGAATCCGACTTCAATTCACAAGATAAAGGTTGACAGCAGCCCCTAAATAGGTTATAATACCAACATGGAAAACAAGAAACGAACGCAACGCACGCCTGCCCAGATCATCGCTGAAACCGAGGCACGCCTCGAAAAGCTGCGCGTGAAACAGGCCAAGGCAGAAGCTCAAGATAACCCCGCAGTCGCCAAGCTCGTTACCGAGCGCAACGATGTGCAGAAGCAATACCGCGAGGCTAAGAAGATTCTAGGGGATGGTCCCCAATCCGCTTCTAGTCGCCTCGCCTCACATGAGGAATGGATCTTCAAAATCAACCGTCTCAAGATGGACGCTGAAAGCTCCGTCACTGAAACACAAGACCGACTGGCGGAAATTGACGAGCAGATTGCTCAAGTAGTCGCCAGCCTTACAGCCAACTAGGCTACCCTATAGGGGAGGGCAATTGGTCCTCCCCTACATCTCTTTATAAAGGATTTTTATGTTCTCTGATATCATGTCTGTGGTTCGTTCGAACCAAAACGCTGTTATGTTCCGTTTCGGTTCTATTTATACTATTTTTGACACTAAACAGCAGGAATACACCTATACGGGCACTTGTGACGAATGCCGTTCAGCGTGGAATGCGCACTATAAGAACAGCCGTCAATTCGTGACCCCTAACGGTGTGAATCATCGCTATATGGGCTAGATGATACTACAGGGGAGAGGAATAAATAGCTGGCGTAAGGCATTGAAACTGCAAAGGCTATCCTCTCCCCTCCTATTCCACCCCGAAGTAATTCGTCGGGTAGTGGGCCATGGTAGGCCCATGATTGAAGCGCACTGAATTGCGTTAAATAATCGCCACGGTAGACTACTCGCCTGAGGTCTACGGTACTTTAAGGCGCGGCTAGACGGGTCGTTAGTAGGGGTAGGTGGAGCGCAATATCAGCTTTGAAGCCTACGCCCTACCTCGTCACCTGCCATTTTGGCGGGCCGCCGGGGCCGAAGGCCCTAAGTCCCTTAATAGCAAGCACTTAGGACTGAAAGTATTTTGTGGTTTGTAGTAGCTTCTAGCCCTGAGTATGGTATAATACAGGCATGAAAGCGACAAACAAAAGTCTTCAAGTTGAAGCTGCCCTGGATAGTTGGATGGGCAAGTCCCGTGTTCGCACCATCGCTAACGGTGAGTGCATGACCTGTGATATGATTGGCATAACTGCGGATTCGTTCCGAGATGAGCTTTCAATCAAAGAATACACCATTTCAGGCATGTGCCAGAAATGCCAGGATAGCGTATTCGGTGGCGACGATGAATGAGTTTATTGAGATTCTAAGTAATTTCTTCGATGAATATTTCGAGGATCAAGAGCTACAGGAAGAGAAAAATGAAAGCCTTTAGAGGTGCAATGATTGCAATCGTTTGCTCTATCCCCCTGTGGGCTCTAATCGTTTGGGTGGTGCTATAATGACCGATAAATTTAAGCTAACGCACGAAGAGAGGGCACCTTTTGACGCTCTTTTTAAAGCCATCGAAATACTTTGCGAGATGGATGAAAAGGGATTAGCCTATCAACTAAGAATGGTACATGATAGCCAGCTAAACAAGATAACAGAGCCGAAAATAAGAGCATACTACAATAGGAAGTTAAACAAGATAACAGAGCCGAAAATAAAAGCATACTACAATAAGAAGCTAGGAAAGAGGAAATAGGCAGGGGCCGGGGCCGAAGGCCCTAAGTCCCTTAACAGTAAGCACTTACGACGGAAAGTATTTTGTGGTTTGTAGTAGCTTTTGGCCCTCAGTGTGGTATAATACAGGCATGAAAGAGAGGAAGTAAGCATGTGGGATGAATACGATTACGACGAGGGTTCGGATGTTGACAACTGGGAGAACGAGGAGGTATTCCAAGATGGAGTACTTGATCGCCAGACGGACTACTGGCATGGTGAGGATCTAGATGAGCTAGGCTCTGAGCCCGATGAAATCGAGGATCTTTACGGCGAATAAACTTGACAAGTGCCACCTAGCGTGGTATAATACACCCTTCGAAACCCTTTACAAAGGACAACTATGACTACTCAAACTACTTTTCAACCCGACACTCATGAGGCTACCATTCAACAGCGTAGCATGGAGGCAGGCGAGCGATTCCGCGAGCTTTACTTTACCAATACCCACCCTGATAATGTACACGAGGCTCTGGACCTTTACATCAAACTACGTCGTGAGCTTCCCGTGGATCCGTCTACGGGCCGACATCAAGGTGCAGCGGAGGCGCATCCCACGACTCAGCCCACGGCTGAGATGGGCAGGATTCCTTTCACATTCTAAAGGGTAACTCTGAAGGTCATTCCAACGGAGTATAAAGAAAGCGAGGGTGGTCTAACCTCGGGAAGCAAGACCATTCGGGGGTGATCTGGTTTCGACAGGTTAGAATACCCTACACGGGAACTTTCTTGGAACAGGGTTCAATTCCCTGCACCTCCACCAATACAATTATGAACAGGTCGCCGTCCCTATGGGAAGGGGGTAAATGGTCCTGAAACGGGCCTGCCTGTTCTTCCTGCCAAAATGGCATACGGGCCGCCGGGGCGGCGATCCTAAGTCCCTTAACAGTAAGCACTTAGGATATAAAATAGTGCTTGCATTCCTCTGTGAGCATGGTATAATACAGGCATGGAAAACAACAAAGATCTCATCTGTCCTGATTGTGATGCGGCTGGGCATACCGTCTCTCTCGATATCCTCGGCGTCTGTGAGTTGTGTGGGATAGCTCCTTATGATCCAGATGAGGCTTTTGATCCTGAACATGATTGGACGAGAAAATCTAATGATATAGACTGGCTAGGATAACGCAAAGGGCCGCCGGGGCCGAGCGCCCTAAGTCCCTTAACAGTAAGCACTTATGACAGCCCCCTCTAACTAATTCGCACAATATTCTAGACTTAGCCCATAAACTGTGGTATACTGTACCCATGAAAACCCTAATCTCTACACGTTATCAAAAGGGGATCAAGTCCCCGAATGATTTTTCAGTCCTCAAAAAGGGCTCCACTAACAAAAAACTAGGTTTCAAAGTAACCTCTAAAAAATGGAAAGGAAAGCGTTTATATGCGCTTACTCTCACAGAACGTGAAACTTGTCCTACATCATGCCATCATTGGGTGGATTGTTATGGTAACAATATGCCTTTCGCTCATCGCTTTGATACGGTTGGCCTTATTGATAAGCTAGAACAAGAGATCCCTATGCTATTGAATAAGCATAAAGAGGGAATAGTGATTAGGCTGCACGTTCTAGGTGATTTTTATAGTGTAGCATACGTTGAATTCTGGCAAGAGATGCTTTTGAAGTATGATAAGCTTGCTCTATTCGGCTACACTGCTCGCGAGCATGATAGTTCAATTGGTAAGGCTCTTTTCCTGCTGAATAACCGATTCAATGAGCGTTGCGTTATTCGAAAGAGTGGTGAGCCTGAATTGGATAGTAATTGGTCCTATGCTGTAATTGAGTCATCGGATGCTAACTCATTCACCTGCCCCGAACAAACCAATAAGGTAAAATCATGCGCTGATTGTGGCTTGTGTTGGACAACCCCTAAAACCGTGAAATTCCTTTCACACTAGACGATAAAGAATAGGACTCACTAATGACTAATATTAGAGATTTATGCGATCCTTCTTACCATGATTTCGGGGTACGTTGTATCTTTTGTCAAGAAGTATACTTTCTCGATAAGAATAAGAAGCCTCTAATTAGAAGTGCTTACAGTATAAAAGAATGGGAAAAGATGCATCCAAAAAAAGGAACTTGCCCTAAGTGTAAATAAAACCGTTAGATTTAGGACTCACTAATGAAAGAATACGACTATAACCATCTTCTAGATACCATTACTAACCTATTCCCTAATGCATCATTAGAGTATGATAATGACGGTCAATTGATTATATACACTGGGGAATATGATTCAGATGAGGCTTTTGATCCTGAACATGATTGGACGAGAAAATCTAATGAATAAATGGAAATGTGATAAGTGTAACGGATTCAAAATTGAACAATTATGGCATATATACGGGGACATGAATGAGGATGGACCTTTCACCCCTAATGAATTGATGGACGCTCAATCAGTTGATTCTTTTTGGTGTAGAGATTGTGACGATGAATGCAGCCCCTTTAGAGATAAAGAATGAAAAAACTAACCAATACGCAGACTAAGATTCTAGACGCTATATTCGATTGGTGGGACTCTGGATATGATATTGATGGTAACTTTGTTATCTATCCCGAAATTGAAGATGAACCAGTTAGAGATGAGCTAGAAGATTGAATTGATTGATCAGATACTAAGTGATTGAAACAGAAAAACCCTCCCAGACTTTGATTAGTTTGGGAGGGTTTTACCTCATAAGAGGCGCAGCTTTGGACTGGTTTATAGTGTATACAATGCGACTTCCTAATAAACTTTTAGTTTGTGCGACGAGGAAAGTGGCTTTACGATACTTTAAAGTGGGGTAGTTTTAAATGCAATTTCCTAATAAACTAGTGTTTTGGGGTGTGGATGGAAAAGCATTTCTTGAAGTATTTTTGAACTTGTTCGAATTAGTGTGAGTTGGTGTGGGTCAAGCAAACACCTAATTCACACTATGTTTTGACTTTTTGGGGTTGACTTCTTGGTTGACTTTTTGGGTATCAGTATAGTATTATTCATAAAACAGCATAAGCTTTGACTTTTTGGGTGCTTGTATATAGTTTGACTTATTGGGGGTGGGAAGTATACTTCTCACTTTTTATACTATAAGTTTGACTTTTTGGGTATCTTTTTACCATGTTACCAGGGTACCAGTTCATTTGTTACAATGACAACAGCTACAAGGAATACTCTCTCCAACCTCTTCTAATTGTTCATCAAAATAGTTTTCTTTCACTAGAATATACTTATCCTTGTATTCATTGAAACACTTTAGAACATAGTCACCATTATCTTCTTGATGATCTAGCCATACATTACTACCTTTTCTTAGTAATCCATCCCCTAGGATTGATGAGCTAGATTGATTGAATGTTCTATAGACTAGTCCTACCTTAGTCTTATATACTGTTAACTCTTGTCTACTGTCCTGGGCGTTATTCATTTGGTTAGTCTTGCTTGTTCAAAGCTACCAGGGCATGTATCTCTTCTATGTGGTACTCTATGTGTTGTAGGGAATACTCTCTTGAATACTTCACTATAGTATACTGTGTATTGTCTACTACAGCTTACGCAATAAAGTAATCTCTCTCCTCTTAGTGCTTTGTTGTACTCATTTATGATTTCTTGTTTTATTGATGTGAATGTAGGTGGTGTAGGTTTGACTTCCTTGGTTCCTCTACATCCAGTACAATGGGAAATGATACCCATTGCAAGTATTAACCAAAGTACTACTCTGATGTGATTGTATCTTTTCTTCTCTATTGCGAACTGATCTTGTTCTTTCATTTCCCATTCCTTAGTATGTTTCTCTTTAGTTTAATCATACTGATTCTGTGTTCTATCTGTTCAATATGAGGTACTGATACCTCTAATTCACTTGAGATGATTACTTGTTCATCTGTATTGGTGTTCACTCTCTTGAATGTGTTTAGTGCTGCTTTGTTGTCCTTGGTTGTGAATCCTAATAGATGAGTGTACCCTCTTCTCTGTAATAGCATACCCATACGCTTTAAGAGGTGAAGTGCAATACCTGTGCTTCTAAGTTCTTTCTTAACCACAATAGCACACAGCATAGCTTTCTTTGGGATGTACTTATTTACTGCTATTACACCCGCTACTTGGTTTGACTTCTTTGCTATTAGTAGGTACTCATAGAACTCTAAAGTTGATCCTGCTAGTTCTGGGAACTGTTCAACCATGAGCATGAATGCATCATCGTGTTCTGTTCCTGTCTCTATTCTTTTTACTTCAATCATTACAGAAGACTAATCAATGCATGAAAGATCATATACAGGCCAAAGAAAGCAAGACAAATGGTTGCTACTGCTAATGCTGTGTCCCACTTATTTCTAGGTGGTGCAGGCTCAAAGGTTACTTTTAATTGAGTCTCCTCTTGGTCTTCCTCTAGGTTAGCTTTAGCCTTCTGTGCTGTGTAGTATGCTAAGGCAAGTGCTTCTTCTTGTGTTATTCTTTTCTTAGTCATGATTCTCTCTCCATGTAGCACTTATCTCTGCCTCTCTAATGAAGTCCTCCACTACACTTTTCATGCAAAGCAACAGAGCATCAAAGCAGGCACGACAGACATGGAGGTTGCTATTAGGGTGCATCCATCGTTCTAGTAGAGTACTGCCAAAATGGCAGTCAAGGGAGAAGAGTTGGTAGGACTCATACCCACAAGACCCACAGGCTTCCTTTGTTCTCTTCATAGTCTATTATAATCGTCTTCGACACGTTCTATGGAATTAACTATATTCTTTTCGTCTATTGTACACACTTCCAGCACCACTGAATCCCTGTGTGCATATAATCTGTGAACAAGCATGGGCTCTACTGTGATAGGTTCGTCTACACACATAAGCATAGCTTCATTGTTCAAAATAATATCACACAAGCCTTCTTGTAGTATCAGAGTCTCAAGCTTCTTACTGTGATAATGGAGAGATGTTTTGTGTCCTGCATCAATGTACAGTTTCTTAATACAATACTGATCCGTTGTTACAAGGATCTCTTCCACTCCCCAGGGTTTATCAATTAAGGTCATTAATATTTTGTACTAAAGATAGCCACAATGAAGCGTTAGGTGAATCTGGGGTGGCTAGTCTGTTTCCTTTGTCAATAAAATCAGTATCACCTGTCAGTGAGTATGCCATTGCAAAGAGGTTTATGGCGTACCTTCCTTCTAGGTACTTGGAGTGTAGGGGGAAGTTTCTGCACAATGAGGGAGTTGTAGGATCATCTCCACCATGAGCACAGTTCTTTAGGATGCCTCCACGGTCCTCGTCCCATAGCTCAGTGTTAATAAGTTCTGCACTACCTTTGAATAAAATCTCTTCCAGCTTCACTCTACTGGCTACGGCTACGCCTTCTCTGCTCTTACAAAGCTCCTCACGCCATTCCCATAAAGCATTCATAATAAATGCGTGCTCATAGCATTGCCAGAAGCCTACTTTACCATGCTTAGACCCGTAAAGCTTGTCGCTAGTATTTCGTTGAACCAAGCCACAAGGGCTTATGCCTTTGTTAAATACAGACATCCAAGCCAAAGCTGCATCCCTAAATTCAGTGCCACCGCTGTACTTCCAACAGCTTAGCATTAGTAGCAATCCCCACCCATGTGCTCTGCCTACTTTAACTCCACGGTTAGGGAAGTCCTCAACGAATTGAGTTCTAGCAGCAAGGTTAGCAGTGAACTCTTCAATCCACTCATGTCCCCACCTAAGCATTGTTTTTTGTGCTCGCTCATCTCCTCTATCAGCAAGAGCTTGGAGCGTTCCTGTGGCTCTGCGTATGTGTTGCCAATCAAACCTAGCGAAACCTGCTATCTTATGCCCAAGGTCAGGCATACGATCAAGGATGCGCTCAGCCTTCTTGTACAGTGCTGTAAGCTCTTGTGGGCTGTCTGCTGTTACAACCATGTCAATGTCCTCACCTCCTGTAACACCCCCGTACTGGTTGCCCCAGGGCCTACACCAACCAAAATACACAGGAGTAGTAGAGTAGCCTTGATTGATTTGCGCTGTGAGGTCCTCTCTGTCCCCAGGAGACGCGCTAGGACGATACGGGACTTGGTTCACCCATCGCACCATGCGGCTACCAGCGGGGAACGTGAGGCCCCTGAAGGTAATGGTGCGGTCAGTGGGGTTATGTAGCTCGTAACTGTTCTCATCTCTGTCAATTTTAAGACCGTCTGAAGTAGTAATCATGGTATAATTCCTCTGTTAGTATATGTAGGTATCTTAGCTCAATTTACCCAGTACTCAATCGTATATCTTTCAGGAGGAACTATTACAGAAGGATTGCCTACATGGTCAATAACAAAAATAAGGTCATGGCTATTAAGTTCGTTAA
>Ga0315336_1003529_pt1 | contig 20588 bp, 22 predicted proteins | sample ASW5metaG_FD_204512 | JGI IMG/M metagenome (GOLD analysis project Ga0315336, IMG submission 204512) | Ammonia-oxidizing marine archaeal communities from Monterey Bay, California, United States - ASW #5 | ecosystem: Environmental > Aquatic > Marine > Intertidal zone | place: USA: California... | reverse complement strand
CGCCAAAGCATCACCTTCCATCGAGGGGGTTAGCGCCTTCGAGGCCGCTTCGTTCGGATCGTCGTAGAAAGAAAAAATAGGACCAAAGTGTGCTCCACAACTACCGTAGAGGCCAAACAAAAATCCCTTCGGCTTGGGAAAGGTCTGTTCGTGAGGATAGATGTTTCCCTTGCCATATTTTTCGAGACGTACAGCAGCAAAGAACGACCGGCGCTCAAGCTGAGTTCCATCCGGCAAGGCGAAACACTGACGATAAGGATAAAGAGCCGGTTTTGAGTCGATGAGCAAAACACCCTTCTTCAACCATTCAGTGATATAGCCAACAGCCCTGCCGATCCGACCAGAATCATCTGTTTCGTCTTCATGAATTTCACCCTGGATCAGACGTACGATGTTGTGTGGATGGCGATCGTAGAATGCGCGCTGCATTCCGGGGGTAAATACATCGTAGGGCGGCGAAGTAACCTCACCCATCTTTTTAGGGGGAATTCCCGCGTGGCGTAGGCCCCGGAAAGGCCGTATATCGACCATCTAATGCTCCTTTGGCAGTTTCGAATAATTCTCAAAACCAGATCGTAATCTGTCTGGCAAATGCGAGAGCCTCCAACCCCCCGCGCACCGTTCCTGCAAAGACCCATGAGGCTACACGGAATCTTTCTGGAAGTGAAATTCAGGCGGATTAAACATTTGGGCAAGAAGATACGCTAGGCAGTAATGTTCACAGATGAACCTCTGTACTTTCCGATCTCGGGATAATCTTCGGGGGATGCCGGTTTTTTTTCTTCTGTATTTTGGACCTGGGATAAAATTTTCGTCATATTCTGGCCAGCAAGATCTAATTGCGACACAAGATTGATGACCTGGAACTGGGTTGGCGGCGTCTCGGGAGGCGACGCAATCTTGTCCCGCAACTGCGGAGGCAAAACCGAGCTAATCGCATCGATCATGACGTTACACCTTCCCCCGGAAATGCGCCAAAATTCCTCCAGCAACAAAGGAAGATTACTATGTTCCGCCCACGTGGAAAACCTCCACGGAAGTCTAAAAATTTAAAACTGGCCTAGGCGAGAATATCCAGACTCCCGCCGCGTGGCTCGTCACCGCGAGAAGTAGGCGGGGTTTTAGCAGCATCTCCAACTTGAAACGCACGCCTTGCAAATATCTTAGCCGCTGCTGCCTCACCAGAGTCGGCCTTCGCCGCAAGTCGTGCCTTGATCACCTGCTCACCAACCGGACGCGGGGTGGGCGTAGGTATCTGGGTCGTTAGTCGCGAGATCATCGCATCCATACGGGTCTCGACCATGATTTACACTCCTTTGGAGATTCAACAACCATTATTGTCTTCTAACCCACAAGTGAGCACAATTAATGCCAAAGCGAAAAAATTAATACGGCGTTTACTAACAAACCTTTATAAGGATACTCCTTTTTCACTTCTGGATTAGCCCACCCCAAATGCGCGCAAGCCTGACGCTGCCGAGTCATCCCTTTGACACCGGAGAGATTTTGCGCTGTCTCATCCACCGGGGAACCCGCCGTGTTACAATCCCGGACCACAGCCCGGCCGGAATGAGATTTTTTTTAAGTTGGTACATCCGGGCCGGAAAGACTCCCCGTAAGAGGCTAGAAGGAATTCATAACTGTATGCCGCAGCCAATCCAATTCGGAGTCTCCCTAGGGATGTACCCGGACCAACCAACCCCACCGGAGGAGATGTTTTCCCTGGCTAATTTGATAGAGGAGCTGGGGTTTGACTCACTCTGGATGGGAGACCATATCGCCTTCCACGGAGGCTACTTCACCGAAATTCTAACGACACTAGCAGCCTTATCAGCACGCTCCGATCACCTCACCCTCGGAACAGCCATTTATCTCCTCCCTTTACGCATACCCGGCGTAGCCGCAAAAGCCGCCGCTACGGTGGATTACCTCACCGGCGGAGGAAGATTTATATTCGGCGTCGGAGTGGGTGGTGAGGGAAAAGAAGAGTTCGACCTTTGCGGCATCCCTGTAAAAGAACGAGGAGCCCGAACGGACGAGGCCATTGAAATTCTTCGAAAACTCTGGAGTGGAAAGTCGATCCGGCACGAAGGCCAGTTTTGGAGGTTTGGTGATACCCGTCAGAATCCACCTCCGGCAACTCCCGGCGGCCCGCCAATCTGGATCGGCGGACGAAGTGATGCCGCAAGAAAACGAGCTGCCCTCCTCGGAGACGGTTATATTTCCTACCTCTTCACCGCTGAGCGATTCCGACAGGGCATGGAACAAATACAGGAGATCGCCTTCAGGGCCGGGCGAGAACTTCGTGTAAACGAAGGCAACTGGACACCGGCACACCATGCCTTTATCTGCATCGATGAAGACGAAACACGCGCCTTGAGCACGGGAACGGATTATCTATCCCGGCGCTACAATATGGATTTCCACGGCATCGCCGAAAAATATCTTATTCACGGTTCGCCGTTCCGCTGTGCTGAACAGCTCGAAGCGTTCATCAGCGCCGGAGTAACCCATTTCATCCTCCGACCTACGGGACCACCCAGCTCAGACGCTGATCAGCTCGTCCTGCTTGCTGAAAAGGTTGTTCCCCAAGTGAAAAAATGAATCAGGATATTCAAAAACGGCCCGGCATAAAATGGCCAATTTGCACTATACTCATCATTACTGCTCTCGGCGCGCTGGGCTATTGGGGTTTCTACAAGTTTCAGAGCGAACGCGCATTGAGTGCGGGCCCAAAAACCTCAATCGTTGCGCCCCCGTCAAATTTGGGCGCCCTCAGCTCCATACAGAAATCGAAAACCTATCGCGGAGGTCTGCCCGCATATTTTCTCATCGGATTTTCTGCTGTAATGACTACCATCCTCGGCGGAATTCTATACCTCTGGTGGTCGCTCAAAGACTGGGAAGGCGGAAAAAAATATGGGGAGGACGACGACTCCACAATCGGTGGCAAAGCGCCTAGAACCTAGCTCGAGCCCAAAGCATAGGGCTTACAAAAAAAGATGTCCCGCCCTTTAGCTTGCCCGAGCAAGACTCGCCAAACTATCAAGAATTCAAAAAAGTCCAACAAGAAAAAATTTATTCTACTTCATCTCACGATTGACCAATTGCGGTAAGAATCCAAGGATTGGAGCCCGAGGGACGGGCCCATGTCCAATGTTCTGTGAAGCGGACGGACTCGGTAGAACTGCCCTTGATAACCTCTCCCGTGGATTCAGATACGACATAATCCAGAAGGCTCACTTCGTAGGTCACAGTGATAAAATCAAATCCATCCTCCTGCCAGCTTTCGGAGAGGGAAAGGCTGTGAATATCAATATTATCTAGCCGGTTCATCTGACCCTGACTGCGCAGGGCCTCAAGATCCCCTTGGCACTGCTCAAATATATCGCCATCAAGCAAATTACGCACTGGAGAAAGATCGCGGTTGGACCAAGCTGTCTGGAATCGCTGAAAATGCTCCCGTACATCGATCAGAAAATTCTCTCGCGAAAAAGAAGAATCGCTGGACGTGATTCCCGGAATGCCTTCTTCAGCACGTGAGTCAGCAGCATAACTTGCCGCAACGGGGCCTGAGCCCCGACCATGCCCACCGCCAATGTCAGGCCCCCGATAGACCCCTCCAGAGTGTCTCCTGTCTTCATCATCGGCGACATCGTATGGATCGTCATCGTGGTGAGTACGACCACCGGAGTAGTTGCTGTAGGCGGGAGCCTGGCGGTTTCGCAGATATCGCATGAATAAAAAGATGCCGCCACCGATGAGGAGAATTTCGAGCAAACCAATTCCCCCACCACCACCACCCCCCATTCCTCCGTAGCCCATTCCGCCAAACATCATTCTTCCAATCATACCGCCAAGGAACATACCGGCCATGCCACCCATGAAACCACCCCCGAATCCTCCGAAGCCGCCCAAAAGCGAGCGGCGACCGCTGGACCGGAATCCCCTGCGACTCGACCTAAAGCGTGAGGTACCAGAGCTACGCCGGCTAGGGCGGAAAGAGCGGCGACGAAACATACCCCGCGACCCCCTGAAGCCAAAACTCCTCATCCGGCCGAAGCGAGCCTCTACTGGTTCGGGCTCAAAGCGGAGCCCCTCCGGGCCCATAGATGGGAATCCACCATGAACAGAGGCAGAGAGCAGGAATAGAATAAAAAAAACCTTCACGGCACGAAACATATGTAAATCTCCCGTTTTCGACGATCGGTTCATGCACGACTAACCTAGTTCGCTTTTAAATAACTTTCTTCAACGCTCTAAATTATCTCAGTCCGGGAACTTCAAGTCCATGTCGGTAGGAGTAGCGTTGATATGCAATCTGGAGCTCTGATACCATTCGGGGCAATCATTATCCATTCGCTGCGGCCGGAAATACAAATCCCTCTCCAGATCGGGAGCACCCGCGAATGCCAACTGATAGTACATTGCCCCTCACAGGTATCACCGTCGTAGATATTGGGACTCTCTTCGCTGGGCCCTTGATTGCTACCAATATGGCGGATTTTGGTGCCGAGACAATCAAGGTCGAGCATCCCCGCGGGGATTCGCTACGAAACTTTGCGCCCCAAAAAGATGGGATATCACTGTGGTGGAAGCTAACTGGACGCAACAAGAAGGTGATTACTTGCAACATATCAGCGCCAGAAGGGCAGGAAATCCTCAAAAAACTTGTCGTGGAAGCAGATGTTTTGATCGAAAATTTTCGGCCTGGAACTCTCGAAAAATGGGGGCTTTCGTGGGAGGTTCTCCATCACCTGAATCCAAAACTAATTTTGGCAAGATGCAGCGGCTTCGGACAAGAAGGACCCTACGCCCGGCGACCAGGGTTCGGCACCTTGGCCGAGGCAATGAGTGGGTACTCCCACATCACAGGAGAGGCGGACGGGCCACCGACACTGCCCGGATTTGCCTTGGCAGACGGCGTGAGTGCAATGTGTGGTACTTACGCAGTTATGATGGCGCTCTACCATCGCGATGTACACGATGCGCCGGGCCAGGAAATCGACCTGGCCATCTACGAACCAATTACCAGTCTCCTCGGTCCGCAATCACTCATGTATGACCAGCTTGGAATTATCCAGGAACGTACCGGGAATACGCTTCCATTTGTGGCACCTCGGAATACCTATTGTTGCAAGGACGGACGCCATGTCGTTCTTTCGGCCAGCGCACACAGCATCTACAAGCGCATGATGAATGCCATCGGCAGAGAAGACCTAGCAGAAGATCCAAGAATGCAAACCCAGGAAGGCCGCGTTGCCCACATGGATGAACTCGATCGAGCAATTCAGGCCTGGATCGGAGAGCACACCCAGGAAGAGGCTATCACCCATTTCCAAAAATTCGAGGGCGCACTAGGGCCCGTATATGATATCGCTCAACTCCTGAGCGACCCTCACGTCCGCCACCGGGGCACTTTTATCGAGGTGGATGATGAGGAACTTGGCCCTCTCCGAATTCAGGGCCCCAACCCAATTCTGAAAGACACGCCCGGCCGTGTCCGCTGGGCAGGCTCCCCAAAAGGAAAACATACTGAAGAGATCCTCGGCCACCTCGGCTACAGCGGCAATGATATTTCACGGCTTCGGGAGAACGAGATCATCTAGTGACTGCGTTCATCTATCATCCAGACTATTACGCCAACATCGGTCAACACGTCCTTCAAGTTGAGAAGTTCCACAAAACTTTCATGCGCCTGCGGTCCAGAGGAATCCCCGATCATGCTTTCTTTGAACCCACTGAAGCAACGGACACGGAAATTCTCTTGGTCCACACACAAGAGTACCTCGCCGATCTGCGCTCGGGGGTGCACACACATCGCACTATCCCGAGCGAACTCCCTCTTTCGCCCGAAATTATCCGTTGGGTGTTTCTATCCGCCGGGGGTACCCTTCTGGCTGCCCGAGAAGCATTGACAAGGGGTCTGGCACTAAATTTATCGGGCGGATTTCACCACGCATTTCCCAACTGCGCCGAAGGGTTTTGCTACGTCAATGACATCGCACTGGCGATACGGGTCTTAATGGACGAAGGGGCCATTTCCCGCGCCGCAGTGATCGACTGCGATCTACACCAAGGAAACGGGACAGCCTCGATCTTTAAGAACGAAAAAAACGTTTTTACCTTCTCAATTCACCAAGAGAACATCTATCCTACCAAACAGCGAAGCGACCTAGACATTGGCCTCACTGATTTGGCTAGCGACGACGAGTACATGGAAAAACTAGAGACACATATCCCTCGTATAGTCGACCGCCACAAGCCCGATCTCGTAATCTATCAGGCGGGGGCGGACCCCTATATGGATGACCAGCTCGGAACACTCAAGCTCTCCAAGGAGGGTCTTCGTTGCCGGGACGATTTCGTCCTCGATCTATGCCGCCAGCGATCGATCCCCGCTGCTGGGACACTTGGCGGCGGCTACGCGAAAAATTCAGAAGACACTCTGGATATTCATGTCCAGACAGCGATGGCTTTCTGGGAGAAATAGGCCGGTTCCTGAGTCATTGCGTACCTGGGCAGGAGCACGCTAGGATAGCAAATCTTTTAATTTTGCCGGATATCCGGCGATTTATTTGGACTCATTCCACGCCATTCACCCCACGAATCTCGGGGCGGGAGCTCACCACCCCATGACATCGACCATGCAGCGCGGGCCAGCGACTCGCCTCTACTACGGCTGGATCATCGTTGGCTTAGGGTTTGTAACGCTTGCCTTCCAAGTCGTCTACCGCTTTTCATATTCCATTTTTCAGATTCCTCTCATTGCTGAGTTCGGCTGGAGCCGGGGAGCGCTCAGCTGGGCATACTCGATTTCAATGCTTGTCTACGCTTTATCATCCCCCTACGCGGGCTCACTTCTCGAAAGATATGGTCCTCGAGCCGTCATGCCTTGGGGATGCGCCATCGTCGCTGCCGCCTCCTTCATGGGCTATTTCTTCAACTCCATATGGCTTGTTTACCTCGTGGTCGGACTCTTTGGTGGAATTGGCTTAGCGTTGAACGGGTTTGCCACTAACTCATCTATTATGCCCCGCTGGTTCATGCGCTATCGGGGCCGCGCTACCGGCATAGCCTTGTCTGGAATCGGGATCGGGATTCTGATCCTCCTTCCACTCGTAGAAAAGATGATCGCCATGTGGGGCTGGCGCCTCGCCTATGTAGGGTACGGATTGTTTACTCTCATCGTTATTACACCAATGAGTTATTTTCTTATGCGTAACCACCCTCGAGATGTGGGCCAACACCGCGACGGCACTACCGGTGAACCAAATCCTGGCAGAAACAAGGATAAATCTAACCATGTCCACACCAAGAGATTTCAAAAGGTGAACGTCTACAACCGTTACCGTCTTAGGCCTTCGAAGAGACTTGTGGACAAAAGCGTGAAAACTGTATTTCTCACCCTAAAAGGAGACCCTCGGTTCTGGTGCATGATGTTTTTGTATTTCGCTGTGGGATTAAACAACAACACAATTATCAGCTTGATTGGGCTCTACCTGAAGGACACTGGATTTTCGGTGGCAACTTGCGCACTGATTATCGGCGTTATGGGTTTTTTAAGGACTTTCGGAAGCATCTCGGGAGGTTGGTTAGGCGATCGAATCGGAAGGGGGCCAGGCACGGCTATTTCAGCAATCGTGGTGGCCCTGGGGCTGGTCTTGCTAATCCTTCTCCCTGCTTGGGGAGGCGGTCTGCTCCTCGCATACACATTTGCCGCCATCTACGGAACAGGAATAGGCGGCATGAGCTCATGTGGCTCCGCGTTGGGGGGGGATATCTTCGAAGGCCCTACCTACGGCGTAATTGTAGGCTTCACCGAAATCGCTTACGGCATGGGCGGGTTTATTGGCCCGCCGTTCGCAGGGTATTTCTTCCAATTCGCAGGAACCTACGTCATTCCAATAATTATTATCATCCTCTTTATCCTTATTTCCATTCCGGTAGTCCTTTATCTTCAAAATACTTTGGCCCCAAATCGCGCCGCCTCTTCAAGCTGAAAATAAAACGCACGCCAAATGTATAATCCACTTTCAATAGATAATTATCTAATCCTAAAAACAAACTATTATTGTACCCATCGAACATACAACTTATCGAACATTTGACCTTGGTGCCGCATAATTTTCATGTGGGCGTTAATGAATCCACCCAGATTACTTCTCCATTCGTTTCGGACCGAAAAGGAGAACACATTCACCTTTGATGGTTTTTCCCTCCAATTTTTTGGCAAGTTCGGCTGCAGTCCCGCGAAGGAATTCCTCATGCAACTTGGTCAGCTCTCGTGCCAGCACCAGGGACCGGGAGGGGGAACGATTGAAAATTTCTTCGACCAATCGAACTACACGGTGGGGTGATTCGAAAAGAATCACTGTGCGATCTTCTTCGAGCAATTCTCTCAACCTGCGCCAGCGTCGCTCTCCCTTCTGGGGTAAAAACCCTTCAAACACGAATCGGTCGGTCGGCAGGCCTGAGGCTACCAGAGCGGCCATAATTGCCGAAGGCCCCGGAACAGGAACGACAGGGACCCCCCGATCCACCGCCGCGCGGACCACCCGGTAAGCGGGATCAGATATTCCCGGCGTGCCTGCGTCCGATACCACCGCGACCCGCTCGCCCATGGCGGCCCTTTTGACAAGTTGATCAGCACGACTAGATTCGTTGTGCTCATGGTAACTGATCAATGGCTTTTTGATGGAAAAGCGAGAAAAAAGGCGTCCTGTCCGGCGAGTATCCTCACAGGCCACGAGATCACATGCCTCGATAATCCTCCGCTGTCGATTGGAGAAGTCCTCGAGGTTTCCGATGGGGGTGGCCACCAGATAGATTCCAATGGGCAAGCTCTCTGGCTCTTGCCCCATCCTTTACCCTCCCAACGGGGAACTTTCCTTCAACCCGAATCAGGACACTAACTACCCTTTAGACTATAATTGCCTCTTTTCGGAGCAAGCCGATTTCCTCTTCATTCTTTCCGATTTCTTTCATAACTTCATCGGTATGCTGCCCCAACGTGGGCGAGGGCTTCCGAACGATGGCGGGCGTACCGGAAAGCTTTGGGGGGAACCCGAGCACCCGTGTCGCACCGGCCGTAGGATGCTCCACCTCGACGGCCATCTCACGCGCTTTGATTTGGGGATGATCGAAGGCCTCGGCCATGTTGAGGATGGGGCCACAAGGCACACTTTCAGCCTCAAGACACTGGATCCAGTTGGCGCGAGAATCGTTCTCAAACACCTCACCCAATTCTTCTGCGAGCTTGAGGTAGTTAGTCGCACGGTTTTTATCGGTCTTGTATTCTTCTCTCTTCATCAAATCCTCGCGACCCATAGCTTTGCAAGTGCGCTCCCAGTTGGACTGGTTCGCAGCACCAAGAGCAATGTAGCCGTCCGAGCATTTAAAAGCTTGGTAGGGGGCGGTCACCTCATGCGCCGAGCCACGCGGAACGGGAACCTCGCCTTCGGGAAAAAACTGGGAAGACTGCCAGAACGTGTAGCCCAGACCAGCGTCCACAAGAGATGTGTCGATTTTTTGTCCCTCTCCGGTACGCTGTTTATAGATATAGGCAGAAAGTATGGAAAAAGCCGTGTATATTCCCGCATTCAAGTCACAAACTGGAACCGGAATCTTGACAGGAGGGCGACCGGGTTCACCAGTAAAGCTCATCAAGCTGGATAGACCTTGAGCCACGAGGTCGAAACCGCCCTTCCTCCTGAAAGGTCCAGTATGACCGTAACCCGAAATCGAAGCATAGATTAGCCCGGCATTGGATTTGCGGAGATCCTCGTAGCCTAGGCCAAGGCTTTCCATGGTGCCTGGTCTGAAGTTTTCGATGAAGACGTCGGCGCCCTGGACCAACTCGATTAGAAGGGAACGACCTTTTTCTGACTTGAGGTTGAGGGCAAGACTTCGCTTGTTGCGATTCAGGTTCATGAAGCCGTATCCTTCGCCGCCAGCAAAATAGCGGCCCATGAGCCGAGCGTCATCGCCACCGGAAGGTTTTTCCACTTTGATGACATCAGCCCCCATATCGCCCAAGAGAGCACCACAGAAGGGGCCGGCCATAATCTGACACACTTCAAGAACTCGAACACCCTTGAGCGCGCCTTCAAGGTTCGGGGTCATGGGCAGCTTTACCTGCCTTCAAAACGCGGGGCGCGCTTGGCTAGAAACGCGTCCACGCCCTCTTTAAAGTCGGCGGTATCGAAACAGGTAAACTGTTTATTGAAATCTTCCTCGGTAAGCGAGGCAAGGGTAGGATCGAGGAGAATGGTATTGACGAATTCCTTGTGCAGTCGCTGGACTAGCGGGGCAAGAGAACCGATCCGACCCGCAGTCTCCATGGCAGTTTTTTTTACCTCATCATCCGGAACCACCTGGGCGAGGAATCCCGCATTAAGCATTTCACCAGCCGAGAAAAGTCGTGCCGTCAGGAGCATATCTAGCGTGCGGGCAGGTCCTATCGAGTTGACGAAACGCCTAAGCTCTGAATATCCTGCAACGAGACCTAATTTCGCCACCGGCACTCCAAAGCGGCTTGATTCGCCCGCAATACGGATATCAGTCGCGGCTGCGAGCTCAATTCCCCCGCCTACGCAGGCGCCCCCAATCGAAGAAATGGTTGGCTTCGCAAAATTTCCCACCGCGTCGAGACCGGGCAAGAAACTCTCAGAATATTTTCGCGCTTGGGTAGAATTTGAGCGTTCATCGGCAAAGCGAGAAATGTCAGCGCCGGCAGAGAAAGCGCGGTCCCCTGCCCCTTCGAAAACCAAGACGCGCACGCCCTCGTCTTGATCCAGGCGCGGAACGAGCTGGGTAAGCTCGGCCCACATTTCGAGCTCGATAGCGTTCATACGCCCAGGATGATTGAACGTAATAATGGCAGTAGATCCCTCCCGGCGGAGCAACAGTTTCCCGCCGGCAAACTCTTCCTGCAAACCACTCAACGACACACCTCCCCAAACCAAAAGCTTGGACCCTCCACCAGGCTATCCTCTCTGCTCTTCACGGTATTCTTCAAGCCAAGCCATCTGGATCGCCTCGAGCTTGCCTTCGGTGGAATTCATCGGATCGTCCTCAAACTCCTCAAGACCGAGGACCCATTGATGGAGGTCTGTGAACCGGACCTTAAGCGGATCAACATCCGGATGGTTTTCCGACAGGGCGATTCCAACGTCCTCAGCATCATCCCATCTGAACTTTTCCAAATCCAGTTCCCCTATCCGTCCTAATGGGCCTCTCGGGCCGCCTCTGGACCCTCTTGCACCAGATTCACATTCCAGAGCGGCACCTCAATCTCGATAACTTGGTCCATCTCCTCCTTGAGAACACACTGGCACGCCAACCGGCTGGAAAGGTCTACGTCACGGGCATTATCGAGCTGATCCTCTTCTTCTTCTTCGGCTTCAGGAAACAGCTCAAATCCCTGGCGAACCTTTACATGGCAAGTCGAACACGCGCAAACGCCTCCGCATGCATGATCGAGATCCATACCATTGTTTAGAGCAATTTCCAGAATGTTCTGGCCTGCCTGTATTTCGAATGTTTTGTCTTCGTCGATAAAATGAATTTTTGCCATCGCCTTCCCCATTTTGAGAACCGCCGCCTCGGAGAATCAGTCCCTCATGGCCTCACTCAGATGCTTGTTGGTTAGAGCTTCTTTCAAGACTCCATCCATCATGCGCTCGGCGAGGGGACGGGTCGCTTCGTTTAGGACATCGATCCCGCCTCGAATCCGCCCATGATCTTCACACTCTAAAAGTTCCTCTAGTTCTGATATGGCTTCCTGGATCGTAATGTGCTCATCTTCGCCAATTTTTTCCTCACCAAAACCACCTAGGGCTCTTAGTGTTGCGGTAACCACCGATTCAGCCTCAGTGCGGGCTTCGAGAAGCTGCCGGGCAAAGATGTCGGCCTCGGCATGTTCGAACGACTCCAAAAGCATCCGTTCCACCTGGTCGTCGGTCAGACCGTAGGAAGGCTGAACCTCGACTGTGGTCGCCTTCCCGCTCCGCAGGTCTCGCGCCGTGACGTTCAGAATCCCGTTTGCATCGAGCAAAAACATCACCTCAACCCGTGCCATCCCAGCCGGCGCCGGATCGATACCAAGAACAAATCGGGCCAATGACCGATTGTCCTTGATCAGCTCACGCTCTCCTTGAAGAACATGTATTTCGACACCGGTTTGGTTGTCCTTGAAGGTGGTAAACACCTCGCGTTCACTCGTGGGGATCGTGGTGTTACGCGGGACGATCCAACCCATCGCCCCGCCCATCGTCTCGATGCCAAGAGAAAGGGGGGTCACGTCGAGAAGGAGCATATCCGACCGACCTCCCGCGAGAATATCTGCCTGCACAGCCGCCCCGTGAACCACAACCTCGTCGGGATTCAGGGCCGAGTGCGGCTCCTTTTCGAAAAAATCAGCCACCAGTTGCCGAATTAAGGGCATCCGTGTCGATCCCCCCACCAAGACCACCTCGTCCACCCCGGCCTCCTCAACCCCGGCGTCCTTGAGGGCCCTGCGGCAGGGAATCACAGTACGGTCCGCAATGGGAGAAATAATCCTCTCCATTTCCCCTCTGGTTATTTTTCTCCTAAATGAAAACGGAGTCTTCCCCTTATTCTCTAAGACAATTTCCGTTTCCTTTTCGGCAGTCAGCTCGCATTTTGCCTTTTCCGCAGCCAGCACAAACTGCCCCACAATATCCGGATTGGATCCGGGATCAGCCCCCGGTTCGACGTTCATCAGCCCAATCAGATAATCCGCAATCGCACGGTCAAAATCGTCACCCCCCAAGTGGGTGTCCCCACCCGTCGCCAAAACCTCAAAAATACCGTCCTTCACCCGAAGAATAGAAATATCGAATGTCCCGCCGCCCAAATCGTAGACAGCGACAATACCTCTATTCCGTTCGTGCAGTCCGTATGCCAGAGAAGCTGCCGTCGGTTCGTTGACGAGGCGGAGTACATCGAGACCCGCCAACCGCCCGGCATCCTTCGTCGCCTGCCGCTGAGCGTCATTAAAATACGCCGGCACGGTAATAACCGCCTTCTGAACAGGATGCCCCAATTCACGCTCAACGCGGCTTTTAAGCTCGCGCAGTATCAACGCACTGATTTCAGGAGCGCTATAGGATCGTCCCTGAGCTCTCACATACACAGTTTCTTTGTGGTTCGGATCCGCTTCGAACGGAAGATACCGAAACTCATCCTGAACGTCTTCGTAGGCCTGCCCCATGAACCTTTTGATCGAAAAAATAGTATTACGGGAATTCTTGACACGATCATCGCGGGCCTTGCCACCCAACAATACTCGGCCAGAGCGGAAACTTACGACCGACGGAAGCAACCAGCCCTCCCCCTCGGGAGCAATCACAAATGGAGTGCCTTCTTTCATAACGGCAACCAAACTATTCGTCGTCCCAAGATCAATTCCGATTATATCGCTCATGGCACTACTTCCAGCGCTTGGGTCACCCTTCTGAGAATATTATCAATATAATTCCGAAGCCCCAGGACTGAGCGCAATTTATCGATCACATCGGCGGGAGGTTCAACGCCCGCGCCAACCGCACTATCCCAGAGTTCTCCCAAGCCCTCCAAAGAAGCCTGCTGGCCCGCCTTCTGGGTATCAAAGCATTCTTTCGCCGCCTCGAGACGGGCTCTAACATTTTTCGCCTTTTCCGCATCGTCCTTACAACACCTGTACTCGTCTGCTGCCTCTTGGGCTTCAAGTATTTCCTCCAGCAAATCTACGGGCGGAGTAGCGTGATTTTCTTCCAGTTTTCCGCTTTCCAATTCAACAAGATAAATTGCTTTCAAAATCGGATCTTTCAAAGTTTTGTAAGCACTATTGAGGCGTGCGAAGGCTTCGAGACTGAGAATCCGCTTAGAAATAGGAGCGTTCATGAAAAAATCCGGGTGGAGCTTTCGACTAAGATCGTAATAACTGGATTCTAGAGCAGCTTCGTCAAGCGTCATTTTTCTCGGAAGGCCCAAAAAAGCAAAATGATCCAATTCGGGGGGGATGGGACAAATTTCCCCTTCCTTGCCAAATATAGAAAAAATCTCACGATCTTTAGTTCCTGGTCGATCCATTTTCAGTGCCAAAAAAGGGGACAAAGTATGCCAACTAAAAAAAGCCCCACTCTCAAAAAAAAAGCGTCACGCACACCCGTTCCGTCAACGGGGGCGAGGCGCACTTAAAAAATCGACCGCTAAATCGAGAAGCTTTCTCCGCAACCGCAGGCCTGGCGAGCGTTGGGGTTCTTGAAGGTAAATCCTTTTCCCGAAAGGCCGTCTTCGTAATCAAGGGTGGTCCCTGCCAAAAACAGAATGCTTTTTTTGTCGACGGCGATCCGCACTCCGTCCTTTTCGATCACGGTATCCATCAAGCCTATGGTATCGGCATCTTCAAACTGGAAAACATACGAAAGACCCGAGCAACCACCGCCACGGACCCCAACGCGTACGATTGAATTAGGCTTGTCTTCGTTTTTCATGAACCGCTTAATATTTTCGACCGCCATATTAGTTACTTCGATGGATTTGTCTTTTTCAGCAAGTTCCACAATTTTCATCCTTAATTTATTGCGTGGAAACCCCTTCTGCGCAGCACCGAACAAAATGGAGAACCGGACCTATACGGCAGACTTGGCATCTCCCACAACCGGAATGCCTTGCTTTTCCCGGTAATCGTTCAAGGCTGCCTTGATGGCATCCTCAGCAAGTACCGAGCAATGGATTTTGACTGGAGGAAGATTTAACTCCTCCACGATTTGCGTATTCTTGATCTCTTGCGCCTCGTCAACCGTTTTTCCCTTTAGCCATTCGGTCGCCAGAGAACTAGAGGCGATTGCACTTCCACAACCGAAAGTCTTGAACTTGGCGTCCTCGATGACGCCTTCACCGCTAACTTTCACCTGAAGCTTCATCACGTCACCGCACTCCGGAGCGCCAACAATGCCGGTTCCCACGCCTTCGTCCTTTTTGTCGAGCGATCCGACGTTTCTTGGATTGCTGTAATGGTCCACGACTTTTTCGCTATATGCCATTATGAATTTTTCTCCTTTTTCTATATTTGCCGGTAAGTTAACCTGGCCACTAACTTAGAACGAACTCCTGATGCCACCAATAAGACACTCGCAGCTCTTTTAATGATGGGCCCATTCTACCTTCGAGAGATCAATGCCTTCCTTGACCATCTCATAAAGAGGGCTCATTTCGCGCATTCGGTTGACTACATCGACTGTCTTCTCGGCCACAAAATCAATCTCTTCTTGGGTTGTGAAGCGACCAAAACCAAAACGGATTGAGGAGTGGGCCAGCTCGTCTCCGCGACCCATTGCCTTCAAAACGTAACTTGGCTCCAAGCTGGCCGATGTGCAGGCCGAACCAGACGATACGGCCACGTCTTTGAGCCCCATGATGAGAGACTCGCCCTCAACGTAAGGAAAGCTCAAGTTAATGTTGCCCGGAAGACGCTTGGTCTCGTGGCCGTTGACATACACCTCTTCAAGACTCTCCATCATTGTGGCTTTGAATTTATCGCGCATGTTGGTGAGGCGGATCCCTTCTTCCTCCATCTCTTCATGGCAAATTTGTGCCGCCTTACCGAAGCCAACAATGCCACTTACATTGAGCGTACCTGAACGCATCCCACGCTCGTGGCCGCCTCCGTCTATGAGCGCCGCAAGACGGACGCGGGGTTTGCGCCGCCGCACGTAGAGGGCACCAACGCCTTTAGGGCCGTATATCTTGTGCCCGGTCATCGACAACAGGTCAATGAAGTCTTCGTTCACGTCGAGTGGAACCTTGCCATAGCCTTGAGTAGCGTCGGTATGAAAAATAATTTTATGAGCGCGGCAAAGTTGGCCTATCTCCCTGATGGGATTAATGACACCAATCTCGTTGTTGGCAGTCATAATAGAGACAAGGATGGTTTCATCAGTGATGGCCTCTTCCACCATTTGGGTAGAGGTAATGCCATCCTCGCCAGGCATAAGATAGGTTACATCGAAGCCCCAGGTTTCTAGGCGCTTAGCTGAGTCTATAATAGCCTTATGTTCGATCATCGATGTGATGATGTGTTTGCCCTTGGTCTTGTACATCTCTGCGACACCTTTGAGCGCCATGTTGTCGGACTCGGTTGCGCCGCTCGTGAAAATTATCTCGCGGGGATCAGCCCCAATGACGTTGGCCAGACGCTCACGGGCATCGTCTACAGCTTTTTCCGCTTCCCAGCCATAGCTATGATTTCGGCTCGCCGAGTTCCCAAAAGTGTCCGTGAAGTAGGGAACCATCTCCTCAAGCACACGTGAGTCCATCGGAGTCGTGGCTTGGTAGTCCATGTAAATTGGAAATTTTATGCTCATAAAAGTTCTCCCACGGGTACGTCAGACATATCCAAAAGGGTCATTTCTTTTAGGACGTCGACGATCCTTTGCTGAATTCGCTCCATTGGCAGAAGAAGGGGACAACTTGCGAACTGGTCGCAATCGGAGGCTTCCCCGACCTGGCAGTTCGCTATGGCGACGTGTCCTTCAATCGCCTGAATCACTTCAAAAACGGAAATGGTCTCTGGTCGCCGCGAGAGGACGTAACCTCCCTTGGGGCCATTACGGGATTCCACAATTCCCTTTCTGGCCAGAAGTTGCAGGGTTTTGGCTAAGAGTTCGGGTGGAATTCCGTAGCACGCGGCGATGGATTTAGCATTCGTGGTCTCTTCTTCTTCCTGGGTAGCCAAGTAAGAAAGGGCAATTAATCCATAATCCGTTCTTTTTGAAAAGGTTATCATCACCTAGTCCCCGCGCGAAGAAGTGTAGTAACACTACCATTTGTCACATAATATAGGCGACATTTTTTATCGGCGATAAAATACCTCGCACATATAGGCCCACCCATCTAAAATGTCAACGGGATTCTCTATTATGAAGTGGGGATCCGAAAGATTTTTGCTATAGGACCCAATAACGGGAAAAATTAAAGGGGGCAAAAAAATCACGGCAAACTATCTCGTGCTTTAAAATCAAGCACTTACGCCGTCCTTCTCCTGGGGGAGTTTTTAGGGCTAGGACAGGAAGAGGACTGTATAAATTAAAATATAACGCGTTTTACAACGAATCGTTGTAGCAATCCGGACCATTCGCACTAGCGCCGATTTTCGGTCCCGGCCAAAGCCCATTTTCCACCTCTGATTTGAACCATGACGAGAGATTTGGAACTAAGTCCATTGTGGTCTGAAGCCATCATCCGGTAAGTACCAGTTAGACCTTCGTAGCGAACCAGCGTTTCCAGCCGCTTTCGGATTCTGGCCCTTTTCGGGTTTCCGCCCTTAATGACCCTGCCAATTATACGGAAAGCGTCCGCCGCATATCCTGCAAGCCCATCTGGAAGCTGGCCAAAGCGCTGTCGAAATTCTTTTCTGAAATCCGCAATTGATCTCATCCCCTGAGCGCTCCGGGGAAGTAGACCTGCCGCAAAAACGCGAGAAGCTGGAAACATAACTCCTTCGACAGCCCGGCCTGCTCCCTCTAAATCGTACGACTTTGACGCTAAACCCGCCACAAAAATTGGAATTTGAATATCAAGCGCCTGCCTTGCTCGGGCAAGTGCCAAGCGCGAAGTACCATAGCTCCAGTGTAAAAACGCTTGGGCTCCGCGTAGGTGCGCTGTTTGAAGATAGGGAAGAAAATTGTGTTCTTTCTCTGGAAAACGTTCATTTAGGAGTAATGAAATTCCCCAATCGGGAGCAAGAGCGCTTAATGTTTCGCGGCCTTCTCGCCCAAGACTACTACCCGAAGTGAGAACCGCAATTCTTCTAAGTCTCCTTGATTGTATATGGGCATATGAACGGCTAACTGCCAAATTAACGGAATGGGCTGTCGAAAAAATCCAGCGGCGCACAGGTCGCAGAATTGCCCTGGGAGCAGAAAGCGAAATCAATGGAATTCGAGCCCATTCCGCCTCCTGCGCCGCGGCAATAGCAGATATTCGGTTGGTGGGACCAACAATCACCGCCGCACCGAATTTCTCGGCAAGTCGTTTTACTGCCTTTGAAGCGATCTCTTTTTTTCCTTCTGAGTCGATTGTTACAAGATGAACCCGGCCCAAAGAACTGTCTCGGGCTTGGTTAAGTCGGGTTTCCTCAAGCAAAAGGGAGTCACGAGCATGACGACCACTGGCAGCGCCATGACCTGTCAAATCCAACACGGCCCCAATAACAATCCTACCTTCCGGAACTTCACGAGATGCCGCCTGGAGGGAGGTATACATCCCCACCAAAAAACAAACGCTTAGGAAAACCCCAAAAATAACAGGATGTTTTTTATAAATCACGACAAACTATTTCCCTGAATTTATTTTATTCCGAACAATTCTTTAAGACCTTAAATAAAATTCGTCAAACCCAACAACTATCCGCTATCATTCCGTCATGTCAAACCTGAGCCAAGAAAAAAAAGAGCGGCACACGACAAGGTTCACGGCCGCCGTACGAGGGAAAGTTCGTGCCAAGCTACTTGGCTGGTACGACCTGAAAAAAAGAACCCTCCCGTGGCGTGGTGAGTCAGATCCTTACCGAATCTGGGTTTCTGAGGTAATGCTTCAGCAAACGCGAGTTGAAACGGTTTTCGGACGCTACTCTCGATTTTTGATGCGGTTTCCGACGCTAAAATCCCTTGCCACCGCACCTCTTGAAACCATCCTTGTGGAATGGCAAGGGCTCGGCTACTACACCCGTGCCAAAAATCTTCACAAGGCCGCACGCATTATCATCAACGACCACCAAGGAAAGCTTCCCAGAAAAAAAGATTTGCTAAGACTCCTCCCAGGATTCGGGCCTTACACGGTCGGCGCGGTTTCCAGCATAGCCTTCGGAGAACGAGCGGCCGCCGTAGATGGTAATGTGGTTCGCGTCTTAAGCCGCGCCCTCAATTTGAGTGAGCCTATAAACTCTCCTAAAGGTAAGTTGATTCTTAAAAATGAGGCGGAAATGCTTGTCCCCCTCTCTCGGCCGGGAGACTTCAACCAGGCCCTAATGGATTTAGGTGCCATGGTGTGCCTTCCTAAAAAACCATGCTGCCAAACCTGTCCAATCGCAATCCATTGCTCCGCACAATTGGCGGGCACCACCCCCCTTAGGCCCATCAAAACAAAACAAAGACCTCAAAAAAACGTGACCATATTTCAAATTTGGGCCAAAAAAAACCAAGCAATCCGCCTAGTACGCCGAAAGGAAAGCGGTCTTTTTGGCGGGATGTGGGAGCTGCCAGGCCTTATGGTGGATGGGCATCCGAATCACCCCAACAAAAAAGATTTCTCCGCCCTTTGCCAAACAAAATTAGGCCTACACTGGGAGACCGGGAAGGAAATCACCCGCCTAAGAAGAAACCTTACGCATCGAAAAATAACGTTTGTCGTAATTCGGGCAACGCAAGTAAAGGGAGAGCTCGAGAAGGCCCCTTCGGGCAAGAATGCAATTTGGGCCAAAAATTCCGACATCTCCGCCCTCCCATTATCAAGCGCACAGCGCGCTGTCATTGATGCCACCCGTGAAACGCTCGCAAATGGCCAGAGAAAATAATTCAATCAATCTTAAGAGGACACGGCAAACACCCCAAATCCTATGGTCCCCAAAATATACTTGAGGGCCATACAATCACACCTAACCTAGCGACAAAGGCCAGCGCTTTATTGCCTTTAAATTTTGAAGCACTTCTCCACACAGAAACCGTGGCAAATGCAGCGTACAAAACAGACATCGCCCCGACAACCAGATACGACTGATGGCCAGAATACCCGTATGCTGTCATCGCCCGCATCACCCATTTAAATCCCAGGACAACCGTAAAACCAAAAATCCAAAATGCCGGGCACAGGGGAACATCCCCGGACCAGAGTTCCCGAATAGTTTTGGTGATTTTATCCACCAACCCCTCCGGCATCATCGCTTGAAACCCTCCCTGTCGGGGGGGGGTAGGTTTCCCCGATTTGGCCACCAATGCCACATCACTCCTCGTCTAGCGACAAATAAAATCTCTCTATCTTAAAATACATTTTTCGCATAGCCGCAGGGATAACTACTAAAAACTGTCCCCTTTCCCTGGAGCTATATGTTATTTCCTGAACGAACAGGCAAAACCACATTCCCAACTTAAAAGTCTACTCACGCATGTACTTCCATTGTACGCCGATACAATCCCACCAGTTTATAGGCATTTAAAGCGCCATCACCCATGACAGCTCTCCCGCTCGTCTCTGTTGCTTTAGCCGAAAATGTCAAAGAAACCGAAGTCCATACCTATCTAGAATATGACCTTCATTCCTTAGGTTCAAATCGCAAAATTAAAAGAATTTAAAGTTTAAAAACAAGTTCTCCCACCAATTTCCCAACCCTAAATATCCGGAGGATCGGAGAATCTCGCGAATGGAAAATGATGCTATATCAATAGTTTGGATTATCGCCCTTCTGCTGAAGACCGCGACATTGTCAGGGAGTTTCTGCCGTGTCTCACGCGGGAAAATCTGGCCCCCTTAGGCCGTAATATTTTGACTTCAGGGTTCTCCTTTCTTATCCCACACAAAAAAGG
>Ga0315336_1003528_pt1 | contig 20589 bp, 11 predicted proteins | sample ASW5metaG_FD_204512 | JGI IMG/M metagenome (GOLD analysis project Ga0315336, IMG submission 204512) | Ammonia-oxidizing marine archaeal communities from Monterey Bay, California, United States - ASW #5 | ecosystem: Environmental > Aquatic > Marine > Intertidal zone | place: USA: California... | reverse complement strand
CATCGACTCCGTGGACCCGACGCCCGATCCCGCGTTCGAGGGCACCACAATGGTCTGCAATCCCGTCGGACTGGACGACCCCGATAGCGATCTCCTGACGCTGACCTTCGCGTGGCGCGTAGCGGGAATCACTGTGCCGGTGGGCACGTCCTCCATCGATGGCGCGTGGTTCGACAAAGGCGACGCTGTTCAATGCGACGTGACCGCCAATGACGGACTGGTATCGAGCCCGACCACGCCTTCGAATCTGGTGGTGATCAGCAACACGCCGCCGAGTGCAACAGGCGTCGATATCGCGCCCTTGACCCCCTACACGAACGACAACCTGATGGCCACCGGCGCCGGCTGGTCCGACGTCGACGGCGACCCAGAGGACTACCAGTATGAGTGGACCCTCAACGGCGTGCCTCTCGTGGGAGAGACCAACGCCACCCTGTCGAACACCCTGACCGCCAAGGACGACACGGTCAGCGTTGCCGCGACTCCCGACGACGGGGACGATCTGGGCCTGGCTGTCCTCTCTCCCGATGTCCTGATCCTGAACACGCCGCCGGCCACCGCGAGCGTGTCTCTGACACCGTTACTGCCGCTGGCAACCGACACCCTCACCTGCGCCGACGCGGGAACCACAGACCTCGACGGCGACGCGGTCACGGTCAACTTCGACTGGTACGTCAACCTGGTTCTGGTGACATCCGGGGTGAGCCAGATCAACAACACCTTCTTCGGAACCGGCCAGGACGTGTACTGCGTCGCGACGCCCAACGACGGCGACGACGACGGCACGCCGGTCCAGTCCAATACGGTGCGCATCGAAAACACCGCGCCCACAATCACATCCGTGGACTTGTCGCCCGATCCGGCCTTCGAGAGCGACGTAATGACCTGCGCCGAAGTGGGCATGATCGACCCGGATGGCGACCCGGTGACCGCCGTGTACTCGTGGACGGTCGGCGGCCTGCCCATCCCGCCGGCGACGAGCACAATCAATGGCGTGTGGTTCGACAAAGGCGACGCGATCCAATGCTCGGTTACGCCCGATGACGGGGCCAACCAGGGCGCGACTGTGCCCTCCAACATCGTCATCGTCGGCAACACCGCCCCCAGTGCCACGGGGGTGACCATCTCCCCGGATCCGGCGTACACCGACGACAATGTCTCCGCGTCGGTCAGTGGCTGGAACGACGCCGACGGAGATGCAGAGGACTACCTCTTCCAGTGGTCGGTCAACACCATTCCACTTCCCGGGGAGACCTCGTCATCGCTGACCTCGGCCAACTACATCAAAGGCGACGCCGTAAGCGTCACGGCTACCCCCTATGACGGAACGGACTTCGGCCTGGCCGTGGGTTCGGGAGATCGCGTCATCTCCAACACACCTCCAACCCTCGTCGCGGCGAATCTCAGCCCGATCTCGGCCGACGCAACCGACACCTTGACCTGCACGCCCCTGGGCCCATTCGATCTCGACGGAGACGGGGTCAACTACTTCTACCAGTGGTTCGTAGACGGCCTGGATATTGGCGTCTCTACCCCAACATTGACGACGCCATTCATCTCCCGCAACAACACCGTGTGGTGTGTCGTGACCCCCGACGACGGCACCGACCCGGGGAATAATGTGCAGTCGAACGTGGTGGTCATCTCCAACTCGGCGCCCACCATCGCGAGCGTCGCGTTGACACCGGACCCCGCCTACGAGGGATCGGTCGTGACATGTGCGGCGGTCGGCGATCTCGACCTCGACGGCGACGCGGTCAACTTCACCTATTCATGGACCGTCAATGCGGTTGGGATCCCGGTGATCGGTGACAACATCAACGGCGTCTGGTTCGACAAGAACGACGTGGTCCAGTGCTCGATCATTCCCGACGACGGGATGGACTCCGGCCCGCTAGTCGCATCCAACGTAGTGGTGGTGCAGAACACCGCTCCCTCCATCGGTATCGCTTCGATTACGCCAGCGAACCCGGCGACGGATGACGACGTGATGGCGTCGGTGACTGGCTGGTCAGATGTCGATGGAGACAGCGAAAATTACGTGTACGAGTGGACGGTGAACGGCGGGGTCATTCTCGCCGCGACGGGCCCAGTCCTCACCAGCAGCAACTACATCAAGGACGACATCATCGGCCTGACGGTGACCCCAGATGACGGCACAGACCTCGGAACACCCGTGGTCGCGGTCGATGTCGTCGTCGTCAACACACCGCCGACATTGGCGGCCGCCAACCTCACGCCACCGAGCCCCACGGCTCTGGACACATTGACCTGCTCGCCATTCGGCTCCAGCGACGACGATGGCGATGTCCTCTCCTACGTCTACGAGTGGTTCGTCGAAGGCCTGCCTGTGGGAACCGGGCTGAACACCCTGGCCGCACCCGACTTCGGCAATAGCGACGACGTCTATTGCCGGGTCACCCCAGACGACGGCACCGACCTCGGACCGTTCGTGGACTCCAACCAGGTCAATATCGGCAACCTCGCTCCGGAAATCGCGTCCGTGACGCTCACCCCGGATCCCGCCTATGAAGGCGATATTCTGACGTGCACCGCCAATGGTGTGACCGACGGCGACGGCGACCCCGTGAGCCTCTCCTACACCTGGACGGTAGCGGGCTTGCCCCTGCCGATCGTCACCGACACCCTGGACAGCAGCTGGTTCGACAAGAACGACGCCGTACAGTGCCTCGTCACTCCGAACGACGGCGTCTCCGACGGATTGACCGTGCTGTCCAACGTCATCGTGATCTCCAACACGGCGCCATCTGCGGCCTCGGTCACCCTCGGACCAATCCCGTCGTACACCAACAACAACGTCGTCGCGACCGTTCTGGGCTGGGCCGATATCGACGGTGATCCAGAGGGATACGCCTACGAGTGGACGGTCAACGGCGGCGTTGTGGGCGGTGCCCTCGGTCCGAGCCTGGCCAATCTGAACTACGGGAAGAACGATCTCGTCGGCGTCACCGCGACCCCGGACGACGGCACCGATCTGGGCCTCCCTGTCGTCTCGGTCGATCTCCAGATCAGCAACACGCCCCCGACGCTGGTTGGCGCCAGCGTCACACCCCTCAATCCAGACGTGACCGACACCCTGACGTGTGCGCCGCTGGGCCCAGCAGACCTCGATCTGGACGTGGTTTCCTATGTCTATCAGTGGTACGCAAACGCACTTCCAGTCGGAATAGACGCGAACACACTGACGGCCCCGGACTTCGCCAGCGGCATGGATGTCTATTGCCAGATCACGCCCGACGACGGCGACGACCTCGGCGTTGGGGTCCCGTCCAACACCGTCACGATCGACAACAGCGCACCCAGCCTGGTCTCGGTCACCCTGGCGCCAGACCCCGCATTCGAGACATCACTCCTCACTTGTACCGGCAACACCCCGAGTGACCCCGACGGGGACCAGGTCTTCCTGAGCTACGAGTGGTCCGTCAACGGCTTCATCGTACCCATCGTCTCCGACACCCTGGACGGAGCGATCTGGTTCGACAAGAACGACGCGGTCCAGTGCATCGTCACCCCCGACGATGGGCTGTTGGATGGGGTGGCTGTGGTCTCGAACACCGTCGTCATCTCCAATACGCCGCCATCCGCCACTGACGTGACACTGGCACCAGTGGCACCGTTCACCGATGAGGACGTGACGGCGACCGTGAACCGGTGGGTCGATGTCGACAGCGATCTGGAGGGCTACCTATACGCCTGGGAGGTCAATCTCGGGCCCGTGATCGGCGAGACGGCTGCGATCTTGCCCAGCGCCAACTACGTGCGCGGAGACTCTATCGTCGTCACCGCGACGCCCCACGATGGCACCGACCCCGGCACGCCAGTCATCTCGATCGCATACCTGGTCCAGAACTCTCCACCTGCGCTCGTCGGAGCCAGCCTCTCGCCGACGGGCCCCGACGACAACGACGTGCTCACTTGCGCGCCCCTGGGTCCGTCCGATGCCGACAACGACGTCGTCCTCTACACCTACGAGTGGTTCGTCGGCGGCCAGCTCGTGGTCGGGGAGACCACAGCGAATCTGACCGGCGCCGACTTCGATCGCGGCGAGGACATCTACTGCGAGATCACGCCCGGAGATGGCACCGACGACGGTGCCGTCGTTCAGTCGAACACCGTCACCGCCATCAACATCGTTCCGGTCGTGGCCACATCCACTCTGGCGCCCGATCCGGCCTACGAATCCGATACCCTGACCTGCACGGCCGGTGGCGTCTTCGACGGCGACGGCGACTTCGTGTCCCTCACCTACGCGTGGACCGTGAACGGCTTTGGTGTTGCGGCGCTGTCAAACACCCTCGATGGCGCGTCGTTCAACAAGAACGACGCCGTTCAGTGCCTGATCACGCCCGATGACGGCGTGCAGGCCGGACTCGGCGTGCTCTCCAATGTCGTGGTCATCTCCAATACGCCGCCCAGTGCGACCAGCCTCGATATCGCCCCGCTTTTGCCGTTCACGAACCAGGACGTCGTCGGAACCGTCAACGGCTGGAACGACGACGATAACGACGCGGAGGACTACATCTGGGAATGGAGGGTGAACACCTTCCTCGTCGTCGGCGCGGATACCGACACGCTCTCCAGCGCGGACTTCGTAAAGGGCGACTCCATCGAGGCCACGGCGTTCCCCGATGACGCCACGGACCTCGGCGTTCCCGTCGTGTCCGTGACCACCGTCGCCCAGAACTCCCTGCCGATCCTCACGTCGGTCAACCTGACGCCCGTGAGTCCAGACATCCTGTCGATCCTGACCTGCGACCCGGTGGTCATCGACCTCGACACTGACAACGTCACATACACCTACGCCTGGTACGTCGGCGGATACATCGACCTGGCCCAGACGACGAACACCCTGCAGGCGCCCGCCTTTGGCGCCGGTCAGCAGATCTACTGCGAGGTCATCCCCAACGACGGCGAGGCCGATGGTGCCATGATGCAGTCCAACCAGGTCGCCGTCGGAAACTCCGCCCCCACCATTGGTTCGGTGACGCTGACACCCGATCCCGTCTACGAAGGCGATGTCATGACATGTGCCGCTGGCACGGTCGACGATGCCGATGGGGACCCGGTCACACTCATCTACTCCTGGACCGTTGGTGGACTGCCCGTCGTCCCAGCGACGAACACGCTCGACAGCAGCCACTTCGCTCGCGGCCAAGCGGTCCAGTGCAGCGTGATCCCCGACGACGGACTGGCCCAGGGAAGTCCGGTTCCCTCAAACGTCGTCATTGTCAGCAACACCGCACCGAGCGCCACCAGCGCGGCGATCACGCCCGACCCGGCGTACACGAACAACGCTCTGACGGTCGCCGGCAGCGGCTGGTTCGACGCCGACGGCGACACCGAGAACTACACCTACGAGTGGTATGTAAACCTGACGCAGGTCGCCGGAGAGTTCACCAACACCCTCGCCAGCACCAACTACCTCAAGAACGACACCGTCAGTGCAATCATCACACCCCATGACGGTATCGACCCTGGTGTTCCTGTCTTTTCGCCGGATTTGATCATCTCCAACAGTCTGCCGACGGCGCCAGTTGTCGATGTGACGCCCGACCCGACCGACGACGACGACACGCTGGTGTGCTCGATCACCACGCAGTCCTCAGATACGGACGGCGACGTCGTCAACTACAGCTATCGCTGGGACGTGGACGGCTTCGACTCCGGCATCACCACAAACACCGTGAGTGGCGTAGCCACGGCGTTGGGTGAGCTCTGGGAATGCTACGCACTGCCCAATGATGGCCAGAACGATGGACCGGAAGGGACCGATCTGGTGGTGATCGACGACCTCAGCGCACCGAACGCGCCGGTCCTCGACGCCATCGATCAGTTCCGGAACAGCACCAATGTGAACGTCGACGGAACGGCAGAGGCCAACTCCACAATCACCCTGTATGCGACATGCGACATGGGGTCTTCTGGCTCTGTGCAGACCGCTGCGGACCCCCTGGGAGATTTTGGGTTCGTCTGGGTCATGCTCGCTGGCGAGACGTGTAGCTTCCAGGCCGATTCTGAAGATGCGAGTGGCAATATCAGCGGGCTCTCGAACACCGTCATCACGACGGTCTGCGCCTCTCCCGACTTGTACGAGGACCTGACGCCCGGGTACGGCAACACCAACTCCGATCCCATCGACGAGTGGGGTCCCCTTCTGGACAATGGTGCGGCAACCTTGCTGCTGGAAGGCAACATGATCGCCAACGACCCCGACGATTGGTTCGTCGTCTACGGCGACGACGACCCGGCGACCGACCACGTCTCCTGGTCGAACAACTACAACATCAACATCACGATGACCGACGACGGTGGCGGAATCTTCAAGTTCCTCGTCTACCGCAGCGACGTGGGCATCGGCGACCTCGAGTGCCCGGCCTACCTCGGCATCGGCTACGACGACTACAACGACTATTGGTACGACAGCGGCGACGCGCTCAACCATCCCCAGGCCTCACCCACGAACCGCTGTCGCAACAACAGCAGGTTCTTCAACGAGTGTGAGGACATGGGAACGCCGTACTACATCCAGGTCATTCGGTCGGCGGTGCCGGACAGCTGTGCCAGCTACCAGATCTCAGTGACCAATGGCATGTAGCGTCAGTTGCGATTGCAACGTTTCAGTTGGGGCATGCAGGAGTAGCTGACGGCCTCACCCGCTCCGACATCCACCGTGCCAACCTTGTGCTCGACCTCGTCGAAAGTTGCCATCAAGGTGTATTTTCCGGGTGGGACAGCGGTCAGGTCGACCGACTCTCCCCCCGCGCTGACGAGTCGGACCGACTTGGCGCCAGCGACCTCGACGCGGCCGTTGGCAGGTTGCACGGTTTGGGGTGCGGGGTCGGGTATCGGTTCGGGCGCCGTCGCTTTACGTCGAGGCACCGGAACTGGAGCCACTTGCGGAACCGGCGGCGCGGCTGGGATCGCCACGGGCGTGGGGATTTCGGGGATCGGCATCGGCTCGGGAACGACGACAGGGACGGGATCCGGGACGGCAGTCACAGGTGGGACCCGCTGGCTCATCTGGAAGACCCCATAGGCACCCCCCATCAGCAACAACGTTGCCGCGACGCCAAAGATCGCGCCGCGAGCGGTAGACGTCGCCTCGGCCTCGAGGGAGGGTGACGACGGCGGTGCCGGGACCATGGAGGGCGCCGGATTCTGGACACCTGTGGCCGGATTAAAGGTACTACCTGGCTTTTCACTACCGGGCACGTCGACCGCCAGCCAGTCTCCGGTGGCAGCGAGGCTGTCGTCAGGGAGCGGTGTGACCTGTCCCGATAGACCCTCGAGCTCCTCCATTCCCTCGGTACTCCACGAGGTGCCCGAGGCGATGGCTACGCTCTCGAGGTTGCTGTCCGAACCCGACCAGATCGCCCATAGGGCCTCGCAGTCCTTGGGCCGCTGGTCGATTTCCACGGTTAGCGCCGCAGCGACGGCCTCGATCATCCGGTCGGGAATCGAGGGGTCGGTGGCCCGCAGATCCCGGTAGTCGGCTCGGCTGATGGCGTTGAAGAGGTCGAGTGTGTCGTTGCCCTCGAAAGCTCTGTTTCCGCATGCGAGCTCATACAGGATCGCCCCGAGAGCGAAGACGTCAGCCCGGGCATTCACCCCGCGGGCGTTCCGGATCTGCTCGGGGGCCATGTATGCGGGCGTGCCCATGGTCGCGCCGGTGCGGGTCTGGGTGACCCCACCATCCTCGGCGAGGATCTTTGCGAGTCCGAAGTCGGCGACCTTGGCCACGACCCGACCGCGCACAGTCGACAGGAGGATGTTCGCCGGCTTCAGGTCGCGATGGACCAAGCCGGCGGCATGAGCAGCGGCGACACCGGCCAGGACCCCGGAAACGACGTCGTCGGCCTCCTCTCGCGTGAACCGACGCCTCGCGAGCAGTTGATCGAGAGACGGGCCGGCGACGTATTCCATGAGCAGCCCCGGGGCGCCGCTGATGTCGATGACGTCCGTGACGGCGACGATGTTGGGGTGATGCAGGGTCGCCTGGACTCTGCCCTCCTGCAGCAGACGTTCGCGGATCGATGCGCTCGGCAGCGACAGGATCTTCAGCGCATGGCGCGTTCCTAGTTGGGTATGCCGAACGCGGTAAACCGTCGCCATCCCACCCTGGCCGAGCATCGCCTCGACGACATATCGCTCGACTTCATGGCCTTGACTGAGCTGCATCGGCGAGATTGTACCTGTTAAATGTCCGCGAGGCAGTCAACCGCCAGCGGGATCGAATCTACGGGCAGATCCTCCGTGCTGACGATGACGAACCACAGCTCGTTGGCCTCGGCGCGGAAGCTGAGTTCTCCGAAGGTCTCGGTGGTGCAGAAGTCATCGCAATAGCGACCCCGAATCGCCCAGAGCTCGAGGTCTTCGACCACCAGGTCCACCGGGCTGATGACGACATCGGTGGGCACCTCGTGGGTGAAAGCCCAGATGCGCTCCGATCCGGTCATCTTGGCCACGCCGGAGTTCCTGGGGTCATTGACCTTGTCGCACTCCACAACATTGAGATCATCCTTGCCACCGAAGTTGTCGACAAGCATGACATCGCCGCACCCCAGGTGGCCGTCCCACGCATCGAGGCCCTGAATCCGATCGTCATTGTCGTTGCAGTCCTTCGGATAGGGCATGCCGTCCTCATCGCCATCGAGTCGCAGCTTGTGCTCCTTGGGCGTGATGAAGGTGCATCCAGCCGTACCCAGGACAAGGACCAGCACCCACTTCATCACAGCGTCCACGTCAGGGCCAGACTCGCACCGCCGCGAATCGGGATCGGTGCCACGGACAAATCGCCCAGCCACCCGGCGTTCTGCCGCACCTTGTGGTTCATCCGGAGTTGTACGGCACTCGCCGAAACGCTGCCGACATAGGCCACGATCAGCGGGACCCATACATAGGTGGCGCGAGAGCCCAGACCGGCGGCGGGAACCACGATCGCCATGTAGGTTGCAGTCGTGCCCATGATGCTCCAGGACAGCCAGGCCGGCCCCGTGGACACATCCAGGAACTGATTGCGGAGCGCCCGGGTAGAACGCATGGCCTTGCTCGCTAGGAGCGGCGGCCCGATGAGCGTGGCTCCCAGGCCTGCGAACCCGACGCCAGCCCCGAAGTAGTCCCGCGGCCGGACGACCTCGCGGGCCTTGAGCGCCTGAATCTGAATTGCCGTCATCACGCCGACGGTCATCAGGGGCGGCCCCGTCACCGACATCGCCATTGCCACCCGCGATCCTCGGAGTGCACGAAGGTCCCGCTCCGCCCACTCCAACACCGGATCCGGCGCATCGACGAGGATCGGAGGGTCGGCCGCAAGGGCCATTGCCGTAACCGTCGCGAGAATCATGGGAACCGTCCACGGCGACCATACACCGAGGCAGTGGGCGCTGGACGGGGTATCATTGAAGGCCAGGAGACCGCTTGCGCCTGTTTGTACCGCTCATGACCGCCGCCCTCATCGGGTGTGGAAACGCCGACAAGGACGACAAGACCAAGCGTCCGAAGCCGGTCGAGACCGACACATCGGACACCGATACCGATACCGACACCACCGTCGACACGCCGCCCAAGCGCGCTGTGGTCCTGATGGTCGGCGACGGAATGGGGCCCGAACACGTCAAGGCTGGAGCCTGGTGGGTGAACGGCGCCGAAGACGGCTTGGTCATCCAGTCTCTTCCCGTGCAAGGCCAGATCCGAACCGCCAACTACGATGGCATCGGCGACTCGGCCAGCTGCGGGACGGCCATGGCGGCGGGCCCACACACCTGGAACGGCGCAATCGGCATGGACCGGGACTACAACGAGGTCGAGTCGGTACTCGAGGTCGCTGCCAGTCAGGGCTGGGGAACCGGAGTCGTCACCACCTCGGAGACCTCCCACGCGACGCCGGCCGTCTTCACGGCACACCACGACGACCGAAACGCCCAGAACCTCATTGCCGCGCTCCAGCTCGACAGTCCGGTCGACATCCTCCTCGGTGGCGGCTGGCAGTTCATCTATGGTCAGGAGCACATCGACTCGATGCGGGGCGACGACGGACTCCTGGGCGAAATGGAGGACCGCGGAATCAGCTGGGTCGACACCACAGCGGCCCTGGACGCCGGTCCGGACCTGCCGATCTTCGGCGCGTTCTCCAAGGCGCACCTGGTCTATGTCGCCAATCGGACCGACGAAGACATCCCCTCCCTCGCATCCATGGCCACAACCGCGTTGGAGCGCCTTCAAGATCACCCCAGCCTGTTTCTGGTGGTCGAAGGCGCGCGGATAGACCACGCGAGCCACGGCAACAAGATCGAGTTCATGGTCGATGAGATGCGGACCTTCGACGAGGCCATTCAGGCGGTTCTCGACTGGGCCGAGACGACCGAACACGAGCTGACTCTGGTCGTCACCGCCGATCACGAGACCGGGGGCCTCGAGGTCGTGTCTGGCAACGCTGCGGGCGTTCTGCCCGATGTCACCTGGCACTGGGGCAACCACACCAACCGCGATGTACCGGTCTACGGTCTGGGGCCGGGAACCGACGTCTTCGACGGACAGCTCCTCGACCAGGCGTGGGTGCATTCCGTGCTCCACCACCGGGTCACCGACTCCCCGGCCGTCGTCGCCCCCGAGGACTGGATCCTCCCGGACGGTCGCCTCGACGATCTGGATCACCGACCCACGACGCAGGTCAACACCAGCCCCGACGGCGACGACATCTCTCGCCTCGAAGCGCTGGAGATCGACGCCGATGCCGATGGCCTGTCGATCGGGCTCGAGGGCCTGTTCCCCTGGCAGACCCACACCGTCTCCATCGTCATGGACGTGGACTTCGGCGCTGGAACAGGACCGGCACAGCTCGCGGGCTACGTCACCGACGTGGACCACCCGGTGGACCTCACTATCTCCCAGCTGAAGCTGCTGGCCCCACCAGCAGCTGTCAACGGCTTCGGTATCGACCTGGTCGTGGTCAGCCAGGGCGGCGTGGAGACGCCCTATCTGCAGCTCTTCCGAGGACTTCGCGGCCTACATGGCGACTTCGGAGATCCGGCCAATCTCGCGACGCACAAGGTCGGCATGAACTACGGCACCCATGTGCGCACCGAGCCAACAGCACCCCTGAGCGTCGTGCCTGGCGAGGGCTTCGAGGCCTACATCCCGTGGTCGGCCATCTGGCCCGATCTCGGCGGTGGCGTCCCGCCGAACACACAGATCGCGTTGGCGGCGATCGTCTCCGACATCGACGGGTTGAACCTGTCTAATCAGGCCCTTCCACCCTTCCCAATCGGCACAAACGCGCCGGGTCCCTCGCCCGCTCCCATCCCCGGGGTGGTGGTGTTCCCCATCGATGACGACGGCGACGGAATCGCCTCCGGGACGACCAGCCCGTTCGTGCTGCCGTAGGTTTGTTGGTCGGGCCGGATCGGGCCTGACCCAGCCAGCCATTTGACCCTATGACTGATCAAGGCTAATCAGTCACAGATGGCCAGGTCCCCTCTCAAACATCTCCCCCATCGCCTGCTACCGCGCGCAGCAGCGACCACTCGCCTGGCCGCCAGTCTGGCCAAAGCGGGCGCCAAACGCGTCGTTCGCCGAACCATCGAAGACGACAGCGAGCTCGGTGAGGCCCTGTTTGGAGAGCTCGACAAGCTCAAGGGCATGGCGATGAAGGTCGGCCAGATCCTGTCCTACATGGAGGTCGGCCTCCCCGAACACACGCAGCGGCGGCTGGCCAAACTACAGCGGGGCGCCCAACCCCTGGCGCTCGAAGTCATCGCTACCGAGATCGAAGTGGCCCTCGGCGCCCCCATAGACGAGCTGTTCGACGACTTCGAGGCCGATCCAGTGGCGGCCGCCAGCATCGGCCAGGTCCATCGGGCCAACTTCGAAGGCCGGCCCGTCGCCATCAAGGTGCGCTATCCACACGTCCGCGAGACCATGGACAGCGACTTCAAGCAGCTGCGCATGCTCGGAAAGTTGGCATCGCTGGGGACGGCCGTCGACGGGCCCGCTCTGGTCGCCGAGCTTCACGAGCGCCTACTCGAAGAGTGTGACTACCGCGCCGAGGCCGAGTCACAGGATCGGTTCTCCAGATTGTTCGCCGACGACCCCACCATTCACGTTCCAGGTGTCGTCGCCGATCGGTGTGGCGACAGCGTGCTCACGACGCACTGGTGCGACGGCGAGAGCTTTCAGTCAATCCGGGACGCGTCCCCCGACCGACGGGCAGCCATCGCGCGCACCTTGATCCGATTCGCGTTCCGCTCGGTCCTCTGCCACCGACTCTTGCACGCCGATCCGCACCCCGGCAACTTCCTGTTCGTCGCCGATGACCGCGTCGTGGTCCTCGACTTCGGATGTACCAAACGACTCGAACCGGAATTCGTCGATGCCCTGGCGAATCTCGCCCGGATCGTCATCGACGGAGAACGCGACGGACTCAGAGACGCCGCCATCCGACTACAGCTGGTCCCGCGGCCAGAGAAGGTCGACTTCGACGATTTGTGGGACATGATGCGGCACCTCTTTGCGCCGTACCTGCACCCGCGCTTCACCTTCGAGCGCGACTGGTGGGAGCAGGGCATGAAGTTCACCCAGCCCACGAACCGAAACGCCCGCCATCTCGCCGTTCCTCCCCAGTGGTTGTGGATTCAACGGACTGTGTGGGGACTGCACGCGGTCCTGCTCAAGCTCGAGGTCCAAGGCAGCTTCCGCGACATCCTCGTCGACTGTCTCGAGGCCCGCTGATGCCCCGCGCCTTCACGGCCCTGGAGCGGCAGAACATCCGCGACCGACTCCTGATCGCCGCGCGGTCGGCCATCGCAAGGCAAGGCCTCCGCAGGACTCCAGTATCGGCGCTGAGCCGCGCCGTGGGGATCTCGAAGGGCGCGTTCTACCAGTTCTTCGAGAGCAAGGAGGACCTGTGTGCCGCGGTCCTGCTCGAGACGGAGACGGAACTTCGCGGCCAGCTCTCCGCAGCGGCGACGCCTCGCGAGGTTCTCCAGATCCTCTTTCGCTCGGTGGTCCACCATCCGATGCTGTCGATGCTCGCCGATCCCCAGGAGATGATCTGGCTGACCCGGGGGGTCGGGCCCGAACGCATGACCGAGGCCCGCGCTGACGACGACGCGTTCTTCACCGAGTTGTTCGGAAGATTGCAGGCGGAGGGGCTCCTGGACGCGGAGCTCGATCTGCACGTGTTGGCCGGCATCCCGGGAGCGGCCCTGGCCCTCGCCCAGGGCCACCCTATCATCGGTCCAGAGCGCGCGGAGGCCGTGACCGACCTGATCGTAGAGGGGCTGGTCGCCCGCACTACTTCAGGGTGACGGCACAGGTGTACCATCTCGGCGTGCGCACCGCGATGCCACTGCTGGCCCTGTTGATCGGCTGCCCGAAGACCACGGCACCGCCTCCCAGCGCTTCGGCCAGGGCCGGCAAGACGCCAGTCGCTATGCCCATTCGGGGAGATCAGGAGATCGCGAAACTCGCAGATGTTGCGGTCGCCGTCTTCAACGATCGGCCGTTCCAGCTGGTCGGCTACGAGGCTCCGATGGCCATGTCGCCCTCGGGACACTTGCTGGCCGTCTCCATCGGGACCGCCGTTCGGCTGTTCGACGCCGCCACTGGCGAGGCACTGACCGACCTCGGGGGACACCACAAGGCCATCGCGAAGCTGGCCTTCCGCTCGGACACCGCCTTGGTCACCGCCGACTATTCCGGTGACATCAAGAACTGGGATCTGGGAGACATGACTTCGCAGTCGCTGCCGGTACAACACGCGAGCGAGATCAGCGCCCTGGCGGTCTGGCAGGACCTGACCGTCTCGGCAGACACCCAGGGCAATGCCTTCATCTGGCGCGGATCCGAGGTGGTGGCGGTCCTCGGAGAAGAGGAGGAGACGGGGGACGGCGTGACCGTCTCCAGCGGCATCGAACGGGTGTGGATCGGCCCCCATGGCGTCCTCATACCGAATGGTTGGCGTGGATTGGCCCTCTTCGAACTCGACGGGTCCTTCGCCCGCGCCCTCGAGGTGGGCAGCGTCGCCGACGTCGCCTACACCGACGAGGGATTCACGATGTTGAGCCAGCTCGGCTACAAGGAATACGACTCGCATCCCGACATAGAGGCGCACATCCGCCACTACGCCATCGATGGCGAGCTGCAATCCGAGCTCGTCTTTCCCGTTGGAAACCCCTACGCGTCGGACCTGAGTGACGACGGCAACCTGCTCGCGATCTGGGATTACGGGTCGGGCCTCGGCGTCTGGGACCTCGATCCAGTGCGCAGGCGATTCTCCGTGGCGACCTTCCCGCACGACGACGGCGCCGATCAGGTGATGCTTTCCCGAGATGGCGCCAAGGTCGCCGTGAGCAGCGACGGTAGCCTGAACATTGTCGACGCGACCACCGGCGAGGCCGTGGTGGACACCTCTCGTCGCGGACCTGAGCCGATGCGGATCGCCACCCTCTCCGATGATGGCCTCGCTTTGATGTCCGACGACGACCGCCTGTACACCTGGGATGCGCTGGACGGTGGAACCGTGCGATCTATGGGGATCTCCGCCGAACACATGAGCCTCGTCGGAGACACCCTCATCGGTTTTGACGACACCTTGTGGGCTTTGCACCTGCCCACTCGTGAGCTTTTGTGGGAGTTGGCTGGTCAGCTCGGCTACACGATGGGGAACTCCGCCGCGGCATCCCCAGATGGATCTGTCGTCGCTTACGGTGGATACGATGGCGAGATCGTCATCGTCGACGGAAAGACAGGCGAGGTTCAGCGGAAGATCGACGCCCCGTCCGAGATCTACGACCTGCAGTTCTCCGACGACGGCGGCCGTGTCGCGGCGTCCTACGGCGAAGAGATCGGCGTCTGGAACGCGGCGACCGGCGAGCATCTCCACACCTGGGATCACGAGGGCGACGATCTCATCGGCTGGGTCGGCGAGACGCTGGCGGTCACCGGTGCCGAGCAGATCTGGACGCTGGATACCCGGACTGGCGAAGCGACCATGCGATCGGGGGCAACGTGGCTCGGCGCGGCGTTCTCCGTCGATGGCCGCTGGTTGGCTTGGAGAGGCGAGCGCGACGCCACCTGGCTCCTCGATCTGAAGTCCGACAAGCGGTACGCGGTGCCGGTGAGCTTTGCGCAGGCCACCGCCATCGATCCACGGGGCGAACACCTGCTCGTCGCCGGGGCGGACAAGACCGTCGCGGTATTCCGCATCGCGGACCTCGAGTCAGCGCCTTCGGGGGCGCAGATCGAAGTCGCCGTACCCCCCACGGCAACCCCGCACGGAGACCTGCCCGCTCACGCCCTTGAGCGGGTAGCGAAGGCGCCCGACGAGCCCGAGACGTTCGACTACGACGACCTCGGTTTCCGCCCCCACACCGGGTACACGAACGTCGCTGTGCTCTCGCCGGATGGCAGCGTGCTCGCGACCGGTGGAACCGACGATCTGGTTCGGCTGTGGAGGGCAAAGGACTACCAGTCGATCGCCGCCGTCAGGGCCGGCGCCCCCGTCCAGCGCATTCAGTTCGCAGATGGCGACCGGTTGGTGTTCGTCGCCCGTCCCGAGGGCAGTTCACCGGTGTACGGCGCGGCGAAAACGGACGGGACGGCTCTGTGGATCCGCGATGATCTGGCCTACGGCCGCTCGGACAGCATCGCGATCCTCGGAGACCGAGTCGCCACCTTCGAGGCAGACTTCTTCGAGTTTCTGGACCTCGAGACCGGCGCCGTCATCGGCCGCATGCCCGGAGCTGGGAGCTGGACCACCGCGTCCAGCTGGACCGAGGCCGGAGGCCTGGTGACTTCGGACGGCGAAAACCACTACCGATGGGATGTGTCGTGGTTGCCCTGATGGTCGCGATGTGCGCCTTTGCAGGGCCGGTGGTCATCGCCGAGCCCGAGCTACAGGAGCTGGATCAGAGCAAGGTCAAGCGCGTACCTTCGTTCTCGGGCACGGGAGGTCGCGTCGCACTGCCGCCGTGGCTCGGCGAGGCCTGGGACATCAACTTCAGCCCAGACGGGCTGCACATCGCCTCCGATGACTACGAAAAGCTCTCCTTTGGCACGACCGGTGGCGCCAGTTGGACCGTGAATGTCGGAGACGGATCCGACGCGCGCTTCATCGACGAGAGCCTGCTCGTCACCAGCCTCGGCTACGACGACGGCTTCGCGATCCGGGACGTTTCGAACGGCAAGATCAAAGCCAGGTTCGAGGGCTACATGCCCGACGTCCTGGCCGTCTCGCCGGACGGGAAACACATCGCAATGGACGGAGACGGAGGCGTTCGTATCCGGTCCATGGACGGGACCGAGACCCAGGTCTGGGCCACAGACAACTACATGAACGACCTGCAGTTTTCGGCGGACGGAAAGCGGCTGTTGATGTGCAGTGACGAGGTGCGGCTGTGGGATCTCGAGCGGGATCGCATCACCTTCTTCGAGTCCGGGCGAGAGTGGTACGGCTGCACGGCGGACCCCGACCTCGAGGTCGCGTGGGTCGGCCGCGGCGACGGGGTGATCGAGCGCATCCCGCTGGAGTGGGACAAACCCCGCACCGCCTGGCGTTTCGGGTCTCCCGTGCGGGACCTGGCCTGGATAGCCCCCGACGTGCTCATGGTCGCATCCGATGCGCCCTTTACGGCCGTTGTCGACTTCGGCAAAGGACGAGTGGTCGCGCACCTCGAGGGCAAGGCGGACGAGGTGCATGCCACTGACGGTCGCCTGGTGCGGATCGAGCAGCAGGTCGCGACCTGGAGCTGGCCCGACCTGAAACCGGGAACGCGGCCCTGGCAAGCGGGCCCGACCGCACTGGCAACCGACGGTGAGGTCGTCGCCACCGGGGACGACAGCGGCGCGATCCTCATCTACCGGGGCGACAAGCTCGTGCACCATCTGTGGGGTTTTGCCGACGAGATCACCGACCTCGACTTCTCGGGAGACCTGCTCGCCGTTGGGGATTGGGCCGGCAAAGTGTGGATCGTCGCGTGGAGGACCGGCGAAATCGTCCGACAAATCGACATCATCGAGGGCGAGACCTTCGTTCAATGGTCGCCGGATGGCGAGGTGCTCATCGCCTCCTCTGCCAACGAAGACGACCCGAGCTGGATGGAGATCTGGGACGCAAAGACCTGGGAGAGACTGCACAAATCCAAGCGACAGGAACTCGCCAGCTTCGCCTTCGCCAGCCACGGAGAGTGGTTCGCCGCCAGCGGGGACTCCTCAAACGTACAGGTCATCCATACTCGGACCGGGACGGTGCTCCGCAGCGTCGGCGTGAACTACTCCCAAGACTGGACCCACGTGGGCGTCGTGGACGACAAACAGGTGGTCGCCTTCTCGGTCGGAGATGACGCCAACTACTTGTGGCATCCGCCCGAGAAACCCGAAACGGTCGAGGCGTGGGGCTGGGCGGTGGCGTTCACCGACGACGGTCGAAAGGTCGCAGTCGACAGCGACGATGAAGCCCTCGTCGTCTTCGACAGTGCGACGGGTCGGGAAATCTGGCGCAAGCGGACCACCGACATCTACGTCCTGGAATGGGCGCCCGACGGCCGCACCCTCTACTCGGCCCACGCCAACGGCGACGTGAAGTCCTGGACGGTGAATCACCGCGGGTCGCCGGCCATCCGCGACGACATGAGTGACCTGTCAGTGGCCGACTTGTCCAAGGTTCCCCAATGGACGAAGGTTCGAGAGCTGAACCTGCACTCCAATTTCGCGGACAGTCTGTCCGTCGCCGACGACGGGCGAATTGCGGTGGCCGCGGTGGACAACCAGGTGCTGCTCTTGGGTCCAGATGGCGAAGAGACCGGTCGGCTCGGTTCGGTTTACGTCGACTACAGTGACCGCATGGACCACGTCTGGTTCGCACCCGACGGCGCCCTGGTCACCACCGACAACAACGACATGACGCAGGTCTGGCGCGACGGCGAAGCGGTGGATTCCAAGGAGAAGTGTCGGAAGGGCACGCTGGAGGATGGACAGATCAAGTGCTCGGACCGCTATCGAAGCGGCCCCCGGAAATGGCGGGGAGCCTTCGAAGTCGATGGTCAGGTCTTGCCGAGTCAACCCGGCCAGCCAACCCTCGGTTCGCGGTCCCCGAACGGAAGTCGGATCGTCGTCGCCGCCAGACAATTGGCCGTCGTCTGGGACGTGCAGAGCCGCAAGCCCATCGGCGTCCTGGAGGGCGACACAGGTACCGCCGTCGCCTGGAGCCAAGACGGAAAACAGGTGATCACCCTGGGCAGTGGAACGCTGACCTGGTGGGCTCCGAAATAGTCAGAGACGGGGATCGACGAGCACCAACGTCGAGAGTAGCGGTATGGCGCCCCCAACGAGCTCGGTGCCGTCTGGGGTGACGGTCAAAGTACCGGCCTCGACCCAGGCATAGTCGCGGTAGCTAGCGACCTGGGCCTCCACTGTCGTACCCGGCTCCAGGCCCCACTCGTTGAGAACCCGAACCGGCGCGTCGGCGACCTCGGCGTCGAAATAGCCGATATACCAAGCTGCCAGAGGCGTCTCGACGGGGAGTCCGGTCGGCATTGTCTCCACCCGGGCACCGCTCACGACCACCGGACCGCTCACCCCCACGGGCAAGGTCACGTCGCCCTCCGCCAGCTCGATCCAGAAGCCGTCGGCGATGAGCACCTCTTCGCGCGCCTCGGACAGGATGGTCTCGGCGTTGGCGTTGGCCATCGCGAAGGCGTCCTCGAACACCACCGCCTCGCCGTCTTCGACCGGCGTGATCACCAGCAGGTCGGACCAGGCTGGCGATCCGTGGGTCGTCAAATGCAGGCTGTAGGGATTCGCATCGAGCTCGACGTAAGAGAACGCGCCACTGTCGTCGGTGACGGTGACGTAGCAGAAGACGTTGCAGAGGTTGACGTTGACGCCGACCGCGGGAGCGCCGTCCGGGTCGACGATGGCCCCATCCACCGTCGCCGTACCCGGGGGATCGGGCTCGACCTCCGGACCCGACGTGTCTTGGGTGTTTCCGGCGTTCTTGTCGCCCCCTGCCGTCGGGCCACAGGCGATGAGCATGGGCAGCACCGCGATCGACATGCGCACGGACACCTCCTTGCCCTTCAAGTGCCCGCTGCCGGCCATCACAGCTCATCTTTCTCGCGAAAGATCCGAGGGTGCGGACATGATCTCGTCGGTCTCAGCATCGTCACACGTCGCTCACGGGGCAGAACCCGAGCCACCTGTCTCGGAAGTCGCGCCCGTCGCCCGACGTGCGAAGGGCGAAGACTCGGCGACGATCGTCGAGCTGAGCCCAGAGGCGGAGGAGCTCGTTCAGGCCCTTCAATCTCGAGATCTCGAAGTGCGAGCCCACGAGGCCGCCCATCAAGCGGCCGGAGGTGCCGCTGCGGGAGGCGCCAGCTTCAGCTTCCAGACGGGACCCGACGGCAAGCAATACGCCATCGGCGGAGAGGTCCCGATCGCCCTGTCAACGGGCGGCAGTCCGGAACAGACCGTCGCCAATGCCCAACAAGTACGGGCGGCGGCGATGGCGCCCGCCGATCCGTCCGGACAGGACATGAAGGTCGCGGCGAGCGCGTCACAGATCGAGGCGGCGGCGCGACGAGAGCTCTCCGAGCAGGCGCGAATCGAATTCGAGGCGCAGACCCAACCGGAGCCGGAGAAGAACTACGGCGGCCGTCGTGCAGACGGCAATGACGGACACACCCATACGGGTGGGGACTGCGCATTCTGCGCATCGTCCATCCGGGCCTATGGAGCCAGATAGACACGCGTTGTTAGAGTGTCGGCCATGGCGGAACCCGCACCACAGGACGGCCCACCCGAGTACCGCATTGCCGTCGTGCACCTGCTCTCGAATCGACTGAATACCTGGGTCGACCCGACCCTCTATCTGAACGCCTGCGGCGAAATCCTGGCCGTGTTGATCGCCATCGGCTGGCTCTTGTCGATCACCATCTCACCGGACGCCATCGTCTCCAATCCACTGAACGCCCGGCTCGGCTACTACAGCCTCTGTGTCGGCTTCGACGCCTGGCCGGCCAACCTCGTGGCGTTGATGCTGTACGTGCCCACCGCGTATCTGGGGATGCGTTTTGTGTGGACAGACACCATGCGCGCCGACCTCGATCGAGACCGCCTCACGCCGAAGCAGTACTGGTTCACCTACTGGTCGAACGCCCTGTACGCCGCGTCACTCGCCGTCTTCGCCCTGGTGTTCATGGAGAATCCGTTCAGCCATCCGTACGCCCACACGATCATCTTCGTGCAGCTCATCTGGTGCCGGTACATCGTCGTCGCCGCCAATTTCTACGAGGCGCCGGAGCTGACGACCGGCAGCCGGGTGTTCTTCGCGGTCTACACCATCATCTCGGTGTTCACTCCCCTTCTCTTCATGGTGGCCTTCGTCTCCTATGACCTGACGGGTGCCGTCCTCGTCCCCTGGCCCATCACCGCGTCCTTCGACTACGGCTGGTTCGTGTGCCTGGCCCTGACGACGAAGTACCTGCCCGCCGGTCCGCGAATCCGCGCCGAGTGGAGTCTGGAGACCACCTGAGATCCTTCGCCGTCATCGCGCTCGCCGTGCTGCTCTCCGCT
>Ga0315336_1003527_pt1 | contig 20590 bp, 13 predicted proteins | sample ASW5metaG_FD_204512 | JGI IMG/M metagenome (GOLD analysis project Ga0315336, IMG submission 204512) | Ammonia-oxidizing marine archaeal communities from Monterey Bay, California, United States - ASW #5 | ecosystem: Environmental > Aquatic > Marine > Intertidal zone | place: USA: California... | reverse complement strand
GAGCAGGCTCCATCTGTATAGAGGGTGATCTGGGATCGGTCGTCCATGCCGTTGCCGGAACCCCTGATACGGGAATTCCGCCTTCCTTGATACGAGAGAGGTGAATTTTCTCCCTGGCACATGGTACACCCCCGGGTGACATCACAGGAGCAGCCCACCCCCCCTGGTCACCCCTTGAAATGGGATCGAGGGCTCTGGTACACTGCCCGGCTCGAATGACCCTACAGGAGCGGAACCCCGCATGCCCACGACGAACCAACTGGTACGAAAGCCCCGGCGGACACCGAAGACCAAGTCGAAGGTCCGCGACCTGGATGCCTCACCGCAGAAGCGCGGTGTCTGCCTGCAGGTTCGTACCGTGACGCCCAAGAAGCCCAACTCGGCCCTCCGCAAGGTGGCCCGTGTACGGCTGTCCAACGGCAAGGAAATCACTGCCTACATCGGCGGCGAAGGGCACAACCTGCAGGAACACTCCATTGTCCTCGTCCGTGGCGGTCGTGTTCGCGACCTTCCCGGCGTGCGGTACCACGTCGTCCGTGGCTCGCACGACACCCTCGGTGTCGATGGTCGCATGAAGGGTCGATCGAAGTACGGAACCAAGCGCGGCAAGTAATCATGGCCCTCCTCGGGTACATGATGAACGAACGGCCCCACGGGGGCGGATGAGCCAGGAGAGGACACATGGCCGGACGAATTACGAAATCCGAATCCCAACTGAAGCCGGACCCTCGACACTCGAGCATGGTCCTGTCGAAATTCATCAACTGCGTCATGCATGACGGCAAGAAGGCCGTCGCCCAGCGATGTGTCTACGACGCCCTCGACCTCATCCAGGCTCGCCTGGACAAGGAGAAGGACGAGAGCATGCCCGACGATGCGTTCGAGGTCTTCAACAAGGCCATCGAGAACGCCAAGCCCAACGTCGAGGTTCGGTCCAAGCGAGTTGGCGGTGCCAACTACCAGGTCCCCATGCCCGTGACCCAGCGCCGTCGACAGAGCCTCGGCTTCCGCTGGATCATCCATGCTGCCCGCGGCGACAAGGGAAAGCCCATGTCCAAGCGACTGGCCAAGGAGCTCTACGACGCCTCCCGCGGTGAAGGCAAGGCCGTGACCACCCGCGAGCAGACCCACCGCATGGCCGAGGCGAACAAGGCGTTCAGCCACTTCGCCTGGTAAGCCCCATCAGAGAACATTCCCAGCGGACGCGACCCCGGTCGCGTCCGCTGTGCATTTCCCGGCCCGCCGTACGAGGTACGCTGTACCCATGAGCAACGATCGCTACCACCGGCAGGCCCTGGTTCCATCGATCGGGGAAGCGGGACAACAACGGCTTGCAGAAGCCTCTGTCCTCGTGATCGGTTGCGGCGCGCTGGGTACCGTTTCAGCTGATCTGCTCGCCCGGGCCGGCATCGGCCACATCAGGATCGCCGACCGCGACATCGTGGAAGTGACGAACCTGCAGCGCCAAGTCCTGTTCGACGAGTCTGACCTCGCTTCCCCCAAGGCGACGGCCGCACGGGACCGTCTGCATTCGATCAACTCGACCATCGACATCGAGGCCTTCGTCGAAGACGTCGATGCATCCAACATCGAACGACTTGCCGACGGTTGCACGGCATTCGTCGACGGTCTCGACAACTTCGAAACCCGCTACCTGCTCAACGATCTTGCGGTTTCGACCAACCGACCATGGTTCTACGGTGGAGCTGTCGGCACCACGGGGATGAGCGCCGCCATCATTCCCGGAGAATCACCATGCCTGCGATGCGTGTTCCCGGAACCACCGGCACCCGGGCTGAACCCGACGTGCGACACCGCTGGTGTCCTCGGCCCGGTCGTGCACATGGTGGCCGCCCACCAGGCCATGCAGGCGATCAAGTTCCTGTCTGGACACGCCGAAGCCGTCGACCGACGCGTGCATTCCTTCGACGCCTGGGCGAACACCCGCCATGCCATGGACATCACCGTTCCACGCGAGGACTGTCCCTGCTGCGGACTTCGGCGGTTCCAGTGGCTGCAGGGGCAACGAACATCCTCCACCACCGTGCTCTGCGGCCGCGACGCGGTCCAGGTGAAACCGGACCCGGGATCCGACTCGATGCGACTGGACGCCCTGGCGGAGCGGTTGGCGGATCACGGGACCTTCCGTGGTACCAGTGACGTACTTCACGGACGCCTGGAGGAAGCCGGTGTCGACTTGACCGTCTTTCCAGATGGACGGGCCCTGATCAAGGGAAGCACGACGCCCGAGCAGGCGCGCACGATCTACGCCCGCTACATCGGGACCTGACAGGAGAACCGAGATGAATGCCGTCATCGAGCAGATGCTCGCTCACCGCTCCATCCGCCAATTCACCGACGAACCGGTCGACGAAATCCATGTGACCGCCGCCATCGAGGCCGGGCAGATGGCATCGACGAGCGCCAGCATCCAGTCCTACTGCATCATCCGCATCCGGAGCGAGGAACGGAGAAACCGTCTCATCGAGTTGACCGGCAACCAGACGAAGGTGGCACGTTGTGGAGCGTTCTTCGTGGTCTGCGGAGACACCAGGAGGCATCGCCTCCTGGTCGAGCGGACCGGTGCGTCCTACGACGCGAGATTCGAAGCCTTCCTGCTGGCGATCGTCGACGCCACGCTGTTCGCCCAGAACGTCCTGCTTGCGTTCGAGTCGCTCGGCTACGGAGCGTGCTGCATCGGCGGTCTCCGAAACGACCTGCCGCAGGTCCAGGAGCTGCTCGGGTTCCCCCACGGTGTCTACCCGCTCTTCGGGTTGTGCATCGGCCGCCCGGACCAGGATCCGATGCGCCGTCCCAGGCTTCCCATCGAGCAGGTCCTCTTCGAGGAACAGTGGCCGAAGGATGAAGCGATGCTCGCCGCAATGGATGAATACGACCAGGTCGTCGCGGACTACTACCAGTCCCGTGACGGAGGGGCACCTGATGCCACCGTCCCCCGCCGGGACTGGAACTCGCAGATGATCGACAAGTTCATCGCCCCACGCCGGATCTCCATCGCCCCCTACTACCGGCAACAGGGTGCCAGTCTGGACTGATGCCCCGCTTCGACCTGAATCGGGGGTAGGCTGTGGAAACAAGGAGTCCTTCCATGCCGCATGAACCCGGATCGTCCCGCCGCCTGTTCCTCAAGACGTCCGCTGCCGCCGCAGCAGCCAGTTGGCTGCCCGCGAGCAGCTACGCCCGGATCATGGGTTCCAACGATCGACTGAACATGGCGGTCGTCGGCACCGGGGGGATGGGAACCGACCACACCAACAGACTCGTCAAGCGCAAGAGCGATGACAACCTCGATGTCATCCAGGTGTGTGACGTCTACCGAAAGCGACTCAACAACGCGATGAACGTCATCGGGCATGGCGACGGCTGCGGCACCATGCGGTACGAGCAGGTACTCGACAACGGCGATGTCGATGCCGTCGTGATCGCCACGCCGGATCACTGGCACACGAAGATCGCCATCGAGGCGATGGAATCCGGCAAGGACGTCTTCTGCGAGAAGCCGCTGTCACTGACGATCCCCCAGGCCCTCGAGTGCCGCGACGCGGTCAAGCGAACCGGGCGGACTCTCCAGGTCGGACCGCAGCGGACGAGTTCCGGTGAGTACTGGACCGCGAGGAAACTCATCGGCGAGGGGCGAATCGGCAAGCCCGTCTGGAGCCAGAGCAGCTACTGCCGGAACTCGCGTGGTGGCCAGTTCAACTGGACCATTGATCCCGGTGCCGGACCCGGCAACGATCCTTCCAGTGACGGCTACGTCGACTGGGATCGCTGGCTCGGTCACAAGCATGGTCTCGCCGAAAAGATCGAGTGGAACCCGGACCATTTCTTCCGATTCCGCAAGTACTTCGCCTACAACGGTGGCGTCGCCACCGACCTGCTCTACCACAAGCTCGCCCCGTTCCTGCTCGCCATCAGTGGACACGAGGGGGAATACCCCCGCCGCGTGGTGGCTTCCGGTGGTCGCTACCTGGAGAAGGATGAGCGGGACATTCCCGACTCCTTCATGATGATGGTGGACTACCCCTCGGAACACACCGTGGTGCTGGTGAGCGTGATGACCAACGACCTCGGGGTGCCGGACATCATTCGAGGCCAGTACGGCACCATGAAGTTCGAGAACGGAATCTCCCTGTATGAGCAGGCGGCCTGGGCCGACGAATTCCGAACCGCCAACTCTGACACCGTGACCGTCACCACCGAGACCGACGAGCAGGGCAAGCAGGTCACGAAACCAGCCAACGGTCGAGCCGTGAGCCGGCATGACGTGCAGGGCCGTCGCGATCACATGGGCAATTTCCTCGATGCCATCCGCAACGGCGACCGCCTCAGTTGCAACGTGGACCTCGGGGCCTCCACGATGGTGGCCATCAAGATGGCTGTGGAGTCCTACCGCCAGGACAAGGTCATGCTCTGGGACGCCGAAACCGAGACCATGCGTCCAGCCTGATCTCCCCCTTCCGGGGCTCCAGGGCCCAACCGAATAATTCTGCAACCTTTCCGCAACCCCCATGGGATGAGATGCGAACTCATCACCGGCGGCACACACGCCACGTCGATTCAAGTGCGAAGAGAAGGGAAGAGAATTCCAGGCGCCATGCGCATGGAATAGCGATGCCTGCGGTCTCCTGCATCGGTCGCAGGCATCGATTTACAGCGACGGGCCCACCGGGGCCTCTCGTACCGAGTCCTTCCGGGACTCTCCCGCTTCGCACGATGCTCCCCCGGCTCCTGTGGGGAATCGCAGGAAGGGTCGGGATCGCCTGAACAGGTGCGATCCTGGCCCTTTCTGAATTCACCCTGAAGTGGCCACCAGGGACATATTTCAAACTCCCGCCTCGATCCCTGTGAGATTCATGCCGGCTCGTTCGCATCACCTGTAGCTGGCAGGACTACCTACTACGGGGCCTTCGCAATGCCCCGTGAACCAGATCACGAGCGTGATCATCCATGTCCGGCTTCATCCTGAATCAACCAAGGAACCATCCAATGAAGCATTCAACTCTTACCATGACAGTTGCCGCCCTCGGGTTGGCCACCATGACCAATGCCGCAACCTGGACCGTGGGTCCCGGTGGCGGATACGACTTCCCGCTCATCCAGCAGGCGATCAACGCATCGGCACCTGGAGATTCGATCGAAGTCTTCCCCGCAACCTACCTTGAGAACCTGAACCTGCTTGGCAAGGACCTCCAGATCCGTGCCAACGCCGGCCTCGGCAGCGTCATCGTTGATGGTGGCGGAGCTGGTCCGGTCGTCTCCTGCGTCAGTGGCGAAACCAGTGCCACCTCGCTCGAAGGCCTCGTACTGACCAATGGCGCGGCCGCCAATGGCGGAGGCCTGTGGATCAACAGGAGCAGCCCTCGCGTTCTTGATTGCCACATCCTGAACAACCGGGCCACGACCGGTGGTGGAGCGGCTCTCTTCAACAGCAAGACGGTCTTCCAGACCTGCATGTTCGATGCGAACAGGGCAACCGCCCGCGGTGGACACCTGGATGCCCGCCGTGGCAAGCCCCAAGTGCTGGATTGCCAGATGCTCAACGGCACGGTCGGGGGCGGAATCGTCGGATTCGGTGGCGCCATCCATGCCGTGAAGACCAACCTGGCCGTCATGCGAACCACCATCCAGTCCAACCGGGCTACTCGAAGTGGTGGTGGTGTGTACTACCAGCGATCCCGGATCTACATGGAACAGTGCCTCCTGGACTCCAACGAGTCGAATGACGGTGGTGGCATGTTCAGCAGTGATACGCAGCTGCGTCTGTTCGGTGTCGATGCTGTCAGGAACCTGGCGTACAACAACGGTGGTGGCATGTACCACCAGGGCATCGGGGATGTGCTTCTCGATTCCTGCAACGTCATGGACAACCAGGCGACCCTCGACGGTGCGGGCATCCTCGTCCGCAAGAGGCTCGGTGATCACCATATCTCCATGAGCAGCGTCCAACGCAACTTCTGCGGCGACCAGGGTGCCGGTGTGTGCTACTTCATGACCGAGACGGCCACCGTGTCCGATACGTCCTTCAAGGAGAACATCGCCATGAATGGTGGCGGGATCTTCACGGCTTCTCCGAACCCCCTGGAGATCAAGAACTCCCACTTCGAAGCCAACCAGGCCCAGCAGGACGGCGGCGGTCTCTACGCCCTGAACACCCGGGTGGACTCCGTACAGACTGCGTTCATTTCCAATGCCGCCGGCAACGATGGTGGTGGTTTGAAGCTGGACCAGTCCGAGGGCTACTTCAGCCGCATGGAATTCTACGCGAACATGGGCGTATACCTCGGTGGTGCATGCTACGTCACCAACCAGAGTGACTTCCACGTAAGCGACAGCGCCTTCGACGAGAACCAGGCCAGCGAAGGTGGAGCGATCCTGAACGAGATCAACTCCCAGGCCACGATCAAGGGCTGCAAGATCCGCAGCAACCAGGCATGGTCCTCGGCCTTCGCCGGCGGTGGGCTGACCACGGACACGTCCTCGATGTCCTTCGTTGGCACCTCGCTCATCTGTGCCAACAGCGCGGTGAACCTCCGTGGGCTCTACGTCGATCTCGGTGGCAACACCATCACCACCACCTGTCCCTGAGGACCCTTCAGTACAGTTGCATCGCACCGGCCCGTTCCCCCGTGGAACGGGCCGGTGTTCATTTCCGCTCCACGGCCCCCAAATGCCGGTCCCAGAGGCGACTTCGGGACTCGATGCATGGTTTTTTTGCCATCCTGATCGAGATCCAGCTAGGATCGGGGGTTCACTTGTCAGGACAGCATCCCCAAGGAGTCGACACCCATGTCCACGCACCGTGCCCTGAAGACCATCCTCCTGGCCATTGCAGCCAGCACCCTCGTTCTGCCCTCGCCTGCTGCCCAGGCCCAGGAAGACCCCTCCATTGCTCGCCCCGGAGCGGGTCAGCCCAGTGGCGACTCCAAGCCCGAGTTCCCGAAGTTCGAGGAGGTCACGAAGAACTACAACAAGGTGATCTCATCTGCGGACGGAAATCCCGGGATGTACACGCTCTACAGGGACAAGAACGGGGATCTCCTTGCTGAACTGCCGAGGAACTTCTCGAAGCAGAAGATCTTCCTTGCCTACACCATCAAGGGTGGGGTTTCGACCTCTGGTGTCCAGACCGGCGACATGTATGCCTACTGGAAGCAGTTCGGCAAGCGACTGGCACTGGTCGAACCCAACTTTGCAACCCGTTCCACTGGTGATGCCCAGTCAAAGAGCGGACACAAGCGGGTCTACACGGATCGAGTGATCCTGGATGTGCCCATCCTGACCATGGGACCCGGTGGTGGCCCCGTCATCAACCTCTCGGATCTCTTCCTTGAGCGTGCGTCCAACTTCTTCGGCGGAAGGGCTCGGGGCGCCAACACGAAACTTGCCAAGACGGTCAAGGCCAAGTCATTCCCCAGCAACGTCGAACTGGCCTTCGAGATGCCCCTGAGCAACGGCCGCTTCGGCACCATCTACTACTCCCTTGCGGAAATTCCCGAGAACACAGGCTACAAGCCTCGCATAGCGGATGAACGCATCGGGTACTTCATCACGAGCCATCGCGACATCGGCAATCCCTCCGAGGAGACGCCCTACGTCCGGTACATCAACAGATGGCACGTGGAGAAGGCCGACCCTTCCCTCCAGTTGAGCCCCCCCAAGGAGCCCATCGTCTTCTACATCGAGCACACGACCCCCGTCCGCTACCGACGATGGGTCCGCGACGGCATCCTGGAATGGAACAAGGCATTTGAGAAGGTCGGCATCGTCAACGCCATCGAGGTCTACCAGCAGGATCAGACGACCGGCGCCCACATGGAAAAAGATCCCGAGGACGCCCGATACAACTTCATCCTCTGGACAAACTCGGGCATGGGCTTCGCAATCGGGCCCAGCCGCGTGCACCCCAAGACGGGACAGATTCTCGACGCCGACATCGTCATGGACGAAGGCTTCATCACTGGCTGGGTCAAGACCTGGCAGAAGCTCGTTCCCCAGACCGCCATGGAGAACTTCGGACCATTGACGCTCAAGTGGCTTGAGCAGCGTCCGGACTACGACCCCCGTGTCCGACTCGTCGATCCCTCCATGCGAGAGACGATTCTCCATCAACTGGCCGTCAAGCGTGCAAGCCGCACCACGACCGGTCACCCCGCGTTCGAGTCCGACCCGACCCTGCTCGGTGATGACGAGTACGACGGCCTCGTGCATCGCATCAGCCAGGTGAACGGCTCCTGCCAGCACTGCGCCGTACGGGCCATGGACGTCGCCATGTTCCGTCTCAATCCCGAGTTGTTCCAGGAACAGGGATCGCGCAAGGGCAAGAAGAAGAAAAAGAAGAAGAATGATGATGATGCCGACGAAGAGAATCCTTCCACTGAAGATGCGGAACCCGAGGTGCAGAAACTCGATGGTGTCCCCGAGTACTTCATCGGACCGATGCTCCGTGACGTGATCATGCACGAGGTTGGTCACACCCTCGGCCTGCGACACAACTTCAAGGCCTCGACCATCTACAGCCTGGAGGAAATGAACGAGGAAGACTTCATCGGAACTGCACAGGCCGGCTCGGTCATGGACTACATGCCGGTGAACATCAACACCGACGATGAAGCCGTCCAGGGCGACTACACCATGGTCACCATCGGCCCCTACGACTACTGGGCCATCGAGTACGGCTACACGCACGGCAGCCTTGAGCCGATTCTTGCTCGGGTCGCCGAGCCGCAGCTCACCTACGCAACGGACGAAGACACTGGTGGACCGGATCCACGCGCACGTCGTTTTGATCACGGCAAGAATCCGCTGAACTACTCCGAATCGCAGATGAAACTCGTGCGAACCCTGCGTGCCAAGATCCTCGATGAAATGGTCGAGGACGGTGACAGCTGGGCCAAGGCGCGACGCGCCTACGAGATGCTGCTGAACAAGCATGTCCAGGCCATCAGCATCGCCTCGAACTGGGTCGGCGGCAGCAAGGTCAATCGCGACAAGAAGGGTGATCCGGGCAACCGGCCTCCCATCGCACCCATCGAGGCCGACCAGCAGCGACGAGCCCTGCAGGTCGTGCTCGACAACACCATGTACGACGAGGCCTTCGGCCTTTCGCCCGAACTGCTCCGGCACATGACCGTCGATCGATGGTTCGATGGGAGCAGCAGGAGTTTCTCGGACGAGACATGGCCGGTGCACTCCCGCATCTCCGGCATCCAGGCTTCCGCCCTGTCGCAGTTGATGAACCCGACCACCATGAACCGGATCCACGACAACGAGTTCCGGGCCCTGGAGGACGAGGATGTGGTGACGATTCCCGAAGTGCTCGACACGGTGCACGAAGCCGTGTGGACCGAGCTCTACGAGGAGCCGGGTGATGACCATGACGCGAGGGCCCCATACATCTCCTCGCTGCGTCGCAATCTCCAGCGTGAACACCTTGAACGGCTCATCGACATGAGCATGCCGGCCAACGGCTTCGGCTCGGCCGCCACCCCGGTCCAGAATCTCAGCCGGATGCACCTGCAGGTATTGCGGAACAAGGCAAACGGGTTCGTGAACTCGAACAAGGACACCCTTGATCCCTACTCGACAGCCCACCTTCGGGAGGTCGTCGCGATGATCGATCGCGTCCGTGATGCACAGTACATCTACAACAGCCACGAGATGGGTGGCGGTGGTGGATCCATCACGATCTCCTTCCCCTTCGGTGAAGAAGAGGATTGATCATCCATCAACCTTGATTGCATGCAGGGGGGCCTCCCAGGGGCCCCCTTGTTCATTCCCCGGCAGCGGGAATCCCGGACTTCACGAGGACCGGGTCGGACGTGACCACGGCGTTGACGCCCGTGGCCGCATCACCGGCGACCCAGGGGCCGCGACGGGCATCCATGTGCAGCAGGACAACGGTCTCGTCATCACCCGCATGACGAGCCGGGGGGTGGAACGTGTCACCCTGGTACCGAACCGAACTTGAGAGACGCACCTCGTCGATGGCCCCGTCGAAGAAGGATGTTCCTTCTCCGCCGCCTCCCACGTCGGCGCCCACGAGCAGTGGCAGCTCGTTTCGCGCCCGTGCACCGGACGCGGGCAACCTGCCCAGGATCGCGCCATCGAGGTACAGCCGAACCTCCGCCCCGTCGTAGACACCAGCAAGGTGGTACCAGCGACCCGGGTCGAGCGTCGTCCCGGGGTCCTCCAGTTCGACGTACGCGCCATCGAGATGAATGTAGAAGGATGGATGTCCTTCGGACACGAAGAACCCGTATTCAGATCCCTCGGTCTTGGCGACCAGCCCACGCCGGCCGGCGTACGCATCACCACGGAACCACGTCTCGAGCGTCATCGGTCCGTCTGCCAGTGGCACCTGCGACGAGGGGATGCGAAGAACATCGTCCTTGCCGTCCAGCTCGATGGCGAGATCCGGGTCGGCAGCAGTGACATCATCGAACGAACCGACCATGGGAATCGGGTGATGCCGGGGAGGCACGTGGTACCTGCCGCCCTCGGCGAGGTAGTCGTACTGCACGGACAGTTCCGGAAATCTCCAGGCCGTATCCATGCTTCCCGGCGGCATCCAGGCCTTGAACGTAAGCGAGAGACGTTCCCCGGGCGCAAGCGTCCGGTGCTCGTGTTCGGGACGGAAGGTCCAGCGACTGTCCTCGCTGTGGGGAATCACCAGCGCCTCGACCGGTCGACTGACGGGGTTGTGCAGTTCCACCACGAACTCGTCCTCGATGCCCGTCTTCATGTCGAAGGCGATCGGATCGTCGAGCCCTGGATCAAGGGCGGCCAGCCGCCCGGTTTCGTCGCTGACCGTTCCCGTAATGCCGCGGACGTCCATGATCTCACCGACGGGAAATGCCGAGAGGGCGACCTGGTCGTCACGCACGGTGACGAGATGGTACTGGTGGAGGTACCCCGCCTCGGGAACCGCTCCGGACTGCCCCCCACCGACCGTGGCAAGCGTCACGTACTCGATGTCGTCGTGTGGGCCGTCGTACCGCATGCGGTGAATGTGGCCGGCGAACACCGCGCGAACGTTCCCGGCATCAGCCAGCAGTCGATGAACGCGCTGCCAATCATCCCCGTACCCTCCACCCAGCCACCGCGGGTGATGCAGGAAGACGAAGACGTGCGTGTTGTCCCGAGCCTGCTCCAGCGTCGACGCGAGCCACTTGAACTGCTCGGGACTCATGCGCTGGGCCTCGGGCCGCCCGAATGTCTTGGCACCCGTGACCGGGTCACCTTCATCGGTGTAGAGCACGATGAACATGGAATCCTTGTGCTCGAAGGCGTACCACAGCGGGCCGAAGTGCATTTCGTAGTTGCCCTCGTGCTCACCCTCCGGACGCGTGCCTTCCCCTCTCCAGTAGACGTCGTGGTTGCCCGCAACAGGGAACCAGGGCATGAGCAGTTCATCCATGGTGTCCTTGAACTCGGTCATCTGGACCATCCACTGGGGCTTCTCGTTGTAGCCATTGATCAGGTCGCCGACAGTCATCACGAAATCCGGCTCGACGAGGTTCACGTCCTCAACGGCATCGGCGAGCACCGCGATCCCCGCGGCGGGTCCACCGGTCCGATCTCCGAAGATGGCGAACATGAAGGCATCCTGCTCCACCGGAAGTTCCAATGGCGCACCGGTTCGGTTCGTGATGAAACGGGAGGAGTCCGTGGTGGTGGGGTGTGGATCCGGGTGCAGTGGATCCGTCACATCTGCAGGCAGTATCGAGGTACCGGCCAGGACAACGAGAGCGATGGTGTACTTGGGCATGCACCCATTGAACCTTGATGGCTCGCCCCGGGCAAGTGCAGTATCGTGTCCGTCTGAAAGAACCAGGAACACCTCATGGCACCCAAACGAATCACCGCGACGATGATGGCGGGCATTCCCGCCCACAACAACTCGCTCTTCCATCGAATCCAGTTCAATGTCGGCGATCCCGCCGCCTGGATCGACGTGGGTGGTCGAACCACCATGATCGTCCGCGACATCGAGATGCAGCGTGCCAGGAAACACGCGGTCGTGGATGCCGTGGCGTGCCCGGCGGACTGTACGCCCGAGGGGGGACTCTCGGGCGACCGCGAGACCGCGACCGCACAGGCGGCCGCGGAATTCCTCCGACGAGCCGGGGTCACCACGACGATCGTCGATCGGACCCTCCCGATGAGTTTCGCACACGAGATCGACCTGGTGGGCATCGAACTGGTCTACGACCACGATCTCGGCGTAGCCCAACGCCGGGCCAAGAGCGAACAGGAACTGGACGCGCTGCGGACCGCCCAGGCCGACACCGAGGCCGCCATCGAGATGGCCTGCCGGCTCGTCGCCGCGTCCGAAGCGGGCATCGGTGGTGTCCTCCACCACGACAGCGCTCCACTGACATCAGAGCGGGTGCGAAACGCCATCGACGTGTTCCTGCTCGCCCGCAACTACGCGAACCCCGCGAGCATCGTCGCCTGCGGCCCCCAGTGCGCCGACTGCCACGAGGTCGGCTCAGGGCCCATTCGAACCGGCGAAACGGTCATCATTGACATCTTTCCCCGCAACCGGTCCTCGCTCTACAACGGCGACTGCACCCGGACGGTCGTGCACGGCGACATTCCCGACGCCGTTCAGGCGATCCATGCCGCGGTCGTCGAGGCCAAGGCCTTGGCGATCGATGCCGTGCGGGCAGGAGTGACCGGCGAAGACGTGCACCAGGCGACGATCGCGTCGATCGAGGCCGCCGGCTGGCCAGTCGGTCCACCGTCCGAGGACCCCGCGGACGACTTCGTGGGCATGGTGCATGGCACCGGCCATGGCGTCGGACTCGATGTTCATGAACCCCCCCTGCTGGACCTCAAGGGACCCGAGCTGGTCGTGGGTGATGTGTTGACCATCGAGCCGGGTCTCTACGGCCGGCTCGTCGGTGGAGTGCGCATCGAAGACATGGTGGTCGTCACCGAAGACGGTTGCGAGAACTTCAACCGCCTGCACGAAGGGCTGAACTGGGCTTCCTGAACCACGTGGATCGGATCGCCATGAGCGGCGGCCGATCCACTGGCTTGCGGAATACGGAACGGCTATGCCGCATCGGGAATGATCGGCGGCATCGGGCAGCCCAGGCTGTCGGCGATCGCTCGCAGCAGCTCGGCTTCCTCGATCGTCGTTCTCCCGTCATGATCGATCGTCGCCTCGCAGGCTTCAAGGAGAATCCTGCGATCCTGGAACCGGATGCGCTGCAGGCTGTTGAGCGATGTGCGGAGATTGCGAAGCGTGCACTGGGCCTCCTCGGGCATCCGTGCGTCGGGTGCACCAAGCCGCGTGACTCCGGCCTTCCATCCAAGCATGGCCTCTGCCGCGTCCTTACTGCCCAGTCTCGCGACGACGGCGAGCACGAGGTTCGCGTCGTCGATGGACCTGGCAAGTCGACGGTTGCGCGGCGGATGCTTCGAGTCGGGCTGGAATCGTTCGCCGAGGTGTCGTTCGAGCGTGGTATGCATGCACCACTCGAAGAGGCTGACCTGCCCATCACTTCGAATGACCCCGATCACGATGCCCATGAACTCGTCGTACTGTTCCCGGGACATTCTCGACAGGGCGGGAATCGCCATGTCGATCAGTGGAAGTCGCTGGGACGGGTGCAGGTTCCGAATCGTGCCGTGCACGTTGCGCAGCATCGCCATGTGCTGTTCATCCAGCGATGATTCAAGAGCGGACAACTCCCGTGACGCGTCCGTACCCCCGGGCGGGAGGAGGAGAGCGAGGATTACCAGCCTCGCACCCCACGGATCGTGCGTCGCCGCCTTGATCGAATCAGGCAACGTGCTAATCACGTGCCCGACGGCCTGGATGGCTTCTGGGTTGACGACCCCGATGTTCTCAACCGCAGCATGAACGGCCGACGACGAGACATCACCCGCGAATCCGCTGGCGCCGGCGGCAGCGATGCGTGATGCCTGCGCTGCTGGTGCCTCACCGACCTCCGAGACGGGAACGCCCTCGATGCGCGAAATCCGATCCGCCAGGGGCGGGTGGGAGGCGAAGACGGAATCGAGCGCCTGGGCGAAGAACATGTGGTTGTATTCGCTGGCCGTATGCGGCATGGAAGTCTTCTTCTTGATGCCGCCGATGGCCCGAAGCGCCCCGCCAATGCCGTCGGGGTTCCGCGTGTACTGCACAGCCGATGCATCGGCGAGGAACTCGCGTTGCCGGGAGACCGCGGCCTGGATGAGTCGTCCGAAGAAGGTACCGATGAATCCGACCGCCATCATGGCCAGGCCGAAGATGATGATGAATACCGCACCGTTGCCCTTGTTGTTGGAACTGCTGCGACCTGCAGAAGAGATCCCGGCGGTCCTGAAGATGAAGTACCCGATGACGCCCATGACCAGCAGGCCGTGGATCACGCCGACCAGCCGAATGTTCAGGCGCATGTCCCCATTGAAGATGTGGCTGAACTCGTGGGCCATGACGCCCTGCAGCTGGTCCCGGCTCAACCCTTCTACGCACCCACGGGTGACGCCGATGACAGCATCGGTGGGTCGGTACCCGGCGGCGAACGCGTTGATGGTGTCATCCTCGATCAGGTACACGGGGGGAACCGGAACACCGGAGGCGATGGCCATCTCCTCGATCACGTTCAGCAGACGCCGCTCGTCCGGGCCCGCCTGTTCGTGGTCAAGCAGTTTTCCACCGAGCGATTCGGCCACGACACTGCCGCCGGAGGCCAGGTGGAGAATCCGGTACAGGCTGCCCCCGCCGATGATCAGGATGCAGAGCCCGAGGGTTCCCAGGAAGACGGCCCAATTCCAGTACTGGAAGACGATCGTGCTGCTGCCCGTACTGCCCTGGTTCGAGCTGGCGCTCACTTCCGCCCAGTTGAAGAGGATCATCGCCACTACGTACAGCACGGCGACGATCAGGACGATCGCCATCGCAAAATACAGGACCAGCCGACCGGTTCGGCGGCGAGCATGATCCTGGTGTGTGAAGAAGTCCATTGCCACGACTGGTCACCTCGAGAGAGAAGCGTCTCAGGTGAAGTTGACCTTGGGCGCCTCTCGAACCGAGTCGTCCTTGACCTCGAACATCTGGGCTTCATGGAAGTTGAACGTGTTGGCAATGATGGACTCGGGGAACGATTCTCGAAGCACGTTGAAGTGCATGACCGAGTCGTTGTAGGCCTGCCGGGAGAAGGCGACCTTGTTTTCGGTCGTGGTCAGTTCCTCCTGGACCTGCAGCATGTTCGCGCTGGCCTTGAGATCAGGGTAGGCCTCCATGGTGACATTCAACTTGCCCAGTGCTCCCATCAACGTACCCTCGGCACCGATGAGCCCCTGCATCGCGGAGGCATTCGTGGGATCACCACCGACGGCCTTGGCGGCGTGAGCCGCCTGGTTGCGGGCCTCGGTCACCGCCTCAAGGGTTTCCCTCTCGTGCTTCATGTACCCCTTGGCGGTCTCAACGAGATTGGGAATCAAGTCGTACCGGCGATTGAGCTGGACATCGATCTGCGCAAATGCGTTTTTGACGCGATTGCGACCAACGATCAACTTGTTGTAGATGGAAATGACCCAGAAGATCAGGATCAGGGCCACGGCCCCGATGACGATTGCGGCGATGATCCCGCCGCCAAGTGCCAAGTTCAATTGCATGGGAGTATCTCCGGTTATCAGGTGGATCTCCATACACTAGCAGATGTACTATTTTCCCATCCCGCTCCCGCTCCAGGATGCTACATGGACCCCGACAGGGAAAAATCGAGCCCGGATGATCAGCCGCACTCCGAGGAAACGGCGAAGCGGTCGTTCTTCAAGCGTCTCGGTGATCGCAAGGACAAGGCCAGGGCCGGGTTTACCCTGCTCAAGGAGCACCTCGCGCAGGAGAAGGATGAAACGAAGGAGATGCTCGACATCTACCACCGGGCCTCCGAGGGAAAGGCGTCCAAGGAGGAAATCCACCGGGCCAACGAGCAATTCGGTGACCTGCTGCGCCTTGCGGGCATGGGCACCTTCTTCACCCTCGTCCCAGGCAGCGCATTGCTGCTGCCCCTGGCGATCATCGGGGCAAGAAAGTTCGGGATCCGGCTGCTGCCGAGCGCCTTCGCCGGTGATGCCGGATTGGACCCTGTTGAAGACGACCCTACGAGCCCGGACGCCGGACCTTCATGATGCCGTTCATCGTTGTCCAGTGACCGGGATAGGTGCACACGTAGACGTAGTCACCCGGGGCATCCGGAGCCGTGAACACGAGTTCTGCGGAAGAACGGGGTTCGACGATGGGAATCCAGTGCAGGACTTCCCGCATGTTCGGCACGTAGTGCCGGCCCTTGGCACGCGAGGTCGTCCCCAGCAACGTCGCCTTGCGGCCGATTTCCTTGAGACTCCCGGGCACACCGATCACCAGGTTGTGCGGCTTGTCGTCCGGGTTCGTGAGCACCAGTCGGACCGGGGCACCGGCTTCGACCGTGAACTCCTTGAGGTCGTAATCCATCCGGTAGGGCGCAGCGGCGATCTCGATGGTCGGAACACGCAGGGATGACAGCCTTGAGGCGAGGTTCGGTTCGCGATCCGCGATGGCCATTGCAGCCACGAGCACCGGGTCGTCCTGCGCAGCGAGCGGAATGGGCTCCACCATGGCATGCACCGTGTCGCCCAGTTCATCCGACCATGTCACCGCGCCCCCGTGGGCAAGCGTCACCAGGGCCTCGGAGCGGATTCGATGGGTTGGATCATCATTGAGTCTGTGCTCGACCATCGTTCGATTCGCGGGCTGCTGCACGCGCTGCCAGGCCGTGCCTCGATCACCGTCGAGAATGGTGATGCCGTATCCGTCGATGCGCTGCCAGTAGGGTTCATCCTGTCGATTGTGGATATGGATCGCATCGATCGGGTGAACGGACCCGAGGTCAACTTCCCACCAGGGATCATCGCCCCCCTCGGCGGTGTGCGACTGGGATCCACTGGCAAAGGACGGGCTTGCATCACCATCGATGGCGAGCCCGGGTGTGCCTCCCCACGCCTCGGAAGATTGTGTCGCGACACCATGGACCGCGATGTTGCGACCTTCGGAGTAGACCTCCACCTCGGCCAACGTCAACGGTTCGTTGCCGGGCAGGTCGATGCGTACATAGCGACCCTCCACGGCGTCGTCGACAGACGAGTCCCCGGCTCGCCACACAAGCGGATCGACGATGAGCTCACCGACATGCACGTTGGCGTCGTCGCGCATGTCGCCCTCGGGAAGAAGGCGGACCGCTTCCAGCCAGCGGTTCACCGTCTGCTCGTCGAGATCGTTGCGGGACAGGCTCGACATTGCATCGTCTTCAGCAAGCATCCTTGCAGCCAACAGGGCACGCCGCGTCGGTTCGAGCCGCGCCGAAGCCATGGATGATTCGAGTTCCGGGCCGATCGAAGACAGTTCACCGGGTGTCATCGCCGCCAGCAGGAGTCCGGGCTCGCTGGAATCGCCTGCCGTGCGGGAATCGTCACGCCGGATTTCCATCAGCCATCCGGCAGCGGGGTCCACGCCTCGTTCGGCGGAAACGGCGTCCAGGGCGGCTCGCCGCTGTTCGATCGAGGCATCGGCACGCTGCAGGATGGCACGCTGCACCGCCGGCAACGCCTGCATCCGGGACAGGGCGCCGGTCGACACCGTGACAAGCAGGTCGTCGATGGCGGACGGGTTCGCCTCTGCATAGGGCCATCCTTCCTGCAATGCGACGGTCCAGTGGGGCGCGAGCTCGATGATGGTCTGTTCGAGCACGTGGTCCAGGGTCCGGTCCGTCGGGTGGCGTGATGCTTCAAGCGTGATCTCCGCTCCGTCAAGATCGTCGAGCCAGGATGCCGCCACCACGGCCTCAAGTCGAACTCGCGGCGCCGGATCGTTCGCAGCTGCATGCAACAGGTCGACCGTGTCGGGTACGCGATCGGACCAGGCCGAGAGTACCCGGACTCCGGCGGCGCGGGCCCGAGGATCCTCACTGGACAGCACGTGTCGCAGTCGGGGCTCGTCCACCACATCATGATTCTGAAGGACCCAGAGCGCTTCGAGTTGATCGTGTTCTGTTGCGCCCGGTCGCGCCACCCACTGCTCCACCGCGGCAGTCACTTCATCGGTCGGCTGGGTGCGAAGCGCGAGTCGGGCACGATCCCTTGTGCGTCGTTCCGGGTGCTCCAGGACGGCAAGCTGCTCCGACACCGACATGCCCGTCACATCGACGACCTCGGTCAACGGGGTCCCGCTGCGCACGATCCTCCAGACCCGTCCATGCGAATGGTCGCGGTTGGGATCACGCAGGGAGTGCTGCATGTGGCCGATCAACGGGTTGTACCAGTCCACGAACCACAGCGCTCCGTCCGGACCAACCTGGATATCGCACGGACGAAAGACCGGGTCGTCGGATACCAGCAGATCCTGCTGGTGACGTCCGAGGATGCCTGATCCGTCGTCCAGGAGATTGTGCTGCCGGATGCCGCGCAGGGTGATGACATTCGTCAACAGGTAATCCCCCTGCAGGGATTCTCCGAGGTGCTCGCTGGAGACGACCTCGCACCCACCAGTGGGACGGATTCCCTTGTCGTTGAAGGTCGGAACTCCGCGGTGCTTGCGGTCGTAGCTCATGCGAGACGCAATGTTGGCCCCGAGGTAATTGGCCCCGCCCGAGGCATCCGCCACGTAATCCTGGCCCCAGTCGTCGAACACGTGGCCCCATGGATTGGCGAATGCATAGGACACGTGCACTCGGACCTTCCCGGTTCGAGGCTCGTAGCGGAAGACGGCTCCGTTCTTGACGCGAACCGGCCCGTGCGGCGTCTCGACCTGCGAGTGGTGGAAGGTCCCTTCCTGGAAGTACAACCCTCCACCCGGTCCCCATTCGAATGCGCTGAGGGCATGGTGGCTGTCCTCGGTTCCGAATCCATGCAGCACGGTCTCACGGGTGTCCGCCCGGCCGTCCCCGTCGGTGTCCTTGAGAAACAACAGGTTTGGCTGGCCCGCGACGTAGACGCCGCCATCTCCCAGTTCAAATCCCGTCGGCACGTGCAGGCCCTCGGCAAAGACATCGCAGGTATCGGCACGGCCATCACCATCGATGTCTTCGAGCACGAGTAGCTTGTCCTCGGGCTCCACGCCGGGCAGGTACTGGGGATAGGTCGGGATGGCGAGGACCCAGAGTCGGCCCTTCCCATCGAACGCCAGCGCAACCGGGTTGGCCAGTTCGGGAAAGTCCTGCTCGCTGGCGAAACACCGGGCCTCGTAGCCCTCGGGCAGTTGGAATCCCGCGGAGGTGTCGGCCGGGTCCCGGTAGATGATGTCCGGACCTTCGTAGTTGGTCTGCACGGCCGCAAGGTCGCCTGCGTCACCCTCATCCAGCGGAGTCGGGTCAAGACCGCTCGCCAGGGCGTGTACACGCTGATCGCGGCGTTGGACCATCGCATCGAGCTTGGCCATTTCGACTGGAAAGTTCACGACCCCGAAGGGGTTCTTCCTGCCACCCATGACGTAGTAGGAATTGATCGGCCGGTATCGATGGAAGAACTGGAGGTTCTTCTCGACGACCGCTTCGTGCAGCGGCTCCATGGCATCCCAGTCGGGATCCGGTTGCGATCCGAACAGCGCCTGCATCATGAACTCGGCGGCCAGTCGATTGCCGTCATCGTTGAGGTGGATGCCGTTGATGGTGATGGGCCCGGCCGTCGGGTCGGCCATTCGAGCCTTGGTCGGTGAGTACAGGTCGATGAACCGGGTTCCCTGCTCCCTGGCGACGAACTGGATCGCCTCGGTGTACGCAGCGAGATCGGCGTCGTGCATCACGCCATCGGGAAGATCGCCCCCGAGATCCTCGTGAGCCACCGGTGAAACGAGTATGACCTCCGGCTCACCCCCTCCCGGCTGCAGATCCCGCACCGAGGCGATGAAGTCCCGCAGGGACTCCTTGAACGGCTCGAGGCCGGCGGGCCCGTCGAAGGACTCGTTCATGCCGAAACAGGCGATGATGGTGTCAGCCTCCTGCTGCAGGAGGTGCTCCTCCATGGTTCCGAAATCCAGGGGTCGGGGCTGCAGCGAGGGGGTGTCCCCCGGCCAGGCCAGGTTGCGAACCTCCAACTTGAGGTCGGGATGGGCATGCTGAAGCAGGGTTTCAAAGCGACCTGACTGCCCCAATCGCTCTGCGAACGTGTTGCCAACGAGGGCGATCCGGCCGCCCTCGGACAGGGGCAGTGGCCCTGCCGGTGCTTCCCGCACTGCTCCGTGCCCATGGGCCATCGGGGGCGAGGGGGTGCTGCTCTGATCGTCACAGGATCCAAGAGCAACCAGGACGCACAGCAGGGAGCCGAGGGAGATCGATCGCATCCGGTCATGGTAGCAGTGGTCTTTCCCTCCCGAAGATCGCTCGGCTCCTGGATTGATGCCTCCAATATCGTGTTCATGATGCCCTGGGAGGCTCTTTTGAAGTTTCTGCGTTCCTGCTGCTAGGAATGGGTCGCTCGAGCAGATTTGAAGTGGAACCACATCCTTCTCTCCCTTTCTCCTCTCCCCCCCCTACCCCGCTGCTCCTCCAAGAACCACGACAGCCCCCCCACGCCACCACGG
>Ga0315336_1003525_pt1 | contig 20594 bp, 13 predicted proteins | sample ASW5metaG_FD_204512 | JGI IMG/M metagenome (GOLD analysis project Ga0315336, IMG submission 204512) | Ammonia-oxidizing marine archaeal communities from Monterey Bay, California, United States - ASW #5 | ecosystem: Environmental > Aquatic > Marine > Intertidal zone | place: USA: California... | reverse complement strand
TCGCGCGCTGCGTGCGTTGTTCATTTCCGTACCGGCCGCGCTGTCGGCGGGTCGGCAGGTTGAGGGGCCGGTACGAAAATGAACGGAGTAGGTACGGAATCGGTGAGACCCGGGTCAGGTCGCCGGTGCGAAAACGCACGAGGAAGGAGGGGTCGTGCGTGCGACCCGAACCCCCCAGGTAGCGTCGCAGACCTGCAAGTGAAAGGCCTGACCCCACGAAAGGGTAACTTCTAAGGCAATTTACGCTGCAAGTGAAAGGCCTGACCCCATTCTCATGCACGCCGCCGGACGACGAGCGCGAGCACCAACAGCGGCAGCCACCCCACCGGGCCCGTGCTGTTGTCGCAGCTGCAGCCCTCGCCGCCCTTTTCGTCGTCTCCGTCGGGGGTGTCATCGTCGGAGTTGCAGATCCCGTCGTCGTCATTGTCGTCGGGGTTGTCGAAGGGGCAGGGGTCGCAGCCGTCGGCGACCGCGTCTCCGTCGGAGTCCAGCGCGTCGTCGAATCCCTCGCAGGTGTCGCTGCCGTCGCATATTCCGTCGGCGTCCGAGTCGACATTGACCGCGTCCGCGGGGCACATGTCGCAATCGTCGGGCTCCCCGTCCGCGTCCCCGTCGATAGTGTCGTCTCCGTCGCAGATGTCGTCCCGGTCGCAGACGCCGTCTCCATCGGTGTCGTCGGGATTGTCGTACGGACAGGGGTCGCAGTCGTTGGGCTGGCCGTCATCGTCTCCGTCGTTGCCGTCGGGGAATCCGGGGCAGAGGTCGTCCGAGTCGCAGACACCGTCTGAGTCGCTGTCGTCGAGGGCGTCGAGCGGGCATGGATCGCAGTTGTCGGGTTTCCCGTCCCCATCTCCGTCGATGGCGTCGTCGAAGTTCGGACACAGGTCGTCGGTGTCACAGATGCCGTCGCCGTCGGTGTCGTCGGGATTATCGAAGGGACAGGTGTCGCAGTCGTTGGGCACCCCATCTCCGTCTCCGTCGAGGGTGTCGTCGAAGCCGGGGCACAAGTCGTCGCTGTCGCAGATCCCGTCCAGGTCGGAGTCGTCGAGGGGATCGAGAGGGCACGGATCGCAGGCGTCGGGGTTGCCGTCTCCGTCTCCGTCGATGGCGTCGTCGAAGTTCGGACACTGATCGACGCCTTCGCAGACGCCGTCGCCGTCGGAGTCGTCGATCACGTCGGTCGGGCAGGGGTCGCAGCCGTCGGCCACGCCGTCACCGTCGGCATCGAGGGTGTCGTCGAAGCCGACGCAGGCATCTCCGGAGTCGCAGTCTCCGTCTCCGACGGCGTCGTCCGGATTGTCGAGGGGGCACACGTCGCAGACGTCGGGGATCCCGTCCCCGTCGGTGTCGATGGAGACGTCTGGCACCCCATCTCCGTTGGCGTCGGTGCTGTCGTCGAAGCCCGGACACAGGTCGCAGGCGTCGGGCTCTCCATCGGCGTCGGCATCGGCCCCGTCATCGGAGCCGGGGCAGTAGTCGCAGGTGTCGTGGACCCCGTCCAGATCGCCGTCTGCGGGCGGGAGTCCATTGCCGAAAGAGTAGAGGTTCCGCCAGAACTGTTCGTTGCCGGCGGTGATGTTGCAGTCGCTGAGAAAGGGGGCCGCATCGGTGATCATCACCACGCCGTTTTCCTCGGCCACCAGGGTCTGGCCGGACTCGCCGACCAGGAGCATTGTCGCGCCGATGGAGAGGTTCACGTCGTTGGTGTAGGCGTAGATGAACGACCCGAATCCAGCGGTGAGGTCGTTGGCGAAGACCACCGTGGCGGTCTTGTCACAGAGGGCGTCGATGCTGTCGGTGCGCCAGGTCGTCGACGTGCCGATTGTGGCGTTCAAGTCATTGAAGACGGCGGCGTGTCCGCTCGTGAAACCGGCCCCTTCGCCGACCAGCACCAGCGTGCCGCCCGCGGCGATGAACTCGGCGATGTCGGCCTTCTGCCCGGGATTCATGTTCTGGGTGGGATGGAGCAGGAGCACCAGTCGGTAGTCGAGCAGGCTGCCGGGCCACGAGGTCGTGTCCTCGACGGCGCTCGCCCCCTCGCTCAGCATCGTGTCGATGAAGTCCGGCTGGGCGTTGGTGCTCGGGGCGCCGTTGCCCAGATACCAGAGCACCCGATCTCCGGGTCCGGTGATGCAGCCACAGGCGTCCCAGCACTCGGTGTCGACGCAGTCCGCTCGGTTGTCGAAGTCGTCGTCGATGCCGTTGAAACAGTCTTCGGGAGCGTCTGGCTCGAACGTCCAGCTGTGCCCATCGCCTGCGGGCGTCGGCCGGTCGGCTTCCGCGTGGATCGGCTCTCCGGAGGCATCTACGTGCCCCACCTCAACCGCAGGCGGGATCGAATCCGTTTGAGTGCAGCCGGACAGGACAATGGAGAAGATCGCAGACAAAGTGGCAGTGCGCATGTCAGCCATCGTAGCGCTTGAATGCTACCCTGGTGCTGGAGAATCGATGCCCTCCCGCACCTTCGCCATCTTCGTCCTCTTCGTCACCGCCGGGTGCGATGGAACCACTGACTCGGCAACCGTCGCCGCCGGGGACTCGGACACCACCGAGACCCCGGACACCGACACGGTCGTCGTGGGCGGCGAGACCATCGCTCCCATCGACCTGTGCATCAACGAATTCGTCGCCCAATCCGACGAGAGTTGGGAGGACGACACCGGCGCCTTCCCGGACTGGATCGAGATCCACAACCCGACGGCCACGGAAATCTCCCTCGGCGACTACATACTCACCGACGACCCGGACGATCCCGGTGACGAAACCCTGGACGCGAGCCTGGTCGTTCCAGCGGGTGGCTTCCTCGTCCTGGCCGCCGACGGAGAGCCCGACCTCGGTCCCACCCATCTGCCCTTCTCACTGGACGGCGAAGGGGAGGGGATCGGCCTCTTTCACACCTCCGGAGCCGGGGAGATCCTGACCTTCGGCGTCGTCGAGACCGACTATTCCTGGGCGCGGGGACCGGACTGCTGTGCGGAGATTCCCGACTGCGTCACCCAGGTCTGGCAGGGTACGCCCAACGCCACGAACGGAGATGTCCAATGACCCGATTCGCACTCCTCCTCCTGGTTGCCAGCTGCGCAAAGAGCGACGGAGTCAAGCTGCCCGACGCCGGCGACGACGACGACGCGCCCATCGTGACGACGGGCCCAACACCAGAAGCACCCGTTGAATCGGGAGATCTCGGCGACATGATCCTGCCGGAGATCATCGCGACGCCCCCGGGATGCACGTTCAACAACTCCGTCGAGGTCATCCTGGAGACCCCGGCAGACCCCGACGCCGACATCTGGTTCACCACCGACGGCAGCGCACCGCAGATTGGAGTGGGCAACCTCTACGCCGGGCCGACGATGATCACCCAGAGCGTGCAGATCCGCGCCATCGCCGAGGTCTCTGGGCAGCTTGTGGGGACCTCACCGACCTATCTGTCCCTGGATCCCGGCCTCGACGGCTTCTCGTCCGACATCCCCCTGGTCGTGTTGTGGTCCCAGCGGGCGGCTCCGACCACCAAGCTCGAGACGTACGAGAAGTTCACCATGAGCGTGTTCGAGCCGCCTCAGGGAGGCCGCATCGACTTCCCGAGCGACGCGACCCTGAGTGTGCGCTCGGGCTTGCGTGTGCGCGGGTCGAGCTCCTCGGGCTTCGAGAAGAAGCCCTACCGCCTCGAGTCGTGGGATCCCATCGACCCCCTCGATGTCGACATGGACGTGGAGCTCCTCGGCATGCCCGCCGAGGCCGACTGGGTGTTCCTGTCTCCGCTGGTCTTCGATCGGGCGCTGATGCGCAACGCCCTCATCTACCAGCTGAGCAACAACATCAACCGCTACGCCCCCCGGACACGGTTCGCCGAGGTCTTCGTCGCCGAGTGGGGAGAGGTCCTGGGCCTCGACGACTACAAGGGCGTGTACGTGATCCTCGAGCGGGTCGAGCGTGACGCCGACCGGGTGGCCTTGACCCGGCTCGAAGCCACCGACATCGCCCTGCCCGAGCTGAGCGGTGGATATATCTTCAAAGAGGATCGCCTCGGTCCCGGAGATCAGGGGTTCGTGGCCGGAGATGGGGGCGGCGCCTTCGACTTCGAGCAGCCCTTCGTCTTCAGCGAGCCGTCCGAGGCCGAGATCCAGCCCGAGCAGTACATCTACATGCGCGACCTCATCGACGAGCTGGGTGACGCCCTCGTCCAGCCGAATTTCACCAACCCGGTGACCGGCCGCCACTACGACCAGATCGTCGACGTCGACAGCTTCATCGACCACCACATCCTCAACGTCTTCACCAAGAACCCCGACGCCTTCCGGTTGAGTGGCTACTTCCACAAAGACCGCGACGGGCTGCTGATGGCCGGTCCGATCTGGGACTTCGACCGCACCATGGGCTGTGCCGACGACAGCCGCGCCGGCAACCCCACCTGGTGGGACCCGTCGAACGAGACCAATGATTGTACGTTCGTCTTCGAGCACGGACTCTGGCTGGGTTTCTTCAATGACCCGGTCTTCCGCACCCGGTACTTCCAGCGGTGGGACGACCTGCTGCTGTCGGACCTGTCCCTGGCATCGGTGGGGGCCGTCATCGACGACATGGAGGCCGAGCTCGCCGAGGCCGCACCGCGGAACTTCTCGGCGTGGCCGGGCTACCCGCCGCGGGGAGGGTCCTTCGAGTCGGAGGTGAACATGCTCCGGGTGTGGGTCCAGGACCGCCACGCCTGGGTGACCAACTGCCTGGCCCTTCCCGACCCGCGCTCCTGTATCGGAACCTAGGTCTGTCGCTCGGAGTTGGCTGGCTCCTGTTGGGCCTCCTCCCTGCCTTTGCGAGTCCGCTGAGCGAGGCTGAGGCCCACGACGATGAGGTCCGCGCCGCCTTTCGCGACGGTCGATTTGCAGAAGCTGAAGCGCACGCGCGGGAGAGTCTGGCGCTCCGGGAGGGGGCGGTGGCGAGCGGTGAGGACGCCCGGGCCAAGGTGGGCAAGAGCCTGTTCATGATCGGTGCCGCACTCCGCTGGCAAGGCGAGTACGAAGCGGCCAAGCCACCGCTGCTGCGAAGCATCGAGATCCTGCGGGAGGCACTGGGTCCAGAGCACGCCGCCGTCGCGCAGTCCATCGACCAACTCGCCGTCGTCGCCGTCGAGGAGTCGGAGTTCGACACCGCGCGGTCGCTGTTCGAGGAGGCTTTGGAGATTCGGCGGAAGGCGCAGGGGGCGAATCACCCCTCTGTAGCCAAGAGTCTGCATGGACTGGCCGATCTGCACCATCGCCGGGGAGACCTCGACGCGGCGTGGGTGTTGTACGAGGAGTGTGTGGCCATCTTGCGGGAGGGGGGCGACTCGGCCCGCAACGACCTCGCTGCCATCCTCAGCCAGATGGGTGCGCTTCTCCAGGCCCAGGGGGACTACCGGGCCGCGCGGCCGCTCTTCGAGGAGGCGGTCGACCTGATGGCGGAGGCCTCGAGTCCACGGCATCCGAACGTCGCAGCGGCGCTCGGGAATCTGGCGCGCCTGTTGAGGGCGCAGGGAGATCTCGAGGCGGCCCGTGCCCTGTACGAGCGGAGTCTGGACATCATGCGGGAGACGCTGGGTGACGGGCATCCAAAGGTGGCCACTGCCCTCAACAACACAGCCACGGTCTACATCGCATTGGGAGATCCCGAGGCGGCCACTCCGCTCCTCGAACAAGCCCTGGCTATTCGCCGAGAGAGGCTGGGTCCAAAACACCCCGATGTGGCCGTCAGCCTGGCCAATCTGGCGTCGACATTCAGTGCGCAGGACGACCGGGAACGCGCGCGCGCCCTGGCGGAAGAGGCACTGGCCATCAACCGGGAGGTGTTCGGCGGCAAACACGCTACGGTGGCCGGGAACCTGCAGACGCTGGCCCAGTTCGCCATGGCCGCCGAGGCGTTCGAACGCGCCGATCAGCTTCTGCACGCGAGCCTGGCGATCGACAGGGAGCTCCTCGGGCACGACCACAAGCAGGTGGCCTCGAGCATGGCCTTGCTCGGCAGGCTGCGGCACAAACTGGGAGATGACGATGGGGCCCGGCGCGCCTTCGACGAGAGCCTGACCATCGCCGAGAGCCGTCTCGCCCTCCTCGATGTGTTGTCGGAGCGAGAGGCGCTCCTCTGGCTGTCGGAAAACCGGCGCTACCTGGATGGGTATCTGGGGGCTCACGACGATCCGGCCTTCGCGGCGGCGAACTGGACCCACACCTTGCGGTGGAAAGGCATTCTCGGAGCCCGCGTTCGCGCCAGTCGACTGGCGGCCAGAGCCGATCCACGGACTGCCGAGGCCCTCGAATCCCTAGCCGCGGTGCGCCGGGATCTGGCCCGCCTCGCCTTCGCCGAGTCCGGCCTGGATCAAGAGACGCGCCGGCGAGACATGGCGACCCTCGCGGCTTCTGCCGAGGTGCTGGAGAGGGGCATCATGTCCTCGGACACCCACACCCCGCGCGAGGTGACCCCGGCGGCGCTGTGTGAGGCACTGCCACCGCGGACCGCGCTCGTCGACTTTCTCCGTACGACTGGCGATGACAGCCGGTATCTGGCGTTCGCCATCACCGCTGGCGAGTGCGTCGTGCATCAGCTGCAGCTCGGTTCGGCCGCGGAGCTGGAAGCCGCGGTGGCCGAGTGGCGACAGACCCTCGTCGACTCGGAGTCCCTCGACAAACGGGTGCAGACCCGCGGCGAGGCGGTCTCTCAGCGGCTCTGGGACCCCATCCGGGCAGTGATTCCCAAGGCTGAGAAAGTCCTCTTCGTACCGGATGGATCCATCGTCGGCGTTCCCTTCGCGGCGCTTCCCGTCGGCGACGGTCGCTTCCTGATGGAGGACCTGCACATCGCCTACCTCGACCGTGCGAGCGACGCCCTCCAGCCCGCGGTTGATGGGGCCGCCAACGGTGCGTTGGTCGTCGGTGGTGTGGACTTCGATGTCGCGGTCGATGCGGAAGCGCCAGAGATCCGGTCGGCTTTGGCGCCCTGCGTCGAATCCTTCGAGCCCCTACCGGGAACAGATCGGGAGGTCGACGTCATCGTGGACCGTTGGCGTCGCGCCAGAAAGCGCGATCCGATTCTGGCGCTCCGCGGCTCCGCGGCGACCGAGTTGGCGGTCTCCGAGGCGTTGAAGGGCAAGGCCGTGGCCCATCTCGCGACCCATGGATTCTTCGCGACAGGTGCCGGCTGCCACTCGGTTCTCGAGGGCAGCGGCGGAGTCGGCTACGACCCGCTCCTCCTCTCCGGCCTCGCGCTTGCCGGTGCCAATCGGCCGGCCGACGCGTTCGCTTCCCAGGACGGAATCCTCACCGCTGCGGAGGTCGCCGCCCTCGACCTGTCCGGGACCCAGCTCGTAGTCTTGTCCGCCTGCAACACCGGAATCGGCGAGATCACGTCCGGGGAGGGTGTACTCGGATTGCGCCGGGCCTTTGCGACCGCCGGGGTGCGCTCGCTGGTGATGACGCTGTGGTCGGTGGGAGACGAGGACGCCGAGCGCCTGATGGCCGACTTCTACGACGGCGTGCTGAAACGCAAAGCCCTCTCGCCGTCGGGAGCCCTGCGGGCGGCCCAGCTCGCCGCCCTCCGTCGAAATCGCGTAGACGGTGGTCAGGCGAAACCGGGGACCTGGGCCGCGTGGGTCGCATCTGGATCCCACTGGTAGGCTTGCGCATGCGCCCTCTCACTGTGTTTCTGCTCGCGATGGGTTTTGTCTCCAGCTGTGGCGGGGACAAGACCGACTCCGGCGACACCAGCGAATCCGCCGACACCGACACCGACACCGACACCGATTCTGATTCTGATTCCGATGCGGACACGGACACGGACACGGACTCCGATTCCGACTCCGACTCCGACTCCGACTCCGACTCCGACTCCGACTCCGACTCCGACTCCGATTCTGATAGCGACTCCGACTCCGACTCCGACTCCGACTCCGACTCCGACTCCGACTCCGACTCCGACTCCGACTCCGACTCCGACTCCGACTCGGACACCGATACGGACACGGACACGGACACGGACACGGACACCGGCGACACCGGCGACACTGGTTTCGTGTGCTTCGCCCTCGACGCGGACGGAGACGGATTCTCGGTGGCCGGTGGAGACTGCAACGACGTGGACCCCTCGCTGCATCCGGGCGCTTCCGAGATCGGAGACGGAGTAGACCAGGACTGCGATGGCCTCATTGACGAGGGCACCGACCAGTACGACGACGACCTCGACGGCTTCTGTGAGGCGGTTTTCTGCACCGACGGGAGCGTCCCGGGCGACTGCAACGACAGCGACAACTTCATCAACCCCGCCGAGCTGGAACAGCCGTACAACGGCATCGACGATGACTGCGACGGCGTGGTGGACCAGGGCACCGTGGATGTCGACGGAGACGGCCACTCGCCCATCGGCGGCGACTGCGACGACAGTGATGCGGACACCTATCCGGGAGCGCCCGAGCTGCCGGACTTCGTCAACAACGACTGCGATCTGTTCATCGACGAGGGCACCGTTACCTTCGACGACGACGGCGATGGATACTGCGAGAGCCAGGTCGCCTGCTCCGACGGCAGCACACCTGGCGACTGCGATGACGAAGTCCGGGACTTCGACGGCGATCTCCTCCCCGATGGTCGGCCAACCAACCCGGGCGCGAGCGAGATCCCGGACTGGCGGGACAACAACTGCAACAGTGTCGTCGACGAGGGAACCGTCAACTACGACGACGATGGCGACGGGGGCACAGAGAACGGCGGCGACTGCAACGACGCCGATCCCAACATGACGGCGTCGATCTGTGGTGCACAGCCCGGCGACAGTGACTTCGATGGCGTCCTCGACGGCCAGGATCTGTGCCCGAACATCGCCGACGACCAGACGGACAGCGATGGAGATGGCTTTGGCGACGCGTGCGACAACTGCCCGTCGCTGGCCGATCCGTCCCAGGCCGATGGGGATGGCGACGGTATCGGCGACATCTGTGAGATCTGCGGCGGCGCGCCGTTGGACACCGATGGCGACGGAACGCCGGACAACTGTGACCGGTGCCCTTTCGATGCCTTCGAGACGGACAACGATGGCGATCCGCTCTTGACTCGGCTCGATGTGGATGGCGACGGGGTCTCGGCCTGCGACGGCGACTGCGACGACCTCGACCCCGGCGCCTTTCCCGGTGCGGTCGAGGCTGCCGATGGCCTGGATCAGGACTGCGACGGCGTGGTCGACGAGGGGACGGACCAATACGACGACGACGGCGATGGCTACACGGAGCTGTCCGGCGACTGCGATGACGCCAACCCCAACATGAAGCCGGGCTTGGCGGAGACCTGCGACTTCGTCGACAACGACTGCGACGGCGTCATCGATGAAGACACGCCCTGTTTTGACGACGACGGCGACGGGTACTGCGAGGGGCCGTTCTGTGCCGACCTGACGATTCCCGGCGACTGCAACGATGTGTTCTCTTTGGTAAATCCCGGGATCTTCGAGGTCGTCGGCAACGGGATCGACGACGACTGTGACGGCGCTGTCGATGGGCCTTACGACGCCGATGGGGACGGCTACCTTCCCGATGCCGGAGACTGCGACGACCTCGACCCGACGGTAGTCCCGGGGGCACGGGAGCTGGCAGACGGTGTCGACAACGATTGCGACGGCACAATCGACGAGGGCACGGAGTTCTACGACGACGACGGCGACGGCTACTCGGAGAACGACGGGGACTGCCACGACGGTGATCCGCAGGTCTTTCCAACGGGACTCGAGACCTGCAACGGCATCGACGACGACTGCGACGGAACTGTCGACTGGCCATGACTGTGAGTGTCGCGGCTGGCGAGTTACCTTCGCGCCGCCCGGATTTCATACCGGGCCGGAGGACACCATGGGCGGTGAGACCGAGGAAATCGATCGCAGGCTCCTGAAGGCCGAGCGGAACCTGGAAGATGCACAGGATGCCGTCACCGGCAAAGGCTTCATCAAGCGACTGGACCGCGAATCTCCGTACCACCCTCTGCTCGTTGGCTGGCGGGTCAGCATGTTCGGTTCGTTCTTCTTCGCGGTGGGCGCGCTGGCCGTCCTGGCCATGCCTGTGGCATCGCCCGATCTCGCGAGGAGCGTGGCTCAGTTCGACGTCGTGCCCATGTTGCCTCTGCCCGGCCTCCTGTTCATCATGGCGCTGGTGTGCATCGCGGCCGGATTGAGTATGCGCCAGCTCGCCATCATGCGCGCCCAGTCCAGCCCCCTGTCTCCCGGTGAGATCAAGCAGCACCAGCGGCTGGTCAGCGACGTGCAGCAGGCCAAGTCGTCCAAGCAGATGCGCCAGCGCAAGAAGGACCACAAGTACTAGCCGTCGTCGATCGATGACGGTCGGTCTCCGTTCCTGGACACTCGCGTTTTGGAATGACGGTCCAACGTCCATTGTTCCTGGCACCGAACTTGCTTGATTTGCTTGGGTGCCAGGAGGAACGATGACCCACACCCGTTCGACTCTCGCCATGGCCCTTTGCCTCTTCGGAGCAGGCTGTGCAGCTGAAGACCCCGATGACGGCGGAGCCGACACCGCCTCGAACTCGGGCACCACCGAGATCGGACAGCAGACCTATGAGATTGACCTGCAGAGAGGCACGGCTACGTTACCGGCCAACTCCGGTCCGGCGGTGCTGGATGTGGTGGGGGAAACCGTCCTCGCTGGGCTGACGATCGGTGCAACGAGCTTGGATGGCGTCATTGCGACATCAGAGGGCGATGGGCAAGATCCATGCGGACTCGCGGACGGTTTCGCGGGCGCCAGCTATGCCGGGGACGCCGCGATCGACGCTGGACCGACCACATTCGAAATCGTGCTGGAGGGGGCCTACAGCCCGCTCCACGATGCCCACCTGACCGGTATCTTGTCGGACGACTCGACTAGACTGAACGATGCTGTGTTGACGGGCTCGATGGACCTCCGGCCCCTGTCGCTCGCCCTGTATCCAGACGACCCAGAGAACACCTTTTGTGAGCTTATGGGTGGCTTTGGTGAATCCTGCGAAGCGTGTGCGGACGGTACGGACCACTGCATCGCCATCCGCATCGAGGACCTCACTGGCACGGCTGTGGACACCGAGGTGACCGCGCGTTTGGCCGCCGACGTCGCTGCCGACGCGGACTGCGCGATGTAGCCATTATGGGCCCACTCCGCTGACGACGAACGCGCCCCACTCCCATGGGGCGGCGTCCCCATTCCGGAGGTTTTCCCGGAGGATGTCCAGCTGAGCCTCCCGTAGCGCCGTCACGGGATCGACGGGCCTCCGCCGGTGGAGAATGCGTTCGTACATCTCCTCCATGAGTTGTCGTGTGCGCTGGTCGGGAACACTCCAAAGACTCATGACCAGGCTGTCTGCTCCGGCCAGGGCGAACGCGCGGCGAAGCCCCAGGACCCCCTCGCTGGCGCTGAGTTCACCGAGGCCGGTTTCGCAACCAGAAAGCACCACCAGCTCCACGCCATCCAGCGGACAGGGCCATGGGGTGGAATCCACCCCGGGTCTGTGCGGTCGAATTGGGGGCCAGCGCCGATCGACACCGATCTCCGGCAAAGAAACCGTGGGCGGCAATGTGTACGATTCGGTGCCCCGGCATGGCGCCGATCAAGGCGCGTTCGGTGGCGTTGGCGCCGGTCATCAGCGTGACGGGTTCTCGACGGGGTACGCGTCGAGCGACGTGTTCGACCTCGGCCACTGTCCCGGGCAGATCGGGGTAATCGACGGCCTCGACACACAGGCCGCGGCCCCGATGCCCGTCGTTCGCGGGCTCCTGGCCATCCGCAGCGCCGTCGTATTCCACTCCGCCAACGAGGAGCACGCCCGCACTTTGACGACCATCGGTGGAGTCGAACAGGTCGTGTGGGGAGTCCAGGTATCCGATGGTCCAGTCCTGCACGAGGTATCGGTCTCCGTCTGGGAGCGCGCTCAGAGGCACATTGAAGAGCGAACCGTCTGCGACCACGAACAGCCGTTCGGTGTCTCGAAGGACTGGCTTGATGGGGTCGAAGATCAACTGTCGCAGGCGGTCCCCCATCGCGTCCGTACGGGTCGTGAAGGCCTCGCCACCCATGCGCTCCCTCCACGCCACCACGGCCTCATCAATGGTCTCAGAAGGGCCGAGGTCCACGCGCAGGGGCGCGTCGCATTCGCCCCCGCGCAGGACAAAGGCGAGGTACTCGCGGTCTGTGACCGTCTCGGCCATCGCGGCGTAGTACTCGATCAACGCCGATCCTGCGGGGAGTGCAGCGCACACTCGGCGCCAGTCGGCCACGTCCAGGCGACGCCCCTCGCGGTATTCGCTGTTCATGTCCGCGAGCCGGCGCTCGAGTTCGTCCCGACGGACCCCGAGCTCCCCGAGCATCCGCAGGCGGTCGTCGGCGGCGTCGTTGGCGACGCGGGGCCCATCGGCCTCGTAGAACGCGAGGGTCTCGAGCATGATCTGCAAAGAAGCCTGTAGATCTCCGCGATCTCCGGCGATGATACCCAGGTTTTGGCGGGCCTCGAGCTGCAGGCTCTCGTTGCCCTGCTCCTCTGCCAGGCGAAGCCCCAGCATCGTGGAATCCTTTGCCTCGTCGAATGCGAGCGCCCGGTTCTGTGCGAATCCGAGCTGGATGATTGCGGCGGCGCGTTGGTCGGAGTCCGCGTCCAGGTCCTCCAGGTACGCGGTAGCCATCTCCACGGCTTGCGCGTTCTGGCCCGTGCCGTATTGCTCGTGCAGCGCGGTGCGGAGTTCTCCAATGGTCGTCGGAGACGCAGTCGCGGTGCCCAGAATCAACGCGAGGAGTAGCGTCATTCGCACCCTATAAGGGGCAGCGTGGCTATGTGGAGGCCATGCCGGTCGAACTTCTCCTCGCCTTGGGCCTCGGCCTCGCAGTCGTCTCCATGCTCTCCTGGCTCGTCGTGGCCTTCAATCGGGCGAAGGGCGCCAGAATGGCCCTCCTCGACGCCGAGAGCGAGATCGCCCAAACGGCCGCCGGACCTGTGGAATACGCCTTGCTGGGCGATGCGGGACCCGTGGTTCTCTTTCTCCACGGATCTCCGGGTGGCTACGACAACGCCGAGCCGCTGGACAACGGCTTCCGCACCCTGGCCCCGTCTCGACCCGGCTACCTCCGCACCCCGCTGGAGGTCGGCGCCACCGCTTCTGAACAAGCCGCCGCAATGGCTGCCCTCCTCGATCAGCTCGAGATCGACCAGGTCATTGTCTTCGCGGTCTCGGGAGGCGGGCCAGCGGGATTGTGCTTCGCCGCCGACTTCCCGGAGCGAACCGTCGCGCTCGTCGCCGCCGAAGCCGTGAGCGGAGCGACGCCGCTGCCGAAGATGCCGAGCTTCCCGGGCCTCGACTTTCTGCTCTGGGTGATCGGGAGAGCCGTATGGGCAACTGTCGGATCCCGCGGCCTCATCCGCATGATGATCCCCGATCCCGCGAACCGGGCGAAGCTCCTGGAGGATCCCAAGGGCCTGGAGCGGTTCAATGCGCTCTTTGCCGGCGTTTGGCCCCTGGAGCCGCGGGTCGCGGGTGCCAACAACGACAGCGTGCAGTTCGCGGGTCTGGAGCTCCCGTTGGAGCGGATTGTCGCTCCGACCCTGGTGATCCACGGGACCGCCGACATCAACGTGCCCTATGCGCACGGTCAGCGCATCGCCGATCAGATCCCCGGCGCGCGCCTGCACACGATCGATGGCGGAGACCACATGATGCCCTTCACCCACGCCGCGGAGTTCGAGCGGGTCCTCACCGCATTCCTGGAATATGCTCTGACCCTGACGGAGTGACGGCATGCGCATTCACAGTTGGCCCTTTTTGCTGTTGCTCGCGGCGGTAGTGTCCTGTGGTCGAGGCGAGGATAACCAGCCGGTAACGGTAAAACTCGCCGACAACAGCTACGACACGCGGCCCCAGGCGCCGTCGATCTTGCGGGACGTGGCGCTCATCGATGACAACGTCGAGTTCACCCACCCCTACGTGCCTGGGCACCGAACGAGCATGGACGGCCGCGTCGCCATCCGGGTCCAGGGCGGCCCGCCTGGGACCGAGCGCATCAACACCAGCCTCTCGTTCTTTCTCTTCGTTCCCGAGCGCCTCACCGAGCCGCTGATGGACGGACCCAACGGCGCCGAGATCCTCGCCGAGACCACGCCTTTCGATGTGATCTTCCCGCCCGCACTGGACCCGGAAGTCAGCCGTCTCGGTCACCACACCATCTGCGATCCGACCGAGGAGTTTGCGGTCGCTGGAGAGCGTCCCAATCCGTACCCCTGCGGCGCCGACGACCTCAACGACTGCTACGACCTGCACGTCGTCAGCAGCACCAGCCCCGGCGCCACGTTGTGGGGAACCCCGGTCACGGTAGAGGTCGAGCAGCCCAAGACTCCCGACGCGCGCATCGTCTCCGCCGTCCTGGGAGAGCCGGTCGAAGGGGACTTCATCGCGGCTTCGACCGAGTTTACGGAGCCCGCCGTGACCGCCGATGGCCGCCTGCTCACCGGACGGATCGGCCGGTTCCCGCGGGAGTGGACCAATCCGAACACCGGCGTCTCGATGATCCGCCCCTACGACCTGGCGTATGCGGTGTTGCCGGCGGACTCTGAGCCCTGCGATATCACCGGATGGACCGAGTTCCATCCCATGTCTCACGCGCCCTATGACCCGGAGATGGTCGGCACCTATGGGCTCGCCGCCTGGCCCTTCCGCGACACCGAGGGAGAGCTGATTCCCGACGGCGAGGACATGGGCGGCACCTACCCGTGGGTCGACCGCGAGGGCGCCAACATCTTCATGACCGGCGTTCACGGCCGCATGTCGGAGCAATCCGAGGAGAAGTTCCCGCGGCGCTGTGTGGTCGAAGGCTGCGAGGCCTACCCCGAGCAGGTCGACTTCGACCGCGGCTACATGGTCGCCGGCCTCTGGACCCACGGAAAGCTGGTCCACCTCGACGGCATGATCAACAGCATCGACTGGGCGGTCGGCATCCACCCCGATGCCCACTACGACGTCGACCTGTACGCCGACGCCGACGAACAGCCCGTCGCGGTGCGGTTCGGCTCCGGGCGCTTCCTCGATCACTGGCGGGCCACCGAGGGCCCATATCCGGCGGGGTATACGCACAATGCGAACATCCTCGACTCGCTCCAGAACGTGCTCAATCACAAGCCCGAGGTCCAGACCCTCACCCCGCGAGACGTGGTCTGGGTGATGAGCAACGGCGTCGCCACCGACGAGATCGCCTTCGACGACCTGCTCGATCCCAACGCGCTCATCGTCTCGAATATGCAGCCGTCAATCACCCAGATCTACGACGAGTTCGGGTCCTCGACCTCGATTCCCTGGCAGCACAACGGCCAGGTGCGCGACGTGCTCGGGGTCGGAATCCTCTCGATCTACGCGCTGGATCCCGACGCCGACGAAGAGGTACACGTCCAGAATGGCGCCACCTCTCCGAACCTGAACGTACCGTCCTATGGACTCGTCGAAGCGGGCCTCGGCCGTACCGAACCCGTCGCCCTGGGCGGTGTCAACGGCCGTGGATTCTGGCTCTCTGGAGACGCGGGCGTGCACTACGACATGCCCGCCAACGACGGCATCGACGACCGCGACAGCTACGTCGGCATGTACGTCGACCCGCGGGCTCCCGACGGAGAGTCGAGGACCCTGCTGACCTTCCCCGACAAGACGGGCGTGGTGTTGATGGGCGGCTCCAAGCTCCTTTATGTGCGCGGAGACGCGGTCGTACACCAGGTGTCGCTTCCCGACGGAGACGGGTGGATGCACCTGGCCTGGCGTCTTCGCGGCGGCCATCGGGATGCGACGCTCCTCGTGAACGGGTTCCCCCTCGACCGATACAGGGCAGCCGCGCCGATCTTCTCCTTCGGAAAGGGAGATCTGGTGGTCGGCAAGAGCGGCAAGGCTTGGACGGGAGCGCGGGCCTGGATCGACGACTTCCACGTGCTCGCCCACGACGTGGATGCCGAAGTGGCCTGCAACCACGCCAGCGGCACCCTGGTCGAGGTCATCGACGACGCGACCTGGTCTGCCGTTGCCGGCGAGTACCCGCAATGGGCCCACGACGAGGTCGGCGAGGCAGTGGGAGCCTCGGGTGCGGAGTTCGCCTGTGTCCTGGATCTCACCGAGGACTTCGGTGCCCATCTCGCGAATATCCCTACGGGAACGCGCTCTTTGCGCACCGAGTTTCTGTTTCCGGAGGGGCCACTCCGCCACGGCGCTCCCCGTCCGGACTCCACGCAGAATGCCTTCTGTCTGACCTGCCACACCGACGAGGGCAGGGGAGGGCTGACGGTGGATGCGCTGGTCTACGACGCGAACACGGTGCTCGAGGAAGACGTGCGCCGACAGCCCAGTCAGCCGCCGCGCCGGGTGTTCGGCAACGTTCCCGGTGGGTGGATTCCGGCTGGAGCAGGGGACGGCAGTCCAGCCGCCGCGTCGGTCGCGCCCGCGGAGGGCTTTCTCATCGATCAGTGGGTGCTCGAGGGCGGCTAGGCAGGGGAGAACTGGTAGCACCAGGTCGTGCCGGTCAGGACCACCTCTCCGTCCTGGCGCTTGATTGTCATTGCCAGCTTGCAGACGGGTTTCTTGGCGTGAACCTCGAGCACTTCGGCCGTCGCGGTGATGGTGTCTCCGATGTAGACCGGCGCGGTGAACTTCAGGTCCATGCTCATGAATACGGTTCCCGGGCCCGGCATGTCCTCGGCCACGAGCGCGTTGAGGATCCCGCTCGTCAGGCCACCGTGGACTACGAGCCGACCGAATGAGGTGCGCTCGGCGAAGTCTTTGTCGAAGTGCAGGGGGTTTCGATCGCCGGAGATCTTGGCGTAGAGATCCACATGCTCCTGGGTGAAGGTAATGGACCGATTTGCTAGCTGGCCGACGGTCAGATCGAGAGCACTCATGGGGACGCCTCCTGGGGACTGGCCCCTTATCCCGGGTAGACTTCCGACCCGAGGAACCGCTGTTCATGGACACGCCCTACAAGCAGATCCGCGCCCGGTACGACGACGAGACGGTGACGGTGTACCAGGCCTATCGACCGGGCATCGCGCTCCGCGCCGTCGAGGCACAGACGTTCGTCGACCCCTTCAAGGTCGAGCGCATGACGTGGATCAAACCCTCGTTCCTGTGGATGATGTATCGGTGCGGATGGGCTGAGAAGGAGGGGCAAGAGCACGTTCTCGCCATCGACATCACCCGGGAGGGCTTCGCTTGGGCCCTTGATCACGCCTGCCTCAGCTCGGCGTCGAAGGCCGGAGTTCCCGAGGCCGAGTGGTCGGCTCACAAGGCGTCTCACCCGGTGCGCGTGCAGTGGGATCCGGAGCGGGATCTGCACCTGAATCGGCTCGACCATCGGTCCATTCAGATCGGGCTCTCGGGGCCGGCAGTGCCCCGGTACGTGAACGATTGGATCGTGCGCATCACCGATGTCACGGCGTTGGCCAGGGACATCCGCGCGCGGGTCGTCTCGGGGGACCGGGAGAACGCGGCGTCACTCCTGCCTGCAGAATCGCCCTACCCAGTGTCGGACGCCTGGCGAGCCCAGCTTGGGATGTAGTGGTTAGAGCCTGTTTTTTTGGGGCGCTCACAAGGGCTGCGAGGGCCGAGATGGCCAGGCAACAAGCCAGCCGTGAGCTGACGACTCCCGGGCGCCACCCGCGCCTCGATCTCGTTGCGAATGCTGAATCCCCGCCAGGCTCGCACTGTGTCCTCGCACGTCGGGTCGACGTGCAGGCCAGCCTGGGCGATCAGTGCAAACAACAACAGGACCAAGCCAAGCCGTGCATGGTTCACAATAGATCTGTGTGGTTCCACAGTCCGATGAGAGCGCTCTGCATAGGGGTGGCCCTGGCGATCTCCTGCCCGGCGGCCGCCGCTGAGCCCGACCCGATGTGGCACTACGACGCCGACGTCGATGCGCTGGCTCAGAACGGCCAGTTCGAGGCTGCCGAGGCCCTGGCGCGAGAGGGGTTGAAGGCGCGCCAGCGCGACCTCGAGCCGGCCCATCACGCCATCGGGACGATCCTGACCAGGTTGGCCTTCCTGCGGGCGATGCAGCGCGACTTCGATGGGGCTCTCGAGCGAGTGGACCAGGCCGTCGCTATCCTTACTCAGCACCCCGATGCCGCCGCGGAACTGGGCGTAGCGCTGCTATACCGAGCCAGGGTCCTTTTTTTTCGGGGAGATGCCGACGGAGCAGACAGGGCACTGGAGGAGGGCCGCGAAGCGCTGCGAGATGGGTCGGGTGCCGACCACCCGGCCGCGGCGGCTTTGGTGGACGAGATGGCCCGCTTCGCGGAGGGACGGGGTGACAACGCCAGTGCCGAGCGGTGGTTCCGCGAGTCGTTGGCCATTCGTCGCGCGCTGCTCGATGCCGGCGATCCCGAGATCGCCCTCAGCCTGGTCGAGGTGGGTCGCCTGCGCGGTATCGCCCGCGACCCGGCTGCCATCGGGTTGTATCGAGAGGCCCTCGACCTCACGGTTCCGGCCCTCGGCGCCACGCATCCCCGCGTGCTGAAGGTCCGTAGCTGGCTGGCCATCGCGTTGTGGAACGACCACCGGCTCGAGGAGGCGAGGGAGCAGGCGGAGATCGCGCTGGCCGGCGCGAGAGAGGCGCACGGAGCCGACTCGCCCGAAGTGGCGGCCGCCCTGCGCACCCTCGGCGAGCTCCACAGGGACCTGGGCGAGTACATCGCGGCACGCGATCTATTCGAGGAGGCCGCCGCGATCTATCGCGAAGCTGGCCATCCGCTGTTGTACACGGCGCTGTCGGATGTGGGCACCATCGCCCGACGGCTGGGAGAGTTCGACAAGGCAGCCGCCCTGTACACAGAGAGCCTGGTCATGCTTCGAGATCTCGGCAAAGGGAGCACCTGGGAAGCCGCTGTGACTCTCAATAATCTCGCGCTGGCGCAGCGGATGATGGGCGACCACGACACCGCGCGCGAGCACTACACCGAGGCCCTGTCGATCCACCGGGCGTCGGGGGATCAGAACGGCCTCTCCACGACACTGGGCAACCTCGGCAGGGTGGAGAAAATGGAGGGCAACCTGGAGCGCGCCCGCGCTCTGCTCACCGAGGCCCTGGAGATCCGCAGGGAGATCCGCGGGCCTCGACATCCGTCCACCGCCTCGACCCTGCACAATCTCGCCGAGGTGGTCCGCGCGGAGGGAGACCTGGAGGCCGCCCGCGCGATGTTCGAGGAGACCCTCGACATTCGGACCGAATCCCTCGGCCGGTACCATCCCAAGGTGATTGTCGGACTGAACAGCCTGGCCGACCTGCTCCACCAGATGGGCGATGAGGGCTTTCGGCCGCTCCAGGTCGAGGCGCTGGCCCTGGTGGAGAGCCGGCTGTCGCTCCTCGACGACCTGTCGGAGCGCGCGGCCCTGGACTACGTCGCGACGACCTCTCGCAACACCCTCGACCGCTGGTTGGCGACGGTCGACGTTCCCGCGATCGAGGGATGGGCGCACACCCTGCGCTTCAAGGGCGCGGTGGCCGATCTCCTGGAGCGCGGGCGGGTCGTCGCATCGGACGACGAGGAGGCCGCAGCCATCGCCTCGGAGCTTCGGGCGGTGCGACGCGAGCTCGCCGGTGTGATGTTCTCGGCCGGCGAAAGCGGCGAGCAGTCCGCACTCGAGGGCCGCCGGGAGAAGCTGGAGCGGGCGTTGAACCAACGAAGTGCCCTGTTCGCCGCCGCGGCTCGCGGACAGGATCCCGAAGCGTTGTGCGAGGCGCTCCCGCCCGAGACGGCGCTGGTGGACTTCCTCCGCTACGAGAACCGTGGCATGGAGTACCTGGCGTTCGTCGTCGATGCCGACTGTGCCGTGCACCGGGTCGAGCTTGGACCGGCGTCCGTCATCGAGGAGGCGGTGGCGGAGTGGCGAGGGGTCCTCGCCGATCCAGATGCGGTGATCACTCGCGTCGATGCCCGCGGCGAGATCGTGCGTCGCGCAGTCTGGGACCCGATCGCGCCACACGTGGAGAGTGCCGGCCGAATCGTGGCGATTCCCGATGGACCCCTGGCGGGCGTGCCCTTTGGCGCGCTGCCCGTTGGCGACGCCCGGTATCTCCTCGAAGACACGCATATCTCCTACCTGGACCGCGCCGGAGACCTGTTGCGGTCTGTCGAGTCCGGTCGGGGAGGCCTCGTCGTTGGCGCGGTGGACTACGACGCGCGCGTCGATTCCCCATCGGAGGCCTTTGCGGCGGCGTGTGCCGAGGGCGACTACGAACCGCTGCCGGGAACAGGTGCGGAGGCGTCCGCTGTGGCGGGCTCGTGGCGGAGGTCCGCGGGAGAGCTGAGGCTCCTCGAAGGCGCCGACGCCACCGAGGCGAACGTGGTTGGGGCGCTGGCCGGCAAGGGTCTGGTGCACCTGGCGACCCACGGGTTCTTCGCGACGGGGCGGTGCCGATCCCAGCTCGAGGGCGGCAGCTTCGACCCGATGTTGCTCTCGGGTCTGGTCCTGGCCGGCGCCAACAACGAAGGTTCCGAGGGCATCCTCACCGCGGCTGAGATCGCCGCCGTCGATCTGTCGAACACCGGGCTCGTGGTGCTCTCGGCCTGCGACACCGGGATGGGAGA
>Ga0315336_1003524_pt1 | contig 20598 bp, 16 predicted proteins | sample ASW5metaG_FD_204512 | JGI IMG/M metagenome (GOLD analysis project Ga0315336, IMG submission 204512) | Ammonia-oxidizing marine archaeal communities from Monterey Bay, California, United States - ASW #5 | ecosystem: Environmental > Aquatic > Marine > Intertidal zone | place: USA: California... | reverse complement strand
GTCAAAGAGAGCGACATCCTATCGCCGGTGCCCGGCGACGCGGACGCCACCATCGTCGCCGATTTGACCGACGCTCCGGAGATACCGGACGATACCTTTGATTGCGCGATCCTGACTCAAGTGCTCGTCGTCATCTATGACATCGCTGCGGTCGTTGCCTCTACCCACCGAATATTGAAGCCGGGAGGTGTGGTGCTGGCGACGGTCCCCGGCATTACCAAGGCGCATCAGGACTATGATTGGCCGTTTTGCTGGGGCTTTACGGGCGAATCGGCGCGCCGGCTGTTCGAGGACGTCTTTGGCGAAGGTCAGGTTGAGGTTCGTTTATTCGGGAATGTCCTATCGGCTACGGCTTTCTTGTACGGACTGTCATCCCACGAGTTGACCGAGTCCGAATTGCACCACCACGATCCGAATTTCCAAGTCACAATCGGCATTAGGGCCGTCAAGGCCAGGTAAAGATCGCTAGTGAAAATGTCGCCAGCTCCCCGGCCAATGAGGGGCATCAAGGACTCCATGATCAAATTGCCTCCCGTGACATTATCCAAAACCTTTCTCTCCTGCTATTGCTCCCAAACATAAGTTGAGAGTAGACGGTTAGGCGGGGCAAATTGCATTGGTCAAACCTGACCCTGGGGTCAGAGCGAGTGCGGGCTGAGGGCGAGAGTTGGCAACATCAGATACGGCATACGGGGCGGGTCATGGGATTTCCGGCTATCTCCGGGAGATCTATGACTACCGAAACTTCTGGATGTCGCTGGCCAAGCTCTCCCTGAAGAAAAGATTCCGGCGGACACATCTGGGCATCCTTTGGGCCATGGTCCAGCCGCTGCTATTCGCGCTCACCATTGCCCTGGTTTTCCGCTACATGTTCAAGCAGCCCTTCGCGGAGCTCTCCATCTATGTGCTTTCCGGCGTGATTCTCTGGGAGCTGTTCCAGCAGTCGGTGTTGCTGGGCTCAACCGCAATTATCGACGCCGGCAATTTCATCAAGCAAAAGCGGCTGCCCCTAGCGATCTATCCGCTGCAGATCTTTCTCGCCCAAGTCGCGACGTTTTCGATCGGGCTAATCGGTCTGGTGGTCTGGATCTTGATTCTCAGGCCCGGCATGGCAAGCTGGCTGTGGCTGATGGCGATCCCCAATATCGCGCTGATTCTTGTGTGCCTTTTGCCGGTAGCGATCTGGGCTTCGGTGTTCGGGACACTCTACCGTGACTTTCAGGAGGCGGCTCGGGTAATCCTGATGGCGCTGTGGTTCCTTTCCCCGGTTTTCATTGCCAAATCGATCTTCGCTAATCCGGGGATCGCCGTTTGGGACATGGTCAATCCGGTATCGAACATGCTGCAATTGCTGCGCGCGCCGGTCATGTATGACCAAATGCCGTCCCTGCTGAACTACGGCGTCGTTGCCCTATTCGGCTTGCTCAATTATGCGATCGCGATATGCGCGCTGCGGCGGCATGAACGCACCCTGGTCTATTATCTATGAGTGAGCCATCGCGAGCAATGATTGGCGACCAACTCTGACGGGCAGCAATGGCGAAAATCTTGATCAAAGTCCAAAATGTGGTGCTGCATTATCCGCTCTCGCCATTGTTTCGCGGGTCCATAAAGGAAACCCTATTCAGCCTCACTCTGGGGCGGCGGCCGAACGGATCACCGGAATTCATCGAAGCACTCAAATCGCTATCGTTGTCAGTAAAGAGCGGCGAGCGGGTTGGCGTCATTGGACGCAACGGAGCGGGCAAGACCTCGTTGCTTCGAATGATTGCAGGCGTTTATCCACCCACTTCCGGGAGCATTCGAGTCCACGGCCGGATACGGTCCCTGTTCGACCTGATGTTGGGCTTCGAACCGGAAGATAATGGACGCGAAAATATCAGGCATCGCGGCTATCTGTTGGGCTACACCAAACAGGAGATCATGGAGCTCGAGGACGAAATCATCGACTTCGCTGGACTGCGCGAGTCCATCGATCTCCCACTCAAAACCTATTCCGCTGGTATGAACGTGCGCTTGGCCTTCTCCATTTCGACGGCGCTCGGCGGCGACATTGTGCTCATTGATGAGGTCTTCGCGGCGGGTGACGCGGAGTTTCAGGTGCGAGCGCAGGAGCGCATGAGAGACATTATCAAAACCTCGGCCTGTATGATTCTCGTATCGCATGATCTGGAGACCATCAGCGACAATTGCACCCGGGTGTTGTGGCTCGATAATGGAGGCATTCTGGCCGACGGAAAGCCCGGCGATGTCATTGACGCCTATTCTGAAAGCCTATCGTAACGCCCGCCGCAATCAGCTCCAGCTTGCGCTTCCAGTGAGAATATCCGGGGCCGACCCAGTAGGGCTGGGGAACGGCTGTTGCGATCCAGTTTTTCCCGCGAAGCAATAACGCGGAAAATCTGCGACCGTCTCGCCGAATTGGAGGTCGTATCGGAAAAGATCTGAGGGCTCGTCTTATGGGCGCCGAAGCAACCGGCCAATTTGGGCAGCCTCGAATCGGTCAGGATTGGCGGGCATGTTCGTTCGGGGGTTGCAGAAAGATTCGAAGCGACGCAATGCGGAAAGTCCTCTTAATAGTTTCCGCCCTGATAATCGGCATGTGTGCTGGCGTTTGGTTTCTGCCAGTGTCGCTGCCGGTGTCGAAGCATCCGCGATTCATCGATGGCCCACAGGTCTGGGCCCATCGCGGCTCGGGTGGGCGCCGGAATCCAGAGAATTCTCCGGAATCTATCTCCGTAGCGGTGGCGGAGGGCTTTAGGGGCGTGGAGCTCGACATCTTCTATTTGCCGGGCAGCGACAAGATCGTCGTCTCCCACGACTATCACGAGGGCGAGCCTGAGAATCTGATGCCGCCCTTGGATCGATTCAGCTTTCCGGCCGACCTGGCGCTGTGGCTGGACTTCAAGAATCTTCGCCGGTTGAGCGAGGATCAGATAGCTAAGTTTGCGGCGAGCTATCGTCGCCTGCAGCTCCCCAATGAGGTCTTCATTGAGAGCACGGCGCCGGAGAAGCTGCAGCTTCTCGATCCGGAGCTATTTCAGCGCGTGCTCTGGCTCTCATTGCCCCGCCAACCTGGATGGGATCAGATCTCTTATCTCATCCATACTAAGTTCCAATCCCTGCTTGCGGGCTTTGACGCGGTCAGCTTCCCGAAACAGCAATTCGACGTGGTGACCCCACATTTTGCTGGCCGCTCCACATTCGTGTTTACGGTCAACGATCCCAAGCAGGTAGCGAAAATCTGGCGCAGCGGTCAAACGGCCGTCATCCTGACAGATCTGCATCGGAGCGCGGCCTTGAAACACGTTAGGCTGGATGAATGACCGATGGACCGGTTTCGGGCTCAATCCGATTGATTGAAGCGCAGAGCATGGATGTTCCCGTGAACCCGAGGGGTTCGGTCCAAGCCGATCATGGGTGCCAACAGAATTGAAATGCCCGTTTCAGTGGATCGGCTGGTCCAGGGCATGGGCCGTTTCTGGCGAGAGACCCAACTTGACGGACTGTGCGCCATACTCTTTGCCCAGATATTCGTGGGCTTCTTTTCCAGTTCCGCGAAAGAGTCCGATGTAGGGCTGCGACGATCCAAGTCTTGCCCACTGCTTTAACGGAAGGTCGCCAATGACCAGCGGCGGGTCGCCCGGCCGGCAGAACGCGGTGTCGTGAACCATGACCGCGAAGCTTTGATAGGTGCCACGAGTGTCTCTTACAATCTCATCGAATTGCATTGTGCCGTCGGCACCGGCGCGGTTTGCGCATGGTCTTACGTGAGCCAGGAGTCTCGGGGTCGAATTGCGCTTGATACCGACTAGACTGGTTCCGGGTTGCAGCCACAGCCCCTCAATTGCCGGGTTTTCAGGAATAATCTTAGACACACCGCCATCGCCCCCAACTGACAAGAACGAGGAAATCGACTTTGGATGCGACGAATAGCTTAGGGAATTTTCCCTCAAGTCCACCCTGTCTGAAATCGACAGATTCTTGAGTTTAGCTTTTCGATCCGCGAGAATCTCGTTGCTTCGAGAGTTTATTGCGGCCTGTCGGATTTGTTCTAATGAATAGAAGTGTCTCTCTCCGGAAAATGAAGTGAATTGCGAGCCGCTCAGACTTCCAAGGAATGCGCAATATCCTTTGGATCCTGTTTCATTGTTTAGTGAATTCACCCTATGACATCGGTCTACCCATATGAATATTTCATCCGAGTCCATGTTGTAGACATCTTCCGATAAGGTATTTGCTTCGCTCCCAAATCTTATCGTGTCGGTCTTCCCAGTACCGGTCAATTCAATCAAAGCGGGGATTCCTATCACCCTGTTCCCGATTTCGATTCTGTGTTTGTCCGTATTGATCGCCAGCCCATGCCCAACATTTGGATAGTCCCAAAGGGTCTCCAGTTCGCGCCGCCATCCCTTCAGGACTTCTGACGCTGGATCTGGTCCGCCAAATCTCTCGACCAAAGTTTGTTCATTTCCCATCAAGTCGCGGCCAAGTCCGAAATACGGCGCCTCGACTCCCATATAGCTCAGGACCGTTGGCGCCACGTCCAAAATTGATCCCGCTTTTGCGATTTGCTGGTCGTTGTCGCCTTGCGGATCCAATACAAAGAATAGTAGGCGTTTATTCGGGTCACCCTTGGGGCCGTAGTGGTCGGATCCAACAACAATGAGGGTGTTTTTTCCGAACTTGGATTCCCGGATCTTGGTTATAAACTGCGTGACCAAATGATCTGAACAGGCAACCGAATCCAGTATGGGGTCCTGCCGGTCGCTGTAGGTCATATTCCCACACGCCTTGGACTGCGCGTATGGATGGTGGGTGTCCATGGTCGTCAGGAACAATCCGAATTTGCTTCCCGATTGGCCCAGGGCATTGAATCGCTCGAATGCGATATCCAGGAGCGTGTCGTCATAAACACCCCAGCCCCTGGAATAGCTCTTGTCGGGCATTTTCGGCAGGATTTCTTGCAGCCCGACCACCTTGTGGAATCCGTGCGAGGTGTGAAATTTTCCCGAACCGGCAAAGACAGCATCGACGCCCAATAGGAACTCTAACGTGTAACCGTGATCCCGAAGGACGTCGCCAATGCATTTTGCTCCAGGCAAGAACAGGTCCATCTTGCCCATGAGGTTTCCGCTGGGAGACGAGGTGGCCAGAGGTATCCCGCACTGGCTAGCCGTATAGCCGGCGATCGACCAACCGGTTCCCCAAACCCACTGCAATTCTGTGAATGTTGTGCTGTTCGATTCTAACGCTTTTAAGCCCGACACAAGGTCGGGAAAGTTCTCTTCGGAGAAATACGTCCGATCTATAGATTCCAAATAGACGTATACTATGTTATATTCAGTATTGCTTTCGCTAGTAAACTCTGGAAATTTGTAATAATTCTCGAGAATTTCTTTGCTTTGATCGCTAGAATTGACCAACGGATCAAGAATTCTTTTCACGTCAAGAACATCCAGAATTTGGGTCGATGCCGGATGCGCAATTATCCCTAGGGCAAGGCACGAAGTTGCAAGCACCGGGAGTATGGCATTGGTTTTGAGAATTTTTTTGCGGCCTCGGCCTTTCAAGAATTTTACGGTCACGAAAAACCCGACCAATGCGGCGAGGCAAATCAATAGCCATAACCCGATCAGGTTCGAGTATTCCGAGAAACCTGTTCCTTCGAGACCATACAAAAGCGTGAAGAGCACGGCCTCATTAATGCCGGCATTTGTAAAGTAATCCGAAACAATATATGCGCCCGATAAAAAGATGAAGAGGACAATTGTTGCAGCACATGCATAAGCGAGATAGGTTGAGGGATACAAATATCGAGTGATATAGAAAGAGATTCCGATGAGCACTAGGGAACCAATCAAGAATGTGCCAAGCATCGTCTCTCTCGACTCGGACCGGTTCTGACTGCCGATACAATAGAGATCGCTCTACATGGAATGTCAACGCAGCCGAGTGGACCCGTGATGTTGGACGGGTCTTGGTGAACGCGCGATCCAAGAATGACAGGGCGGGCAGTCGCCTCGACTCCAGTTTTCTCAATCGATTCGAACACTCGCTCCGTGGAGCAACCAATCGGAATTCTCGAGGGTTAGCCCGATTCGCGCGCGAGTGCCTCGGTTTCAGTGATCGCAATATTCCGAGGAAGCGCCAGTCTGGCTAATCTGCCGTCATCGTTATGGAGAAGCGTGGCGATTTTTTCTCCAAGATCGAAGTGTATTAATTGCCGGCCGAGTTGTCCCATTGCGACCAGGGCACGCGCAGGAAGCCATAACGGAAGCCGCCTTCGCGGATGCCTTTGCTCGAGCCAGGCCATGAATTCATTCATTGGTATCCCGCCCGGCAGAAAGAATGCCCCGGTTCCCACAAATTGTTGGGTTCTAAGAATCTCGGCCAACCCGGTCTCCAGATCGCCCAACGAAATGGGATAGACCTTGGGTTCGTCGAAAAACAAACGGACCGATATGGGCAGCCTCTTCACGACCTCGATGAGCCTGCTGAATGCGACTAACGGCGGATCGCTAACAACAAGGCCACTCACTAACACATTACCTCCCCTTGATCGTACTCTCTCCTCAACCGCAAATTTGGATTGGCCGTACGCGCTTGGCGCGTCTGGCGCGGCGCTTACCGACGACATGAAATAGAGCCGGCGAGGATCGGCCATGACCTCCGTGAGATTATCAATGATGGCTAGGTTCTGCTCGACCGCCTGCAGCGGCTGCGTTCCGCGGACCCATGCAAGGTGCAGCACGCATCTCGCGTTGCCCAAAGCGTTTACCGTAGCGCCGGCCAACTCTGTGCTCAATTCCGCGGCGATATAACGGATTTCGGCCTTATCACCCGCCAGCCTCGTGGGGTCGCTGCGGGGCGATACTATGCCGATTAAGCGCCCAGAAAACTCTCTCAAGAACGCCTTGATCAGCGCCTGACCGAGTTCCGAGCTGGCGCCGGTAATGACGATCCTTTCGTCATCCATCTGCGGCCTCTGTCACGATCCTGGCAGCGTTCGCCATAATCGTGAAGGTCAATGGTTGAGCAGGACTGTTTGCCAGAACCGAGGAATCTACAAAATAAGTACCGCGCGCCGCTTGGCCGTTCGACGGCAATGCCAGCGGTGTATCCATCCCAGTCAGGCCGCCCGCGTAATGGTAGCTAGTGGATAATGCGATGGGCGGAAATGGTGGCACGAAGAAGGGTGATCCTTTGAGATGCTGTCGCAGGCGACTCATGACGCGCCGCACAGCTTCCTTGGACCTGCCGGACTCGACCAATTCGAATTTCGCGCCGGCTTTGTTGTCGAGCTCAATGGCAACGCGCGGCGAAGTTCGCCCGTCGACAAACAACTTAGCCAACAGGATGCGAGCCCTCAGTTTGCGGGCGGCAAATATCGCATATCGGGCAAATTGCGAGGGTATGTAGAACCTCAAAAGATAATCTGGCACCGGCGCAATTTGAGCCATGGCGAAGGGGTCGTTGTGGCGGTCTGGAGGGAATCCCAAGGCGACGTTGGCGATTGCTGTATACCTGTCCAGATCGGTGTTGAGAGCGTTGCCAAAGTAGAAGATCGGGAACGAAAAGATATCATTGTCGTGGAAAACGAGCCGGTCGCCAGCGCCGCCAAGGCTGCGCAGTGCGATTTCGTTGGAAGCAATGCAGCCCGCCGCGCAGAATACCTTGTCGAAACCGCTGTGCCGATCAGACTCGGTTACGACAGTCAGGCTGGATCGGGACGATTCTATCTTGCTCACGGTCTCCGGGATGCGTTGATAGCCGGAGTCCAAGCCCTCCCGTTTCAAAGCGGTGGCAGCGTTTAGGATCGAACCCCGATAACAACCATAAAAGCACCCCCCACATTGCACACAGCAGGTGGATTCTTCTTGTCGCGTCTCAATCCCCAGGCGGTTTAGGCCAGCGACAATACCGTTGGGAGAGCCCTTCCCATCTTTCAAAGCGTCGATCAGACCTTCAGCCAATTCGGTTGCTTCAACCGGAGGACGCGTAATGTAGGTATCTCCGAAGAAATCATCCCACATGTCCCTCCGCCCGGCGATACCCACTCTGTCGGCAATCTTGCGATAGAAGGGCTTCAGATCGGCGAGCGTAACCGACGAGCCCAGAAAATCCGCGTCGCTGAAGGGAAATAGCGACGAACTCCAATAGTTCGTCAGACCGCCTGGTTCCTTGGCCATCGGCAGTTCCCGCGGGATCTTTGCATCACGCTTCGGGATCTGTTTGCCAAAATTGGATTTGGGCGGCGGAAAGCTGCTGCCCACTTCGGCTTTGATGGCTTCATGAACCAGTTCGAAATCTTCCGCGCTCCAAAGCCTGTGATCTTTTTGTCCGAGCTGCAGTTCAGCTGCCGTTGGAGTAGTCCCATCGGGATCGAAAACGAAGAGGTCCAAATTCGAAATAACTTCGGACAAGGTTGATATCGCCGCGTATCCTGCGGCACCCGTTCCGATCACAGCCACTTTCATTGCATTCCGACCGGATTTCCGACGGTCATAGCGAGCGAGCTTTCTGAGATGCTCGGCATTGCAAACTCAGCCAAGAGCTTATATTGCGCAAACCACGAACGGTTTCCGGTGTCAATTGGACGGCCATGAACAAATTCACGACGAGCTTTGAGCGGGCCGCGCACTACGCTCAACGTGACGTTTGATCGTGGTTCAAACAATTTGCTGAACAAGAGATACGATTGCGGCTTTGCTTACCAAGAATAGAATTCTTAGACATAGGACCTCGTCCGGTCTATGCAAAGATTCTTATACATATAATAAACTTCCTATTTTTGTTTGTTTTGTTTTCGATCTTTATACCTTTTATGCTGGAGCAAGTCGAAAAGAGAGTCATCTACAATAGTGACCTCGTGCACCCGTATTTGCTGATCGGCGACCTGATCAATGATCCCAACTCCCTATACGCCTGGTATTACTCCGCAACCTTGTACGTTTTCCCCGATTGGCTTTTGACTGCTGCGGTCCTAACCACGGGGGCACCCAGTGCGTGGCTGCCCTTGATATATGGGGCCATGAACATGGCCCTCTTTAGCTTAGCAGGAGGCGCCGTCATCGCTGCTACCGGCAGGCCCGATATGGTTGCGGGCAGCTGGATGATGGCCCTATTTCTATTCGTCTTGGGCTGGTGGGTTATTGCCGTGCCGCTGCCTGAAGCGATCTCCATCCGAAACTACAGCCAAATACCGGCCCCTTACGTGCACACCGGAGCCGCCTTGGCTACGCTGTTGGCGAGCGCGCTTTTCCTGCGTCAATTGTTCGGTCAGCCGGGTATCGCCGTCGCGGCAGTGCTGGTGGCCATCACCATCGTATCGAGCTTTTCGGACCCATTATTCTTCGTATGGTTTGCCTGTCCCGCCTACATCGCCGGACTGCTGTATGCCTGGGCAACGGGGCGGGGCAAGGTGATCGGCTTTGTGGGGCTCATAGCGGTGACCGGTTTGCTTGGCATGGGAATTGAGCCGTTGCTGCGGGACGTTCCTCTCCTCCCCGAAGGCGCCTCACTCGATCGATCATTGGCTGTGCTACGCGAATCGTTGGCGCTGAGTATCTCTCAGGTGGATCTGCCAATACTGCTGCTGCTGGTGCTCACATTGGCCCTGTTGGTTAGAGGGGCATTTCTATCGGTGCAAATGCTGCAACGGAAAGTCCCGAGCCGCGATGATGTTCTTGAAGTGCTGCTCGCTGGAATATGCTCATCAGCCATTTTGGCACCATTCGCGGCAAACATGATCTTTGACATTGGGTCTTGGCGATACTTCATTATCCTTATGGTGGTTCAACCGCTATGGCTGGCCCACCTTGCAATTCGAGGGCTCAACACTGCCGGGATGAATCGGTATGTGGCGCTGATCCCTGTTGTTCTTCTCGCCTATTGCGCGGTGATAGCAATTCCCTCCTACGGTGCCGCAAAGCGGTTGGCTGGTCCCGGCTCGATCCTGCGCTGCATTGAAGCCGAGGGGCGGACCGCTGGCTTAGGAGATTATTGGACGGCCAAGGAGCTCATGTTTCTGAGCGACCGCCAGATTCATATCGTTCAAGTCAACAACCTCGGCTTACCGCGTCGCTGGAATTACAACGAGCGCTGGTTCAGCGTCCGCGCCGACAATGGCGCGCCGTTGCGACTCGATTTTATCGTGCCCAAGCGGCTAGACAGTGGAAGTATGCTCAAAGTCTTTGGCTCTCCTGACCGCATTACCGAATGCGGCGGCGAAGAGCTGTGGCTTTATGACAAGCCCCTGTCGTTCAAACCCAATTGACCGCGGCTGATAGAGCCCGCGGTGCCGAAATTGCGGCTGGGCAAAGATGCCGACAAAACGCCCAGCCTGTTGTACCAATCGCCGATTTGACGAATAGGTGTTGCTGCACCTTTGATTGGCGAAGTCAATCCGCGATGGGATGAAGGGGCGAATCAGCCACCAGCCAAATCGCTTGATTAGTGGACGATAGCTCTTTGATACTGATGGTCTAGCGGACGATCTCTTGAATGGGACATCGAATGAAAGGCAAGATACTGTCGGTCGTTGTGCCGGCCTATAATGAGGTCGACGTCGTCGAAGAGTTCCACAACCGTTTGGCTAAGGTCCTCGACGCGCTCGAGATCGAGTCTGAAGTCATCTATGTGAATGATGGCAGCGGAGATCAGACGCTCGATCTTCTCAACACTATTAGAAAGCACGACTCGCGGGTTGGGATCGTCAACCTCAGCAGAAATTTCGGCAAGGAGTCGGCGCTTACCGCCGGGCTGCAACATGCCTCCGGCGACGGCGTGGTCGTGATCGACGCCGATCTGCAGGATCCACCGGAATTGATCACCGATTTCGTCCGGGTGTGGCAAGAGGAGGGGGCCGAAGTTGTTTACGGACAACGAACCGCGAGGGATGGCGAGTCTTGGCTGAAAAAGGCGACCGCCAATGGGTTTTATCGTGTCATGCAGCGTGTGGGTAAGGTGAAGATTCCGGTAGACAGCAGCGAATTTCGCTTGATGGACAGGCGTGTCGTCGACGCCCTTCTGCTGATCGCTGAGAATCACCGATTCATGAAGGGCCTGTTCAACTGGGTCGGGTTCGATCAGAGACCCGTGCCCTATCGGAGAGCACCCCGGCATGGCGGTGAAACGAAATGGACATTCTGGCAGAGGTGGAATCTGGCGATTGAGGGATTCACCTCCTACAGCGTAATGCCGCTTCAGGTTGCCAGCTATCTGGGTATTCTGTGCTCCGCATTGGCATTCATTTACGGTGTTTTCGTGATTATCAAGACGCTAATCTATGGAGATCCTGTCGCTGGGTACCCTTCGCTGGTCGTCATTATTCTTTTTCTTGGTGGAATTCAATTGCTATTCATCGGAATCATTGGCGAATATCTTGGCCGAGTTTTTAACGAAACCAAGCGACGCCCACTTTATCTAGTGAAAAATTTCGAACCTTCGAATGTCACCAGCTCCGCGGCCCTGCCGCAATCCGGGCCACAGCCGACGATCAAACAAGAAGCGCGGCAAACCATTCAGCCCAAGATTTCCAAATCGGCGTGACGAATGAGCGACAGCATTTACCAGCGATTGAGAGCTCAGGTCGTCTGCATGTGCCGTCGATAGGCGATGAACATGATGTTGCTCGGTAGGACGGTGAGCCAAATGTATTCCAATTCGATGTCAAACTCGGTAAGCCGCGCCGACAGATCATTGAGAACGAAGGGGGACACCAGATTCAAAGTGTCCTCTCGAGCCAGACTGGCATACCGAGTTCGACTGAGGACGCTGCGAAAGACCGGCATTGGAAGCCAATGCAACAGGGGCAACCGGGTATGTACCTCAATCGGAAACCACCTGTTTGGCGTCGTGAGGAAAACGCCCACCCGTGCAACCCGTCCACACTCTTCGATAAAACGCCGCTGCTTATCTCGGCTTCCAACGTGCTCCAAGACGGCGCTGGAATGAACAAAATCGAATGCCTGATCCCTAAACGGCAGATGCAAAGCGTCTCCTCGGACAAAACTCAAGTCCGGAAACCGCTGAATCAGATTTGAAGCGTCCCTTAAGCCAAGTGCCGTGATTCGGGATTTGTTCTTCAGCCATTTCTCGAAGTGGTTGGAGAATTCAAACGATTCGTCAGACGTCACGCCGATATCAAGAACGGTGCTGCTTTCATCAAAGCCGCCCAACTTGAGAAACCGCTCGAACATTCGCCGTCTGGCGTAGAGTACTATCGACGCGGCAAGACTATCAGCACCGGCAAAAAAATAGGTGTCAGACACAGTTGTTTTCATCAGCGACCTCTCAGTCCGATGAAACCAGGAGACTGACCCGTTCTACCTTTGACCTTCAAGGGATAAAGAGTTAGCAGCGGCCGACGAGTCTCGGCGATGATCCGCAGGCCAATCCTGTTCCGGGGTTTGCGGCCGACCGAAACGCGATTGAATGATGCCAGTCGGCTACCGCTTCGATTATCATCTTCATACACTATCAGCATGGCTGGCAGCATTACGATCCTGTTTGCCCCAGCCCTCATGCACGACCAAGGACTCCCGGGGCATTGACGTGGCAAGGCAGATATTTTAACGCTGGCAAGGGAATCCGAGGTGCTTGGTCAAAGGAGTGTATCAGTCGACTCAGCCAATTTGAACCAGTTATCCAATCTAACTAGACACAAATCATCTTTTCATTCTATTAACTCAACAAATATGTTGAATAAGTTTGAAGCGAAAGATGCTATTCAATATTTTATGAACGAGAAAACAAATAATAATTCTATATATTATGGATTTTTCCAATGCTTGATTATATTTTTTGTCTTTATTATATTTGTTCCGTTTATATTAGATGGGACAGGATCGAGACAACTGTATAACAGCGATCACGTCACTGCCTATTTGTTGATCGAAGACCTGCTAAAGAATCCTAAAGACTTATTCACATGGTCTCTTGCTCCGGGGAGACCCTATGTTTTTCCCGATTGGCTAATTGCTGCTGGGGTGGTGGCCTTGCCGCTACCGGGAGCATGGTCACCCTTGATTTATAGCGCTCTGATCATGGCGCTATACAGCGTGGCGGGCGGCGCGATTCTCGCAAGCGCCACCAAGTGTAACGTGATTTCAGGCACCTGGGTCACAGCATTAGTCTTGGTCATCTGCGGCTATCTGACTCTTTGGCAATCGGTGGGTTATCCGTTGAGTACGGGGCTATACGTTGTACTTATGGGGCCCTTCATCCATACGGGTGCCGCACTTGTGACGTTGGCCGGGGCAGCGCTTCTCATTCATCTCCTCTACAACGATCGCGGTCCGGCCGGCTCTATTGGCTTGGGCATGTTGGTCTTCGTTTCGAGCTTCTCCGATCCTTCCTTTGTCGCATGGTTTGTGGGTCCGGCCTGCACTGCTGGTTTATTGCACCGCTGGGCGAGCGGGCGCGGCAGTGGCGCTTGGTTAGCGTTGCTGATGGCAACGACCGCTATCGCCGGTTCGGAACTTGAGAGGTATTTGCGGGCCGGAGAGTCCTACTTGCCCGCCCCCAATTCATTTGAGCATTCCATTGAAGTATTGAAACGGGTGTTCTGGGCCGGCGTAGATGACGCCGAATATCTGACTGTCGTGATTTTGTTGACGGCCGCCGCATTGCTCATAAGGGGCGCCATATTGACTGTTGGGCTGATTGCGAGGCGGGCACCAACCCGTGGCCAGATGTTGGAGGTCTTGCTGGCGGGAATATGTGCGGCCGGCATTTCAGCTCCTATCGCCGCAAGAATGATATTCGACTCGGCTTCAATGCGTTACTTCGTTATCTTGATGTTAGTTCCAATGATCTGGGTAATTTACCATGCCATGAGGTTTATACTTGCTTCGCCGCTGCAGAGATTCCTGCAATTCGCACCGGTCGTTCTGCTGTTTTTTTGCATTCCGATTGCTGTGCCAAGCTGGAGCGCAGCACTACGAATGGTGGAACCTAGACCCATTCAGTCTTGCATTGAGGCCGCGGGGATGACTGCCGGCCTAGGCGAATACTGGACTGCCAAGCGACTCATGCTGATGAGCGATAGGCGCATCCATGTAGTGCCAATTGCAAACGGAGGATGGCCGTATCCGTGGTTTACAAATCTGAAGTGGTTTACTGAGCGCGGTGACAACGGTGCCCCGTTGCGCCTCGAGTTCATTATTCCAAGAAAGCTCGACCGTGAGCATTTGCGCCGCGTCTTCGGCGCTCCGGACCGGGTGTTGACTTGCGGCGGCGAGACGCTGTGGCTATACGCAAGCCCTCTTTCGCTTCCGGGAAACCAATACAACTAGCGAAGATTGCCTGCCCTCCTCTGTCTCGATCAAGATTGGATTTCAACGATTTGGTGAGTGGCTGACGCGGGCATGGCGGTTGTGGCTCAGTTTAATAGAAAGCGTCGTTTGATTCGGAGGCGCTATTACGGTCCGACATAATGGAAGCTTCGAATCGATCTCGGAGAGACATGTATCAGACGCTCGACGCGAGGGCCTTCAATCTGCATGACAGAGAATTTCAAGCATAGCGATTCAAAACTCAGCGTGATCATTCCCTGCTACAACGAGGCACGAACGCTAAAACAATGCGTTCAACGCCTCTTGGATCTTGCGGACCAGCTGATGCCTCTCGAAATCATCATCGTCGATGATGGCTCAACCGATCACGGCCCTTCTATTGCGAGCGAGCTGGAGATACAAGAGGAGCAGGTAAAGGTATTGAGCCACAAACAAAACCAAGGCAAAGGCGCAGCGCTTCGGACCGGGATCGACCACGCCACAGGGGATTTCATTGCCATACACGACGCCGACTTGGAATACGATCCTAAAGATCTAAAAAAGTTGTTGGACCCTCTGATAAATGAAAAGGCCGATGTTGTAATCGGATCCAGGTTTCTTTCATCCGGTGCTCATCGGGTATTGTATTTTTGGCATACTGTCGCGAACAGAATATTGACGATCTTGTCAAATATGTTAACTGATCTCAATCTTACAGATATCGAATGCGGTCAAAAGGTTTTTAGAAAAAAAGCTATCGACGACATCAATATTGAGGAAGATAGATTCGGATTTGAACCTGAGATCATTGCGAAAGTGGCCCATAAGAGATTGCGTATTTATGAGGTAGCAGTCAGCTACGACGGTCGAACATATGCAGAAGGTAAGAAGATAGGTTGGAAAGATGCGGTCAGAGCAATCTATTGTATCCTACACTACAATGTTCCCTATACATCGCTCTATATTCAGTTCTTTTATTATTCTCTCGTCGGGATATTTTCTGCTGGCGTTAACATCATCTCCTTCCTGGCCATGTTGGCTGCGGGCACGCCTGTTGAGCTCGCTGCACCAATTGCATTCTGCGTAGCAGCGGCTGCTAATTACCTCACGTCCATAATCTTCATATTTCGACACTTGGCGAAATGGTCGCTTCCGACAGAGCTAGTGTTATATGTTTTGGTCGTCGCAATCGCTGCGGCATTTGACCTATGGATTACGATGTCGCTCCTCGCGCTAGGATACGCACCTGGCACAGCAAAAGGTCTCTCGGCAGCGCTCGTTCTCATGCTCAATTTCTTGGGGCGCCGATACATCGTGTTTCCGACCGGCGGCCGCGGTCCCTGGAAGCCGAGGGACCACAATAGGGCCAAGTGAGCACGGCGGCTCGCTATCTGAATTATGCGACTGGCAAGAATGGAAAAAAACTGCGTATTAGTCCTTCGATTCCGAAGCCACATTTGCTTTGAGCCGCTGGGCCGGCTCGAAGCTCGGATGCTGGCAGCGCGAAATGAAGCGAACTAACAAAGCTATCCGGCTCGAAAGAGACACGTGCATTGAACAAGCCCTCGATCCTCGTTGACGGCTCCCATCTCCTGAAGAAGGGCGGCACTGGCATCTCTTCCTACGCCCGCTCATTGACGAAGAGTTTGGGTGCGCTGGGAGCCGAAGTCAGTGTGTTTTTCGGCCATCGCGCTAAGACGATGCCGTCCGATCCACCGATCGCGCTGGCTGACCAGGTGTTTGGCCAAAACGCTTGGCGCCGGAGCAACCTCTCACTGGTGGCCCGCACCGGATTAGGATTCAGGCGCCGGATCGAGACCAAAGAGGTCGATATCGGTGGTTTGGAGCTGGACGCAATCGATCCCCCGCTCCCTCCCTTCTCACGCATTTTCAACGGCCAGGAAGCATTCCTCCGCGCGGACATCATTTTTGCTCTTAGGCAGCAATTCGCCATCGCCGATCTACCCGATGAGTTTGCGGTAGCGCACTGGACCGGGCCGTTTCCCATCAAGGCGCGCCATAGTCCGAACATTTACACGTTGCATGATCTTGTCCCGCTTCAATTTCCATATTTTGTCGAGGATGGGCCCGGAAACGCGGCGCGCGTCCACACCGCCATTGCCCAGCAAGCCGATCACATAATTACCGTCTCCGAGGCGTCGAAGACACATATCGTGGATATCCTAGGCGTGCGGCCGGAAAAGGTAAGCGTGACCTATCAGCCCGTGCAAGCGACAGCGCGCATGCCCCAGGAAGATGCAGAGCGGCTGGTCTCGACGATCTATGCGGCGGAGCCCGGAAAATACGCGCTCTTTCTGGGTGCCATAGAACCGAAAAAGAACCTGAAGCGCCTGATTGAAGCCTTTTCGGTCTCGGGTGTGGGCATTCCACTTTTGCTGGCTGGCCCCTTGGGCTGGCTCTATGAGGAAGACCTCGAGCTCATCGACGTAATAAGGAGTCCAGTTGTCGAAGAGGGTTTGAACACTAGGAGGATTGTGGACGCCTACCGCTCGATTCGGAAAACTGACGAAGCTAAGAGCACTATCAAGGACGGCGCTTATTCGAAATCGTCGCTGACCTCTGAATTGCCGGTGCGCCGGCTCGGCTATTTGCCGCGGCGCCATGTGATCGCATTGATGCAATGCGCGCGGTTCTTCGTGTTTCCGTCCGTCTATGAAGGATTTGGCTTACCAGCACTCGAGGCGATGCACCTCGGCGTTCCGGTACTGACGTCTCGCAGTGCCTCGTTGCCCGAGGTTGTCGGTGACGCAGCGGTCCTCGTCGATCCAATAAGCGTTGCCGATATCGCGAAAGGGATTCGCAGACTGAACGGGGACTCCGATCTGCGAACCCAACTCGCGCGTAGTGGGCCCCTGCAGGCCGAAAAGTTCTCTGAAAAGGCCTATCTGGAAAGGCTGAAGGCCGCCTATGGGAGGGTCGGCGTATCATTTCCACCAGCTTCTGAGGTCGAGCAGCGACAGGAAGCCGCGTCATGATGATGTAGGCAAGGCAAGTCTGCGCGCCATCCAATTTGCCCGAACCCAAGCTGCGGAATGGAATAGCTCTCGCGCCGTTCGTCTGCGCGCTATAGGGGTCAGATAAATTTTTTGCTTCTGCGTCAGCGGTCGTAGATAAATGGGGGTTCGATTTGATCCAGCGTGGGCTGCTGCCGATCCCTATCCGACAGCACGGCATCCTCGGCACCTATAGGCCAATCGATTGCCAGAGTCGGGTCATTCCAAAGGAATCCAGTGTCATGTTCGAGGGAATAGAAGTTGGAGGCCTTATAGATAATCTCGGTATTAGGTTCGAGCGTGCAGACAGCGTGCGCGAAACCTTCTGGCACCAGCACCTGGCACCAATTTTCGGCACTTATGGTGACGCCGACCCACTGGCCGAATGTTGGCGATCCTTTGCGGATATCCACCGCGACATCATAGGCCGCTCCATGTGCAACGCGTACTAGTTTAGCCTGCGCGAAGGGCGGCGATTGGAAGTGAAATCCCCGAATAGTGCCTCGGTATTTGGAGAAGGATTGATTGTCCTGGACAAAATCTAGATCGATTCCCGCCTCTGCCAGTGCATCCCGCCTATAAGTCTCAGAAAAGAAGCCGCGCTCGTCATAATGCCTGTCAGGAAGCAGCAGCTTCACATCGCCAATGCGCAGAGCTTTCACTTCCATGGTATTCGCATCATTGGCTTCTCCAGATTCGCCGGAGCCGTTCGGGGCGCTCGTGCCCCAACCGATTGCGCAGCGCCACATACAATTGCTCGGAAACAAGAAATCATGGTAAGCATCGAGAGGGGCTATTCAATCATTCACAAACGGCAGTGATCTCTGAATTCGGTACAGGGCAATGGCACACATTTTGGTGACAGGCGGGGCTGGATATATCGGATCGACGCTGGTACCTATGCTACTCAATGCTGGCCACCATGTGGTTGTTTTAGACAGATTTTTCTTCGGGCGACAGTGCTTGGGTGATGACGTGGCGCTGACCGTAATTCGTGACGACAGTCGCCTGCTTACCAAGTCGGTTTTTGACGGCATTGATGCTGTCATCGATCTGGCTGGTGTATCGAACGATCACACCGGCGAAACTTTCCAAAAAGCGACATGGGACATCAACTGGCAGTCGCGGGTGCGAACGGCAAGAATGGCGAAGGCTGCTGGCGTAAGGCGGTATATCTTGCCGTCCTCGTGCAGCGTTTACGGCTTTCAGCCTTCAGATTGCGTCGCGGACGAGACCTCACCCTCCAATCCGCTCACAACATATGCCAAAGCAAATGTGCGAGCCGAGCGAGATGTCCTGCCGCTAGCCAATGACAACTTCACCGTGATTGCTCTACGCCAAGCCACGGTCTACGGCTTCAGCCCGCGAATGAGGTTCGACCTGGCCCTCAACGGGATGACCTACAGTGCCTGGACAACCGGCAAGCTGCCGATCATGGGAGACGGTATGCAATGGCGGCCAATGATCCACGTTAGCGATGTAGCATTGGCGATAATGTTTATGCTCGATGCCCCAGCGGAGGGCGTCAACGGTCAGGTCTTCAATGTGGGATCGGCATCAGATTGCTATCAAATTGTTGCGTTGGGAGAAGTCATCTCTCGTTGCGTGGGACGGCAAGTTGAAATCGAGTGGTACGGCGAACCTGATCGGCGCTCCTACAATGTCGACTTCCAGAAAATTGAGCGCCTTGGCTATCGGACTAAGCTTAATGTCGAGGATGGCGTCATGGAAATCTGTGCAGCTCTCGAAGCCAAAAAAATCGATCGAACGGCCGAGACCATTACCCTCGAATGGTACAAGAATCTGGCCAAGTGGTATAATATCGTAAAGGAAGTCGAGCTCTATGGCGGCATGCTCGACATACCGCTGGAGAGATTTGTTGATTCGGTTCCGGCGTCAGATTGGGATGCGGCTGAATAACGCCTCGCCACAGTATTCTGCAAGTTCCCTGCCCCGCATTTTTCGATCGATGTGTCAGACTTTTCGGCGATCAAGCGACGGCCTAACGCCAAGCTCCGCGAGTCCATCACAGATTTTTTGAGTGACCACTTTGCGGCTGAGCCTGGAACGCACGGAGCGGGCTGCAGCCCTTCCAATCCGTTGCCTCATGGCGTTGTCGAATGCTACTCGTCGAAGCAACGCCGCAGCGTGCTCGGTATCGGGCTCCGCCCATTCCTGTCCGCCGGCCCGGTAATCACCGTTGGGGTCCTCCACGGGCACCATTCGGTAATCGACCGGGAGCGAATTTTGGGGCGTCATGAATTCCATATTGCCCGACCAACCGGTCGCAATCGCAACCTTGCCCACCGCCATGGCTTGGGCCATCACCAGACCAAACCCCTCCGACCTGTGGAGCGAGAGGACGGCGTCCACGCTGCACAGCAGTGTCCAATAGTCCCTGCCCGATAGTGTTGCACCCAAAACGCGGATGTTGGGCGCGCTCCCAATCTCGTTTTCGATTTGCCGAAGTCGCTCTGGATAGAAATCGCCTTGCGACACCTTTATTAGCAGTAGCGCTTGATCCGACGAGCCGAATGCCGATTTGAACGCCCGGATAGAGGCCAGCGGGTTTTTCCGTGTGAGGCCGGATCCCAAGTGCAACGCTGTCAGCACAGCGAAGGCACCCGGTGGAATCCCGAACATATTGCGGTTGGGCTTAGTGGTGCTGTCCGGCTCGATGGCGTGCGGAATGACCTGGACCGGCTTGTCGGTCGCCGATCGAAAGGCTTGCGCCGAGAATTCGCTCGGGCACCATACCCGGTGAACGAAACGCAAATTGCGCCGCCAATCGTCCGGAATCTTCGGAAGCTCCCAAACCGAATAGCCGATGACATATTTTTGCGCGATGAATCGTCTTCCCAGCGTGAGGAACAAATAGGGGATTTGAGGGGGATTTGCGTGCAGCAGCATGATGCCTGGTCCTAGCTGCCGCTTATTGTCGCTGCTCCCAGCATCGGAACTCGGCAAATCGCTGTCAAACACCGCATTTCCGGCGGCATCCAGACGCCGCACACTGAACCCGGCATCGCTAAGGATGTTGGCATTCTCTCTGGCACCCCAGCCGATTCCAATCGAACTGCTCAGTGGCCCGCAAACGGTAATGGGCTGTTGGGGAGGGGATTGCGGCGAAGGGGCACGCGCTAAGAGCGCTGTCGATTCCAGGAATACCCGCCTGCGAAGTTTTTTGGGCAGCAACCGCCAGGCTTTGTGGATGCTACGGAAGAAGTTGCGTTGCTGCATTAGATCCCGCGCGGTCGACAGGAGGGGATGGCGTTCCCGTTGCGGGTCATCCTATTAGCTTGGTT
>Ga0315336_1003523_pt1 | contig 20605 bp, 18 predicted proteins | sample ASW5metaG_FD_204512 | JGI IMG/M metagenome (GOLD analysis project Ga0315336, IMG submission 204512) | Ammonia-oxidizing marine archaeal communities from Monterey Bay, California, United States - ASW #5 | ecosystem: Environmental > Aquatic > Marine > Intertidal zone | place: USA: California... | reverse complement strand
AAAACATGTTTGAAGATCCTGAAGAACAAGCAAACTTTAAAGCAAACTACGGACGCGATTTAGCGCCGCCAAAAAATTATGCTGAAGTACTTGATATTCAAAACCATTTTGCAAGAGATCTTGATGGGGATGGAACGATAGACCAAGCTGGTTTTACTGATCCTATCATCAAACGAGGAAGAGGATTTTATGGTTTCTTGCTAAGATTCTTTGCTGAACAAAAAGCTGCTGGTCTTACTCCAAATTATATGGACCCAGATACTATGTCACCGGCAATTAATTCTCCTCAAGGCGTAGCAGCTCTAGACAACTACCGCGAAGTGGTAGCCGCCGGAGTTCCAGGAATGTTACAATGGGAATGGGGTGGAGCACATACTTGCTTTATGACGGGTCAATGCGCTTCTATAATTCACTGGCCAGATGAAGGGCTAATGACTGCTTTGTTTAAAGCAAATACCGGTTCTGAAATGGGTTTTGCACCTGTTCCAGGCAATTCTAACATGACATGTGGCGGTTGGGTTGCAGGTATAACTAAGGACTCTAAAAATCCTGAAGCTGCTTTTATGGTTTTGGATTATATTCTTGGTCCTGATGTTAGTACTCTAGTAGCTTTGTACCCTGGAGGGGGAACAGATCTATTTAGACAATCACACTTTGAATCACAAATTGTGAAACTAATTGCTCCCCAAGCTTATCTAGATGCTCATAATGAAGCTGCTGGTATGATTACAGGTGAGCTTAGAATTCCTGGTGGATTTGAGTATTATGACAGTTTGGATATAGGCGTGCAAAAAGCTATTGCTGGAGAAACTTCTTCTCAAGAAGCTTTGGATGCTGTAGCAAAACAATGGGAAAAGATTACTGATCGTTTAGGTCGAGATAATCAAAAGAAAATGTATGCTGCTGCAATGGGTCTATAACTTATTGTAAAACTTTATTTTTCTAGCGCCGAATTTTTCGGCGCTAGTTTTTTTTAGATTCTTTATATGAACTGGATAAAAGAAAATATTTTTGGCCTATCACTATTAGCTCCAACAGTTATAATTTTATTAGCTGTGTCAATATTTCCAATGATTTATACAGTTTGGATAAGTCTTTATGATTTCTATCTTCCAAGACCCAACTCCAAAGCTTTTGTTGGTTTAGGTAATTATATTGAAATATTGCAAGATGAAATGTTCTGGTTAACCATGAAAAATACAGCTGTTTTTATGTTTACTACAATATTTTTTCAATTTTCTATAGGGCTTGGACTAGCGTTAGTTTTTTTTGAAGAATTTAGGGGTAAGAGCGCTAAAGCAATATACTTACCTTTGATCCTTCTTCCTATGATGGTTGCACCCGTCGTTGTCGGCTATATTTTTCGTTTGTTATATTTAGTTCAGTGGGGGCCGCTTAATTATATGCTTGGATTCATTGGTCTTGGTCCATTTGAATGGACTGCTGATATTAGCACTTCAATGATGTCAGTTATTCTTGCAGATGTATGGCAATGGACCCCTTTTGTCACACTAGTACTCTTAGCTGGTCTTGTTTCATTGCCTTCTGAATTGTTTGAAGTTGCCGATATGGATGGAGCTACTCTATGGCAGAAATTAATATTTATTATTTTGCCTTTAATGACAAGAGTTATAGCTATAATTCTTCTAATCAGAATGGTCGATAGCTTAAGAGAGATGGATAAAATATATATTATGACTCAAGGCGGCCCCGGTACTTCAACGCAGCTAGTTACATTTTGGGCTTATTTAAGTGGTTTCAAATACTTTAAAGTTGGATATGCTGCAGCCATGTCAGTTATTTTACTAATTATGACAATCATTTTAGCAACAGGGTTGGCAAAATTTTTACATAAAGAACAAAATTAATATGAACTATCTTGGTAGCAATATAATAAAATATGTGATCATTCTTACTGCGGTAGCTTTCTTTTTCTTTCCTATTTGGTGGATGTTCATTACATCAATGAAACCTCAACTTGAGGTAATGTATTATCCCCCTAAATTTCTACCTCCTGAAATTACTTTTAAATATTACTTTGATTCATTACATTGGGAGGCCGGACATAGTATAAAAAATAGTTTTATAATCACTTCGGTAACTACAGTTATCGCAACAATTCTTGGTTGTATGGCAGGTTATAGCTTTGCAAGGTATAAAATTGGAGGCTTCCACCTTCCTTTTTGGGTCCTCTCTATCAGAATGATGCCTCCGGTAGCTGCTATCATTCCATTATTCATGATTATGTTAAAACTTAGACTGATTGACACCCATTTGGCAATTATAATTACGCATCTTTTAGTAACTCTTCCATTTGCCGTTTGGATGATGCGAGGCTTTTTTATCGAAATGCCCGTTGAAATAGAAGAAGCAGCAACTATTGATGGATGCAGTAAATGGCAAATATTATGGCGAATAGCTTTTCCTTTAACAGCGCCAGGAATCGCAGTGACGGCCTTATTTTGTTTTATCTTTTCTTGGAATGAATTTGTCTTTGCTTTAGTGTTAAGTAGAAAAGATGCCATAACTTTACCCGTAATTATTGCGGGGACCCGAACTCAATTTGGTATTCATTGGTCTGTGATGACAGCAATGTCAGCAATGGCATGCTTGCCAGTATTTGCAATAGCATTAGTTGCTCAAAAATATTTAGTAAGAGGATTAACATTAGGCGCAATTAAATAACTCTTTTTGATATGTATGTATAGAGTAGCAATAAGCGGAGATTTTTTAAAAAAAGATGGAAGTTTAAGGTTCCCTGATGTGGATCTAAGTCCTTTAAAAAACGAAAAAAATCTAGATTGGCAAATCATTAACAATAGTACTGATATCAAGCCTGAAGAACTGGCAGGTTATGATGCACTTATTTTACTGGGAGGCCGATTTGTTAAAACATCACCCCCTTCAGATGGAAGACTTTCTATTATTGCCCGATTTGGAGTTGGTTATGACAGTGTTAATTTAGATGCTTGTAATGATAATTCAATTGCCCTTGTCATTACTCCAGATGGCATCCGTCGACCAGTTGCCGTTTCTGTCTTGGCATTTATGCTTTCTTTAACAGGTAACATGTTAATTAAAGATCAACTCACTAGAAAAGGACTTTGGAACAAAAGAACGGACCATATGGGAAAAGGATTAGTGAATAAGACTTTAGGATTTCTTGGACTTGGCAATATAGGAGCTGAAGTTGTTCGTTTAGCTCTTCCGCTAGACATGAATTTTATTGCCTGTGATCCATATATCAATGAGGATCTCGCTAAAGAATTGAATGTTAAAATTGTTGATATCAACACATTATTTTCTCAATCTGATATACTTTCAATCAATTGTGCTTTGACTGAAGAAACAAAACACATAGTTAATGAAGAAAAGCTTTCTTTGATGAAAAAATCTTCCTACCTTATTAATACATCCAGAGGTCCTGTTGTGGATCAAGATGCATTATATAATTGTTTAGCATCGAATAAAATTGCTGGTGCAGGGTTAGATGTTTTCGAAAAAGAACCACCAGACACTGATGAAAAGATTCTTAAATTAGAAAACGTAATTTTAGCACCTCACTCTTTATGCTGGACTGATCAAATGTTTAATAAATGTGGTGAAGATGACATGAGAGCTACAATTGATGTAATGCATGGAAAAATTCCAAAAAATATTGTTAATAAAGAAATTATCAATGATAAGACTTGGATAAATAAATTAGAAAATTACAAAAAAAATTTTCAAATTTATAATTAATTCATGAAAAAAAAAAGAATCTTATTAACAGATACTCTTATTAAGGATTTTGTTTACATTTATCAAAAAGATTACATTGTCGATAAATTATGGGAAAAAAATAAAAACAAAATAAATTTTAAAGAATATGAAGGCATGGTTGCTAGTGGTGTTTATAGCATTACGGATTCTTTAATGGAAAAATTAACAAATCTTAAAATTATATCTCTATTTGGTGTTGGATATGACAATGTTAATTTAAAATTATGTAAAGAAAGAAATATCTCTGTTGCCAATACAATGAATGTTTTAACCAAAGACGTTGCAGATCTTGCAATAGCACTAGTTCTAGCAATCTCAAGAAATATTTTTCATGGACAAAATTATATTTTACAAGATAAATGGACAAGAGGCCCAATGGATCTGACGACTAGAATAAATGGAAAAAAAGTGGGAATTGTTGGTTTAGGTAAAATAGGAAAAGAATTTGCTAAAAGAGCGGAGTCTTTTTCAATGGAAATTTTGTATTTTGGCCCAAATAAAAAAAAATCTAAATATAAATATATTGGAAATCTAAAAAAAATGGCTTCTATGGTAGATTATTTAGTTATCACATGTACAGGTGGAAAAAAAACAGAAAAACTTATTAATGCTGCTGTTTTACAATCTATGAAAAAACACTCTTATCTAGTAAACGTTTCAAGAGGAACCATTATAGATGAAAAATCATTAATAAATTGTTTGCAAAAAAAATGCATAAAAGGTGCAGCACTTGATGTTTTTTTAAATGAACCTAAAATTAATCCAACTTTTAAAAAGTTATCAAATGTAATTTTACATCCTCATGGCGGAAGTGCTACTCTGGAAACTAGAACTGCTATGGCTCAACTAAGTCTTGATAATCTTAAATCCTTTTTTAAAACTGGGAGTCCTTTGCATTCAGTTATTTAATAGCTCCTAATGTTAAACCTCTAACAAGATATTTATTAAGTATTACAGAAAAAATAAGAATAGGTATTATTGACGCTAAGGCTAAATCAGCGGTAGGTCGACTAAGACCTCCTGTTAAACTAATAGTGATAGGTATCACCTCTTTTCTACTTAGAACTAATGCAAAGACAAATTCATTCCAAGAAAAGATAAAACAAAATAGGGCCGTCACTGCAATACCAGGAGCAGCAAGAGGAAATGCTATACGCCAAAAAATTTGCCAGTTATTACAACCATCGATTGTTGCTGCTTCTTCTATTGCAATCGGTAATTCAATAAAAAAACCTCTCATCATCCAGACTGCAAAGGGCAAACAAATAATTAAATGAGACAATATTATTGGCAAATAAGTATCAATCATATTAAGTTTAAACGTTATAAAAAATAAAGGAATTAAAAATGCAACAACAGGTAACATTTTAATTGAAAGAATCATAAAAGGTAAATGAAACCCTCCAATTTTAAATTTTGCAAAGCTATAACCTGCCATTGTTCCAAAAAAAATAGATAGAAAAGTGGCAGAAGAACTAATTATTAAGCTGTTTGTAAATTCTTTGCTAAAAAAATTTGAAAATAATCGACTATAATCAATTTTATTTGGAAATAAGATTGGTTTAGAAGAATATCTAAATTCTTGCCAAGAAAGAGTGCTATAAACAAGAAGATAATAAATAGGAAACGCCGAGATAACTACACAAAGTATAATTACCGTATATTTAAAAAAAGATCTCAACATCATCAATTATTAATTACCAAGTGAAGTTTAGTAAATTACAAAGTATTAATTTTTTAATTAAAAAGTATTCAATTTTATTTTTTTTGCAATCTTTAAATATCAATTAGTAGCAGCAATATTTTCGTAGGTGCAATTCAATCTTTTTTTAATGCTTTTATATCAAGGTCACTGAGCACAATTAATTAACTCATTAACTCTAGTTTATACGCTCATTAGATTGATTATCAAAAAAATGAAGATTATCTTCATTGGGTAAAATATGAATTATTTCACCTGATTTTAGATTTAATCTTTCACTTGTTTGTACACAGCATTCTGTATCATTAATTTTGCCGTAAACCAAACTATCAGCTCCTGTGGGTTCAATAACATCTATTTGAAATTTTAGCCCTTCTCCGTTTTTTGATATATCCATATGAGAAGGCCTAATACCCAGAGTAATGTCTAAATTATTTTCAGAAGTAGTGTTTCGTGTTATTGGAATTGATCCAGCACTGCCTAGATTAATTGAATTGGAGTTTATAGAAGCATTAAACAAGTTCATTGAAGGAGAGCCAATAAAACCTGCTACAAAAATGTTCACAGGTTTATCATAGAGATCTAATGGAGCACCTGTTTGTTCTACTAATCCTTCATTCATTACAACTATTTTGTCAGCCATCGTCATAGCTTCTACTTGATCATGCGTTACATATACAAGAGTAGTTTTTAATCTAGCGTGAAGCAATTTGATTTGAGTCCTCATTTGAACTCTAAGTTTTGCATCGAGGTTAGATAATGGTTCATCAAATAAAAAAACTTTGGGATTTCTTACAATAGCTCTTCCCATAGCAACTCGTTGTCTTTGACCTCCAGAAAGTTGTCTTGGATATCTTTCTAGATAATCTTCAATCTCTAATATTTTTGCAACATCTTTTACTTTTTGATCAATTTCTTCTTTGGGAGCTTTTTTTATTTTTAAACTAAATCCCATGTTAGCTGCAACTTTCATATGAGGATACAATGCATAATTTTGAAATACCATTGCACAATCTCTTTCTTTTGGTTTGATCTTATTTATAACTTTATCATTTATAGAAATGTTCCCCTCAGTAATAGATTCCAAACCAGCTATCATTCGAAGTAATGTTGTTTTACCGCAACCAGATGGTCCAACTAAAACCACAAATTCACCATCATTAATTTTAAGATTTATTCCATGAATTACTTCAGTACTGTCAAATTTCTTAGTTACATTACTTATTGCAATATTTCCCATATACCTCCAATATAATTGAGTTTTATACTATGTAAAAATTTCAAGTATTCAATATAAATAAAAATAAATATAGAAAACAAGCCTATATTTTCATTTCAAAAGTATTCCAATCAAGTTTTTTTGCAATTTTTAAATATAAATTATTTGCAGTTAAGTTGTCAAAATTGCAATTCCATCTAATAAGTTCCCAGTTGTATTTTTTTCCTTCCATTCTTAGTTTCTTCATTAATTTAGAGGAAACTCCTAACTTCCTATATTCAGGATTTACGAATATATCATCCAAAAAACCCAAATCCTTCCCTCTTACAGCATTGGGGAATCCTCTATAATGAGCATGGCCAGCTATATTTTTATCAACTAATGCAAATATTACTTTTTGTGGGTGAGAGTTATCATTTAACCATTCCCACATTTTTTTTAAATTTTTCTCAGCTATCTTATTTTTATTAAAAATTAAATATTTGATGTAATGATTTCTCCAATCTTCATATTTAATTTTTTCAATTTGATCAATGATCTTGATTTTCATTCAATCTTCTTAGTTTTTTTAAGATTGATTTTTAGTGGAAACGTCTTTTGTTTTTGCCCATTCTTGATCAACATCTTTAACTCTTAAAAAATGTTCATCAGAAGAGGACATTTTTTCAGCAAAATTCATAATTTGATTATCAGGTATTTTGCTTAAGGGGATATATTGTGGATGATGATGTTTTTTATAAGGATTATTGTCTTTTGTATTATAGCAACAAATCATTGCTCTTCTTGATTTATCTGAATTATTTGCATCAGATCTGTGAAGAAGATTACTATGAAATAATAAAGCATCTCCCGGTTCAGTTATGAGATATTCATGATCAAGTGTTTTTTTTGCTTCAGCTATTCTTTCTGGATCAGCTTGTTCCTGACCATTAACAACCATATGATCTATTCTCCCTAAAAGGTGAGATCCCTTTAAGAATTGCAAACAACCATTTTCTTTTGTGGAAGCATCAATACTAATCGTGCAGCTGGCCATGTCAGGGAAAAGACAACCATTTTTGTACCAATAACCATAGTCTTGATGCCAATTAAAAGCTCCGTCACCGGGACGCTTCCATATTAATTTTGAATGATAGTGATAAATCTCCTTATTAAAAAATTTTTCAATTGAATTTACTATTTTTTCTGATCTTGCAAATGCGCCAAAAATATCATCTTTGGGATGGTTCCACAATGTATGTGTAACAGCCTTACCGTCTTTATCTTCGTAGCCATTAATATGTTTTTGCATGTTTTCATCTCTATCACATGCTTTACTTAATGCATTAATTTCATCTTTACTAAAAAAGGATCTTTTTAAGATGAAGCCATTTACATGTAATTCGCGAATATCAATATCGTTAAGCATATTAATTATTTATTTTTATAGAAATCAGGGGTTTCTTGCAATTCAATAATAGCGGACTTTTCTTGCTTAAAAGACTTTACCCCCGCTTCTGCGATTTTTGTAGAAATCATAGCATCCCAAGCAGAAGATCCAAATGGCACTGTATCATTCAGAATAGAATTGATCCAAGATTGATTTTGATTCAGATAAGCTTCTGCAAATCTTTGACGAAAATCACTAGCGTAAGAAAAAAAATGTTTTTTAGAAAACATTAATTCATTTTTTCTCGGAGGTGACATTATTATAGTCCCTTCTTCGCATACTAATTCTGCCCGTACATCATATCCATATGTAGCATTCGAATTACATTCTACATCTACAATTACTCCATTGGCACATTTAAGTATTACGAATAAAGGATCCACATAATCAAATTGCTTTCTGACTGAACTCTTGATAACTTGAATTTCAACAATTTCAGTTTCAAATAACCATCGAATAATATCAAACTCATGCACAAGTCCATTTGTAATAGGCATTAATGATTTAAAAAAACCCGGAGGTTTTATTTGACGGTGAGCACAATGCAGCAATAAAGCTTTACCAAAATTTTGAGTGTTATAATTTTTTTTCATTTCTTGAAAATAAGGATCAAATCGCCTCATATAGCCAACCTGAACTAGGCGTTTTCCTTTTTTTTCTTCTGCATCAATAATATTTTTACATTCTGTAACAGAATGCGATAGAGGTTTTTCGCATAACACGGGTTTTTTTTGATCAATACATTTCAAAGTAAGCTCTGCGTGAGTTTCATCTGGAGAAATTATCATAATAGCATCTACATCTGGAGAGTTTATTAACTCATCAGCTGTATCTTTGACTTGAGGATTACCTATTAATTTTGAAATATTTTGTGCATGTTCAATATTACTGTCATATACTGCTGAAATAGTTGAATTTGTTGTTTTTGAGTAAATGATCTTTGCGTGATCAGCACCCATTACACCCAAACCTATTATACCTATTTTTAAAGTCATATTTGTAAATATGATAAAGCATATTATGCTACAAAATAAAATATATTTATGCAAAAAATTTAAAAAATTTCTTTTTAATTATTAGCTTTATGTTTAGAATATTGAGAAAATTCTAATTATGAAAAGAAGAAAATTAAATTGGGCATTACTAAGTACTGCTAGAATTAATGAAAGATTGATTCCTGCAATTAGAGAATCCAAAAACAGTCAATTGATGGCAGTAGCTAGTAGAAACTTAAAAAAATCAAAAAATTATGCAAAAAAACATAATATTCAAAAAGCTTATGGGTCTTATGAGGATTTACTTAAAGATACCGAAATTGATGTAGTTTATATTTCTTTACCAAATCATCTTCATTGTGAATGGGCATTAAAAACAGCAAAGGCAAAAAAACATGTGCTATGTGAAAAGCCTTTAGCTCCATCTTTAAATGAAATTGATAAAATGATAGCAATTTCAAAGAAAAATAAAGTAATGATTCAAGAAGCCACAATGATGAGATTTCACCCTCAAACTGATTATGTAAGACAGTTAATTAGTAAAAATAAAATAGGAAAAATTCATTATATTTCTGCAATTTTTGCTATAACAAACCTCAACTATAAAGATATCCGATACGTATATTCAATTCCAAAAGGAGGAGGATCTTTATTCGATTTAGGAAGTTATTGTATTAGTTTTTCTAGAGGAATTTTGGGATTGGAGCCTAAAAAAGTTTTTGGAAATATAGGTATTACCAGAGGTCCAGGACAAGTTGATCAAATTTTTTCTGCTTATCTTGAGTTTCAAGACAATATAAAAATGCATTTTCATTGTAGTATGCGTTCATTTCCACATGAAAGTGTTACTATAGTTGGAGAAAAAGGAACTATTGTTTTAGATTTACCTTATTGTAATTTACCAGGCGAGACAGGAACAGTGTATTTAATAAATAAATCTAATTACAAAAAAATTGATACTACTGCTTTTGGAGATTCTATGAGAAAAAATTTTTCTAGTATAAGTTTTGATGAAAAAGCTTATAACTATCAAGTAGAGTCTGTAAATTCTACTATCTTAAGAGGAACTAAACCAACTATAACTTTAGAAGACAGTAAAAATAACATAAAGGCAATATTGGCTTTACTAAAATCTGCTGAAACAAAAATTTTTATGAAAGTTTAAATAGTTTCTAATGAACAAAAAAAAATTTAGAAGTCAAGAATGGTTTAATAACCCTAACAATCCAGCTATGACTGCGCTTTATCTTGAGCGGTATCTAAATTTTGGATTGACTCGCTCGGAGTTACAATCTGGCAAGCCAATTATTGGTATTGCACAAAGCGGTAGTGACTTATCACCTTGCAATAGACATTTTTTAAATTTAGCAAATAGAATAAGGGAGGGTATTAGAGATGCAGGTGGTATTCCATTAGAATTTCCAACTCATCCAATTCAGGAAACAGGTAAAAGACCAACTGCATTATTGGATAGGAATCTAGCTTATTTATCTTTAGTTGAAGTTTTATACGGCTATCCTCTTGATGGAGTAGTTTTAACAACAGGTTGCGATAAGACTACACCTGCAAGTTTGATGGCAGCTGCAACAGTTAATCTACCATCAATAGTTCTTTCTGGAGGACCAATGTTAGATGGCAATTATAATGGTAAAAAGGTTGGTTCAGGCACAGTTGTTTGGGAAGCAAGAAGAATGCATGCACGAGGTGAAATTAATTATGATCAATTTATGGATATGGTGGCAGCTTCAGCACCAAGTGTAGGCCATTGTAATACAATGGGCACTGCTTCATCAATGAATTCTCTTGCTGAGGCTTTAGGAATGTCATTGCCTGGTTGTGCAGCAATCCCTGCTCCATATAGAGAAAGATCTCAAATGGCATATGATACTGGTTATAGAAGTGTTAAATTAGTTTTAGAAGATATGAAACCTTCACACATAATGACAATGGATGCTTTTCAAAATGCAATAGTTACTGCTTCAGCTATTGGCGCTTCAACAAATGCACCACCACATATTATAGCAATAGCTAAACAATTAGATTTAAATCTCAATTTAGATCATTGGGAAAAATGGGGGGAAAAAATTCCTTTACTAGTAAATTTGCAACCTGCAGGAGAGTATTTAGGTGAGGGATACTTTAATGCTGGAGGAGTGCCAGCAGTTATGAAAGAGCTATTAGATAATAATAAACTAGTCAGTAAAGCTCTTACGGTTAGTGGAAAAACGGTTAAAGAAAATTTAATTAATGTGAATTGTAAAGATAGAAAAGTCATTTATAGTTATTCCAAACCACTCAAAGAAAATGCTGGATTTTTAGTATTACAAAGTAACTTTTTCGATACTGCTATCATGAAAATGTCTGTTGTGAGTAAAGAGTTTAAAGAAAGATATTTATCAGATGAAAAAAAACCTATGGAATTCACTGTAAGAGCTATTGTTTTTGATGGTCCGGAACATTATCATAATGAAATAAACAACCCTGAATTAAAAATTGATGAAAATTGTATATTGATGATAAGAGGTTGCGGTCCAATTGGATATCCAGGAGCAGCGGAAGTAGTTAATATGCAGCCTCCAGATTATTTATTAAAAAAGGGTATTACTTCATTACCTTGTCTTGGAGATGGAAGGCAAAGTGGGACATCTGAAAGTCCATCGATTTTAAATGTATCACCAGAAGCAGCAGCTGGAGGAGGATTAGCAATCATAAAAAACAATGATTTGATTAAGGTTGATTTAAACAATAAGCGAGTTGATTTAATTTTGGATGATTCAGAAATAAAATCTAGATTTAATGAATTAAAGTTTGATTATCCAAGCAATCAAACACCTTGGCAAGAGCTAGCAAGGGAGTACACAGGTCAACTAGGTGAAGGGGCATGCTTGGATCTAAAAGAAAAATATATTAATGTGGCAGAGAGCAAAGGTATACCAAGAGATAACCATTAACTGAATTACATTGTAGCACCAATTACCCAAGGATTAAATTCATCATCACCATATCCATTTATTTCACTTTTAGATTGTTCCCCAGAAGCAACTGAAATTATTTTATTAAATATTTGATTCCCAATTTCTTCTATAGTTGACTCACCATCCATAATTTTTCCAGCATTAATATCCATGTCTTCTTCTAATCTATTAAACATATTCGTATTTGTAGCAATCTTAATGCTTGGGGAAGGTTTAAAACCAAAGCAAGAACCTCTTCCTGTAGTAAAACATACAACATTAGCTCCAGAAGCAACTTGTCCGGTAACAGAAACTGGATCAAAACCTGGGGTATCCATAAAATTAAATCCTTTGGACGATATTTGTTCACCATAGTCCAATACATCCATCATTGTTGATGTACCGCTTTTTGCTACTGCACCAAGTGATTTTTCTAAAATTGTTGTTAATCCACCTTTTTTATTTCCTGGCGTTGGATTACTATCTAAACTACTATTGTTGATAGATGTATAATCTTTCCACCAATCAATTTGTTTGATTAATTTACTAACAATCTCTTTATTATTAGCTCTCTCAATTAATAATTGTTCCGCTCCATAGATTTCTGGTGTTTCTCCTAAAATAGTACTTCCTCCATATTTAATTAATAAATCAGAAGCAAAACCAAGAGCTGGATTTGCTGTCACACCTGAATAGGAATCTGAACCTCCACACTGTAAAGCAACTGTTAATTCAGAGACAGGAATATCAGTACGTTTAATAGAATTAATATCTTCTAAATTATTTATTATTTTTTTAGTTACTTTATTTATTATCTCTCTTGTTCCTCCTTCATCTTGTATATTTAAATATTCAACTTTATCTTTATCTAAATCATTTTGATAAAGAGAAATTTGTGCACATTCACATCCAAGACCAACTACAAAAACTTTACCAAAGTTTGGATGATGTTTGAAACCTTCTATTGTACGATTAAAGACTTGCATACCATGTCCAGAAGTATTCATTCCACAGCCTGAGGAATGTTTAAGACATACAGCGCCATCAATGTTTTCAAAATTATTATTTAGTAAATGGGTATTTATTTTATCAGCAATTTTTTTAACGACGGTAGCTGAGCAATTAACAGTGCTAATAAGACCTATATAGTTTCTTGTACCTGCTTTCCCATTTTCTCTTTTATATCCTTTAAAAAAAAGATCGTTTTTTTCTTGTTGGATTTCTTTTTTAGATTTAATTTCATATTTTCTATCAAATTCACTAAAAATTAGATTATGTGAGTGTACATGTTGTCCAGGAAATATATCATTTGAAGCTGTGCCAATAATTTGTCCATATTTGTAAATAAAACTACCTTTTTTAATATCTTGTAAACTTATTTTATGACCAAATGGAATTTGATTTTTTGTAACTATATCAAAATTAATTTTAGTATTTTCAGGTATCTCCATAGGAGCAATACCAATATTATCTTTTTCATTTAATTTGATTATATTGAACATTGTGTTAATAATTAATAGACAACATAAAGAAATAAGTAAATATATTTTGATTATTAATGAACGAAATTGCAAATTATCCATCATTAAAAGATAAACTAGTTTTAGTTACTGGTGGAGCGTCAGGTATTGGAGAGACTATCGTTGAAAATTTTTTACAACAAGGATCAAAGGTAGTTTTTCTTGATAAAGAAAAAGAACTTGGATTAAAATTAGTATCAAGACTTAAAAATTATAAATATAAAGCAATATTTAAAGAGTGTGATCTGATTAATATCGATGATTTAAAATCAAAAATTAATGAAATACGTAAGGAAGTTGGTCTTATTTCAATTTTGATTAACAATGCTGCAAATGATGAACGACATGATATTGATAGTGTAACTCCTGAATACTGGGATAACAGAATGAATGTAAACTTACGACATTACTTTTTTACAATACAAAGTGTTTACAAAGATATGAAAAAATTAGGAAAGGGGACTGTAGTAAACATTGGAAGTTTTTCTTGGATGTTAGGTCAGGGAGGTATGCCAGGTTATACTACCGCTAAATCTGCAGTGGCTGGATTGACACGAACACTAGCCAGGGATTTAGGAGTGTACAATATTCGCGTTAATTGCGTAGTTCCCGGTTGGATAATCACTGATAGACAAAGAAAATTGTGGTTGACGCCTGAAAAAGAAAAAGCTCAGATAGAAAGACAATGCATTAAAAGAATGTTGGAACCGGATGATATTGCTAAACCAGTTTTGTTTTTTGCATCCGATCAAAGTTCCGGCTGCACGGCGCAAAATTATGTTGTTGATGGAGGTGTAGTAAACTAATGGCTAAAAAGAAAATTGCTTTCGGTAGACTTGATCTTATGCGAAATGATGAATTAAAAGGCAGGCCTAAAATAAAAATTGGTTTTGTGGGTGGAGGACCTAACTCCTTTATTGGTTATTCACATCGATTAGCAGCACGTTTTGATAACAGATTTGAATTTGTTGCTGGCGTTTTCTCACGTGATATTAACAGATCACGAAAATTTGGTACTTCTTTAGGTTTGGATCCATCGCGATGTTATGATGATTATATTTCAATGGCAAAGCAAGAGTTTAAACGAATGGATGGTATTCAAGCATTGGGTATCATGACTCCCTCAGGGGACCATTATAAAGTTGCAAAACCATTTATTGAAAACAAAGTACACATTGTATGCGACAAACCACTGACTGCAACTTTAGATGAAGCTATTAGATTAGAAAAACTTGTTAAAAAACATAAGGTTGTATTCGCCTTAACACATAATTATTCGGCATATCCAATGTTACGTGAAGCCAAAAGTATTGTTGAAAAAGGAAAAATTGGAAAAGTAATGCTTTTTAATGTTGAATATCCTCAAGGTTATACTGTTGGATTAAAAAAAATAGATGAAGCTTCTACATTAAAATGGAGACTTGATAAAAAAATGTCTGGACCATCTATGATATTATCTGAGATAGGCACGCATTCATACCATCTCTTAAGGTATGTAACAAATTTAGAAGTAAAAGAAGTTGCTGCTGAGGTTAATTCTCTTTCTCCAGAATTAACAGTAGATGATAATGCGTTTTTACTCTTACGCATGAATAATAATTCTAGAGGATCAATATGGGTTTCCTCTGCTGCTACAGGAGGAGAAAATGGTTTAAAAATAAGAGTATATGGAAATAAAGGCTCAATAGAATGGTTTCAGGATGACCCTAACCATCTAAAGTTTTCAGAGCTTGGAGAACCCACTAAAATTATCACTCGTGCCAGCAAAAACGTATCAGAGCTATCCCTTCAATCATCACGGTTAGCCGCAGGCCATCCAGAAGGATTTTTTGAAGCATTTGCTAATATTTATACTGAGTTTGCAGAATCAATATATTTAAAAAATAATAACAAAAATATTAGTCAAATATTTCCGGGCATTGATGATGGTGTAAAAGGCATCAAATTTATTTTTGCATCTAAAAAATCTTCTGATCATAATTCTAAGTGGATAAAATTATAGAAGCTATAGCATCAAATAAAGAGGCTTATCCAAATTTTAGATGGGGTGCAGAAATACAACTATTGGTTGATGCAGCTATAAAATCATCAAAAGAAAATAGGTGGATAAAAGTAAAGGATTTGTTATAATTAATTATGAGCAATAAGGAATATTTAACAGATATAAAGAAACAATTCGCAAATAAAATTATTATTGTAACAGGCAGTACTCAAGGAAGTGGCGCTGAAACAGCAAAACTTTTTGCAGCAAGAGGTGCAGAAGCGATAACTATCTGTGGTCGTCAAGAAAATAAAGGTCAACAAGTAAAAAAAGAAATTGAATCTTTGGGAGCAAAATGTTTGTATATCAAAGCTGATCTTGCTGCAGTGGAGGATTGTAAAAAAATAGTTTCGTTAACTGATAAAGAATTCGGAACTGTTCATTCTTTAGTTAATGTAGCTGGTTATACAGAAAGAGGCACTATTTTAAGCGCTACTTTAGATAACTATGAAAAAAATTTTAATATAAATGCAAGAGCTCCATTTATTTTAATGCAAGAAGCAATTAAGATAATGATAAGAGATAAAAATCAAGGAACAATTGCAAATGTTTTATCAATGGCCATGTACAGCGGAATGCCCTTTATACTTGCCTACAGTGGTTCGAAGGGTGCACTAGCAACAATGACAAGAAATATTGCTAATTCTGTAGCGGGCCATCAGATTAGAGTTAATGCCTTAAACATAGGTTGGACTGATACTCCTGCAGAACATAATATACAAAAAAGAGTACATAAAGGTGGTGAAGACTGGCTTGAAAAAGCAGAACCCAAACTTCCTTTTAAAAGATTAACAAAAACTATTGATGTAGCAAAAGGTTTAGCTTTTATGTGTTCTGAAGAATCAGGTTTGATGACAGGAAGCATTATTGATTTTGATCAAACTGTTCATGGTTGGCATTCCTATTCCGCTTATGAGACAAAAATTTTGGATGATTCTATCTTGGGTGAGTAGCCTGGCTAATTTAATTAATTCCCAACGCTTTTTTTCTCTCCTCAGACCACGTACGAATTAGATTGTCTGCTGCTAGACACATAAAAGAAATAAATATTCCTAAAGTTAATCCAAGGCCAGCACCGTTCTTTCTTGATATGGCCCCCATGATTAATTGTCCCAAATCCACAGTTCCAATTAAGGCACCAATAACAATCATCATTAAAGCAAAAATCACTGTCTGGTTTACACCAAGCATTATATGGGGAAAAGCAAGGGGTAATTCTATATTGGTCCATCTTTGCAGTCTTGAGACTCCTGACATGGATCCCGCATCATGTAATTCTGGCGGCACACTCCGAAGACCTTCTATTGTGTATCTTGTTGCGGGAACGGTTGCATAAGATATGGCTGCAATCATAACTGATGTGTCGGTAATTCCAAAAAGAAGTATCACGGGAATGAGATAGATAAAGGATGGGAATGTCTGAAAGAAGTCACAGATCATCAGTCCAAAATTGGTTAAAAATTTATTTTGAGCGCAAATCGAACCAACTACCAATCCTATAATGGCTGATGCTAGTACAGCAAAAGTTGCCATATAGGCTGTAATCAATGCCCTATCCCAATACTCGGATAACGCTATAAATAAAATTAAACTTCCAACTACTAAACATGACCGTATTCCTCCTATAATATATCCTGCGCCCATTATTAAAATAAAAGTTGATATTACAGGCATACCTAGATACGCATTTTTCATTGGCACAAGGACACTAGTTATAAGAAATATGTTAAATTCATTTAAAGTATAAAAGAAAGTTAGCCAAATCCAGTCAACGCCCGCATCTAGAAAAGGGGAAATACTCAAACCTTTGGCAAAAGGAACAAAATAAAAATAATTAATACCTCCCTTAAAATAAAATGTTCCCATATAAGCTACAAAAATGCCCACAATGGCTACAATTATAAAAATCAAAAAAGACTTATGCCTTTGATAGAAATTTAAATTTGCAAAGTAATCTTTTTGTTTGTTTGCCCACGCTAATGACAATTTATCTAAGATAACAGCTATTATTACAACACAAATTCCTATTTCGGCGGCATGACCAATCTTTAAGTTGTTTAAAGCCACTTTTAAATTAAACCCTAATCCCCTAGCGCCAATAAATGATGCTATCACTGTCATTGCAAGGCATTGCATTATCACTTGATTAACGCCAATTAAAATATCTCTTCTTGCTGTAGGAATTAGGACTCTAAACATTAATTGAAACCTAGTACAGCCACTCATTAATCCTGAATCAACTACGTCGGGAGAAATTTTTTTTAAACCAAGAATGGTTAAGCGTACCATGGGGGGTGTTGCAAATATAATTGTTGCAATCGCTCCAGCATGATCGCCAACGCCAAACATCACCATTACGGGAACTAAATATGAAAAGTGAGGCAACGTCTGCGCAACATTCAAAATTGGTTGTAAGGCAGCTTCAACATTTTTACTTAAATAACCCCAGATACCCAGACTTAAACCCAAAACAAAACAAACAGGGGCAGAAACAAGAATGAAAGATAAGGTTTGCAAGGAAGGCTCCCATTGCCCAAAAACAGAAACATAAAAAAATCCTATCCCTGCTAGTAAAGCTAAACGAATTCCTTGAAGTTGATAGCCTAATATAGCAGCACCTGCCACCACCACCGTCCATGGAATTGCAGGCCAAAAAAACTTGTTAGCGCTCATTGCATCACTTGTAAAAAAAGCTAAGGTCCGCGCTCCTCCAAGAAGAATCTCCCTTATGAAAATAATTATAAATAAAACTGAACTGGATATAGCTCTAGTAATTAGTCTAAAAATAGTTTTATCCTCATAATCCTGCCATACAGGATCCCAAATGGGGACAGTGAACCACTCAAACATAAGATTATCAAATATGCTTTGAATTATATTCGGAACATCTTTCAACAAAGGCGGCAATCTCCACAAAAAACTATTTTCAGAATGGGGAATAAAAAAATAGGAAAGCAAAAAAACGAAGATTAATATGCCAAATTGTATAGGCCTGGATTGCTTTATGTTATTGAACATTTTTAATTATTAGTTTTTGAATCACCAAATAAAACTTTTACAACTTTGGAAGGATTAAGTGATCCGACAGCTTCATTGTTATTATTTGGATCAATCACTGTCAATATCTCCTTACTATTCAGTATTGATTCAGCAACTGTTTCAATGATTGCGTGTCTTGAGATCGTCAATGATTGTGAACTACTTGGGTCAACTGGATCCATAATCGATTCAATTTTAAGAACTTTTTCCCTTGGTATGTCTTCGGTAAATTTTTGAACATATTCTGTCGCTGGATGCAAAACAATATTGTCCGGTGTATCTAGTTGTTCAATTATTCCATCTTTCATTATGGCAATTCTGTCAGCTAAACGAAGAGCCTCATCAAAATCATGGGTAATAAACATAATAGTTTTATTTAACACACCCTGTAATCTTAAAAATTCATCTTGCATTTCTTTACGTATTAAGGGATCAAGAGCTGAGAAAGGCTCATCCAGGAACCAAATATCGGGTTCTATTGCCAATGAACGAGCAATGCCCACACGTTGCTGCTGTCCCCCGGAGAGTTCTCTTGGAAAATAATTCTCTCTTCCTTTTAAGCCTACTAACTCAACCATCTCCACAGCTTTTTTAATACTTTCATTGGTACCAGTTTTTTTCATCAGCAAAGGAAAAGCTATATTTTCCAGAACAGTTTTATGAGGTAGCAAGGCAAAACTCTGAAATACCATTCCCATTTTATTTCTTCTTAACTCTATTAACTGCTTACTATTCATTGCTAATAAATCTTCGCCGTCTATAAAAATTTTTCCGGAGGTAGCATCAGTTAATCTTGATATACAGCGAAGAAGTGTTGATTTGCCTGAACCAGAGAGGCCCATTACCACCAACATTTCTCCTTTATGGACTTCAAATGAGGCTTTGTTTACACCAACAATGCATCCGGCTTCTTGGAAGGTTTTGGCATCAACTTGGCCTTGAGAACTTTCTAAAAGTTTTTTGGCATTACTGCCAAAAATTTTATAAACAGATTCACACTTGATAACCGGGTCATTTTTAGCTTCAGGTTTATCTGTCATTATTATCCACTATTACACTATATGATTAAATACACTATATGATTAAATTAAATGAAAAAACTAACAGATTAAACAAAAAAAATCCTCCCTAAATTAGGGAGGATTTTAAATTAAAGTCTTTTACTAGTTTAGTTTTTCCAAAGATCAATAGTATCTCTGTATTCAGCAAGAAATCCAGCTGCAGCTTCAGCATGAGTCATGCCTTGACTGTCAACTAAGTCTGCCATTAAACCGATCATCGGAGCGGTAAAATTAGCCTTAGTATAGAATTTATATGCTGAAGGGTGAGTCATTGGGAACTTGATGTGAGCAGCTTTTTTCAGCCATCCTTTTGGAGAGCCACAGCCTGTTGTTTCAACAGTTCCACCATTCTCTATTCTGCAACCTTCATAGTAAGGAGGGAAATCAATAAAGGTAAAACCTGCAGCGTCAGTAAAGTTTGGTGACCAGTTAAAGATAACTGTTCCGCGACCTTCTGCTTTTGCAGCTTTTAATTCTGCCCATAGAGCATCAGCGCTACCAGCAAATTTTACTGTCCATAAGTCGTCAATACCTAAACCTTTAAGTCTGTTAGGCATAACATCCCCATGCCACTCTATAGGTCCTTCTAACCAACGACCTTTTCCATCTGAGTCAGCAGTTGCAAAATTAGCAGCACAATCTGGAGATTTTAAAGCTTCCCAACTAGGTAAGCCTGGGCATAGTCCTTCATCAAGAATCCAATTTGGAAAACCCATTTCCTCAAAAGTTATGAGATCATGAGTACCAGCATCAATCAGGCCACCTTTATCCATTGCTTCATAAAAAGGTATAGCCATTGTTGACTCCCAAGTTTCATGAGCTATGTGAAGATCGCCAATTCTTACAGCTTCATATCTTGAAGCGGATTCAGCTGGGACATATT